>UMGH01047630.1_pt1 | contig 65258 bp, 47 predicted proteins | sample 1965231 | NCBI WGS metagenome assembly UMGH01 (sample SAMEA4836068, study PRJEB28245) | human gut metagenome | biome: gut microbiome; material: fecal sample | place: Denmark | collected 2008 | reverse complement strand
AAAAAAAATACCTATATTTGCAAAATATGCGTGCAAGTAAGCGGCAGATGTTATTCACGCTTACAGACTAAAACCTCCCCGAATTGTCGGGATAGAAACTTTATTGTTTATGGCAAAGGCCAATATGCCGGTATTGTACCGCTGGTTTAAGGCGTATGTTAGATTTTTGACAGAAAAGATCTACTACAAAAAAGTATATTATCTGAATACTGAGAATGTTCCAGAGGATGGAACCCCGCTTCTTGTCGTGTCAGATCACCAGAACGCGATGAATGACGCTTTGGGTGTTTTGCTGTCCATCAGAGACAGGCTGGTGCACCTGATAGTCAGGGCGGATGTCTTCGCTCTGAGTCCAATCGCAGACAAATTCCTTCGTTCCATAGGGTTGTTGCCGGCTTTCAGGCTGAACTGGGAGGGGGAAAAGGCATTGGAAAACAACGGCGCCACTTTCCGTGATTCCGAAAAATCCCTTCTCGACGGCAATACAGTCGTGATTTTCCCTGAAGCCGGACATCAGGACAAACATTGGCTCGGAACTTTCTCTTACGGATATACGAAGATGGCATTCGACGCTGCCGAGATGAGCGGCTTCGAGAAGGAAATCTTCATCCTGCCGAGCTGCAACCACTATTCCGATTATAGATGGCTGCGTACCGAGACATTGATAAAATACGGCACTCCGATATCTCTGAAGCCGTTTTACGAATTATACAAGACTAAGCCGAGGACTGCGCAGAGGCAGGTCAATGCCCTTGTACGTGAGCAGATCAAGGGGATGATGCTGAGTGTCGATGACGTGGAAAACTATGATGCCATCGACTTCATAAGACAGAGTTCATATGGAGAAAAATACGCATTGACACAGAATCTCGATCCGGCATTGCTCCCGCAGAAACTCGAGTCCGACAGGAAGCTCGTAGCGGCGCTGGACGCGGCCAAGGCATCTGACGAGGCTGCTGTCAATGATCTTTATGCAGAAGCATTGACCTTCGGCGCAGACTTGAAGAAGAGCGGACTCTCCGAGAAGGAACTGGACAAGACTCCTTCTCTTGTGGATATGCTCGTGCAGGTGGTTGTACTGATTATTCTTGCCCCGTTGGCAGTGTTCGCATTGTGGCCGGCACTTCCTGCGTGGTTCATCCCTAAATATTTTGCTGACAGGGCTGAGGACAAGATGTTCTCCGGAACTTTCCTCATCGCACTCAACGCATTGTTCATATTTCCGGTTTTCGGGCTCATCACGTTCATCATTACTTGGATGAAGGCGAGTCTCCTGGCCGGAATTGTCTATGTGGCGCTGTTCCCTGCGCTCTGCCTTTTCGAATGGGCTTATGCCGGATGGGTGAGTGAGCTGATCAGGGATATCAAGGCATTGAACGGAGAAAAATCCGGCCTTTTGGAGCGTCTGCGTTCAGACAGGAGGAAACTCTTCTCCAATATTGACAATATATTGGGCAAGTAGTTCATTATAAGAGTATTACATAACAAGATAATTATTTGGAAATGGAACAACATAGAGTAGTAATTACCGGAATGGGAATATATTCCTGTCTCGGCAGTACATTGGATGAAGTGCGTGATGCGCTGTACAACGGCAAGTCAGGAATTATATTCGACCCGGAACGTAAGGCGATGGGATTCCGTTCTGCATTGACCGCAAAACTTGTGGAACCGGATTTGAGAAAAGAGCTTTCCCGTTCACAGAGGGTGTTTATGCCGGAGCAGGCAAAATATGCTTACTGCGCGACAAGAGATGCATTGCGCAATGCGGGAATCGACCAGGATTACCTGAATTCGCACGAGGTGGGTCTCCTTTATGGAAATGACAGTTCTACAGTGCCTGTTGTCAATGCTGTTGATACTATGCGTGAGAAGAAGGACACGACTCTCTGCGGCTCGGGTGCTATCTTCCAGTCAATGAACAGTACTGTCACCATGAACCTCGGCTGCCTTTTCAAACTGAAAGGTATAAACCTCACAGTTTCAGGAGCTTGTGCCAGCGGTTCACATGCTATCGGTCTTGGTGCCCTGCTTATTCAGAACGGTCTTCAGGATATGGTTGTCTGCGGTGGTGCCCAGGAGGTGAATCCTTGGTCAGTAGGTTCTTTCGACGGTATTTCAGCATTTTCTACAAGAGAGAGCGAGCCGGAAAAGGCATGCCGTCCGTTCGACCGTGACCGTGACGGTCTGGTGCCGGGTGGCGGTGCAGCGACAGTAATCATTGAAAGTTATGAGTCTGCTGTACGCAGAGGTGCTCCTATCATCGCTGAGGTTCTCGGATACGGCTTCTCAGGCAACGGTGACCACATTTCATCTCCGAACGTGGAGGGCCCGAGCCGTTCGCTCGAGATGGCAATCCGTCGCGCCGGCATCAACAAGGCTGAAATCGGATATATCAATGCTCATGCTACATCGACTCATGTGGGTGATACCAATGAGGCCAAGGCTATTTTCAATGTCTTCGGCGACCAGAAGGTGGAAGTTACCAGTACCAAGTCGCAGACTGGCCATGAGATGTGGATGGCTGGTGCCAGTGAGGTCATCTATTCAATCCTGATGATGAAGAATGACTTTATCGCTGCCAACCTCAATTTCGAAAATCCGGATGAGGATTCTGCAAAACTGCTGATTCCTGCTACGAGGATAGAAAAGCATTTCGACACATTCTTGTCCAACTCGTTCGGCTTCGGCGGAACCAATTCGACATTGATTGTGCGTAATCTGTAGGTAGTAATAATCGAATAAACATATTTTAGAAATGGAAAAACAGGAATTAATCGAAAAAATCAATTCTGCGCTCGCAGAGGAATTTGAAGTGGATGAGTCTGTCATTACACCTGACGCTCCTATCAAGGATACACTTGAGCTTGACAGCTTGAGCCTCGTGGACCTGGTTGCTCTGATCGAGTCCAACTTCGGTATCAAGATCCAGGGTTCAGAAGTGTCTAAGATCCAGACATTCGGCGCCCTCTATGATTTTGTCTATGACAGAATGTAATTAGATTTTCAATATGAATTCAGGTTCTATGGATGACAAGGTGCTCGCGAGGGGAGAGGAGATTTTCCGCCTCATTCCGCAGCGGCCTCCGATGACGATGGTGGATACTCTTTTCTCGGCTGATGAAAATGACGGGGAGACAGGGCTTACCGTATTGGAGGACAATGTTTTCTGCATTGACGGTCATCTGTTGGAACCTGGAATCATTGAACATTCGGCCCAGAGTGCTGCTGCGTTTGCCGGCTACAGGTATTTTCTTGCAGGGGAAGAGCCGCATATCGGGCTGATTGGTGAGATCAAGGCTTTCAGGATTGTCAGAAGGCCTGCTGCAGGTGAGAACTTGCGGACGCGTGTTACCGTGACGGGGGAGGCGATGGGAATGTCGCTGGTCCATACGGAAACGTTCTCCGGCGGCGAGATGCTTGCCAATGGAGATATCAAGATCTTCATTGTCGATTAGTAAGTCCCGACCCCGAGGGGAGGGATTTAGGGAGGGGGTAACGTAGGAAGGAAACGAAGTGCGTGGGCCTGCGTCCTCCAGCAGAGGGAAAACCCTCGAACAAAGCTGAACTTCAGCAAATAGAAACAGTTAGGATTATAAACTACAGCAACGATGGCATTAAGTGAAACGGTAAGGGTTTCAGTAAGATTCTCGGAAGTCGATCCTATCCGTGTCGTGTGGCACGGAAACTATCTGAAATATATGGAAGACGCCCGTGAAGCATTTGGCCGGAAATATGGCCTCAGCTATGTCACAATAGTGGAGAACGGATACTATTGCCCCATCTTCGACTACCATGTGCGCTTCATGCATTCGGCCTCTTATGATGACGTGCTGCTTGTGACGATAAAATACAAGCCGTCCAGGGGCGCGAAAATTTGTTTTGAATATGAGATAAGACGTGAGCGGGATGATAAAGTAGTGCTCACGGCTTCCACAATACAGCTTTTTACCACTTCCGATGGAGTTCTGGAACCATCAGAACCGGAATTCTACCGACAGTGGAAGTCCAAGTTCAAGGAATTGAAATAGTAAGATGACAAAGTTTTTTACTTCACTCTACAAGTTTTTCGAGAATCGTAAATCATTGATGTACACCATTCTCGGGGCGCTTGTAGTTTTTTCTGTCTATTTCGGACTGAAAGTCCAGTACGAAGAGGACATTACCAAGCTTCTTCCGTCAGCCGCGACATCTGACAGCGGCCTGGCTTTCGGCAATCTGAAAGTCAAGGACAAGATCTTCATCCAGATAACGTCCCGCGACACCACCCTGGACATCTATACATTGTCATCCTATGCAGATGAATTTGTGGACTCTCTGATGGTGAGAGATTCCGCGTCACACTGCATTGACAATGTCCTTTACAGAATCGACGACGACCTGCCGTTCATGGCGCTGGACTTCGCGATGGCGCACGTGCCTTCATTCGTGGACACATCCTGCTACAGCAAGTTCGAAACTCTGCTGACACCTCACGCTGTGGACAGCATGATGGCCGTGAACTATGAAACGGTGATGAATGACGAGACCGGTTCCGCCACGCAGATGGTCTCCACCGACCCTCTCGGCCTGCGCAACGTCCTTGCCGGTTCGCTCGGATTCGGAAAGAAAGATACCGGATCATCAGCGGGGTTCACCATCATTGACTCGCACCTTTTCTGCGCCGACAGCACAGTGGCATTGGCATTCGTCTCACCTGCATTGACCGCCTTCGACACACGCGCGAGCTCGCAGCTGGTAGGCGAAATCGAGTCCCTTGCGGAGGAGTTTACCCGGCTTCATCCTGATGCGCAGGTGTATTATCACGGGGCTCCGGTCCGCAGCTTCGGCAACTCGAGAGTGATAAAGCGGGATCTGTTTATGACTGTAGGCATCTCATTGATAATCATACTGATAGTGCTGTGCCTGTCGTTCAGGAGCTTCTCGTTTATACCGATGAACGTGCTTCCTGTAGCCTTCGGTGCGTTCGTGGCATTGGCCTTCATGTATTTTCTGAAAGGGACAATGTCGCTGATGGCACTCGGCATCGGGTCTATTATCCTCGGCGTGGCGATAAGCTATATCCTGCATATTCTGACGCATTTCAAGTATGTCGGCGATTCGGCGGCGGTGCTGAAGGATGAGTCGGTACCGGTCTGCCTTGGCTGTCTGACTACGGTCGGAGCCTTCCTTGGCCTGCTTTTCACGGAAAGTGACCTGCTCAGGGACTTCGGAATCTTCGCGTCCGTATCATTGGTTGCCAGCACGCTTTTCGGCCTGATTTTCCTGCCTCACTTCCTGAAGAAGGACGATACACGCAAGAATGAGAAGGTCTTTGCGATGGTGGCCAGGTTCAATGATATGCCTTATGACAAGAACAAGTGGCTCATAGGCGGCGTGATAGCACTGATCGTCGTGGGCGTGGCGTTCTCCGGCAAGGTCGCCTTCGATTCTGACCTGAAGAATATCGGCTATGTTTCACCGCAGACCAGGGCTTCGGAAGAGCTGTACGCCCAGAAGAACTTGGGCAATGACGTGCAGGTCTATTTCGCTGCAGCAGGAGAAAGCCTCGACGAGGCATTGGTGAACAATAAGGCACTTGTCAATGTCTGCGATTCAATGCAGCAGGCGGGGATGCTCACGTCTTATTCCAAGATGGCATCCGTATTGTTCGTGCCTGAGGCCGAGCAGCAGGAGCGTATCGCCAAATGGAACTCGTGGTGGAATGGTGGCAATGGCGTAACACGTTCACAGAGAGCGGTTTCACTCGTGTCAAGTGCTGCCCGGAAATACGGTCTCGATCCGTCAATGTTCGCTCCGTTTACGGCAATGCTGGAGGCGGACTACGAACCTGGCTCGCTCTATGAGGAGCAGATTCTGCCGGACGGACTGAGCACGACATTGGTGGAAAAGATGGATGACGGCAGGTTCCTGGTGTTCGCGCCGGTCAAACTGAAACAGAACCTGAGAATGAAGGTGAGCGACAGGCTTGCTGAACTTCCGCATATAATAGTGGCTGACCCGTTCTATTATACCGGAAACATGGTGTCCATCGTGCACGATGACTTCAATATGATATTGCTCATATCCTCAATTTTCGTCCTCATCGTCCTCCTGATCTCATTCAGGAATATCCTGGTGGCGCTGATAGCGTTTATGCCGATGGCTTTCAGCTGGTATGTGGTCGAGGGACTTATGGCAATGTTCGGAATACAGTTCAATCTGATCAATATCATCATCTCCACGTTCATCTTCGGAATCGGCGTGGACTACAGCATATTCGTGATGGAAGGACTTCTCGCAGAGGCCCGTTCCGGCCGCAAAAGCCTGCTGGAATGGCATAAGACAGCGATTTTCTTCTCAGCTTTCGTGTTGATAGTAGTGGTCTTGTCAATGTTCTTCGCGACCCATCCTGCAATCCGTTCCATCGGGTTCAGTACGCTCGTGGGAATGGTCACCACAATACTTATAACTTACACTCTCGAACCGTTCTTCTTCCGCCAGATGCTGAAGATCAGAAGGTTTGCGAAAAGAATAACAAAATAATGAAGGACAGCGCAATAATAATAGGCAGCGGAATCGGCGGGCTGGAGTGTGGAGTCATTCTCGCCAGGCACGGTTTCGATGTGACGGTGCTTGAACAGGAACGCCAGATAGGAGGGAATCTTCAGACATTCACCCGCAGGGGCTCAGATGGAAAGGCTCACAGTTTCGATACGGGGTTCCACTACGTAGGGGGACTCGAACCGGGACAGCCGCTCTATTCCCTGTTCAAGTATTTCGACCTGATGGACTTGCCGTGGAGATGCCTGGACAAGGACTGTTTCGATGAGATTTCCTTCGCGGACAAGGACCTTCAGGAAGTGGCCTCATATCCCGTGCCGTCCGGTCATCTGCGTTTTGCTGAACGGCTGGCCGAATATTTTCCGACTCATGCGGAGGAACTCAATAAATATTCCAAGATATTGAAGGAGATCGGCGACAGGATGTTCGACTCGTTCAAGCCTGAGACCGACATGTTCGACATGTTCGGGCAGTCAGCGTATGAATTCCTGTGCAACTCCATAACCGACAAGAGGTTGCGTGATATCCTGTGTGGCTCGATGATGAAGATGGAACTGGACAGGGAGACGCTTCCTATGTATGTCTATGTGCAGGCGACCAACTCGTTCGTGGACAGCTCGTGGCGTCTGGGATATGACGAGAAGCGCAAACTTGGCGGCGGAGCATTGATAGCGGCAAAACTTGCCGAGGAACTTCGCTCACGTGGCGGACGAATCCTTACCGGAATGAGAGCGGACACTATCCACATATCGGATGACGGACGTGTTTCCAGCGTGGATGCTGTCAATGCCGCAGGCGAGGTGGAACGCTTCACCGCTGACTGGGTCATCTCCGACATCCATCCCGCGCTTACTGTCGGGCTCATCGAAGAGTGCAAGCAGGTGAAGAAGGTCTTCCGCAACAGGATGTCCCATCTGAAGAACTCCTACGGAGTGTTCACGGCCAATGTCATTCTGAAGCCGGACACATTGCCGTATATGAACAAAAACCTGTTCGTGCATACCCATGACGTGGATTTATGGGGAACTGACTATAGCCATACAGACAGCATCATGGTGCATTTCTATCCTCCGAAGCAGGGCAAGTATGCGGAATGCATTGACATACTCTCTCCTATGGACTGGAGCCTTGTCGGCGAGTGGGACGGGATGAATCCTGGCACGAGGGGCGCTGAGTATGAGGCGGTCAAGCAGAAGAAACTGAATGAGTGTCTGGACCTGCTCAATGCCCGTATCCATGGCATCAGGGACTGCATTGACAAGATCTATATGAGTTCGCCGCTCACCTGGCACAGTTATACGTCGTCTCCGAACGGAGCCGCTTTCGGAGTGGTGAAAGATTATCACAACCCGCTCACGACGTTCCTTTCGCCGCGCACCCCTGTTCAGAATCTGCTCCTGACCGGACAGAGTCTGAATCTGCACGGCATTCTCGGCGTTTCCAAGACGTCCGTAATCACCTGCGGTTTCATCTTGGATGCCGAATCACTTGAAAAAGAGATTTTGGATTACTAAATTTACGCTTTTGGAATAAAAAAACATTGACAATGAAAATAGCATTGGTTACAGGCGGAAGCCGCGGAATCGGAAAGGCCGTGTGCCTCAAACTGGCATCTGAAGGATATCACGTGATAATAAATTATGTGTCGAACGACGAGGCTGCGCGCACGACATTGGAGCAGATTACTGCTGAGGGCGGTTCTGCAGAGCTCCTGAAATTCGACGTCAGCGACAATGAGGCGACAGTCTCTGCCCTGAAAGCATGGCAGCAGGCGCATCCGGACGAGTTCGTCGAGGTGCTTGTGAACAATGCCGGCATCCGTCGCGACAACCTTCTCCTGTGGATGGAGCAGGACGACTGGTACAAGGTGATGAAGACGAATCTGGACAGTTTCTACAATGTCACCCGTCCTCTTCTCCAGCCGATGGTGGTGCACAAGAGAGGCCGCATCGTGAACATGGCATCATTGTCCGGACAGAAAGGCCTGCCGGGCCAGACCAACTATTCAGCGGCCAAAGGCGGAATCATCGCTGCCACAAAGGCTCTCGCCCAGGAAGTCGCTGCAAGAAAGGTTACTGTCAATGCTGTTGCACCGGGATTTATCCGTACAGATATGGTAGAGGGGCTCGATGAGGCAGAACTCAAGAAGACCATTCCTGCCAAACGGTTCGGTGAGCCGGAGGAAGTGGCCGAGCTCGTGGCGTTCCTCGTTTCAGACAAGGCTGCCTACATCAACGGCCAGACTATCGGAATCAATGGCGGTCTTTATGAATAGAATCAATATGAGATGCATGTCCATTATAGCTGCTTTTGCAGCTGCCGCATTGTCCTGCCACACATCTGTTGTTTCTGCTGCAGAAGGTCAGGCGGTTGCCACAGCTCCTGCGTCTTCACCTGTGGTAGCCAAGATATTGAAGGCCAATGCTTCTGTAAAGAATATCGAGAGCAAATTCACTCAGGTAAAGACCATCAAGGCGTCAGGCCGTAAGATCGCATCTGAGGGAACATTGTACTTCACTCCTGACGGACATCTTACGATGCGTTATTCCAAACCTGCCGGCGAGCTGCTGGTGGTGAACGGAAACAAGTTCCATATGAACAAGGGCGGAAAGGCCATGACCTTCGACACCTCCAAGAACGCGCTGATGGGGAGTCTTGCAAATACACTTGTGAACTGCATTAAAGGCGATCCTGAGACTGTGGCTGCGGCCAACAACGCGAAACTTACCGCTTCTGAAACGTCTGAGGGATACGTGGTTACGCTCACTGCTTCGGCTGCGGGGCACAGAGGCTATTCCAAGATTGTCCTGACCTACCGCAAATCCGACTGCGTGTTGGTGAAGATGATTATGGAAGAGACCGTGGGCATCACCAATACCTATGAGATGAAAGAGGTGAAGAAGAACACCTCGCTTCCGTCTGACGCCTTCCGCATTCCTACAAAGTAGAATCCTTGGCATCCTCAGAAACTTTATCTCCGCGAAGCTGATACTTTCGCGGAGTCGTTCCTGTTGCAGCCTTGAAATACTTGCAGAAGAAGGACGGGTTAGGGAAGTTAAGCTTGTCGCTGACCTGCTGGATGGAGTATGACTTGGCGATAAGCAGGACCTTTGCCTCAAGTATCACATTGTCCTTGATGATGTCGCCCGGCTTCCTGCCCATCGCGTCAGTGATGATCTTGGCGAAGTACTTGGGTGACAGACAGCACCGCTCGGCGTAGAAACTCACGCTTCTTTCCTTGTTGCAGAATTCGTGTACATCATTGAGGAACTTCATCACGAGGTCCTTCTTTCTCGGAATCGAGAGTCCGTGCTCTGTTTCGCCCGTCTGTTTCAGCCAAGATGAGAACAGTGCCAATGCCGTGTGCAGGAAGCAGATAAGTATCTCGTTCCTGTAATCCTGATGCGCCAAATCGTAAGTCTGTCTGAAGCATTTGTATCCTGACAGGAATGAACTGCAGATTTCATCAGGGAAATGTATCACGGAAGGTTCCCCTTTCTGTATCATCCATTTACGGGCTGTCTCAGTGCCTTTCATAGGAGACTTTCCCAGGAAATCCTGTGCGGCCGCGATGACAATCATTTTGCATTCTCCAGACATTGAAATATGCTCCGCAATGAAGCCCGGCATTCCGAGAAGACAGTCATTCTTCTCCATATGGTACTCTGTCTGATTCAGTTTCAGGTCAATGCTTCCTTCAATGCACATCAGGCAGATGCCTACCAATATCTTTGTCGGAAGCGGCTTGTTGATAGGTGCGCCGATCCGCTTGTCCTCCTGTCTAGGGTCCAGATTGTCATCTATTATGGCTATCTTGTCGAATATGATGGCGTGGTCCGATGCCTGAAGCATACCGAGCTTGATCTGAGGCAGGGTTGAATTATGTATTTCCATTCTATTTCATATTTTTTTGCCATTCGGCTCCGATTGTAAAGGTAGATATTTTTAGTAAATTTACCAGTCGATTCAAAGAAGTCGTTATTGTTATGTAATTTTCTTCGTTTTAGGTGGTTACAAAATGGAAAATTCTGCATATAATATATGAGAAGGATTGTTTCCGAAAAGAAACATTGAATAAGCTGCTTTAGAAACAAATGATGTCAGGCATTCACCACGTCTATCTTCCAGTCCTCCAATGTCCGTGATACAGTTGATATGTTCACGCCGACCTTGACAAGCCGCTTGCCATCCTCGAACCGGAAAGGTATCATATATCCCTTGTCATCAATCTGTTTCAATGCCGTCTCGGAGGAGCTGTCGACTTTGAATTCGAACACATATATTGAATTGTCAGTCCAGCAGACGGCATCGGCGCGTCCTATGGCGGATTTTTCCTCTGTCCTGATGTAATACCCGAGGAGAGAGAAAATCAGGTAGATGATTGTCTGATAATGCTTTTCTGTCTTATTCTCCAGGTCATTCGGCATTGCTGCAAGAAATGACTGCATGCGGGACAGGGCTTCTTCCACATTGCCTTTTCTTAATGCGGCATTGAACCTGATGACAAAAGACGCACTTGCCGGATCCTGGTTGTTGTATCTGGCAAGCAGTGAGTTCAGAAAACCGTTGCGCACCTCTTTATTAGGGTATCCGAGTGTGTATGAGTCCGTCTCTTTGTCGTAGGACTTTATTGTAAGATATCCGGTCTGGTAAAGCAGAGGAATGGGGTTGTCGGTAACTTCCGGAGACACATTGAACTCGTTGGCTGAGATGTACTCCATCTTGTCGAATTCACGCTCTTCTATAGGCTTCCTGTCCAGCCTCTCCAGCAGATAGGTCGGCGTTGCCGTCTCGAACCAATAACTCTTGAACTGCTTGTCCGCAAATGCATTAAGCAGACTGAACGGATTGTAGATGTCTTCAGACCCTTCGCAGAAATGATATCCGTCATAGTTTTCCTTGAGCAAATCGAAAGTCTTTTCTCTGCTGATGCCTTCAGCTTCTGAAAGAGATTTTATTTGAAAATCAAAGTTGTTCTCAAGCTCTGACTGGGAAATTCCGCAGATTGCAGAATATTCAGGAAGCATCGAGATATTCTTGAGGTTATTGAGCTCGCTGAATATGCTCAACTGCGCAAATTTATTGATGCCGCTGATGAATACAAAGCGCAGATATGGATCGAGGCTCTTTATCGGGCTGTAGAAATTGCGCATAATCTGGCGCATAGGCTGAATCTGCTCTCTGTCATTTATGACATCGAGAAGCGGAGCGTCATATTCATCAATTATGATAACAGCTTTTTCACCGGTTTGTTCGGTGGCTCTGTGCACGAGACCCTCCAGACGCTGGTTTATGTTTACATCTTTCACTCCTCTTCCATATGTCTGCTCATATTCATACAACTTCTTGTCCATCTCTTCAAGCAGAAGAGCTTCCGTCATGTGCTTTGCTGTGGACATGTCGAAATAAAGGACGGGATGCTGTTTCCATTCTTTTTCCAGATTCCCGGCTTGCAGATTATTGAACAGGTCTTTTCTTCCTGAAAAATATGCCTGGAAAGTTGAGGAAAGCAGCGATTTCCCGAAGCGGCGTGGGCGGCTCAGGAACACATATTTATAGACAGTTGCGAGTTTGTAGACAAAACCTGTTTTATCTACATACTTGTAACCTCCGGATATAATTTCTTCGAATGTCTGTATCCCAATAGGAATCTTATTGTCTCCTCCGTTCATGTCCAATAATATTATGTCAATGCCTGAAGGCAAAGATAATAAAAATCCAGATAATAGATACTTGCCTTATTGCCAGAAAAAGCTTGCCTGCGGTTCCGGGGCTTTTTGCGATGTGGAAGGTCGATATTTTTTAGTAAATTTACCGCTCGAACAATAATATCCGACATTTTTATGTGGAGAACGGTACTTGTCATATTCTCATTGCTTTCGACACTCTGCCAGGGTGCTGAGCGGCATGTTCAGGACAAAATCACATTGTCTGACCTGGACAATGTTATCCGCCACGCAAGTGAATATGACAAAGTGAGGGAAGATCGCCTGGATTCTTGCAGGACGGCCTTGACGCATAGTAAGACATTGGAGCAGAAGTACTTGCTGTATTTTACAATGCGCCAGACATTCGACAGGTACAGAACGGATTCCGCGACTTTCTATGCGGTCAGGTCTCTTGACGCGGCCAAAGAACTCGGCCGTCAGGATTATATAAGCGCATCATCTCTGGCTCTGGCCAAGCAGTATATGACATCGGGAATGAGTTATGATGCCCTGGCAACTCTGAACCGGGTGGACCGGAGTGCATTGTCCGAAAAAAGCAGGGAGGAACTGTACCTCTTCTATATGAGCATATATGAGTCGCTTGAGGGACTTGGCATTGACCAGAGCCTGAAACAGTATTACAGTTCCAAAGCATCTGTGTATAAAGATTCCATTGCCAGCCAGTTTCCTGACAATGTTGTGGGCAAAAGTGAGCGTTTTCTGCTTGAAGGGGACTATAAGAGTGCCCTGGACGTTCTACTGCGCAAGTACGGATCGCTTTCTCCGGAGTCTCCCGAAAACGGCCCTGTAGCCATCGCCATTGCGGATATTTATCTTTCAATAGGATGGAATGATGCCGCAAAGGATTATATGATAGCTTCCGCATATTCGGATATTGTCAATGCAAAGAAGGAATATGTGGCGCTCAGGATGCTTGCTACGATGCTTTACGAGGACGGGGACATCAAGAGGGCTTACTCTTATCTGAACAAGGCCCTGGACGACGCGAACTTCTGCAAGGCAAGGCTGAAGGTGGATGCATTGGCACCTCTCATCTCCATTGTCAATGAGTCCTATATCGAGGCCAAGAAGAAGGATCTCAAGATATTGTATGCTGGCTTCGGTGTGCTGTGCTTCCTGCTATTGCTTATGACCGTGCTCCTGTTCGTGAACAAGAGCCAGCGCAGGAAACTGGAGGTGATGAAAGACGAACTCACTGAGTCCCAGTCACTTCAGGAAGAAGCGAACAGGATAGTAAAGGAGTCCAGCAATATCAAGAATACCTATATCACCCAGCTGATGCTCGAGTGCATTTCCAGAATAGAGCGGCTGGACAAGTACAGGAAGAATCTGAACAAGAAAGCCATCGCAGGAGATATCCAGACGCTTAAGCGTGACCTGAAGTCTAATGCCGTGGTAGAGGAGGAATGGGCGTCGTTCTACAGTGTTTTTGACAAGACTTTCTTGTCATTGTTCCCTACTTTCATCGCGGATTTCAATAATTTCCTTCAGCCGGAGTACAGAATTTCTATCAAGGACCCGTATGTCCTGACCCCGGAACTGAGGATTTATGCTCTGATCCGTCTGGGAATCGACAGCACGGACCGGATTTCCATACTTCTGAGATACTCCCGTTCCACCATATATGCGTACCGTTCGAGGACTCGTCTGAAAGCTCTTTCCCCTCAGGAATTCGAGGAGCAGATTAAGGGAATTTCATCCATTTAGGCACAAAAAAGTTTTATTTTCCATTTATATTTTTTAGTAGTATATTTTAGATTAAATCGTTGGTAATCAAGTATTAATGTTTTAAATTCGTTTATATTTTCATTATTACATATTGCTATTGATTTTCAAGTTGCATATCTTTCGTAAAATAATAGCACTAATGTTAATGAAACGACTACTGGCCTTCTTTGCAATTGCAACATTCGGCATCACAACCCTTTCTGCTGAAAATGTGGAAACTGTTTATTCTCCCGACGGAAAAGTGAAACTTGCTTTCTCATTGTCAGAAGAAGGTCGTCCCCAGTATTCGGTGGATTGCGGCGAATTGCCTGCCGTGCTGATAAGCGGTATGGGATTCGAACTGGTAGGCAAGTCAGATGACCTGAAGTCTCATCTGGATAGGGACTTTGAAATCACCGGTACATCTCGTGGCGATTGTGATGAGACATGGAGCCCTGTATGGGGTGAGGAGACTTCCATCAGAAATCATTATAACGAATTTGTAGTCAACTTGATACAGCATCAGACCGGAAGAAGGATGGATATCAGGTTCAGGGTATATGACGATGGTGTGGGATTTCGCTATGAATTCCCTCAGCAGCAGTCACTTGTCTATTTTGTGCTCAAGGAAGAGCATACGCAGTTCGCCATGCCGGGAGATATCACCGCGTGGTGGATTCCGGGCGACTATTATACTCAGGAATATGACTACACATGCTGCCGCCTCTCCCAGATCAGGGAAGTGAACAGCAGGCGCATGAACAAGAACATGTTCTCTCCGACCGGTGTTCAGACATCGCTTCAGCTCAAGACAGACCAGGGCCTCTACGTGAATATCCACGAGGCTGCTCTTGTGGACTATGCCTGCATGCATCTGAATCTCGATGACAAGAATTTCGTCTTCGAATCATTCCTCAATCCTGATGCGACTGGTGCCAAGGGCTATCTTCAGGCGCCTCTGAACACTCCTTGGCGCACAATCATTGTCAGTGATGACGCACGCGACATTCTCGCTTCCCGTATGACGCTGAATCTCAATGAACCTTGCAAGATCGAGGACACTTCCTGGATCAGACCTATAAAATATGTTGGTGTGTGGTGGGAGATGATTACCGGAAAGTCACAGTGGTCCTATACCTGGGATCTGCCTTCCGTTCAGCTCGGCGTGACCGATTATACGAAAGTCAAGCCTCACGGTCATCACGGAGCCACCACTGAGAATGTGAAGAAATACATTGACTTCGCTTCTGAAAACGGCTTCGATGCGGTGCTTGTCGAGGGCTGGAACGTGGGCTGGGAAGACTGGTTCGGCCACCTTAAGGACTATGTCTTCGATTTCGTGACTCCTTATCCTGATTTCGATCTTGAGGAAATCCGTGACTATGCCAAGTCCAAAGGTGTGGAAATGATCATGCATCACGAGACTTCCGCTTCCGTAAGAAACTACGAAAGGCATCTCGACACAGCATATACATTTATGAAAAACAACGGCTACAATGCCGTCAAATCCGGTTATGTCGGAAATATGCTTCCTCGCGGGGAACAGCATTACAGCCAGTGGATGGTAAACCATTATCTGTATGCCGTCACCCAGGCCGCCAAATATAAGATAATGGTCAATGCCCATGAGGCGGTGCGTCCTACGGGACTGTGCAGGACATGGCCTAACCTTATCGGAAACGAGTCTGCCAGAGGAACCGAGTATCAGGCATTCGGCGGTTCCAAGCCGGGACATGTCTGCATATTGCCGTTTACCAGGCTGTTGGGCGGTCCGATGGACTACACTCCAGGCATCTTCGAGATGAATATCAGCAAGTTCAGTCAGGGCAACAAGTCTCACGTCAATGCCACTATTGCAAATCAGCTGGCCCTCTACGTGACGATGTATTCCCCGTTGCAGATGGCTGCCGACCTTCCGGAAAACTACGAGAGATTCCCGGATGCGTTCCAGTTCATAAAGAATGTGGCGATGGAATGGAGTGAGGCCAGATACCTGGAGGCCGAGCCTTTCGAATATGTCACCACGGCACGCAGGGCAAAGGATTCAGGAGACTGGTTTGTCGGCTCCACAGCAGGTGCTGAAGGCCACGTTTCCAAGATATCGTTCGACTTCCTGGAGCCGGGCAAGAAATATGAGGCCACGCTCTATGCGGATGCACCGGATGCGGACTACAAGACAAACCCACAGACTTACACTATCCGCAAGATGAAGATTGACCACAAGTCGAAGCTCGTCCAGAAGTGTGCTGCAGGCGGCGGATATGCTATGGAAATAAGAGAAATCAAGAAATAAAGCTATAAGTGTATGATAACCAACAAATTGAAATTTATGAGCGTAATCGGAGCGGTATTTTTATGCCTCTCCGCTTCAGCGTCTCAGAAAGAAGACTTCAAAGCAGCTGAGAAAGCGGCCTCAGGAGTTATCACGAGAACTCTCGGAAGAAAACCTTCCAATGTGAAACTCGTAGTTACCGGTCCTATGGAGGGAAGCGAATATTTCTCTACAGAGGTGAAGAAAGGCAAACTTACCGTAAAGGGAAGCTCTGCTGTGGCAGTCTGCCGTGGTTTCTATGATTATGTGACATCCAACCATTACGGTCTGTCCACTTGGACTGTCAATAACATTGACCTTCCTGAAAAGCTTGCAGACCAGCCTCTTAAACTCGTCACTACTCCTTTCGTGCTGAGACAGTATATGAATGTCTGCACCCTCGGCTACACCATGCCTTACTGGAAATGGGAAGACTGGGAGAAGGAGCTTGACAGGATGGCTCTGCATGGCGTGAACATGCCGCTTTCGCCTATCGGTAGCGAAGCGATTTTCGCCCGCGTATGGAAGAAGCTCGGTCTGACTGATGAGGAAATAGGCAAGTTCGTGACAGGCCCGGCTTATCTGCCGTGGTTCAGAATGGGCAATATGTCAGAACTCGACGGACATCTCTCACAGAGCTGGTATGACAAGACCATTGCTCTGGAACACAAGATGATAGACAGGATGAGTGAACTCGGTATGACACCGATTTACAATGCTTTCGCAGGCTTTGTGCCTGAAGCGATCAAGCGCGTGTATCCTGACGCGAACCTCATCCACACCGGTTGGGATGACGGCCCGTACTATGTGTCCAATTTCATTTCTCCTGAGACGGAGCTGTTCCAGCTGATCGCGAAGACATATATCCAGGAATGGGAAAAAGAATTCGGAAAAGGCAAATACTACCTCGCCGACAGTTTCAATGAAATGAAGGTCCCGTTCGCCGAGCGTGGTACCAAGGAGCGCTATACTCAGATATCCAACTACGGAAAGTCTCTGTATCAGTCCATTGCCGCTGCAAATCCGGACGCTGTTTGGGTGCTCCAGGGCTGGATGTTCGGCTACCAGAGACATATCTGGGACCCGGAGAGCATCGAGGCATTGTTCTCCAAGGTACCTGATGACAAGATGCTTCTTCTGGACCTGAGCGTGGACTTCAACTACGGAATCTGGGAGAATGAATATACATGGAACTATGCGAAAGGCATTTACGGAAAGCCGTGGATCTACAGTACCGTGCCTAACTTCGGCGGACGTACTGCCCCTGCAGGCGCATTGGACTTCTACCTTAACGGCCATCTGAATGCCCTCAGCTCCGCAAATATGGGCAATCTTGTCGGCGCAGGCACCGCTCCTGAAGGCGTGGAGAGCAACGAAGTTATCTACGAAATCCTTTCAGATGCGTGGTGGAGCACTTCCCACAAGGATATCCACGAATGGCTGAGGAATTATACCATCAACAGATACGGAAAATGTCCTGAGACGATGATGACATTCTGGAACAAGATGCTCGAAAGCTCTTACGGAATATGCTCAAGCCGTGCACAGTACGTAGTCCAGAGACAGCCGTTCTATGGTCTCGGAGGCCGTTACGTGGTTTCCAAGGCTCACTTCGAGGCGCTTGAAGCCTATATCGCGGCCGCTTCAGAACTCGGTGACAATGAAGCATATCTCACCGACCTCGCCTTGTGGGCCGGCTTCTATGCGTTCGGCAAGGCTGACCTGCTCGTAAATCATATCAATGAGGCTTATCTTGCCGGAGACAATGACAAGGCTGCCGCTATGGAGGTCCGCTTCAAGGACCTGATGCTGCGTGCAGACAGACTTCTGGACAAGAACCCTGTAACCCGTATGCAGAGATGGATCGACTTCGCACGCGGATGGGGTGACAGTCAGCAGGAGAGCGACAAATATGAAAAGGACTGCCGCAGAATCGTGACCACATGGGGTATCAGTTATCCTGATGCCGGCCTCAATGACTATGCATGCAAGATCTGGTCAGGTCTTATCCGCGACTACTATATCCCGAGATGGCAGCATTTCTTCGATGCCAAAAAATCGGACAAACCATTTGACTTCGCCGCTTGGGAGGGTAATTTCACTGAGGAGAAGAAACTCTCCGATTTCGTTCCGGTAAAGGACCTCGTGAAGGAATCACAGGAGCTTGTCAATGTTGCGAAAGACATTGAACCTCTTGAAGGTCAGGGGCTTTCCGGATGGACATCATTCGAGATGAGAGACAGCAGCACATTGATCATCCGCATGATGGAGCCTGAGGATTACATTCCGGTCAAGGCCCTGAGATTCAGATGGAAGAGAGGTGAGGACAATGTCACCCTCAAGCGTGTGCAGGTCAATGCTGCCGGCTGGGTACGTTCCGTCAAGAAGGACATCAATGTAGAAATCGGCAAGGACAATCCGGTAGTGGAGATCCCATTGGAATACAAACGCGACAGGACCTATCAGTTCATCTATGTCCATATTGAATTGGCAGGAACTAAACTGAACGGTGACTCACAGGTCGCAATAGAATATGTAAAATAATTATTCAATATGATGAGAAAAATTATATCAGTCATCGCTCTGGCGGCCGCGCTTTTCTGCGGTCTGTCATGCAGCAAAGACAATTCAGTCCCAGAGATTGAATTGAAGAGTGTTTCCGCTACGTCGTTCGACGCTGCAGGAGGATTCGGAACGGCAGTCGTAGAGACAGGCGGCCTCGAACTGACGGCCGAGTCTTCAGCACCTGAGTGGCTTCGCGTAAGCGTTGCCGGTTCTTCTGTTCTGTTCAATGTATTCTCATATACTGGTGATACAGAGCGCACTGCGGATGTTACCATCAATGCTGAAGGCAGCAATTCCGTCAGCTTTTCAGTGAAACAGTCTCCGTTCAAGGGAATCATCATAAGTGAATCAAGCCTGGAGTTCTCTGATTCCGACCAGAAATTGCAGACACTTGTAAAGTGCACATCTGATTTCAGCGTGGAAATCCCTGAGAATCCGGATGGCGTCTTCTCATTCGAAAAATCAGCCAGCGGTGTGACATTCATCGTAAGCAAGGCTCAGAGCCGCAGAGCATTCTCCGGCAGAGCAGTCATCACCCCTGCGGACAACAGCATTGAACCTGTATATGTAACATTGACACTCCCTAAGAAACCGGACTGGTATTATCTCTTGGGCACTTGGAAAGTGGCAAAGAACGCCGATGAGTGCGGAGACAAGAGCGATTTCGTGTTCGCGACAGAAAAGATGTACGAGTCATTCTCGGTTACGGTTCAGAAAGGCGAGCTCGTGAATTATCCTTTCTCAGCCCAGCTGGTGGACGGTAAAGTAAGAATCGGCATCCAGGGCTTCGGTAAAGATGAGACTGCAAACAAGTACTACTCAGTGCATTTCAACGGGCCGACTTCGTCCAATCCGTCAGGATTCTACATCTTCTCTACAGAGGGTCGTGCCGCTTGGGATGCCGAACCTGTATTCGATGATGTGAACCACACAGTCACTCTTTCATTCGAGAATGCCAAACTGAACAGCAACGATATCCCTCAGCAGTTGAACATCTGGTGGAGTCGTGACAGATTCTTTGCATTCACTACACGTATTGTAGCATATCAGCAGCTTGTGCTTACTAAGGAATATACAGAATAGTAACAGCTTATGAAAAGATTGATCATAGCATTGCTGCTGTCGTATGCCTGCGCGTTTTCAGTTTTCGCGCAGCAGATATTGACAGTCAGCGGTACGGTCAAGGACGATGCCGGCGAGCCTCTCATAGGTGTCGTCGTGGCAGTGGCGGGCACGGGCAATGCCGCCGTCACGGACCTTGACGGTAATTATACATTGACAAAAGTCCCTGCAGGAGCCAAACTCGAGGCTTCCTGTCTGGGTTATACCAATGTCACCAAACCTGCTGCAGAAAAAGTGGACTTCGTGCTCTCCACAAGCACGGAAAATGCTTTCTGAGGCAGTGGTTACCGGTATGACCACCACCGACAAACGTCTCTTCACAGGAGCGACCGACCAGCTTTCAGCCGTGGATGTAAATATCAGCGGTGTGGGTGAAATCAGCCGTTCGCTCGAAGGAAAATCAGCCGGAGTGTCGGTGCAGAACGTATCAGGAACCTTCGGTACTGCGCCTAAGATCAGAGTCAGGGGAGCAACCTCCATTTTCGGAGATTCCAAGCCTCTGTGGGTGGTCGATGGCGTCATAATGGAGGATGTGGTCAATGTGGATGCCAATTCCCTGTCATCCGGAGATGCCACGACATTGATCAGTTCCGCGATAGCAGGCTTGAACTCTGACGACATCGAGTCGTTCCAGATCCTCAAGGACGGTTCCGCGACTTCCATCTACGGAGCGAGGGCAATGGCGGGTGTCATTGTCGTGACCACCAAGAAAGGAACTCCTGGCGTTACCCGCGTGAACTACAACGGTGAATATACCATGCGTCTTGTCCCTTCATATTCCGAGTTCAACATCATGAACTCACAGGAGCAGATGTCGGTCTATGAGGAAATGTACCAGAAGGGATGGCTCAACTTCACCAGCAGCGTATATAATTCGCAGGGCGGTGTTTACAGCAAGATGGCCCAGTTGATGAACACATACGATTCCACGACCGGAAAATATCTGGTAGAGAATACTGAAGCAGGAAGAAAGGCATATCTCCGCAAGGCCGAGATGCGCAACACCGACTGGTTCAGCGAACTTTTCCGTCCGACGGTGCAGCACAGCCACTCTGTCAGCATCACTTCAGGTTCTGAGAAAGGCAGTTACTATGCGTCTCTGGGCGCGCTGGTCGATCCGGGCTGGTCTATCCAGAGCAAGGTGAACAGATATACCGCGCTTTTCAACACGTCCCAGAAGATATTCAAGGATTACATCACCCTGAACATCATCGGAAACGCCTCATACAGGCAGCAGAGGGCACCTGGTTCGCTGTCGTCTTCCACAAACCTCGTTGAGGGCTCGGTTAAGCGTGATTTCGACATCAACCCGTATTCTTATGCCCTCCGTACTTCGAGGACACTGGATCCGGACGAATTCTACACCAGAAATTATGCTCCGTTCAATATCAAGCACGAGCTGGAGAACAACTACATTGACCTGTCCGTGCTCGACACGAAGTTTCAGGCGGAGATCAAGGCGAAGCCGATAAAAGGTCTCGAACTGTCCGCCCTCGGTTCCGTAAGATATCAGCTGTCAATGACTGAGCACAATATCAGGGACAATTCCAACCAGGCTGAGGCTTACCGTTCTGCTGCCACCAAGATCATCATGAACGCGAACCCTTACCTGTACAAGGACCCGGACAATCCTACAGGGGACAAGTACACGGTCCTGCCTCAGGGAGGTATCCTGAAAAAGAATGACTACTCAGCGCTCAGCGTGGATTTCAGAGCGTCCGGAACATACAATACCGCCATTGCCGACAAGCATATCATCAATGCTTTCGCTGCGGTGGAAGTCAATTCGCTGGACAGGCACGCAAGCTCTTTCGACGGATGGGGACTTCAGTATGAGGCCGGTGAGACTCCGTTCTATATCCTGGACCTGTTCAAGAAACAGCTTGAGCAGAACTCATATTATTATAGTCTGAACAATACGCACGAGCGCAATGTCGCTTTCGCCGCTACCGCTTCATACTCATATAATTACAGATATACCATCAACGGAACATTCCGTTATGAGGGCTCCAACAGACTCGGAAGGGCCAGAAGCGCCCGTTGGCTGCCAACATGGAACGTCGCCGGCAAATGGTCGGCAGACCAGGAAGAATGGTTCGACGCGCTGAAACCGGCATTGTCAAGCATGAACTTCCGTGTATCATATTCATTGACAGCGGACAGGGGCCCGGCGTGGGTGAACAACTCCACTGCATTGTTCTATCCGAGCACTCCGTGGCGTCCTGCAACCAATATCAAGGAACCGTCGCTCTACCAGTCATCCATCGAGAACTCCGAGCTTACATACGAGAAGAAGCATGAGTTCAATGTGGGAGCTGACCTCGGTTTCATCGACGACCGCATCCTCCTGTCATTCGACACTTACAAGAGAAATAACTTCGACCTTATCGGAAGTGTTGTCACTCAGGGACTTGGCGGTGTTTCCAACAAATACGGAAACGTGGCTTCCATGAAGTCTTCCGGAGTGGAGCTTTCGCTTACCACCAAGAATATCGTCAAGAAGGATTTCTCCTGGACTACGAACTTCATATTCTCGCACATGAAGAACACCGTGACCAAGCTCAAGACCTACCAGACAATGATCAGTTATCTGACAGGTTCGGGCTATTCTATGGAAGGAATGCCTCGCGGAGCCGTGTTCTCACTGCGTTTCATGGGACTTGACGAGATGGGTATCCCGACTTTCCTGAACAAGGACGGGGAAATCACTTCCACGAACATCCAGTTCCAGGAAATGAACAATTTCAGCAACCTCAAGTATGAGGGGCCGATTGACCCGACCATTACCGGAAGCTTCGGCAACATGTTCAAGTTCAAGGGCTTCACGATGAATGTCTTCATGACTTACTCCTTCGGAAATGTGGTAAGGCTGGACCCTATCTTCTCCAACAGCTATTCGGACCTTACCGCCATGCCGAGAGAGTTCATGGACAGATACATCAACCCTGGTGACGAGAACATTACCAATGTGCCTGTAATCGCAAGCAAGCGTCAGAACAACAGCATCAGCAATCTCAGCATTGCCTACAATGCCTACAACTACTCTGACCAGCGTATTGCCAAAGGCGATTTCATCAGGCTCAAGGAGGTTTCATTGGGTTATGAACTTCCCAAGACTGCAGTTGAAAAGCTCAGACTGAAGAGCCTTTCATTCAAGATACAGGGAACCAATCTCTGTCTTCTGTATGCCGACAAGAGGCTGGAAGGACAGGACCCTGAGTTCCTCAATGCCGGCGGTGTCGCAGTTCCGATGCCGAAGCAGTTCACATTGACCTGCAAGATAGGATTTTAAATCAATGCGGATATGAAGAAATTTATAACATATTCATTGGCAGTTCTTTCTCTGATCGGGGGATTGACATCCTGCGACAAGTTCCTGGACAAACTCCCGGACAACAGAACTGAACTGAATTCGACTGAAAAGATACAGAAACTGCTTGTTTCCGCTTATGCTTCAAGAACTTACGTGAGATTCTTCGAATATGCGTCGGACAATTGCGAACTCTATAGCGAAGGAAACAAGAATACGTCCAGACTCATTGAACAGAATTATAACTGGGAACCGATAGAGGAAGCGGACAACGAGAGCAACGTGAACACCTGGCAGGCATATTACAATATGATTGCCACCGCGAATGCCGCTCTTCAGGCTATTGCCGAGCAGGGTACTCCTGAGGAGATGCTCCCTTATAAAGGTGAGGCACTTCTCTGCCGCGCTTACGCTCACCTCTGTCTGACAATGATCTACTGTCTCCCTTATCATCCTCAGTATGCGTCTCAGTATCTGGGAGTTACCTATATGGACAAGCCGGAGACCACATTGAATCCGAAATACAGCCGTGGTACTCTTGCCCATGACTACGAGATGATCCAGAAGGATATCGAGGAAGGACTTCCTCTTCTGAACGACGAGGCATGGTCAGTTCCGAAATATCATTTCAACAAGAAGGCAGGCTATGCGCTTGCGACCAGATTCTATGTCTATAGCAACCAGTGGGAGAAGGCGGTTGAGGCCGCAAATGTGGTGCTCGGCACTAACCCTTCCGAGATGCTCCGTGACTGGGCTGCGACCAGCAAGATGGCCTGGGCTTATGATACCAGGGCATTGAACTATATCAATCCTACGAACAAGGTGAACCTGCTGATCATTCCGCTCTATTCTGCAAACGGCGGTCTGTTCAATGCATGGTCCGCTACCGGCGGAAGATATGCGCACACCAACAGGATTGCCAAGATGGAGACTGTACGTGCGAAGCGTCCTATGGGCGGTGCCTATGATACCGGCAAGCAGGACAATACCCAGTATATCTACCAGATGGTTCCGTTCTACTGGGCCGACCTCATAACCAACAAGGTTTACTGGCCGAAATGGCCTTCCCAGTGGGAGGTCGTGGATCCGGTGGCAGGTACCGGTTATGTCCGCAGCACGATGGTGGCCCTCGATGCCAATGAAGTGCTTCTGAACAGGGCTGAGGCCTATATCCAGCTCAAGGAATATGACAAGGCTGCTGCAGATATGGATACCTGGAGCTGTTCAATGTACAAGGTCGGAACCAACGGAATCCGTCATCTGACACGCGAGCTGATCGACGAGGTTTACGGCGACCCTTCTTCATCATTGTACATCAAGGAATACACAAGGGAAGAGCCTACTTCCAGGAAGCCGATTCATCCGCATGGATTTACTGTAGAGCCTGGTACTCAGGAAAATATGACCCAGTGCCTGCTGTTCTGCAAGAGAATCGATTCTCTGGAGGAAGGACTCCGCTGGATGGACCTCAAGAGATACGGAATCACCATCGACAGGTTCGACGACACCGAATACGACGACGCTACGACCTCAGGATTCGAGGCTACTGTCACATTGCCTTACAATGACTTGCGCCGCGCATTCCAGATTCCTTCAGAGTCCATCAAAACCGGTCTGGAGCCTAACCCGCGCAACAATGCGGAAAGCCCTGACCATCCTTTCGTCAAATATCTTTAAGGAGGAATGAAGATGAAAAAGTATATATCAATGATATTGGCAGCCTGCTCTGTGCTGGTGTTGGCATCCTGCGCCAAGGATGAAGTCAGCTCCGAGAGCATTTTCAAGGAAGAGAACCACAGATATACCGAGTTCGATTCATGGCTGCAGAGAAATTATGTGGAGCCTTACAATGTCCGTTTCGAATACCGTATGCCGGACAGGGAGACCAGCTTCAACTACTGGGTATCACCTCCTAACATCAAGGAGTCGATCATGATTGCCAAACTTATCAAGTTCACGACTCTTGAGGCCATGGTGGAGATGATGTCTTCCGGAGACGAGACCGAGGATCCTGCATTGTTCGTGAAATCCTATTTCCCGAAGGTGCTCTTCCTCGTAGGCAGTTTCGAGATAAGCAGCAGCGGTTCCACGGCCCTTGCATCTGCGGAGAACGGCCTTCAGATCAACATCCTGGGCGTGAACTTCTTCGAATACCATAAGGATGCGGAAAGAATCGCGGGCACTATGCTCCATGAGTTTACCCATATCCTCGACGGTATCCACGGCTCTCCTGCAGAGTTCAAGGACATCACCCTCAGCGACTATGTGGGCGACCGCTACACTTCCCTTACCGATGACCCTTATCAGAAAGGATTTGTCAGCAACTATGCGCGCTCCCACTACAGCGAGGATGTGGCAGAGACCGGCGGACGTCTGATTTCCCTTACGGAAGAGGAAAGAGAGGCAATGATAGCCAAGGCCGGTCCAGTCGGCGGTCCGCTCATGAGAAAGAAGTTTGACATGCTTAAGAAATGGCTCAAGGATTCCTACGGAGTGGATTCCGAAAGATGGTGTGAAATCTATCATCGCCGTATCGCTCAGCTGGACAGCCTGGATTGGGAATCACTTGACGAATAAACCCGAATCGATATGAAAAGAATTATAACATATATTCTGTCAGCGATGATGCTGCTCTCTTTGGCTTCCTGCTACAAGAGTTCCAGAATCTTCGACGAGACGGCCGCACAACGTACAGAAGACCGCATCGAGCTCTGTCGCAGTGCGCTGGTAGCCCGCGAAACATGGGTTATGGAGTATTTCCCGGATGAGGACCTCCGTTACGGCGGATGGATTTACGTGCTGCAGTTCTCACCGGACTATACAGTGAAAGTCTGGTTCGAGGGAGCCGGATTCATACCTCAGGCTGATCCTGTTACGGAGTCAGAATACAAGGTGGAACTGGGTACGGGCCCGATGCTGAAATTCTGCACCAACAATGACTACATACATTTCTTCTCCTTCCCTGGAGGCCCGAACGGTGGCGGATATCGCGGCTGGGGCGGAGATTTCGAGTTCACCGTCATGTCGATTTCCGACAACTATGACGAGATCATCCTGAAAGGCTTGAAGTCATTCAACAGAATACGGCTCACACCACTTTCCGGCGATGAAACACCTGAAAGCTATATCGCCAAGGTGCATGCCAGCGAAAAGGCCGTGACCAAAAAGTCGTTCGACCTCTGCGTGAACGGCAAGGTGATCGGAACTGCTACTAGGGAATCTCTTCCTGATTTCAACAATTACGAGAGATACTACAAGAGCAAGATCTGGACATTGTCCTACGAGATGCCTGTCCAGGCCACTGACGAGAACGGCAACCCGATGACAGACGAAAGCGGCGCTCCGGTTTACAAATCCGAGAAGGTCGTGGAGAATGTCTGTGCCATAAATCTTCCTGACGGAGTGATGAAGCTTTACAAGCCATATTCGTTCAAGGGCAACTGCATCGACGGACTGGACGGCCAGACTGTCAGCGAATTCAAGTGGACGCATGGCGTGTTCTCATCCAAGGACTACTATTCTGGAACAGATTCGTTCTATCAGATAACTCTTCAATAATATAGTAGATGAAAAACAGAATAATATATATGACGCTTCTTTCCGCATTGGCCCTGACCGCCTGCGGAAAAGAAGAAGCGAATGAGCCGGAGAAAGATGCGCCGATGACTTCTTCGGAGTACATTTCATTCAAGGTATCAGCCTCCTCGCCTTCTGAGTCGGCTGTCATCACCTGGGAAGCTGTTTCCGACCGTATCGGGGTGTTCGTTTCCGAAGCCGGTACTGGTTCGGCGTTGAATGACAATGCCTATTATGACGCATATACATCCACCGCATCATCCCGTTTCTTCCCGCTCCGTGACGCTGACAAGCTCAAATGGGAAGACGACAAGAAATATGACGTGGCCCTGTATTATCCGTTCACTACCAAGATGACGGATGCTACCTCGATTCCGGTTTCGGTAGCCGAGAATCAGGTGGTATCGATTCCTCTGACCACGACGCAGCTGAAGAGAAGCCAGATCTTCGTATCTTCAGTCAAATCAGTTGAGCGCCCGGACAACGGCATTCTCGAAATGTCCCTTTCACCTGTGGTCTCTTTCGTGAAGGTCAATGTCTCTTCCAATCTGCCTGTAGCCTGCAATTCCGTAAAGATCTCAGGCGAAGACGGAACGTCACTTGCCTTCAAACATGCCAAATATGACCTGTTCACTTCCAGCCTCTCTGAAATAGACTCGGTAAGTTCTGTGATCAATGTCAAGCCAGCCTCACCTGTATATCTCAGGCGCAAGGCTACAGAGTTCATTGTCAATGTAAATCCGCAGTATGCCGGCAAGACATTGACCATAGACTGCGACCTCGAAGGTGCTGACTTTGAGAAAGTTGTCGTGGATGTTCCGGAAGGCGGATTCAAGCCGGGAACCTGTGTTTCCTACAATGTCGGAATGACCGCAGACCCTGTGCTCCTGAGCGCGGACGGTACTGCCAACACCTATATCGTGAACAAGGCTGACTGCCTCTATGCTTTCAATGCGAAGGTAAAGGGCAACGGCAGTACGAAGAGCATCAGCTGGAGTTACGACGGGGAACCGCACAGCACCGCATTCGATGCCGCTTTGGCCCCTTCTTCAGCAGAACTTCTGTGGTACAGCATCCCTGAAGGCGAGGGCGGATTTGTCAATGCAAGTCCTGTCTCTGTCGGAAGCGTGATGTATGACGAAGTTGACGGCCTCGTCTATTTCAAGACACCGAAGACTTTTGTGAACGGCAATGCCGTGATCGCTGCGCTGAATGAGTCCGGCGAAATCGTCTGGAGCTGGACTATCTGGGCCGTGGAAGGCTGGGATGCCGATGCGACTTCCAGGAAGGCAGGCCGTTATACGGTCATGGACCGTAACCTCGGAGCCGTGCTCGGACTTTCTGCAAAGGATGTTTCGGATAATGTCAAGGCAGCAGGTGCTATCGGCAACTACTATCAGTGGGGCCGTAAGGATCCGTTCCCTGCAGCATCTGAATATAAATCGACTACGAATGTACAGGAAGGCTGGGGCAACCCTGCTTACACCACCTTGGATGAATATAAAGTCGATGGGGACAAGATCTTCTCTTCCGACAGGGCCAAGAACGCCAGGATGCTCCACGCTGAACTCGGTTCGGGCTATTCGCTCCAGCAGGCCGTGGACGAGTCCGTAAAATATCCTCACAAGTGGATGTTCGGCGGCAACAACGATGCTGTCTATCCTCAATACAGTTGGTTCTCCGGAGAAGGCGACTTCCAGGCAAAATCCATTCTGGACAATGAGCAGTGGCGCTATCTCTGGGGCAGCACTGACAACATCAGCAATGAGAAGACCATCTATGACCCGTGTCCGGCAGGTTGGAAAGTGCCGACAGCAGATGCCTATGCGACGTTCTTCGCTTCTTCCGGTTCCGCAGCTGGCGGTCATGGAGTCTATGTTTCCGAATATGACCTCTATTTCCCATTTGCGGGACAGAGAAAGGCCGGTTTCGGTGGCTCAGTCATTTCGGCTTCAGGTGAAGTTATGATGGCTTCTGCAAGTGTCGCCAACTCTCTTTATCCGATCCGCTCATCTGTCGGCTCGAACGGCGCAGGCGCAAAGATCACACAGAGCAACAGCTACTCCGGTGCCGGACTGCAACTTCGCTGCGTGAAGGAAAATGTGGACGGAAAAGCTCCGGGATACGGCAAACAGACCGGTCACAGGGCAGCACTTATGGGCGACTCCATCACAAGGACCTGGAAAGACCGCGGCCGTCTGGCCTTTTTCACCGAGAACAGCTACCTTAACTGTGGAATCGATGGGCAGACCTCAAGCAATATGATTGACCGTTTCGGTTCGAACATCGTAGATGACAATCCTCAGTGTGTGGTGATTACCTGCGGCACGAATGACCTTGCTGAAAATATGTCCGGTGATGGCTACCGGGTTCACGTGAGCAAGGAGAATCTTCTTGCCAACATCGCCCTTATGTCCAGGATTGCCGAAGATATGGGTGTCCCTGTCATTCTCGGTTCGATTTGTCCGACAAGGAGCATGTGGTGGAAACCGGATGCTTGGAAATCGGAGTTTGACGGAGACTACATCGCATCTAAGGTTATCGAGGCCAACAAGCTCATCAAGGCATATGCTGCCGAGAGAGGCTATCGTTATGCAGATTACCACAGCGCTCTGAAAAATGATCAGAACGGTCTGGCTGACGAGTACTGCTGGGTATTCGGCAAGAATCCCGACGGAACATTGAACCTTGATTCCGTTCATCCGAATGCGAAGGCCTTCCTTGTTATGGAGGGGGTTCTGAAACCTCTCATTGACGCCGCACTTTACGACCCGTCAGAGGCTAACCCTGGAGGCGGAAAGATAGACGATATGGATAAATGGAAATGGTAAACTGTTAATGCGTAAAATTATGAATATCAAATACATATCAATGATTGCCCTGGCATCTGCCCTAATCGGCTGTTCCAAGAACGGACAGATGGATGAGGACATCCTGTCTGACGGACCTGCCTTTTCTGCAGATTTCCTGCAGCAGGAAGTGCAGAGCAAGGTGACTCATACCGATGACGGCAATGCATTGAAACTCGCTTGGGTTAAATCCGACAAAATCGGAATCTGGACAGAGGCTGAAGGCAAGTCCTTCCAGTCGAACAGCGCATATCTCGCTGACCAGGAAGGTACCGGAACGACGTTTTCATATCAGTCCCGTGCTCAGAGAATCCGCTGGGCCGGGGACAATACTCCGCAGTCGTTCTATGCCTGCTATCCTTTCAATGCCGACAGAGGCACGGATCCGCATAAGGCAAAGGTGGGGATTTCGGCTTCACAGTCCCAGTACTCAAGCGGCTCCACAGCGCATCTTGCTGAAAATGACTTCATCTGGGCTGCCGTGGAGAATGTCACCAAATCCGATGATGCGGTGAACCTTACTTTCCATCATGCTTTCTCCGTACTGGATCTGGAACTGACCACTGATACCAGGATGAAACTGGATGCATTGATTTTCCGCTGCACCTCCAACAAGGATGCTGCCGTGGCATTTGAGAACGCCAGCATTGACCTGAGTACCGGCAAACTGGATCTTACAGGGGCGACAACCTCGCCTGAAGTGCGTCTGGACTGCGATTTTGCGACTTCCTGGCCGGCAGCATCGCATGTTTACCTGGTCTTCAACCCGGCGCTGGCAGGGGAGACCATGCAGCTGGTTGCGGTCATCGGAGGCAAGGAGAAGCTGATCATGGAGAAGCAGGTTCCGGAAGGAGGCTTCCCGGCAGGCAAGGTGATCAATGTGGTGACGGATTATGAGGTGCCGGGTGATGTGGCCATCAAGATCAAGGATCTGGGTGAACTTTCCACATCCAACTGCTACCTCGTTTCCGAGGCCAACCAGTTCTACAAGTTCAAGGCTACTGTGAAGGGCAACGGCTATATCCCTGCAGCGCTTTCAGCAGTGACTGGCTCTGCGGACATCGCTCCGAAATCCGTCCTCGTCCTCTGGTACAACACCGTCCAGAAGGACAACAAGTGGGTGGATGCCTGCCCGATTCTGCTTTCGTCGCTGGTGTTTTTCAGGGACTATGTCTATTTCGACACGCCTAAGGAATTTGTCCCGGGCAATGTCGTGATTGCGGCATTTGCCGAGGAGGGCGTTACCTACGACAATATCGAGGTGGATGAGAATAAGAATATCACCAATGCGACGCTTCTCTGGAGCTGGAACATTTGGGCCGCAGATGGTTATGACCCGGATGCGACGGCTGTCATCTCAGGAGGTAAAACCTTCATGGACAGGAATGTCGGAGCGGCGATTTCCGGTGTCGGCTCAAAAGGTGAATATGAGCCTGCCTATGCAGTGGGCAACTACTATCAATGGGGCAGAAAGGATCCGTTCCCGTCCATTGCGGACTATTGCAACTATTGGCCTTGCCAATACGCCAACACTCTCATCGGAACTCCGACATACACTCCGGTCGTAGCTCTGAGGGTCAATGGCCAGAGTGCTGCGAAGAATGTGGACAACCAGGTCTGGGGTTACCGGACAAAAGACGACGGCTCGTTCAACATTGATTCGTCTTGGCATACTATAGAGAGGAACAGCATCGCGGCTCCGTCTTCGTCCAACAGCGTCTTTGCTGGTTATGCCGTGGAACATCCTTACGTCTATATTCTGAATTCCAAATATCCAGACGGCGGCTATTATCCGTGGATGACGACCAATGACCAGAGTTACAGGGAGTTCTGGGGAGGCTCTGAATCGAAGAAAACTCTCTTCGACCCATGTCCTGCCGGTTGGCGTGTCTGCAACAAGGCTGAGGCTCAGTCGTTTATGCAGACTGTTTTCAGCAGCGCCACACTGGCTGCCAATCTTGTTGGATATGATTTCGACGGGCATTATCTTCCGATGACCGACTCGCGAAGCAACAAACATTTCAGAACAGAGACAGTGAAATCCTGCGGATATGAAACCAAATCATATATGTGGACATCGGAATCAGTTACGGCCCACAATTACGGATATGCCTATGCTGCTGCGATGGTCGCTCCGCCAAATTATGCGGACAAGAACCAGCCGAAGACTCTCAAGGAAGTGAAATTTGAAGACAACAAGTACTTGGCGTCTGGTTGCCCTGTCCGCTGCGTGAAAGAATAAAAGTTTAACTAATTAATAACATTAATCATGAACAAAAAACAGAACGGAGCAGCTGCTCCAAAGCGTTATGAATCACCGGCTCTGGCGATTCTCGATGTGAACCTCGAAAACGGTTATGCCAGCGGTGTGGATAAGAACGCTGTGAATGACATGCCTTACTGGGATGAATGGGAAGAAGTTAAAACTCGCTAATAACTTATGAACATGAAAAAGTCATTGATATATATTCTGGCGCTTTCGGCTATAGTCGGCTGCCAGAAATCCGAAGTGTCAGAACAGATTCCTGCTGAAGGGGAGCCTTCTGCTGTTATCGTAGGCTCTTTTCCTGAGACCAAGACTTCGTTCGTAGATGAAGGCAAAGTGATGAAGACAGAGTGGGTGAAAGATGATGCGTTGGGATTTTATTGGTATAAGGGCGGCTCGATTGAAGGGGTTGGTACTGGAGATGTGGATAAAGCCTTGAATGATAGGCTTGTAGCTGAATCGTCAGGCGGTAATACTACGTTTAAGACGAGTTGGTATTACATGTATCAGGTTGGGATAGATTATTTGACTTACTTGTATTATCCGTATAATGTAAATGCAGGGAAGAACCCATTATCTGTTCCATTAACAGTACCTTCGTCGCAAAATCAAGCAGGTTCTGATGATATTGCTCATCTAGCTGCGACTGACTTTCTTTATGCTACAACAATGGCAAACAGACCGAATGGAGAAGCAGCACAGGCAGTGATGGTGACATTCAATCATGCACTTTCGGTTTTGAACATTGCCCTCACTTCTGCACAAAGCAATTATAGCGTTTCCGACATCAGAGTGCGATTTGAGGAAGAGAGTGAAATCTTCTCTGTTACAGAGGGAAGCGTAAATCTTTCAGATGGTTCACTGACTCTTACTTCCGGAACTCCTGAAATTTCCCTGCATTTCAATGAGGCGGCAAAACTTTCTGCAACTCCTGTAAATGCCTATATGACAATCACTCCTGGCCACGCAGGAAAAACATTCTCTGTATATGCCACAATAAACGGAATCGAGACAAAACTCGGTTCGAAGAAAGTTCCTGCGTCAGGACTTCCTGCTGGAGTGAAAGCAGCACTTTCATTTGAGGTCGGAGACATTACGACTGGACATGAATATACTGATTTGAGCGCAAACGGTACTGCAAACTGCTACCTTGTAACCTCTCCGGGATTCTATAAGTTCAAGGCAGATGTAAAAGGAAATGGTGTCGTCCCAAGTCAGCTTGAATCAGTGGCAGGAGAGACAGTGATAGCTCCGAAATCTGCTTTGGTACTTTGGTACAACACTCTTCAGAAAAGCAATAATTGGGTGGATGAGAGCCCTGTATATCTTAGTTCCGTTTCTCTTGATTCAGATGGGTATATAAGATTTTATACGCCTGATTTTTTGTCCCGGGCAATGTTGTTATAGCAGCATTTGCTGAGGAAGGTGTAACCTACGAAAACATCACAGTCGATGAGAACAAGTGCATCAACAATGCAACTCTCCTCTGGAGTTGGACCATCTGGGCTGCAGACGGCTATGACCCAGAAGCTACAGCAGTCAATGCGGATGGCAATGTGTTCATGGACCGTAATCTCGGCGCTGTAATTTCTGGCGTGGGCTCGACTGGCAATTATGAACCGGCCTATGCAGTGGGCAACTACTATCAGTGGGGCCGCAAAGATCCGTTCCCGTCTATTGCGGATTATTGCAACTATTGGCCTTGCGAATACGCCAACACTCTCATCGGAACTCCGACATACACTCCGATTGTTGCTCTTAGTGTTCACGGTCAGAGTGCTGCGAAGAATGTAAACAACCAGGTATGGGGATATAAGACAAAAGCAGATGGTTCGTTCAACAAGGATTCGTCTTGGCATACGATTGAAAGGAATTCCATTGCAAATTCATCTGTATCAAACAGTGTGTTCTCAAACTATGCCATTGCTCATCCTTATGTCTATATTTTGAATCCGGTTCCAGATGACGGAGGCTATTACCCATGGGTGACGACCAATGACCAGAGTTACAGGGCATTCTGGGGAGGTTCTGAATCGAAGAAAACACTCTTCGATCCATGTCCGACCGGTTGGCGTGTCTGCAACAAATCTGAAGCCGAGTCATTCATGCAGACAGTATCTTCAACTGCGGCTTTGGCTTCCAATCTTGTTGGATATGATTTCGACGGGCATTATCTGCCGATGACCGGAACGCGAGGTAATAAAAATATGAGGACAACTAATGTGAGGTCTTGTGGGAATGAGACTAAATCGTATATGTGGACATCCGAAACAGTGACTAGCCATAATTTTGGCTATGCTTATACGGCGGCGATGATTGCTCCTGCAAATTATGCAGATGCAGGCAAGCCGAATGCACTTAAGATGACAACAGAAGGACAGGATAGGTATTTGACACAAGCATGCCCAGTCCGCTGCGTAAAAGAATAACATCTGATTAATTGATACACACAAAAAGGGTGGCCGAAAATCTCGACCACCTTTTTTCATTGCCTATTCCAGTGTAGCCGAAGTAGCCGAACGGACGGGCAGCATGGCGGACGTGGCCGGCCCACGGCCTCGGGAAGTGGGAGGTGCCTGCCGGATACAAGTTCTCGCGGCAGCGAGGACGCAGGAGACGGTAGGAGGGCCGAACGGAGCGAAGCGGAGTGAGTTCCGCCGCTGCTGCATGCCCGTCGGCGTGTGCAAATCCGGCATTTTTGCCCCCGTCGCCCTTCACATTGAACTTCACGGGGGCGAATCGTGGGCTTTTGCCCCCGTCGCTGAAACCACGTGTGCAAATGCGCGTCTTTTGCCCCCGTCATCCATTCATACAGCACGTCATTTTCAGTAAATCTACATGCTTACACAACAGAAAACCCCAGAATCGCCATTACAGCACTCTGGGGACTTTATGTCTGAAGACAAACACTGAAAACAAGATTACCTGCTGGAGGATTCGCCGATTTCGAGGCGTGGTTCCAGATAGACGTCGTGACCTGGGGCGGAGTGGAGCATCATGTCAGTCAGCATGTTGAACGCCTGCAGGGCAGTTTCGAGCACATTCTGGGAGAGCTGCGTAATGGTCGGGGTGATGATGTGGTAAGTCTCACCTCCGTCAAAACCCATCAGAGCGAGCTTTTCAGGAATCGGAATGCCCAGGCGTTTCGCACTCTTGCAGACATAGAGCGCCAGGTAGCCACGCGGAACAAAAATGGCATCGGCCCCGCGGCTGACAGCTTCGGACAATGCCGTATCCACTTCATTGTCATCCGCTTCATTTACGAAAGTCACGCGGCAGAACTGCTCCATCCCCATCTCACTCATAGCCTGCCTGTAACTGTCCTCCCTTATGTTCAATGTTGAGAGTTGGATATTGTTCGAAATCATCTCGATATGCCTGTAGCCATTGGCAAGCAGATGCTCCAGACCCATACGGATGGCCTTGTCATTGTCCAGCAGCACACGCCCGGCGTTTTCCAGCTCGGGCAGATTTCGGTTCATCAGCACGACCTTGATGCCCAATGAGATAGCTCTTCGGAGCTCGTCTTCGCATCCGTCGCAGGGACTTATGAGGATTCCCTTTACGCCGTCAGCGTGAAAAGCATCCACCAGCCGGCCGATTTTGTCAATGCGGTCGTCAGAACTGCCGAACAGGACGGTGTAGCCGTTGTCATACGCGATGTTCTCGATATTTCTGGAGACATTGGAAAAATAATGGTTGGCAAGGTCCGGCGTGATGACTCCGATGGTCTTCTGGAAACCGATTCTCAGAGACGACGCGGCCTTGTTCGGGGTATAGTTGAGACGCTTTACCACTTCCATAATGGCATTGGCCGTCTTTGCATTGACCCCGCTCCTGCCGTTCAGCGTCATCGAAACCAGGCCGACAGAAACGTTGGCCTCCCGCGCTATATCCTTGATTGTGATCTTTCCCATTGCTGCTTGTCTGTGTGGATTCACCCGATATGGAGTGAATCAGTATCGGGGCATTGTCCTAAGTTGTAGTGTTTTCGCCCGATTACACAAATGTAATAAACATTTTCCACACGTCAAACGTGGTCATGCCGAAAAAAAACACCCCCGCGAGTGTTGCGGAGGTGTATATGTCAGGCTTGGATTCATGCGGCCCGGTGACTACATCATCGGAGGAGGACCTCCCGGACCGGGGCCTCTGTGTCCGCCCGGGCCACCTGGACCCCTACGTCCTTTGGAGGCATTGTTCATGTTGCCGAATCTCCACGTGAGGGAGAGAATCACGTAGCGGCCTAGCGTGTTGTTCCAGGTCTCGGTGTGATAGTTCGCGGAATCGCTTACGGAGAGGTTCTTGGACTGGTTCAGCAGGTCGTAGGCCTTGAGAGACAGCGTGAACCTGTTCTTGAAAAGCAGTTTCGTGAGCTCTGCATTGAGAATGTACTCATCATCCTGTGCACTCGCGTATCCACGGTACCAGTTGTAGTTGAACTCGGATACCAGGCCTATGCCGCCCGGAATCGTCCAGTTCATAGATGCTGCAAACTGGTTATTCCTTGTGACATTCATCTTTATCGATGATATCGTGTACCAAGACTTGGCGATATTTGAGCGACCAGATGCAGTAAGTTCCACAAAATCATTTCTATATGTGAGTTTTAGCCTCTGCATAATACTCATTGTCTGAGTCGTGTTCTTCAAGAAGAGGTCACTCTCATCCAAGTTGGGGAAGTCCGTGTGGAATTTCTCATAATCGAAATCGCCGCCGGTTCCGTAGGCGCTCATGTCAAGCGAAGTCTTTCCTACATAAGAAGACGATTCGGACCAGCTTCCTCTGGTTACAGAAGAAATGCTGAAATTGGATTTTCCGATAGGAGCATTTACAAAAGCCCTTGCGCTGGCGTTGCCGGAAGTCGGCCCGTTGACAGGGATTGAATACGAAACGCCGTTGGTATTGTACCAGCTCGCATATACAATCGGTGACTGCACGAAGCCACCAGCAATATGGCCATAGACAGAGAAGAATTTCTTCTTGTTCGAATATCCGATTCTGGTGCGTATGTCGTGAGAGAAATACGGCTTCAGGTAAGGGTTACCAAGCGAAACGTTAAGCGGATTGGTATTGTCCGGAACAGGCATGAGCTGTGTCGTAGTCGGCTGTGAAGAACGTCCGAAATAGAAACCGCGTATGTTCGTGTTGTCATTCACATCGTACCAGAGCATGGCAGAAGGCGACCAGTTCACGACAGTATTGTCATAACTCTTGCCGTTTGTCTCATTGTGCGTAATCGTAGGAATTACAGAAGCACCGACCTGGGCCCTGAATTTGTCCTTCTGGTACATGAAGTTGAAACCTGCACGGTGAGTCTGGTACTGGTTCAGCACATTGTTGGAATACTGGGCATTCCTGGTCTCGCTCACGGTGATGTCCTTGCCGCTGCTGTCCTTTCCTGTTCCCGTGGTGAAGTACGGGTGGTTTGCAATGCTGAATTCCGCACCCGTATCAGCAGAATCGTAAGTGTCCTTGGTGGACTTGTTCTGGCTCCATCTATACTGGTAATTCGCCTCAAGATAGAACCCGGCGCCCAGCGGCTCAGTATATACAAGCCTGCCGCTTATCGAAGAAGACTTGGAATTCTGGTCGTAGCGCTGATTGACTATTTCATTGACATCATCAGAGCCGTCACCTGCGGTTCCGAAGGATTTTGTCAATGACTGGTTAAGGCCCCGCAAGTCGTTGTTGCTGAAGTTATAGTCAATGTTGAGGGACAATGTCCTTCCAGGAAGTCCCAATTTCTGCCTGAACAGGAGGAAACCGTTTGCAGTCCAGTTGTTGTTGTCGCCCGTATTGTTGTTGAAACCTTCATTCTTGTTCACTGCGGCCGCATCGGCACTGCTTCTGCTGTCTGTGGAGAATTTCGAGAACTCGGTGAAGTCACCCTTTCCGAAGTTGAACTGAGGCTGGAAAAGGATAGACGTATTGTCCGAGAACTTGTGCTCCAGGCGCATACCGAAACGGTGCCCGTAGGTGTTGTTCAGACTGTATCCGTCGTTGTTGGAGATAAGGCTTGAACCGTCATCCAGGAACGTGGTCTTCTCACTCTTTTCCTTTACGTCAGCCCTAGTGCCGTTGAAAAGGTAGTTGGCACCGAGGTCCATCTTGTCGCCGAAGAGGTCCCAAGAACCGTTCACGCCGCCCATCCAAGAGGTCGTGATACCGTTGTTCTTGCCCCAGCCGCCCTGGCCACGGCCCATACCGCCGCTACGCATACCTCTCATCATTGACCCTGCGAGGTCATTGAATCCGCGGTTGTTCGTATTGTTGCCGTTCAGGATGATGCTGAGCTGGCTCTTGTCCGTAAACCTGCCGATGAAGGCAGCGCCCTGATATCTCCAGTCACCGTCTCCGTTAGCGGTGTTTTCTGGCCAGTCGTGTCCGCCTCCAGCCATCACATTGCCGAAAAGCCCGTTCATCATGCCTTTCTGCACAGTCAGGTCGATGACGGTCTCTTCCTGTCCGTCATCTATACCGGTGAACTGGGCCTGGTCGGATTTCTTCTGGACCACCTTGACCTTGTCCACGATCTTTGCGGGGATGTTCTTAGAAGCCAACTGAGGATCGTCCAGGAAAAATGTCTTGCCGTCGATTGTTATCTTGCTGATTGTCTGTCCGTTGGCTGTCACGGAGCCGTCTGTGCCCACTTCCACTCCAGGAAGTTTCTTCAGCAGGTCCTCAAGCATGTCATTGTCCGTGGTCTTGAACGAAGTGGCGTTGTACTCTATGGTGTCCTTCTTTATCACGATAGGATTGCCGGTTGCAGATACGCTCGCCGCATCCAGCACCTGCTTGTCCGGATCGAGTTTCACAATACCCAAGTTTACAGCGTCCTTTACCGTGATATCCTTGGTAAATGTCTTGTAGCCAAGCAATTCGGCTTTGAATGTGTAAGCCCCGGCCGGCACCTTCTCAAGTGTCGCCTTGCCCTTGTCGTCCGTGAGAGCGTATTTGCTCGCAGAAGTCGCTCCCTGTTTGGTGAGAGATACTGTGGCATAGCCTACAGGCTCACCGTTTCCTGAGTCCTGCAGCACAACTGTCACAGTCCGTGTCTGCGCAGACGCTCCAAAAGAAAGCACGAGCATTGAAACCAGCCCGCACACCATAGCAATGATTCTCTTCATTGTTCGTTCATTTTACAAAATAGATGGGCACCAATCAGACCCAAACGACAATTTAGACGCACCGGCGCCGCATTAGTTTAAGAGCCCGGTGAAAAAATATGGAATAAAATGCCGTTATTTTACCCGGTCGGGATTCTGGGCAATGAATTTCTCCCAGGAAGTGGAAGGTTTTATTCCCGCCAATGGTGAAAGCAGCTGATAATGATGGCACATCGCGATAGCCAGCGCGTCAGTCGCGTCGAGATGTTTTTCCTCAATGTCGATTCCGAGAGTCCTCTGAAGTATGTTGTTCACCTGCTCCTTGGAAGCGGCTCCGTTGCCCGTAACTGCCTCCTTGGCCTTTCTCGGAGCATATTCGGTAACGGGAATGTTCCTGGTGGATGCAGCCAGCATTGCCGCGCCCTGCGCTCTGCCGAGTTTCAGAATCACCTGCGCGTTCTTTCCGTAGAAAGGCGACTCCAGGGCCATCTCATCCGGAGAGTGCCTGTCGCAGACTTCACCTATTTCATTGAAAATGCGCACGAGCTTCCGATAAGGGTCTTTTTCCTTTCTCAGGTCAATGACCCCCATCTCCACGTACTCGGCCTTGCTGCCTTCTGTACGAATGACCCCGAAGCCAAGAATGTTGGTTCCGGGGTCTATTCCCAATATCGTCTTCACTTGTCTTAGTCAATGTAGTCGAACCCGGTATATGGGCGGAGAACTTCAGGGATGACGATTCTGTCATCTTGCTGGTTGTCCTCAAGCATTGCTGCAACGACACGAGGCAGAGCCAATGAACTTCCGTTCAATGTGTGGCAGAGCTGCATCTTGCCGTTCTCGTCCTTGTATCTGAGGTGCAGACGGTTTGCCTGGTATGTCTCGAAGTTGGAAACTGAAGAAATCTCCAGCCATCTTCCCTGTGCTGCTGACCACAGCTCGAAGTCGTATGTGATGGCAGATGTGAAACTCAGGTCACCACCGCAAAGACGGAGAATCCTGTACTTGAGCCCGAGTTTGTTTACGAGGCTCTCCACGTGTGCAATCATCTCATCCAGAGCTGCATAAGAGTCTTCTGGCTTCTCGATTCTGACGATTTCCACCTTGTCGAACTGGTGAAGTCTGTTCAGGCCCCTAACGTCTTTTCCGTAAGAACCTGCCTCACGACGGAAGCAAGGAGTGTAGGCTGTCAGCTTCTGCGGGAACTGGTCATTGTTCAAGATGACGTCCCTGTAAATGTTGGTTACAGGCACTTCAGCCGTAGGAACCAGATAGAAGTCATCGAGACCTACGTAGTACATCTGGGCCTCCTTGTCAGGAAGCTGGCCTGTACCGAAGCCTGAAGCCGCATTGACCATGACAGGAGGTTCGATCTCCTTGTAGCCAGCGGCAGTATTGTTGTCGAGGAAGAAACTGATCAATGCCCTCTGGAGTTTCGCGCCCTTGCCTTTATATACAGGGAAGCCCGCGCCTGTGAGCTTTACGCCGAGGTCGAAGTCGATGATGTCGAATTTCTTGGCGAGTTCCCAGTGCGGAAGCGCGTTCTCCGGCAGTTTGATTTCAGGGCCGCCCATCTTGACCACCTGATTGTCCTCAGCTCCTTTTCCAGGGACTACCAGGTCGCATGGAATATTAGGGAGGAGAACAAGCTGTGACTCAAGTTCTTTCTCTGTAGCGTCAGCCTTTGCAAGAAGCTCTGTAGAACGTGCCTTGAGTTCGGCAACCTCTTTCTTGGCTTCTTCTGCCTCTGCCTTTTTGCCTTCTTTCATAAGTCCTCCGATGAGACCTGCCTTCTGCTTCTGCTGAGAAAGAAGACCGTCGCTCTCAGTCTGGAGAGCTCTTCTCTGTGTGTCAAGTTCGAGAACCTTATCGACGATTGCTTTTGCGTCGAAGTTTTTGACTGCAAGCTTCCTGACCACGAAATCCGGATCGTCACGAAGCATCTTAAGTGTCAACATGATATTTATGATTTAATTTTGTCTGCTATATGCTTTCCAATGAAAAAAGGAGGACCGCACACCGAAACTCGAAGTGCAATCCTCCAATGTCTTTCAAGACCCTTCGAGTTTAGTTCTCAAAAGGGACAACCGACACGTATGACTTGTTCTCTTTCTTTCTTGTAATGAGAACTGTTCCGTCAACGAGGGCGTAAAGAGTGTGGTCTTTACCCATACCTACGTTCTTGTCCGGGTTGTGGACTGTGCCTCTCTGGCGAAGGATGATGTTACCGGCCTTTACTACCTCACCACCGAATTTCTTGAATCCGAGACGTTTGCTCTGTGACTCACGACCGTTCTTAGAACTACTTTGACCTTTTTTATGTGCCATAATTCAAATTCTCCTTTAATTTAGCGATCTGTAAAAAATTAAGCGATAGAGTCGATGCGGATCTTTGTAAGTTTCTGACGGTGACCGTTTGATTTCTGGTATCCTTTACGACGGATCTTCTTGAAAACGATAACCTTCTTTGCCTTTACGTCATCTGCGAGAACTGTTGCCTTTACAACTGCACCCTCTACGTAAGGAGCTCCGACCTTCACTGCTCCTTCGTTATCGAGGAGAAGAACCTTGTCGAACTCTACCGTCTCATCCTTCTTCGATGCGAGGCGGTTTACGAAAATCTCTGCACCAGCTTCTACTTTGAACTGCTGGCCTGCAATTTCAACGATTGCGTACATTATATAAAAACTTATTAAGTTTCGGCTGCAAGCGTCCGTTTCTGCACGGAACTTATAAGGCTTGTCAGTCATCTGATTTTATTTTTGGACTGCAAATTTAATGGATTTCTGCCATTCCGCAAAATTTTTTACTAATTTTGTTTTCCGGAAGTCGTTAGTGCAAAACCCGTTGGGCACTTTTTAGACGATTGCTTGGTAATCCTGCCAGGCAATCCTGCTTGTGCAACTCGAAAAATTTAAACGTATGGATACTCCATTCCAGTTTGCTGACTATGTGACCGGTAAGTATTTCATCGGGCGTCGTTCTGATTGCATTACATTGTCAAATCTCTTGACTCAAGGCGAAAGCGTCGCCATCTGGAGTCCTCTGAAATCAGGCAAGATGTCCGCGGTCCAGCAGACTCTGCTCAATATGAGGACTTCCGGCAAGCAGTTTCTGATGTGCAGCTTGGACCTCACGAATATCCACGATGCCGAGCTGTTCATAAGACGGTTTGCAGGTGCCGTGATTTCATCTGTTTCCACAGTCCCGCAGGACTATCAGGACCATGCTTCCAAGTATCTGGCCGGCACATCTCTGGAGTTTGACGCACAGTCGTTTTCTGTTACGGGAAGAGTCTTTTCTGACAATGCCCCTGTCGGCGCGGCTGAGATTTCCGCCGTGGCTGAGCTGCCTTTCCGCATTGCCGAAGAAAAGAATGTGCAGTTCATCATTGTCCTCAATGAGTTCGAGAACATTGACTCGGACGAGGGTGAGAAATTCTTTAGGGTGTTGGACGCGTCGATTTCTGCCCGAATCCAGGCCAGGACTCCTCGCTGCTCCTTCATTTTCCTGGGCTCCAGGACCAATGCGATGGAGAGTATATTCATGCGCCGGAAGTTTTTCTGGAAGAGCGTGGAAAAGTATTCATTGTCAATGATTTCCGACGCCGAAATAGCGGATCATGTGCTGAAAGGCTTTTCTGTGGGCGGCAAGGTCATCGAGCGCGACCTGATACAGGTGGTCTGCGGGCTGTTCCGCAACAACATTTGGTATATCAACAGCTTTTTCTTCATCTGCGATGCATTGTCCAAGGGCTATATAAGTGAAATCACTTTCAATGATGCGCTTTCCTGTATGGTTTCTGCCAATCTGCCGAGGTTCAAGGCCATTATGGACGACCTTACCGGATTCCAGGAGCGTTTCCTGAAGGCGGTGCTCGACGGCAATGTCAAGTTCAGCACGACGGAAGTCATTGAAAACTACAGACTTAATTCTTCGGCCAATGTCAAGAGACTCAAGGAAGCTCTTATGAAGAAAGAGGTGCTTTCGTTCAATGACAAGGACGAGCCGTCCGTGCAGGACCCTCTTTTCGAGTATTGGCTCAGAAAATATTACTTTAATTCGTAAACTGTTATGAAACAGAAACTTGTGGTGCTTACAGGCGCCGGTGTGAGCGCCGAGAGCGGAATCAGCACGTTCCGTGACAATGGCGGTCTGTGGGACAATTACGACCCGCAGCAAGTCGCGTCCATCGAGGGCTGGTACAAGAATCCGGGCCTGATGCTCGACTTCTATAATATAAGGAGGCATGAGCTCGAAGGGGTAAGACCCAATGACGCACACCGTGCCATCGCTTCGCTTCAGGATAATTTCAATGTCAATGTGATTACGCAGAATGTGGATAATCTTCATGAGAGGGCGGGCAGTTCCAATGTTCTCCATCTTCACGGGGAATTGACGAAAGTAAGGCCTGAGAACTGCTGCAATGAGGAAGACGGATTTTCGGAGAAGACTGTCTTCGATATCGGTTACGCGGAGGTGCATCTTGGCGACAAGGCCCCGAACGGCCACCAGCTGCGTCCGCACATCGTCTGGTTCGGCGAGCCGGTGCCGAAAATAGAAAAGGCTATCGACATAGTGTCCGACGCAGACATCCTTCTGATTGTCGGCACGTCGCTGAGTGTCTATCCTGCAGCGGGCCTGTACCGCTACGCATCGCTCGACACGCCGATTTATCTGATCGACCCGGGCCAGGTCAATGTCCGTGACAGCAGGATCCAGCATATCATGGCCAAGGCCACTGACGGAATGAAAATTTTTCAGGAAAAAATCGGTCAATGATTGTCGGAAATCCGGATAATTGTTGTAACTTTGCACCCGCTAATTCAGGATGGATACACGTAACTCATTCGGTTTTAGGAATTTATTAAAAAAAAAGGAGGTGATTCAGATATGATTATTGTACCGCTTAAGGAAGGTGAGAACATCGAGAGAGCTCTCAAGAGATTCAAGAGGAAATTCGAAAAAACAGGTGCTATCCGCGAGCTTCGTGCCAGAAAGAACTTCGTGAAACCATCTGTCAGGAAGAGAGAGCAGCTTCAGAAGGCTATCTACGTACAGCATCTGCAGCTTGAGGACGAGCAGTAAACCTGCCTTGTACAGTTAATATATCTGAAAATGATATACGCCGGTTGGAAATCCGTTTTCCAGCCGGCTTTTTTTCGTATTATTTACTATCTTTCCCGCCTACCGGCGGATAATATCATTTTCCTTTTCTCGCAGCTTTCACTATATTTGTAAGTCTAGTGAAATAGAATGAAAGTACTTCTGGCAATAAATGGAAATGGATAGAGGTAAAGAAAATAAGTTAGTGAAAAGCAAGTGGTTCCGCTGGCTTAAAATTACAGTGGCCACAGTGGTCGGAATATGGGCGGCGCTGCTCGTGGTATTGCAGCTTCTGCTGAATTCTTCGTTCTTGACAAAAATGGCGGAGAAATATATTCCGGAATATGTGGATGCCGATGTGCACATAGGGAAAATCAGCGCGTCCATGCTGAAAAGTTTCCCGAACCTTCAGCTCGATATGGAGGATGTGGTGGTCACATACCCTCACGACAGGTATGCACGTTACGACTCAGTCGGCATTGACGGAATCCTTCGCCATGCGGGCAGGGCGGAATCTGCTGACACATTGGCGGCTATCCGCAAGACCACATTGTCGGTCAATTACTTGAATGCGTTGTTCGGAAAAATCCATATCCGCGAGGTCAGCATGGACAAACCGCATTTCTTCGCGCATTACTATGGCGGTGAAGATGCGAACTGGAATGTCCTGAAAGTGCAGGCGGTAGTGGACGAGGAAGCGGACAGCGACACTACAGCCACTTCATTGCCCCCGATAGTCGTGAACAAGATCAATATGACAGGACGGCCGAAGATAGTCTATACTGACTGTGCCGACACCATTTATGCGGCGGTCTTCCTCAAGCAGCTCAAGTTCGACGGCAAACTGACCAATGTCTCGACATCAGACAACCGGCTGGGCCTCAAGGCGGACAGCCTCTTCGTGTCCGGAAGATTGCCGGCAGATACATTGGCTATGGCCATGGAACATTTCCATATTCATGAGAAGGACAAGGTCATGAGCGTGGACGCTACCGCCAAGACATTCCTCGGAATGAGCGAATATGGCCGTGTAATTCTCCCTCTGTCAGTAAAGGGTGACATCAGTTTCCCTAAATCGGATGAAGCAGCCAAGGTTTCATGGCGTGACTTCGAGGTTTCCCTGGCTACGGTGAATATCAAGGGAATGGGTGATGTGGTATACTACGGGGACAGCACGTATGTAAGGGCAGAGGCTTCTATCAATGACTGCCGCGTTTCGGAACTGATAGACTATTTCGGAAAGAATTTCTTCCCTGAAGCCGAGCAGCTCAAGACGGATGCGAAAGTCACGTTTACGGCACTCTGTGACGGATATTGGAACCCGACCAGGAACACATTGCCGGAACTGATAGCTGAACTGGTGCTTCCGAAAGCCGCTGTGGATTATCCGGGAATCCCTTCCGGAACAGTAGCCGCGGACATCAATGCCGCCACGGACAATGTCGGGAAACTGGATGTCAACATTGACAATGTCTGTCTGAACTTCGGCGGTCTCGATCTCGATGTGTCCGGAACGGTGTCCGACCTTGCGGGGGATGACCCTCTTATGGACATTGAGGGAATCGCTTATGCGTCGCTCGATGAGATGATGGCGTTCGTGCCGGATTCGTTGGGCTACAGCGTCTCCGGAGATTTGGACGGAGTGCTTACCGGTAAGATCAGGATGTCGCAGCTGAACATGTACAATTTCTACAAGGCACGGCTTGACGGCTATGTCAGAAGCAGGAATATTGTGGTGAAATCCCAGGCGGACACCCTGGATGCTTGGATAGGCGGCCCTGAAATCGCCATCTCCACTATAAAGAACAAGGTGGACAGCAGTGTCCCGAAAGGTACTGAGGTTCTGGCGATTACGGCCAAGGTGGACTCGCTGTTCGCAACATGCGGCAAGGATATTAAGGTGAATGTCACCGGTGTCAATGCAGAGGCCCAGAATGCAGCACGGATAAATTCAGGCGAACTGGAAGGGGATAAGCACCCGCTGGTGGGAACAGTCTCCATGAAGAAACTTCTGTTCAACGGTACGGATTCCCTGTTTGCAGGCATCCTTGGCTCGACTAATACTTTCAATTTTTCACATAAAGTCAGAGGGGACAAGTTGGAGCCGAGATTGTCAGTGTCAAGTTCCAATTCGAGGATATTCGCCCGTGAAGGCGTGAACCGGTACGGTTTCAAGGATGCCAACTTCTCGGCCTCAGCGGTGATGACTGCATATGAAAGCAACCAGCGCAGACATCATTTCCTGGATTCGTTGCAGAGGGTTTATCCGGGAACGCCTCGCGATTCGCTGTTTGTCAAGATGATAAGGGCGAGGATGGCAGGACGTCCGGTGCCGGATTATATCAAGGAGGCGGATTTCCGGAAGAAGGACATTGACATAACTCTCAATGAGACGATGGCCAAATATCTGAAGGAGTGGAATCTGGCCGGAAGTCTCAATATCAGCAAGGGTATGGTGATCACTCCATATTTCCCGTTGAAGAACGTCATCGAGGATGTGAGGGGAACGGTTACCAATGATGCTGTCCATCTGGACAACTTCACGTTAAAGCCGGGAGCGTCTGATATCTCGGCAAATGGTGTCCTGAGCGGTCTGCGCAGGGCATTGCTCGGCCGGGGGCCACTGAAGTTGGATCTGAAGCTGACGTCGCAGAAGATTGATGCTAATGAACTGCTTACCGCATACACGGCCGGTACCAAGTTCACTCCGGAGTCCATTGACAATGTCTCTTCAGAGGATGATGCCACATATCTGGCCAAGGTCTCACAGGCACACGGTGCTGTTCAGGACAGTGCCTATGCTCTCGTGGTGGTTCCGGCGAACCTGATAGCGAACATCTCGCTTCAGGCCAATGAGGTGAACTACTCGGATCTGAATGTGACCTGGCTTGCTGCTGACATGACGATGAAAGAGCGTTGTATCCAGCTGACCAATACATTGGCCACCTCCAATATGGGAGATATCTTCTTCGAGGGATTCTATTCCACCAAGAGCAAGCAGGACATCAAGGCCGGTTTCGACCTGAATCTTTCCGACATCACGGCGGACAAGGTGGTCCAGCTGTTCCCGGCGGTGGATTCGATAATGCCTATGCTTACTTCGTTCAAGGGAATGCTCGACTGTGAAATGGCGGCTACCACGGACTTGGATACCAATATGAATTTCGTTACCAAGTCAATGAACGGAATCATGAAAATCAGCGGCAGGGATGTGGTCCTGGAAGAGAGTCCTGAGTTCATGAAGCTCGCCAAACTGCTGATGTTCAAGAACAAGAAGATGGGCAAGGTGTCCGACATGTCAGTTAGCGGTCTTATCAGCGACAACAAGCTGGAGGTGTTCCCGTTTGTTCTGAAGATTGACCGTTACACATTGGCAATGAGCGGACAGCAGAACTTCGACCAGTCGTTCAAGTATCACGTTTCAGTGCTCAAGTCGCCGATTCCGTTCCGCTTCGGAATAAACATTTTCGGTAACTTCGACAACTGGAAGTACCGTATAGGCAAGGCCCAGTACAAGAATACCAAGGTGCCTGTTTTCACGGCGCAGATAGACACGCTGCAGATGAACCTTGTCCGCTCTATCCACAATATTTTCACGAAGGGTGTTGATCTGGCTGTCAAGCAGAATGTTCAGATGCGCAGCTCCATCGACTCGCAGAAAGTCGCCATGGGCTTCAACCCTGATGCCAAGCTGGATTCACTGGAAGGCGGCCACAGGAAGATGCTGGATTCGCTCCAGACGGCCTATGACACCCCTGTGGACTCTGCATTGAATGCGCGTATGGATTCACTTAGCCTGATTCCTGTAGTGCAGGAGGAGGAAGAGGAGTCCCAGAAGCAGCAGTTTGTCCAGGACAATGCAACCCGCGAGGACAGGAAGGCGGCCCGCCGCAGAAAACGTGAACAGAAACGTCAGGCTAAAAATAGTGAGGCGGCAGTTTTGCCGGCAGAGGACAATGAAAATGGACAGTAGCGATTACATAGAGGTAAAGGTCAGCATTGACCCTTTTTCTGAAGAGAATGCGGAGATTCTGGAAGCGATGCTTTCGGACCTTCCTTATGACTCTTTCGTGATAGGCGAAAGTGATGTGAAATGTTATATCCAGAAGCCGCAGTTCGACAGGTTCGCATTGAAGGCTGTGCTTTCCGGTCTGCCGTTCAAAACCTCGTTTGAGGCTGCTCCAGTGCCGTTCCATAATTGGAATGCGCAGTGGGAGAATGCTTTTCAGCCGATCGTCGTGGATGGCAAGGTAACCATAAAGCAGGCCGATGACAGGACTTCTCCGCGGACGAGGTACAATATCCGTCTCCGCCCTGAGATGGCGTTCGGCACCGGCCACCACGAAACCACTTATATGATGATGGAGACGATGCTGGAAGAAGCCGGTGAAATCCGCGACAATGTGGTTATGGATATGGGTTGCGGCACTGCTCTGCTCGCGATTCTGGCTGCCAAGATGGGGGCTTCGAGGGTTTTCGGCATTGACATAGATGCTGTCGCTGCGCGCTCGGCTTATGACAATGCAAGACTGAACCGCGTTGGGCGCAAGGTGGAGACCTATTGCGGAGACGCTTCGCTTCTTCAGGCCGGAAAGTACAATGTGCTCCTTTCCAATATCCACCGCAATATTATCCTAATGGACTTGCGTACTTATGTAAAGTCATTGAAACAGAACGGATTGCTGCTGCTCAGCGGTTTCTATGAAGACGACGTTGAGGACATATTGAAAGAAACCGGAAAATACGGGCTGCGTCTCGAGGGGCATAAAACACGTGACGGATGGTCCTGCCTCAAGTTGAGGAAAGAGTCACCCGTCACAGTGTCTTCTATATTGTCGTAATTATCTTACTCTCACTTGCCGGACGGCTTGCCTGCGATGGATGAAAGGCCCGGCCAGTCGCTGATGTTGCAGCTGTTCTTGACTCCTTCCGGTGCCAGAGGGAAGAAATCGAATTCTCCGCCGATCATTTTCTCGATTTCAGAAACCGAGTAGATGTAGTCTGCAAGTGGCGGAAGCGAATTGAGTTTTTCTCCTGTAAAGCTCTGTGGGAACCAGAATCCTATAGCCATGACTTCATCTGCGCTGCATTCCCAGATAGGCTTTCCTGTCGAACCGCTCTTCGTCCTCATGACGAGTTTGTATCTGGCTGTCGGCATGAGGCAATCCTTTGATTTGGAGCTGGTTTCACCCCAGTTGCAGGCATCTTTCAGTACCCATGTGTCATCACCGTAATAGCATCCGACCACCACGTAAAGCGTGTCGCAGCATCTCCACTCGTTAGGCAGGATGTATTCCACCATTGACCAATGGGAGTCTGTCTCGGTCTCATTCAGATACCTTTCAGGAGCAATGTTGGTAGGATAGAAGGTCTGAGTGTTGAGGTCAAACAGTTTGCTGGAGTTTCCGCAGCCTCTTTCAGCCGAGCGCATCATGTGTCCTTTGCCGACTGTATTCTTTGAAGGCAGTGGTGACCAGTAATAATGCTTGTCGCTTGGCTTTCCGTCTGTCGCTGTCCACGGCCAGCTGTTCCAGTCGCTTGCGTATATGATCGACTGCTCGCTTTCACTGAAAGACGGGTCGGGCCTCCACGGGTCAGGTCTAGGACGGGTGTAGCCGCCTTCCCAATAGATTTCATGACAAGGATAGGCTACCCACATAGGGTTGTGGCGACGGATGTCATAGCAGGCTTCATAATTGCGGACGTCCTTTTGGGACCTGTAGGTTTTCCCTCTGTGGTCCACATATTTGTAGTCGGCATTGGCCTTGAGCGTGGCGGGTCTTTCGATATAATCCTTGCCAGGCGCCTCCGCTCCGTGTCCGAAATCTAATGTCTCCGTGGCGGTATCGGTAGTCGCCACGAGTCTGAGATCGTCAGTGCGGCCCTGTGCTCCGTCTGCAAGTGCGGTAATCTTTATGTTCAGCCTAGTCGTCTCTGTGGCGCTTACTTCGAAGACGGATGTGGCAAGAAACCATGACAGGCCATATTTCTGGACTGTGTAGTTCAGATTGTAGCTCTTCTTGCCATGCTCATCGGAAACCGTGATGGTGAAGGTCTTGTTCGGCACCACGTCCTTCTTGAAGGCGCACATTCCGACCGTGAGTTTGTAAGTGCGTTTGTCTGACGGCAGTCCGATGCCGTTTATTCCTGTCCATGCACCGTCTTTGCTGTAATATACTCCATTGACTCCGGAAGCTCCGGGATATCCGGTGGACGAGAAACTGCTTCGTACGGAGGTGTAGGAGCCGTCATAGGTGACAGTGGCAATGCCTGTGCCTTCCATGTTGCGGCAGTCGCTCCATGTGTTGAAGTAATTGTTGTTCATATCAGATTTAACCTTGTCGAGATTGTCATAGTAAATGACGGTCTTAGATGGTTCCGGTTCCAGGCTCCGGTTCTGGTTCAGGATTCGGTTCCGGTTCCGGCTCGGGTTCGGGTTTTGGAGCAGGCTGCTCCTGATCAGGCTTTTCCGGTACGCTCTCCGGCTTACATGCATTGAAACCGAAAACAAGCGTAACAATCACTAGGATGGGTAATATGTATTTTCTCATAATACTAATATGTAGTTTCTAAACTGATGACCGTTTCTTTTGCCGACCCGTTCGACATCCCGCAATTTAGTAAAAAATATTCAGTAATCCTTAAGCGTCTCCGCGGTTACGTATTGACGCGTTTTTAGCGGTTCTGTACTTTTGCCCATGGAAATGTAAGCGTCTCCGCGTTTTGCAGCGCAACCTGCAAATTGCTGTGTATCAGCTGCTTAACCGAAATTAGAGTTGTGGTTTTTACAACTCTGAAAATGCCTAAAGAGCTGATGTCCAGCGTAATACGCGCTGCGCGTCCTGACGGGAGTTGTCAGACGGCATTTTGCCTCATAAAACTGTAAATGTTCAGAAGCATTATCTTTTATCCGGATTTGAGCAGATATAAAAACTTTTCTATATTTGCTTCGTCAAAACAACCACAGACTTCAATGGGAAAGACGGATGACAGCGGATTTGTGAACGGACTCAGAACAGGTGATGCCGAGGCGTGGCGTCATCTCTTTGTCCGTTATTATGCTGTGTATCTGCGATTTGTCACCAAGATTGTCGGAGATGCGAACTCGGCGAAAGACATAGTCCAGGAGGTCTTTATGAAACTGTGGAAGAATCGCGACCGGCTTGATTCTGTCGCCTCGGTGGAAAAATTGCTCTATGTGATAGCTAGGAACAGCGCATTCACTTTTCTCCGTGACAGGAAGTCATTTGCGCAGGTGGAAGAGTCCAAAATAGAGGACAAAACTATGCTTTCAGTGGAGGAGGAACTGCTCCGGAAAGAACGCAGGAAAATGCTTGATGATGCTGTGAAAACATTGCCGAAGCAGCGTAAGACTGTGATTGATATGAAAATGGAAGGGGAGACAAACCGCTCAATATCTGAAGAACTCAAATTGTCGGAAAAGACAGTTGAGAGACATATCACTCTGGCACTCAGCGAACTGAAAACCAAGTTTCGGTCGTAGAAGTAAATTTTTCTTTTTCTGATTGGGGGATTCTCCCTCTTTTCGAGTTTATTGAACAGTATGAGCTCGAATTCAGATAAAAACATAAGTAAATTCCAGGACTTGCTTCTGGAGAATGAGGATAGTCCACAGTTTGATGTGGTTCTTGACGAACTCCTCAGGCAGGCGAAGTCAGAAGTTTCAGGGAAGGACGTCTCGATGGGCGAGGCGGCTTTCGATAGTTTTGCGAAAAATGTCGGTCTGACAACCCGCAAGAGATGGCATTCGGCGCTGCGCATTGTCTCGAACATTGCAGCGGCTTTATTCATCCCGCTGCTGATTTCCTGCCTTTGTCTCTCTTTTGGAACAGATGGAGAGCAAGAGACCATATGGAATGAGGTTTCCACAGCGTATGCGAAAAACGCTTCTGTGGAACTTTCCGATGGGACATCTGTGAAATTAGGTCCGTGCAGTCGTCTGATATATCCGGACAAGTTCTCGTCTTCTGAAAGAAAAGTATTTATCAGCGGAGACGTTCTCTTTGATGTCGCAAAGAATCCTGAGAAGAAATTCGTTGCAGTTTCCGACAATATGGATGTAATCGTCCACGGCACCCGCTTCCACGTAACCTCTTTTATGGATTTCAAAAACGAGGAAGTGGCGCTTGTCAGCGGCTCTGTGGAACTTTGTATGCACGCCGACGGTACATCAGTAAAACTCGTTCCGGGCGATATCATACGCTATGACAAGGAAAAAGGCAATATAAAAAGATTACATTTCGATGTCAATAGTTATGAACGGGTTCTGGACGTCGATGGACTTCAGTTTGTCGATGCCACACTCTCAGAGATAGTCGGCACGCTTTCACGCCGCTTCAAGGTGGATATAAGCGTGGAGGACAGCATTGCGGGGGAGAAATACTATGCATCGTTTATTAACGGGGAAAATCTCGATGAGATACTGAATGCGCTCAATGTGGAGCGGCATTTCAGAATTAATCACATTAATAACAAAATTAAACTAACAGTAAGATGAACCTGAAATCTTTTATCAGGGTGTTCGTCACCTTGCTGACCGCAACTCTTCTGTCGTGCGTACTGGTTTCAGCCCAGGACATATCGTTGAATATGCGTGATGTCAAAGTGTCGAGAGTAATCGCCGAAATCCAGGCTCGATATGGATATTCGGTGGTGGTCAAATCGTCAGGAATAGATATGGAGCGAAAGGTCTCTGTATCGCTGAAGGATGTTGACGTTGAAACAGCTGTACGGAAAGTATTTGAGGGACAGCCAGTGTCTGTAAGCGTCAGCGGACGCACTGTGCTTGTTTCCGAGAGCCGTGTGGCGGAGAAAGACAATGTCGGCAGGTCTGACGAACGCTTCAACTTGAAAGGCAGCGTAAAATCCGATGACGGAGAAGCTTTGGTCGGAGCCGGGATTGTGGTCAAGGGACGCCATGGAGCCGGAGCGGTTTCCGACATTGACGGAAAATTCAGTCTTGACGTTGCTTTGAATGAAATTCTCGTCGTTTCGTTTATAGGCTTTACGGATGTAGAAATTCCTGTCAGGAATACGGCTCCGCTTGAAATCGTTCTTTCCCCGGATACGGAGTTCCTCACGGAAACCGTGGTCATAGGCTATGGTACTCAGAAGAAAGTGAACCTTACCGGCGCAGTGGCAGTTGTTGACGGAGACAATCTGCGCAACCGCAATGCTGCTTCCGTAGGTGAGATGCTTCAGGGTGCTATGCCTAATGTCATGGTCAAGACTTCAGGACGTGCGGGTGATGGGGCGACAGTGAACATCCGAGGTGTGACCTCAATAGCCTCATCAACCGGACCTCTCATTCTCATTGACGGCGTAGAGGGGGACTTGCGTGATGTGAATCCGAACGATATCGAGTCTATTAGCGTTCTGAAAGATGCTTCGGCATCTGCAGTCTATGGTGCGCGTGCCGGTTTCGGAGTCGTACTCGTGAATACCAAGAACCCGACGGATGAAAAGATAAAGGTATCCTACAACGGAAAGTTCACTTTCGGAACATCCACGGTGTCAACAGATTTCGAGACCAGAGGCTACTACAGCGCATATATCAATGATATGTTCTTTCGTACCTATCAAGGTACACCTTACACGACTTACACTGCAGAGGACTACCACGAACTGTGGATACGCCGTAACGACAAAGTGGAAGATCCGTCGAGACCTTGGGTAGTCGAGAAGGATGGTGTATATAAATACTACGCCAATTTCGACTGGTACAATTATATGTTCAACAATACCCGTCCGACTCACGACCACAACCTGAGCGTAAGCGGAAGTACTGGTAGGGTGAATTTCCTCTTTTCCGGCAATTTCTATGACCAGACTGGAGCCAAGGCGATAAAGCCGGATCATTATACCCACTATACTTTCCGCACGAAAATCGGGGTTAAGGTCACAGATTGGCTCGAACTCACCAACAACACCAACTGGTCGAGCCGTAAGCAGTCGTTCCCTGGCAGTTCCAGCGCTTTCAACCAATATTTCTCCAGCGCATGGAATCATGCCCTTGCAAGTATTGTCCCGATAAATCCGGACGGTACATTTGTTTACTACTCTTCAACAAGCCCTACATACAGGGTGACAAACGGAGTTCATGCAATCGCCGAATACGGTAAGCACGATATGGCGGACAAGAATACAGAACTCAGGACTACCTTTGAAGCCGTTATCAAACCGGTGAAACAGTTTGAGATAAGGGCAAATTATTCCTACACCGACTTGATGTTTTATGCGTTCAACCGTTTTGTGGATGTCCCTTATTCCCGCATACCGGGCAAGATTCTCTATATGTCGGCTTCTGACGAGGCTGCTAAAGACAGAATCCAGGAGAGTTACAACACTACCCGCAGGAATGTCTTCAATGCTTATGCGACTTACGGAGATGTTTTCGGAGAAAAGCACGAATTCAAGGCTATGGCGGGTGTCAATTACGAGTATAAATACTACAAGACGAATTATATGCGTCGCTACGATCTCTTGAGTGAGGAAATTTCGGATTTCAATATTGCTGTAGGCGACAACATATATACTCGTGGAGGTCAGAACGACTATGCAGTCCTCGGTTTCTTCTATCGTCTCAACTACGCCTATGCGGACCGTTATCTGGTCGAGACCAGCGGACGTTACGACGGAAGTTCGCGTTTTGCCAAGGGACGTCGTTTCGGATTCTTCCCGTCATTCTCCCTCGGATGGAGAATCAGTGAGGAGCAGTTCTTCAAAAATGCGAAGCATGTGGTCAATAACTTGAAACTCAGGTATTCCTATGGCTCCCTCGGAAACCAGAGTGCAGTGGGATATTATGATTACATACAGACAATCAGCACCTCTGGCCAGCTCAATTACCGTTTCGGTGAGGGTCAGAAAGTTTATTACGCCAATGAGTCTTCACCGAATGCGTCAGACATCTCATGGGAGAAGATATACACAAATAATATCGGACTCGATCTCTCGATGTTCAGAGGTAGGCTCAACTTCAGCGGAGATGCATATATCCGCGATACGAAGGATATGATAATGCAGAGTCAGGCACTTCCTTCCACTTACGGCGCTGCTGCTCCGAAAAACAATTCGGCGGACCTTCGCACTCTCGGTTATGAGTTCACGATTTCGTGGAATGACAGTTTCCGTCTTGCCGGCGATGACTTCAGCTATGGGGTCAGTTTCGGCCTGGGTGACAATGTCTCATATGTCACGAAATACGACAATCCGAACAAGACGCTGGCAAGCCCATACGTAGGGCAGAAACTCGGAGATATCTGGGGCTACCGTATAGGAGGACTCTTTGCGACGAATGCAGATGCAATGGCATACAAAGTGGATCAGAGTGCTGTCAATGATATGATCAATACCGAGATTGTGGATACCGGACTCCACGCCGGCGACCTCAAGTTCCTTGACCTGGACGGAAACGGGAAGATTGAGCCTACGACTTCGGCAGATGACGTAAAAGATATGGTCGTAATCGGAAATTCACTTCCACGCTATAACTTCAGCGGAACGCTGAGTCTCGGATGGAAAGGCATAGACTTCTCCATGATGTTGCAGGGTATTGGACGTCAAAATATGTATCCTAGTACCGAAGACTATGCTTTCTGGGGACCGTATGCCCGTCCTTACGTTTCCTTTATTCCTAAGGATTTTATGAGCAGAGTATGGTCGGAGACCAATCAGAACGCATATTTTCCGAGGCCGAGGGGTTATGTCGCCCTCAAGACCAACAGAGAACTAGGAGCGGTAAACGACCGCTATCTCCAGAATGTCGGCTACTGCCGTCTGAAAAATCTTACCATTGGCTACACTCTTCCACAGAAGTGGCTTGAAAAGATGCATATGACCAAGTTCCGCATCTTCTTCTCGGGTGAGAACCTCGCTACTTTTACTGCGCTGAAGAGCCGGTACATTGACCCGGAACAGGCATCATCATCGCTCACATGGAAAAATGGAAGAGGAGCAGGAATGGTCTATCCGTACGCGAGAACATTCACTTTCGGACTTGACATAACACTTTAATTCGGGAGGGCAATGTATATGAAAAAATCAATGATAATAGGATTTATATCCATCATTTTCGCATCAGTATTGTTGAGTTCCTGCGATCTTCTGGATCTCACACCAAAGGCTGCTGTGACTGTGAAGACATATTTCAAGAACGAATCGGAGCTGGAACTTTATGCAAACCGGTTCTATAGCGATATTCTCCCTGGAGGAAGCGGAATATACAAGGAAATTGGTGACAATATGATTTGGATACCGCTTGCGAGCGAGGTTAGTCTCACACGTACTGTTCCCGAAAAGGGTGGAGGCTGGTCTTTCGAAGCTCTCAGGCATATCAATTTCCTGCTTGAAAATATCAGCAATTGCCCAGATGCTGCAGCTGTGCGGAAATATACCGGCGTTGCCAAATTTTTCAGGGCACACTACTATTTCAATATGGTGAAACGTTTCGGAGATGTCCCGTGGCTTGACCACGTTCCGGGAACCGATGATCCGGCTCTTTATAAAGCTCGGGATTCCCGCGACTTCGTGATGGAAAAGGTCATCGAAGACCTTGATGAGGCAATCAGACTTTTCAAGAAAGAAAACAGTACGAAAGACCTCTATCACGTGACTTGGTGGACGGCTATGGCACTCAAAAGCCGCATCTGCTTGTTTGAGGGTACTTTCCGTAAATATCATGGCCTTGCGGATTCGGAAAAATGGCTTCGCCTATGTGTGGAATCATCAGACGCGCTCATGAATGCCACGCGTGGCTATTCTCTTTACACATCCGGCACTCAGCCATATCGCGATCTCTTCACTTCTGACAACGCAAAATCCGTTGAGGTTATCCTTGCGAGGGATTATGACCAGTCAGCATCCCTCCCGAATTCCGTTTTGGGAACTTTCAATACTCCTGGTGAGGGCCGTTGCGGCTTTACCAAGAAATTCGTAAACAGCTATCTTATGGCAGACGGAACGAGGTTTACGGACAAGCCGGATTATGACAAGATTGAATTTGTCAATGAAGTCTCAGGACGTGACCCGCGTCTTGCCCAGACTATCAGAACAACCAAGGGGCTGAATTTCTCTAACTGCATAACAGGCTATCAGCCACATAAATACATCGTTGAAGCGAACCTTAACTCCAACGCGGCTTCTTACAATGATCTGCCACTTTTCCGTATGGCGGAGATTTATCTCAACTATGCAGAAGCAAAGGCTGAACTCGGAGAAATCACCCAAGGGGACCTTGATGTGTCAGTGAACAAGATTCGTGCAAGGGCTAAGATGCCTAATTTGAATCTTGGCGCGGCAAATGATTCTCCGGATCCGTACCTGTCTTCTGCGGAAACCGGCTATACCAATGTCACTGGTGCGAATAAGGGCGTGATTCTCGAAATCCGCAGGGAAAGGACAATAGAACTCGTGCTTGAGAGTCAGAACCGCTGGTGGGATTTGATGCGATGGAAGGAGGGCGCCTGCATAGGACAGAAAATGGAAGGTATCTACATTCCTGCCGACAAGATAGGAAAGGCTTATGACGTGAACGGTGACGGCAATGCTGACATCTGCGTCTATAGCGGCGCTCAACCTTCCGTGAAGGAGAACGTCACATGGTTCAACATTGACACAGACTACAAGCTCTCAGGGAACGGCTCCGGGAAAATAGTGTTCTTCTCTGATATCGTGAGAAAATGGAACGAAGAGCGTGATTATTTCTATCCGATTCCTAAGGAAGACATAATCCTTACGGGCGGAAAAATCGAACAGAATAAAGGATGGTAAAAATCAATGTTATGAAAAGGATATATAAAATATCGGTATATGTCGTTACACTGATGCTGACGCTCGCGTCGCTTCTGTCTTGCCGCTATGACCCTTTGGATTCATATTCGAGGGTACCGCCGGACAGAACAGGAGACTCCAGTGAAGACAAAGGAGGATTGGGAGGAGCCTTCGCTTCTGGTTTCGGAACTCCGGAATCTCCATATATTATAGCGACGGCGCAGCATTTGGCAAATATGCCGCAAGGTCTGTCTCCGGAAGAAATGGTCTATTTCAGACTTTCCGCGGACATAGATATGAAAGACATCCCTTGGGTTCCGCTCAACAATGCGGAGCCTTACAGTCTTTTTGTCGATTTTGACGGTGACGGGCACGTCATCAAGAATCTCAATTGCAAAGGACAGAGCTATTCGAGCTTTTTCGGAATACTCTGCGGTGAATGTCGCAATGTCGGGTTCATTGACGCTGCGATTTCCGGCTCCAATGCTTCCGGAATCATCGCTGGCTATCTCGGTATCCGTTCCCCTAAGAACAGCAACTATGTCGGAAGCATAAAAAACTGCTTTGTCAGCGGCTCGGTCAGTGGAAATCCTGCCGGAGGAATAGTAGGAATGTCTGGAACTGCATATTCTCCTTATTCATGTCAGATTGACAATTGCTATTCGTCTGCTCGTGTCAGTGCATCTGGTCAGGGCGGTGGCATTGTCGGCAATATGCTGGACGGTGGCATTGTGACAAACGTATATGCTACTGGAAGAGTTTCTGCGGACAGAGCCTGCGGAGGTATAGCCGGTAATCTTGAGGGAAGTTCTTATCTCCAGAACGTGGTGGCTTGGAATAGCTCTGTTTCCGGGCCGAAAGACAATACCGGTCTTGTGAGCGGGACAAAAAAAGTCTATGACGGGGCCTGCACCTACGCAAATACACTGTCGGAACTTGACAATCCTGATGGAAAGACTGACGCGGAACTTCGTGCTGTCGTCACCGGCTGGGGTGATCCTTGGGCAAAGGACGGCAGTGTTGCAAACGGCTATCCTACCTTCAATTGGCTTGCTTCGAGGGCAGATGTTGCAGAAGTTTGCGGACATGTCAAGGTGGAGGATCCCGATGCTCCGATAACTCCTGAAGAAATCAGCAAAGGTTCAGGAACAGAAAGTGATCCTTACATTCTCTCCACTGCCGGACAACTGTTCAACCTCAAGTCTGTCTTGAAGAAAGGTGAAACAGTCTATGTAAGGCTTTCGGCAGATATAAATTTGAGAAAGCAGAATTGGACGCCGCTTAATTTTGAAGACCCTTACGATCTCGGAATCCATTTTGACGGGGGTGGGCATAAGATTCTCAATTTCTCATGCTCCGGCGCCAAAATCTATGCAAGTTTCTTCGGCGTGCTTAACGGAGTCTGCGAAAATGTGGAGTTCGTTGACGCTACAGTGCTCGGCATTGCAGGGAATTGCGGGCTTCTCGGCGGTTGGACAGGAACCAATGCCGGAATCAAGGCTGTCGTTTCCAATGTGAAGGCTAATGTGACGCTGACCAACGAAGCTGCAGGTGAAGCGCAGACAGGCGGACTTGCCGGAGCGGCAGCAAACAGTGAATTCAAGAATTGCGATGTTACCGTGAACGTTATATCTGACGTAGTTCACAATACACAGAGGGCATCCTGCGGAGGAATCGTCGGAAAGTCAAATGCCGGAGTAGTGATTTCCGGATGTAAAGTAGGTGGCAGAGTCACCAATAACAAGGGCAAATACACAGGCGGTATTATCGGCTGGGAGTCCGGCGGAGATGTTAGCGTGACAGAATGCGTGGTGACTGCGACTGTGAGGGGTGAACTTGAGCGCGTCGGCGGAATCATCGGCCATTTCCAGGGCGGAGCCTTGTCCGGATGTGAGTTCAGCGGAAATCTGAGTTCTGCATCCAATCTTGTAGGAGGAATAGCAGGAATCTCCGGTGGAGTCGCGAGCATTAAGTCTTGCACGGTTTCCGGAGAAATTGAAGGTGTGGAAAACTGCGGCGGAATTATCGGAAAAAATGAAAACAAACTGACTGTTGAGGATTGTATCTTCTCCGGTAAACTTAAAGGATTCCAAAGGCTCGGCGGTATCGTCGGTGATTTGCTATCTTCTTCCTCTGTGAAACGTTGCTTCGTTTCCGGGGCTGTAGATGGCTGGGGCTGTATAGGTGGTATTGTAGGAAGAGCCTGCAATGGCGGCTGGAAGGCGACTGGCTCTGATTATTATGGGAACGACATCGAGTCATGCATTGTCTGGCTCGACAACATAACGGCTACACGTCCCGCTTCGGACACCAATACAAAGGCAAGCTCCGGCGCAGTTGTCGGCTTTACCGCGACCACGAATATTCTGAAAGACTGCTTGCGCAAGAGTGGAATGAAATTGACGGCAGAGTTCTACAGCAATATTTATGATCAGGAAAATGCCGGTCCTTCCGCTCCGCTGGTAATCTCTGAACCTTCCACGTCTGCGGATTACATCATTTTCCCATACCACGGCAAGGCGGCATCCGGCAGCAATGCCTCCGCTGTCGCCCAAAGCCTCGGCTGGGATGCCTCCATCTGGGACTTTTCGAAACAAATTCCTTCTCTTAAAAAATAATCATATATGAAAATTAAAACACACACAACAAGATATATTCTTTTCGCTCTCGTCATCCTGCTCGCAGGTTGTGGAAGCTGTGCAAAGTCGCAGGACAATTCTGCATTTGTACCAAAGGACAGCAGTCCTTCCACTTCACAGACGGAACTTCAGGGCAAGTGGGCGGAGAGTCAGGTCAGCGAAGGACTTGTTTTCAAGTCTTTTCGTGGATATGATGAGATTTCCGGTGCGGAGCAGATTGTTTCAGTGCTTGATGTAGATCTCAATTCCGACAGGTATGAGGTCAAGTTCGACTATCACGACAGGGCGACGACATCCGCGACTATGGCAAAGCTCGGTGCCGTGGGAGTGGTGAATGGCGCATACGAGACGGAGTCCTGCTATATAAAGGTGGACGGCATTGTCAAGTTCGCAATTCCGAATCTTTATATTATGAATACACGGGTGCCGCAGTGGAAATCGGAAGCTGCTGTATATACCGACGGGAAGCAGGACGTGAAGATAGATTTTACCGCAAAAGCCTGCAATCGGGACATCGAAAAGACCCGTGCTGTTTACAATAAGAGAGAAGAAGCCAATATTCTGTCTTCAGCGCCTATGCTCATTGACAATTATGAGACGGTCGGAGCCAATTTCGTTCCGGACGGCTACTCTCAGTCACAGCTTGAGGCTCTCAATTATGAGGACCCTATTCGTCACCAGGGAGTGCGCCATCCAAGAACCGCAGTGGCACTTACGAAAGACAAACATTTCCTGATGATTGTCGTTGACGGACGACGTCCTGGAATTGCCGAGGGTATGAATGCGCGCGAACTTACCTTCTTCTTGAAGGAGAATTTCAATCCTCAGTATGCCCTGAATATGGATGGCGGCGGCTCCTCAACTCTCTGTGTCAGCGGTCAGGGCGATCCGGATACCCACGTTGTGAACTATCCTACAGACGGTGGTGGTTTCGACCATACAGGCGAAAGATTGCTGGTTACCCATATATACGTTATGGATACGAAGAAATAGATAACCACATGGCTGTTCCGGAATTTCCGTTCCGGGACAGCATTAAAACCATATGATATTATGATAACAAGAAGAACTGAAACCATCGGGCACTCAAGAGAATATACCTGCCCGGAAATAGTCGAACTGAACTTTTCTGTTGAAGCAGGCTTCTGTCAGTCGAAGTCGTCGCAACTGAAAGATTTCGAAGGAAACTGGATTTATCTTGAAGAATTCTAATCATTTATGATTATGAGACGTTTTTCAGATATGTTTGCGCTCGCATCTGCGGTTGCGCTTTCTGTCATTTCATGTGCAAAAGAAAGTGAAGACCACGTAAATGACGGGACGAAAAATAAAATCACCATAACAGCATCGCTTCCCGATGAACTCGTTACTAAAGTGAAGTTCGAGGCAGGAGAATCCGTCATCAAACCGTCGTGGGAACAGACGGATGTGATTCGTATCATTTCCGAAACCGGCAAGTCTGAGACCTATAGCATCAAAGAAATTAACGGAAATACTGCGACTTTCGAGGGAAATGAACTCGAGGGAACCAGTTTTACCGCGATATACCCGGGAAATTATGAAACTGCGGAGGCTCTCGGGAATCGTTCATACACCGGTCAGGTTCAAAAGGGCAACGGCTCGACGACACATCTTCAGCTCAATGCGATGGCTGCCGGGCTGTCAGACATCAGCAACATTTCTTTTGCGGATGCAGGAGCCAAACTTAACGGGGCTGTAAAACTTTATGTAAAATTGCCGGAATATGTCACCAGACCGAAAGAAGTCAGCCTTTCCGCTGCTTCGGATATTTTCTTCACGGACAATGCCGGCTCGGCAAAGAGCAGCTCGCTCGGCCTTTCGTTGGAGAATGTAGATATTTCGGTGGACCACATATTTACGGCATACCTGATGTCGTCGTGGACAGAGGCTGTCATCGAAGCCGGTACGGAACTGACGCTGACGGTCAAAGCTGAGGGCGTATCAATCAAAAAGCCTTTCACTGTCGAGAAAAGTGTAAATCTCGCAGGCGGTCAATTGAACACAATTCAGCTCAATGCCGAAAATTGGAACACAGTCCTTGAAGGTGCAGGCACCGAATCTGACCCATACAGGCTCAGCACTACCCGCGACCTTCTTGCGATGAAACCGGTGCAAAAGGTCAGATGACATATTTCAAGCTGATGAACGATATCGATATGTCCTCAATCAAAAACTGGGATCCGCTTAATCCGGATGAACCATACGACCTTGGAATTGTTTTTGACGGCGGCGGACATTCCCTCAAGAATCTCACGTCGAAGGAAAAGCATTATTCAAGTTTCTTCGGCGTACTCTATGGAAAGTGCTATAATGTGAAATTTGTCGATGCGGAGATTGTCAGTGCCTCCAATTCTGGAGCCGGAATAATCGGCGGATATATCGGCACGGGAGGAAAACCAGCCATAGTCAGCGGTGTGGAGGCAAGCGGAATAGTCACGAATGCCGGGAAGGGACAGTCTGTTGGCGGTCTTGGCGGCAATGCCCGTGAGGCGACGATAGAGAATTGTACTGTGAATGTGACTGTCAGCAACCCTATGGGAGATGGGAGCAATAGAACTGCGACAGGAGGTATTGTCGGAAAGACGATTGATTCTGCAGTGAAGATTAAAAATTGTATTGTTCGTGGAGTTGTTGAAATTACAAAGGGCATCAACAATACATACACTGGCGGCATTGTAGGTTGGCAATCGGCTGCTGGCGCAGAAATCACAGGCTGCGAGGTATATGCGACGGTCAAGAGTGCGGGAGAAAGAGTCGGCGGAATTGTCGGACACTATCAGGGAGGTACATTGTCAGACTGCAAGTTCTACGGTGAAGTCAATGCTGCATCCAGGTTGGCAGGAGGTATCGCTGGCATTACATCATCTGCATCGATCATTGAAAATTGCCTTTCTTCAGGGAAGATAGTTTGCAAGAACATTGTTGGAGGAATTGTTGGAATGAATGAAAATACATTGACTATCAGATGTTGTGAGTCGTCGTCAACTATTGAGATAAACGTTAACGGTGTAGATGGTGTTGGCGGTGTTCTTGGACTTGCAAGCAACGGTAAGACTGTCATTGTTGAAGATTGCATCTTTTCAGGAAATATGAATGTCCCTACCGGTCAGAGAGTCGGAGGTATTGTCGGAGATTTGGGAACTGGCTCGTCTGTAAGAAGGTGTTATGTTTCCGGGAACATAACAGGTTGGGCAGGTGTCGGCGGAATCGTTGGCAGAGCCGGCGGTCTTGTTTGGAACGCAAACGGTAATGGCTATGACAATACAATCGAGTCCTGCATTGCCTGGTTTGACACTATCACCGCAACCCGCGGTGATGAGAATGGCGGAAGTTCAGGAATAATTGTCGGCTATACAGGAACGAAAAATACCTTGAAAAACTGCTGGAGAAAATCGACGGTAACTCTGACTGCCAAATATTGCAGTGAGCTATATGACCAGGAAGACGCAGACGCGACAACTCCATTGGTGATAAACGCAGTTCCTTCGATGTACACCTACATCTACCCATACCATGGCAAAGCCGCCGAAACCACAGCCTCAGCCTCAAGCCTGGCTCAGTCCCTTGGTTGGAGCACTGATGTCTGGGACCTCTCCGGTTCAGAACCGAAGTTGAAATAACAGGCACATGCCCTCTATAACGATATGCCGCTGCGGGTTGTAAAGCCCGTAGCGGCTATTGCTATGACAGTTACGTGGCTTTGTAAGAAATTGCTATATTTGTTGTTGGACTAAAAATGACGGTTATGGATATGAAAAAACTTCCTATTGGAGTGCAGACTTTTGAGGATATCGTGTCTGGAAATTATTATTATGTGGACAAAACCGGTATGGTTCATCAGTTAGCCAATAAATTCAAATATGTATTCCTCAACCGTCCGCGCCGTTTCGGAAAGTCTTTGTTGTCATCGACTTTCCATTCCTATTTTGCCGGGGAGAAGGAACTCTTCGATGGATTGGAGGCCGGCAGACTGGAGACTGAGTGGGTGAAGCATCCGGTGTTTCATTTTGATATGTCAACGGCAAAGCATATGAATGAGGAGCAGTTGCTTGAGGAACTGAATGAGAAACTTCATGCTTATGAACTGGTTTTTGGCCGTGGAGAAACGGAAAAGAATATAAATCAGCGACTTGCAGGTGTTGTAAGGCGTTCCGTCGAGCAGACCGGAGCGGAAGCTGTCATTATCATAGACGAGTATGACGCCCCTCTTCTTGATGTGATGAATGATAGGGAGCGGCTGATTCCTATGCGTCAGATAATGAGGAATTTCTATAGTCCGATAAAGAGTCTCGACCCTTATCTGCGCTTCGTTTTCATAACGGGTATCAACAAATTTGCCCAGCTCAGCATATTCAGTGATCTCAATAACCTTAAGAACATATCCATGCTTCCTGAGTTCTCCGCGGTCTGCGGAATCTCCCAATCGGAACTTGAGCGTGTTTTCCCTGAGCAGATAGTGGCACTCGCGAAGGCTGAAGGCGTGAGTGGAGAGAGGGCGCTGGAACTTCTGAAAGAAAACTATGACGGTTATCATTTCTGTGCTGGTTCCGAGGATATATATAATCCGTTCAGCCTGCTTAACGCGTTCTCCGACAGACGTTTCGGAAAATATTG
>UMGH01073200.1_pt1 | contig 77226 bp, 51 predicted proteins | sample 1965231 | NCBI WGS metagenome assembly UMGH01 (sample SAMEA4836068, study PRJEB28245) | human gut metagenome | biome: gut microbiome; material: fecal sample | place: Denmark | collected 2008 | reverse complement strand
ATGACGCTCTTCTATCGTTTCATGCCGAAGGTGATACAGGAGGGACATCTCTATATCGCCACTCCGCCACTGTATCTCTGCACCTTCAAGAACAAGGTGAAGGAATACTGCTACACCGAGCAGCAGCGTCAGGCGTTCCTCGACAAATACGGCAACGGCGTGGACGACGACAAGAATATCCACACACAGCGATATAAAGGTTTGGGAGAGATGAATCCGGAGCAGCTCTGGGACACCACAATGAATCCTAAGACCCGTCTGCTTAAGCAGGTTAACATCGAGAATGCCGCCGAGGCGGACGAGATATTCTCTATGCTTATGGGCGACGACGTGGAGCCACGCCGCCAGTTCATAGAGCAGAACGCCACATACGCCAACATCGACGCATAAACAGCCGGAAGGCGTCGGGACGGTACGTGGAAACATCCGGTTTCCCGGAAAGGAAACGGACCGGGAAACGGCAATAAGACGGAATCTGATGGTTGGTAATGCCTATACTTCATGGCAGAATGCTAAAAAACGAAGAAAAAGCAGATACAAACCACATATTTTATGCATAAAACGTTGTGCACGTTAATAATAATTGTTAACTTTGCAGCGTTCAGTGGAATGGGGAGCCCCGAAGGAGCTCCTCATTTTATTTTAAATCCCCGATAGGCGACACTTTCTGATGGATGACATTCTCTTGCCGCCTCAAGGGAATTACCACAAGTTATTTTATTTATGATAGACAAAAACGTAGTTGAAAAATTAGTTAACCAGTGGCTCGAGGACAAAGACTATTTCCTCGTTGACATTGAGATTAGTCCAGACGACAGAATCGTCGTGGAGATCGACCATGCAGATGGCGTGTGGATTGAGGATTGCGTGCAGCTCAGCCGCTTCATAGAAGACAACCTCAACCGTGATGACGAGGACTACGAATTGGAGGTTGGCAGCGCCGGCCTCGGACAGCCTTTCAAGGTGAGACAGCAGTATCTCAACTTCATCGGAAAAGAAGTGGAAGTGCTCGACACCGACGGAAAGAAATGGAAAGGACTGCTCAAGAGTGTGGATGGAGACGATTTCACCATCACCGTGAAAGAGAAAGTGAAGAAGGAAGGAGCCAAGCGCCCGGTAATAGAAGACGTTGACAAGACCTTCGGCATGAACACAGTGAAATATACAAAATACTTAATAAGTTTCAAATAAGCTATGGCAGCATTAAAGAAAGAAGAAGAAACAGTAAGCATGTTCGATTCCTTCAAAGAATTCAAGGAAACGAAGAATATCGACAGAACGACTCTCATGAGCGTGCTCGAGGAAAGCTTCCGCAACGTCATCGCGAAGATCTTCGGCAGCGACGAGAACTTCGACGTCATCGTGAACCCCGACAAGGGCGACTTCGAGATATACCGCAACCGTACCGTCGTTGCTGACGGCGTGGAGCATGACGACAACAAAGAGATAACACTCACAGAGGCTCGCAAGATACAGGCAGACTACGAGGTGGGTGAGGACGTGAGCGAGAAGGTGGACTTCAGCAAGTTCGGACGCCGTGCCATCCTCAACCTGCGTCAGACTTTGGCTTCAAAGGTGCTCGAGCTCGAGCACGACAGCCTCTACAACAAATACAAAGACCGTGTGGGACAGGTAATCACAGCTGAGGTATATCAGGTGTGGAAGAGAGAGGTGCTCCTCGTTGACGACGAGAACAACGAGCTTATCCTTCCTAAGGGAGAGCAGATCCCTCGCGACCAGTATCGCAAGGGAGAGACCGTAAAGGCTGTCATCCTGCGTGTAGACAACGAGAACAACAACCCGAAAATCATCCTCAGCCGCACAAGTCCGATATTCCTGCAGCGCCTGCTCGAACAGGAGGTGCCAGAGATTGCCGACGGACTCATCACCGTGCAGCGCATAGCACGTATGCCGGGAGAGAGAGCCAAGATCGCCGTTGAGAGCTACGACGAGCGCATCGACCCGGTAGGAGCATGCGTGGGAGTGAAGGGTAGCCGCGTGCACGGTATCGTGAGAGAACTGTGCAACGAGAACATCGATGTGATCAACTACACCGCAAACACCAAGCTCTTCATCCAGCGCGCACTCAGTCCGGCAAAGGTCCTCAACATCAATGTTGACGAGGAGAACCACAAGGCAGAGGTGTTCCTCAAGCCGGAAGAGGTGTCATTGGCAATCGGCCGTGGCGGTATGAACATCAAGTTGGCAAGTATGCTGACAGAATACACCATCGACGTGTTCCGTGACATGGAGGATGGCCAGGAGGTGGAAGACATCTACCTCGACGAGTTTGCCGACGAGATAGACCAGTGGGTAATCGATGCCATCAAGTCTATCGGCTTCAACACTGCAAAGAAGGTGCTTGAGGCACCACGCGAAATGCTCGTAGAGAAAGCCGACCTCGAAGAGGAGACGGTAGACCACGTGCTCCAGGTGCTGAGAGCGGAATTCGAATAATACATACAGTCCATACGGCACGCCGCTCCCCAGAACGGTGTGCCGCATGTGTAAGCATTCGGGAATGGCATGTTCCGGAAACTGGCGGACCGCAAGCAAGGGCGAAGAACGAATATTCCGCAGTCAGAACGCTCCGGACAAGCCGAATAATAACAGAAAAGAAAGAAGAAGGGTAAAACATATAGTATGAGCATCAGATTAAACAAAGCGATTAGTGAATTGAATATAGGACTTCAAACGGCAGTTGATTTCCTGAAAAAAAGAAGCGAACTGGGAGAGGCTCCTGAGGGTCCTAACTCCAAGCTCACCGACGGACAGTATAATGCTCTCGTAGAGGCATACAAGTCGGACAAGGAGGAGCGCACACAGGCAGAGAAGCTCTTGCAGAAGCGTCCTAAGGAGAAGAAACGCTCCGACAAGAAAGAGGGACGAAGCACAGAGCCAAGACCTCAGCAGAAGTACACACCATTAGGAAAGATAGACCTCGACAGTCTGGGCAAGAAGCCATCAGCGAAATCTGCTGCTTCTACTGCAAAGCCCGAAGAGAAAAAGGCAAATGCTGCTGCCGTCAGCAAGCCAGCCGAGGAGAAGCCCGTGGCACAGAAACCAGTGGAAACGGTTGCCAAAGAGCAGTCCAGTCAAGAACAGCCTAAGCCAGCCCAGCCTAAGCCGGAGCCAGTGGCATCAAAGCCGGAAGTGAAGGCAGAACAGCCAGCAGCACAGCCTGCTGCAAAGAAGGAGCCTAAAGAGGCATCACCGGCAAATGCGGCACAGCCTGCTGCTGCCGACAACGACTCAAAGGTGTTCACGCTGAAGAGCGAGAAGAAACTCGCTCCCAAGGTTAACGTGTTGGGCAAGATCGACCTCGACTCTCTGAACCAGAGCACTCGTCCTAAGAAGAAAAGCAAGGAGGAGCGCCGCAAGGAGCGTGAGGAGAAGGCACAGCATGGCGGAGCAAACGCCAATGGCGAGCGCAAGAAGCGTCAGCGCATCGGTAAGGAGCGTGTAGACATCGCTGCCGCTGCCAAGCAGAACAATGCCCAGGGCGGTCAGAAAAATGCCGGAGGCTCAAACAAGAAGAAGAACCGCAAGCGCGGCGGACAGAAGCCGGCTGAAGTAAGCGAGGAGGATGTAGCACGTCAGGTAAAGGAGACGCTCGCACGCCTCACCAGCAAGGGACAGAACAAGAAGGGAGCCAAATACCGCAAGGAGAAGCGCGATGCCGCCCAGGAACACCTCAAGGAGCAGCGCGCCGAGGAGAAGGCAGAGAGCAAGATACTGAAGCTTACGGAGTTCGTTACCGTCAGCGAACTTGCCAACATGATGAACGTCTCTGTAAACCAGGTCATCGGTACCTGTATGAGCGTCGGCATCATGGTGTCTATCAACCAGCGTCTCGATGCAGAGACCATCAACCTCGTAGCTGAGGAGTTCGGCTTCAAGACAGAATACGTTAGTGCCGAGGTTTCGGAGGCTATCAATGAGGAGCCGGACGATGAGAACGATCTGCTGCCACGCGCTCCTATCGTTACCGTGATGGGACACGTAGACCATGGTAAGACTTCTCTCCTCGACCATATCCGCAATACCAACGTCATCGCCGGTGAGGCAGGTGGTATCACCCAGCATATCGGTGCATACAACGTGACGTTGCAGAACGGCAGACATATCACATTCCTCGACACTCCAGGTCATGAGGCGTTCACCGCTATGCGTGCCCGTGGTGCCCAGGTCACCGATATCGCCATCATCATCATCGCTGCCGACGACAGTGTGATGCCTACCACACGTGAGGCAATCGCCCACGCACAGGCTGCCAACGTGCCGATGGTATTCGCCATCAACAAGATTGACAAGCCGGGTGCCAATGCCGACAAGATCAGGGAAGACCTCGCCAATATGAACCTCCTTGTAGAGGAGTGGGGCGGAAAGTACCAGTGTCAGGAGATCAGTGCCAAGAAGGGCATTGGCGTTGACGAACTTCTTGAGAAGGTGCTCCTTGAGGCCGATATGCTCGAACTGAAGGCTAATCCTAACCGCAAGGCTACGGGTAGCGTCATAGAGTCGTCGCTCGACAAGGGTCGCGGTTATGTCTCTACTGTTCTCGTGAGCAACGGAACGCTCCGTGTGGGCGACAACCTGATTGCCGGAACGAGCTACGGACGTATCAAGGCTATGTTCAACGAGCGTAACCAGCGTATCGAGGAGGCAAAGCCGGCAGAGCCTGCAATCATCCTGGGTCTCAACGGTGCTCCTACGGCAGGTGATGCCTTCCACGTTCTCGACACTGAGGTGGAGGCTCGTGAGATTGCCAACAAGCGTCTGCAGTTGCAGCGTGAGCAGGGATTGCGAACTCAGAAGCGTCTTACCCTCAGCGACATCAGCCATCGTATCGCACTCGGATCATTCAAGGAGCTCAACATCATCGTCAAGGGTGATACCGACGGTAGTATCGAGGCTCTCAGCGACTCGTTCATCAAGCTCTCTACAGAGAAGATCAAGGTCAACGTCATCTACAAGGCCGTGGGTCAGATTTCAGAGAGCGACGTTACACTCGCCGACGCTTCTGATGCTCTCATCGTGGGCTTCCAGGTGCGTCCTTCGGCAGCGGCCCGCAAGCTCGCCGACCAGGAGGGTGTGGAGATTAACACCTATTCTGTCATCTACGACGCCATCGAGGATGTCACTTCCGCCATGGAGGGTATGCTCGACAAGGTTGTCAAGGAGGTTGTCTCCGGTCAGGTGGAAGTTCGCGAGGTATACAAGATCTCGAAGGTCGGAACGGTTGCCGGTGCTTTGGTCACCGAGGGCAAGGTTCACCGCACAGACAAGGCTCGTCTTATCCGCGACGGTATCGTTATCCATACTGGAGCCATCAACGCCCTCAAGCGTTTCAAGGATGATGTCAAGGAGGTGGGAGTCACCTTCGAGTGTGGTATCTCGCTTGTCAACTTCAACGATATCCAGGTGGGCGACGTCATTGAGACGTTCACAGAGATTGAGGTTAAGCAGAAACTGTAACCCAAATATTTGGGCTTAAATACGCAAAGCTCTCGCAACTCTGAGTTGCGGGAGCTTTTGCGTTAGTATGGAGTGTGGGCTTTTTACTGATTTTGGGGTAAGTGACTCCTTTTTGAAAGGGTTGTGAATGTTCTTGATATTAGTGAGATTTGTTGGATAATTGGGATAAAAGAGTTACTTTTGCAGTATTATTTCTTTAGATTATGCAAAACACACCTTCTGACGGGAAACATTCTCGGTTACATATAGCCAGTATCTTTTGGGGAGTATTATGCTTATTCCTCATCCTCTCCTGTGCCGGCAGACACTCTTATCCGGCAGATTTGGCAATGGCAGACACGCTTTGCCGTACAAATCCGGACAGCGCCGTAGCATACGTTAAGTCAATATCGAAGAAATACGCCAACAGCAGCAATCCCTACGACCGCAACTACTACCAGCTGCTCACCGTAAAAGCCGCCAACAACGTATACAAGCCAATCAAAGACAGCACCATCTTCCGTGTGATGGATTTCTATGAGAAAGCAAACGACACTGAGAAACTGTGTCAGACTTATTACTACGTAGGCAAACATTTCGTCCAGGAGAATGACGCGCCGCAGGCCCTGCAATATTTCCAGAAAGCCCTTGATTTGACGGATGAGAATACGCCTCTCAGCTTTCTCAGTTGCATTTATAGTCAAACGGGAAGTTTGTTTCTGTATCAAGAAATGTACGACGATGCTCTGACAATGTATAAGAAATCATATTCTTGTGATTCTCTATTAAGAGATACTGTTAATATGCTATATAGTATGCAAGACATTGCAACAATATATAATTTCAAGAAGGATTACTGCAAATGTCTTGATTTTCTGAATACTGCGCATCGTTTGTCTAAAGGTTTGGGTAATAATATACTAAGAAATTCCATCTCCCAGTCTTTGGCAATCTGCTATTTCGATATCAAAGACTATGATAAAGCAAAATCATATATGATGGAAACATTAAAGAACTTAGAAGATGGTGTTAAATCTTCTGCGTATTCTTTAGCGATTGACATCTATTCAAAAGAAACTAAATTGGACTCCGTCTTTTATTTTAGTAAGAAACTTATGGAATGTGGAACAGTATATTCTAAACAAAAGGCAGCCTCTGCCCTTTGTGAGTTTTACAACTGCAAAAACGACAGTAAGACAGCACTGCTCTATCTAAAAGAAAGCGTGACCTTGCAGGATTCTATAAACAGAATTAATGCCGTGAGTACAATTGGAAAAATGCATTTTGCATATAACTACAACAAACAAGAGAAGGAAAATATAAAAATGGCTGCAGAAGCAAAAGAGAATAGATATGTTTGCTTTATATCCATTCTCTTGTTCCTGTTTATATTTACCTTGTACATATATAAGAGAGGAATAGCCAAGAAACAATACTTGCAGATTTCTCTATCAAATGAGCGTCTTAAAAATTTGGTTGTTGAAACAGAAAGAAATTATGAAATGGAAAAGACGCAGACTACGGAAAAACATTTGATGGAGATAAAGGCACTTAATGATAAGAGTTTAGTGGAAAGAAATGAATACGAAAATGAAATCAAGCGAATTAAAGAAATTCTCGATGAACTGATTGAAAGCAATAATGAAAAGAAATATGAAACAGAAAAGGCTGCTAATGAAATATGCGATTTCATAAAACAAAAGTTGAAAATGAAAATTAACTTGAAGAATATTGATTGGAGTGTCATCGAAAAATCATTCAACACAATTTACCCTAATTTTAAATCGGCCATATATGCAAAATCATATCTTAAAGAGGATGATTATAGAATATGTATGCTTATAAAATTGAATTTTTCAAATTCGGACATTTCTGAACTTATGAATAGAACTGCAGCTGCAATATCTATGAAAAGAGGAAAGCTTCTTGGCAAATTGTTTAGTACTGAAGGTGGGGCAAAGGATTTTAATGCTCGTATAAAAGATTTATAATAAGCATGTTACATAATAAATTAAGCAAAAATTAAGCATGTCTTTTATCGCTGAATATTAAAAAATTGAATTAAAATTTAAATACAAAAAGACTATTTATGTCCATATTCATTGTAAATTTGCGCAAAATTATTTTAATGGTATAAATTTGTAATCAGTAAACAACTTTAGTTGGAACGTGTGCAAGTTTTCTAATACCATTTACACTATTCGATCTAAACAAAAGGAACTAGTAACTCATTAAACAAAAAGGAGATAATATTATGAAAAGATTACTTGGATTCATCTTCTTACTTGCAATGACGGCAAGCGCATTTGCGATAAGGATTGGCGAATACACATTGAAGTTTGACGAAAAACTGGCAAACAAGGTATGGAGAAAGGAAGTGCTCCTGCATCTCGACTCGATAAAGATTCATGGCGAACTAAGCCAAGAAAACTTCATGACGTTGAGGTATATGGCAATGCTTGGTGATGTGAAAGGCATCGATCTCTCGGATTGTGTTATAGAAGGCGACAGTATTATGGATTGGGCTTTTAAGTCAGACTTCATAAACGGCGCGCCAAGAAGAGAGTCGGAGTCAATCGATGACTATGACAAGTCTGAGCCGTCATATGGCTATCGCGCCAACTTCAGGTGCTTCCGTCTGCCTCGCGGTTTGAAGCATATTGCGGAACAGGCGTTCTTCTGGTCATGCCTCACATATATGGAAATCCCTTCGTCTGTGACAAGAATCGATATGCAGCCATTCATGGAATGTACATTCCTGAAAGCTATAAAGGTAGCCTATAAATCTTTAGATGGCCTTGATATAGATAGATATGCTTTTGATGGCATCCCCGAAAACGTAACTCTCCTTGTGCCCAAAGGCACGAAAGCCATGTACGAGGCAGACGAGAGGTTCAGCTACTTCACAGCAATCGAGGAGTATGACGAAGATACGAACGGCATCTCAACCGTAGCTCCGGCCATCAGCAAGACGCAGGCCGACAAGTTCTACACCCTCGACGGCGGATACGCCGGCACCGATTTCAGCAGTCTGCCAAAAGGCACATACGTAGTTGGCGGCAAGAAGGTGATGAAGTAAAAGTCCTGATTTGGAATTATTGAGGTAAATAAATAAACACCATGTAAGAAGCCCCCGCTCTGAGGAGAAATCCTTGAGCGGGGGCTTAAGTCTGTGTATTCAGTTGCGCCGGATTAGTGGCGGTTGTCCTCGATGAGGTTCTCTCCTGTCATGTCGGTAGGCTGCTCCAATCCCATGATGTGGAGGATAGAAGGAGCCACATCGGCAAGACGGCCGTCCTTGACAGTAGCCGAATTGTTGTCTGTAACGTATATGAACGGAACTGGGTTCAGAGAGTGAGCCGTGTTAGGAGTGCCGTCAGCGTTGATGGCATTGTCAGCATTGCCGTGGTCGGCGATAATGATAGCCTCGTAGTCGTTTGCCTTGGCAGCCTCTATAACGTCTTTCACGCAGTTGTCCACAGCATGAACAGCCTTTGCGATGGCATTGTAGACACCAGTGTGTCCCACCATGTCGCCGTTGGCGAAGTTCACCACGATGAAGTCATACTCCTGGGTGTTGATGGCACCCACCAGCTTGTCCTTCACCTCGTATGCGCTCATCTCCGGCTTCAGATCGTATGTGGCAACCTTCGGCGATGGCACGAGGATACGGTCCTCGCCCTCGAATGGAGTCTCGCGACCGCCGTTGAAGAAGAATGTCACGTGAGCGTATTTCTCAGTCTCGGCAGTGTGCAGCTGCTTCTTGCCCTGCTTGCTGAGATACTCACCGAGAGTGTCCTGCACGTTCTCTTTCGGGAAGAGGATGTGTACGCCCTTGAACGAAGCGTCGTAAGGAGTCATGCAGTAATACTGCAGGTCCTTGATAGTATGCATTCCCTCCTCAGGCATATCCTGCTGTGTGAGCACCTGGGTAAGCTCCTTGGCGCGGTCGTTGCGGTAGTTGATGAATATCACCACGTCGCCCTCCTGTATCGTTCCGTCAACGTTGGCGTTTGAGATAGGCTTCACAAACTCGTCGGTCACGTCGGCAGCATAGCTCTCCTCCATAGCCTTCACCATGTCGGTAGCCTTTGTTCCCTTGCCCTCTACGAGCAGGTCGTAAGCCTCCTTCACACGGTTCCAGCGCTTGTCGCGGTCCATGGCATAGAAACGTCCCACGATGCTTGCGATGTGGGCGTCGTTCTTTTCGCAGTGGTCAGTCAGCTCCTTGATGAATCCCACTCCGCTCTTAGGGTCGGTGTCGCGTCCGTCCATGAAGCAGTGTACGAAGGTGTTCTTCAGTCCGTACTCCTTTGAGATTTCAACGAATTTGAACAGGTGGTCGAGAGAAGAGTGCACACCTCCGGTGGAAGTCAGTCCCATTAGGTGAAGGCGCTTTCCAGTCTTCTGTGCGTAAGAGAATGCGTTCACCACCTCAGGGTTCTTCAGAATAGAACCGTCGGCGCAGGCGCGGTTGATTTTCACGAGGTCCTGATATACGATGCGGCCAGCTCCGATGTTGAGGTGACCCACCTCAGAGTTGCCCATCTGTCCGTCAGGCAGACCCACGTCCTCACCACAAGCCATGAGCTGTGAATGGGCACTTACTGCCGTAAGATAATCGAGATAAGGAGTAGGAGTGTTGTTGATCACGTCTCCCTTTCCATGTTTGCCGATACCCCATCCGTCGAGTATCATCAATAAAGCTTTCTTTGCCATGATAATTTTTATGTGTTATATTAAATGGTTGACAGTTGATGAGTTTGACGGGTTGACCGGAAGGCTTGTCCCTGTCATCACCCCGTATAACGGGTATAACAGAATGCATGTCTTGTAGTCATCCCGTTTCTTTTGAGTGCAAAATTACAATATCTGTTTATATTATACAAGAAGAAAACTGCTAAATAGCTTTAACTGCCTAATGTCTTGACATATACCTATCCCCATTGTCAATCGTAGTTGGCAAAACTCCTTGAAGGCTTGTCCGTTCTCTGTTTTGACTACTTCTCCTTGCACAGCCCCGACTTCTGTCCTGTTCGCCGTATTTCCTTCTTTCCGGTCCGTCAGTCTTCTTGCCGGTTCGTCAGTCCGTCCTTCTTTTCTTCTCCCTTTCTTCCGTCTAAATCAGCTCAAAGTCAAATAATTAGTAAGAAAATCGCTGAAAAGTAGGACAGTAATCAAAAAAACAGTAAATTTGTACCCAAACATTACCTTTTTTTTAGTATGAAGAAGATATACACACTATGCGCACTGGCATTTGCCGCTCTCACGGCATTTGCTTCTCCCGCAAGACCGGGACAATGGAAAACGGTACGTCTCGCTGACGGTACCGAAGTTAGAGTAGAGCTTAAGGGCGACGAATGGGGAAGCTATTGGCAGGCAGCCGATGGCAAGACATACGTGGAAGACGGTGAGACCGGCATCTTCAAGCCGGTTGATGTGGCTCGTATGCTGAAGGCAACAGAGTCGATGAGACTTCAGAGAGCACAAGACCGTGCCGTCCGTCTGAAGAAACTCTACAACCAGAACCAGCTCCAGGCCAGCACTTCTCACAAGAAGGCAATCGCCGTAGGCAAGAAGAAGGGACTCATCATCCTCGTCAACTATCCTGACGGAAAATCAGCACAGTTCCAGCCGGAGCACACCAGAGAACTCCTCCAGGAAGTTGCCAACGGCAAGAACTACACCAACAAGGAATTCGGCTTCACCGGTAGCGTGGCAGATTATTTCCGCTCTCAGAGTCTCGGCAAGCTCGATATCGAGTTCGATGTGGTAGGTCCATACATGCTCGGCCACAAGCGTTGGTATTACGGCACCAATCAGGGTGTTCTCCGCGACACCAAGGCAGGAGAGATGATCGCTGAGGCAGTATTGGCAGCAGATGCAGATGTAAATTATGCCGACTACGACTGGGACGGCGACGGAGAAGTTGACCAGGTGTTCGTGCTCTATGCCGGACTCGGTGAGCACGATGGCGGAGCAGCAACAACAATATGGCCACATGAGTCTAAACTCAGCGCTTCAGACTATCGCAAGGCAATCAACCTCGACGGTGTGAAGATCGATACCTACGCCTGCAGTAGCGAGTTGCAGAGAGGCGGTACCATCTGCGGTATCGGTACCATCTGCCACGAGTTCTCACACTGCCTCGGATTCCCTGATGCCTACGACCCAACCAAGACACGTTTCGGAATGGGCACTTGGGACCTCATGGACGTTGGTTCTTTCATCGACAACGGTTTCACACCTTCTTGCTACACAGGTCTGGAGCGTATGATTGCCGGATGGCAGAACGCCAAGGTGTTGGCAAACGACACCATTGTAAACAATATGGGGCCTATCTCAGAGGGAGGTGAGTTCTTCATCGTATACAACGAAGGCTACAAGAATGAGTTCTATATCCTGGAAAACCACCAGAACGTAGGTTGGGACGCAAAGCGCAAGGGTACAGGTCTGCTCGTGAACTATGTGGACTACGATGAGAGAGTGTGGACCGGAATGGCTCCTAACGCCAACGGCGACTATGCGAGATACACCATCATCTGTGCCGACGGTTACAACTATGACGAGTATCCGGACGACAACTGCTTCCCATACGGCAGCGTGAACAGTCTGACAGACAATTCTGAGCCTGCCGCTACACTCAACCACGCCAACGTGAACGGCAAGAAACTCATGGGCAAGCCTATCACCGATATCCACAGAAATGCCGACGGCACAATGGGATTCACCTTCAAGCGTGAGGTGGAGCTGAGCAACACTCCGAATCCATGGGACAACCTGATTGTTGACGGCATCGCTGAGGTCAACGCTGCTACACAGGCTAAGGCAGACAACCGCATCTATACACTCGACGGCCGTTTCCTCGGTACCGACATGAAGGCGCTCAAGAGCGGTATGTATATCGTGAACGGAAAGAAAATCCTTAAATAACAGAAAATGAAAAGAATCCTATTATCCATATCCGCGGTTCTCGCTGCCATCGCCATCCAGGCAATGCCGGTGAAGCCGGGAATATGGCGCAACATCACTCTCGCCGACGGCACGGTAGTCAAAGCTGAGCTCGTGGGCGACGAGCATCTCACATATTGGCGCACTGCCGACGGTGCCTGCTACAGACAGACACCTTCAGCTGGCGTGTTCTCTAAGGTGGAGCTTTCCGCTCTGCAGAGTGAATACGACGCAGTGGTGGCGCAGAAGGCAGCCCGTGAGAAAGCCATCCTGGAGTCGGCACGCACATCAATGCCGGTGAAAAAGGTAGAGGGAAGCAAATTCCAGGGCAAGAAGAAATGTCTTGTTATCCTTGCCAACTTCGCCGACACCAAGTTCAAGCCAGAGCATACGCTCGACCTCTACAAGCAGATCATCAACGGAGAGAACTACTCCGACGAGACGCTCGGATTCAAGGGCAGCGTGCGCGACTACTTCAAGGCTCAGAGTGGCGGACAGTTCGAGATCGACTTCGACGTGGTAGGTCCGGTAGACCTGTCGAAGGGATATGCCGGATATGGCAAGAACGACGCCTCGGGCAGAGACCAGACGGCACTCGTATATCCTATGGTGGAGGATGCTGTGAACCTCGCCAAGGACCAGGTGACAGACTGGAAGCAGTATGACTGGGACGGCGACGGCCTCGTTGAAGAGGTGTTCGTCCTCTATGCCGGACACGGACAGGCAACATATCCTCAGGATCCGGACCTCGTATGGCCTCACAAGTCAGCCATCGACCCTATGACCGTTGCCGACGGAGTGAAGGTCAGCGTCTACGCCTGCAGCTGCGAGCTGGGCGCCACAGAGGCAATCGACGGTATCGGTGCCTTCTGCCATGAGTTCTCACACTGTATGGGACTCAAAGACCACTACGACATCAACGGTAGGGGATATGGAACAGGATTCTGGGACATCATGTGTTTCGGATGCTACAACGGCAACTCTTTCCTGCCTGCTGAATACAACAGCTATGAGAAGATGTTCTGTGGATGGAAGGAACCTATAGTGCTCAATGCCGAACCGCAGAAGATCGAAGGCATGAAGGCTCTCGCTGCCGGCGGCGATACATACATCTTCTATAACGACGGAAACGAGAACGAGTATTACATGCTCGAAAACCGTCAGAAGACCGGTTGGGACGCCGCACTGCCGGGCGAGGGACTCATCGTGCTCCACGTGGACTACAGCAAGGGCGCCTGGGAAGACAATCAGGTGAACTACAACGCTGCCCGTCAGCGCATGACTGTGATTCCTGCCGACAACACTCTCGGTTCTACCGATGAGGACAAGGCTGGCGACGCATGGCCTTATCAGGGCAACAACAGTCTGACGAACTATTCCCGTCCGGCTTGCACCGTGTACAACGCCAATACCGACGGTACGGGCTACATGAACAAATATCTGCTCAACATCACACAGAACGCAGACGGCACAATCTCGTTCGAGTATACCACAAAGGATGCCACAAAGCAGGACAAGCCTGAGGGAGCATTGCTCTATGAAACATTCGACAACTGCAGCGGCATCGGCGGTAACGACGGCATCTGGGATGGCGACAACGTGGGATTGGCAGACTTCTTCCCTGACAATGACGGATGGTCGGGCACTCCGAAGACCGGTGCCAACAAGTGTGCGCTCCTCGGTAACGCCACACGTAAGGCAAACGCCGTTACCCCGTCGTTCAAAATCTCTGAACCGGTAGTGATTTCGTTCCTCGCAGCCCCATACACAGGCAGCTCAGACAACAAGCTGATTCTGGCTGCAAACTATGGTTGCGACGCCGTGCTCGATGTCACAGAGTTCGCTCTCGTTCCTGGTCAGTGGACAGAGGTAAAGGCTAATGTCACCGGTTCTGGTGATGCCGCTATCCGCTTCAAGACCAACGACAAGGGCGTGTTCATCGACAATGTGTGCGTAATTCCTGTGAGCCTTGCCGGTATTAGCTCTGCCACTGCCGACCAGTCGCCAAAGAACGGCGAGATATACTCTATCGACGGTCGCTACATGGGTAAGTCTGTCAGCGCTCTTCGCCCAGGCATCTATGTGATGAACGGTAAGAAGCTCGTGAAGTAACATTCAGAAACATTCCATTCAGACCTCGTGTCTGCACATAAAATAAGGATTGGATAATTGGAGAAGCTCAGACTCTCCGGTTGTCCAATCCTTTTTTTATTTGGGTTTAAGCTGATAGATATGATTAAAAGTTGCCCATAACGCTGATTCTTAGTAAAACCAAGAATTTCCCAAAAACTGTCAGATTGTCTGGTTTTTCGTCGTAATATTCTGACCGACAGGTAGTTGACTGTCTTTCGATTGTCAGGCAATTGTCTGGATGGTTTGCTGATGAAAAGAATTATCAGGTGAAAAGAATTATCAGGTGAAAAGGATTTTCAGGTATGAGGAATTCAGACTACAGGAATTGCCTGCGTTGGCAGAATTCAGGAAACAGGTATATGGGTGTTACAATATGAATTTATTGGGCAGATGTCTGAAAGCAAATCTGCCCAACAGGGGCAAGCACGTTGCCCATGATGGGCAAGCACGTTACCCCACTTGGGCAAGCAGCTTGCCCATTTCATGAAGTTTTTGGTTGAAAACAAGGGCCGACATAATAAAGAAATGTCAGCCCTTGTGTCTTTTGACCGTTTTGGGTTAAATCACTCCGAACTGGTGTAGGAACACGAGTAGGATGCAGATGGGGCAGAGGAATCTCATGCAGAACATATACACGCCGAAATACTTGCCCGGCATCGTGCCCCAGTTGGTGTATTGGTCCTTCACTATCTTCTTGGGAACATACCATCCCAAGAACAGACAGGTGAAGAATCCGCCCAACGGCAACAATATCTGACTTGTGATGGAATCGAGCCAGTCGAAAAGCGACTTGCCGCCCAGACAAATGATATCCAGGTCGCTCAACGACAGAGAGCACAATACGGCAATCACCATGCTGACAGCCGTCACGAGGGTAGCAGAACGGTTGCGCGACACATTGAACTCCTCTTCTACGAATGCCGTGCTCACCTCATTGAGGGAAATCAGTGATGTAAGAGCCGCCAGCGACAGGAGAATATAGAATGACAGAGCCACCAGATATCCCACAACAGGAATGCCCCCGAAAGCCTCCTGGAATACGTTTGGCAGAGTGATGAATATCAGCGACGGACCGCTGTCGGGGCTTACGCCCACGCTGAATGCGGCAGGGAAGATAATCAGTCCTGCGAGAATCGCTATCACCGTGTCTATAATGCCTATCTGCATCGCAGAACTCGTAAGGTTTGTTTCTTTCGAAAAGTAAGAGGCGAAGGTGCACAGACACCCCATGGCGATGCTCAATGAGAAGAATGCCTGTCCCAGTGCGCCGAGGAACAGCTCCTTGGTTATCTTGCTGAAGTCCGGCTTGAACAGGTATTCCACACCAGCCCATGCGTTTGGCAGCATGCAGGATGCCACCACAAGCACTATCAACAGCACGAACAGTGCCGGCATCATCATCTTTGAAGCCTTCTCGATGCCGTCTTTCACTCCTCTGATGATGATAAGATGTGTGACGATCAGGAATGTCACAGCCCAGAATATCGGTTTTACGGGGTCTTTCTCAAAGGTGTTGAAGAAGTCGGCAAAAAACTGCGGGTCCCCGTTCAGCTGTCCTGCTGCCGATGCGTAGATATATTCGAAACACCATCCCGACACCACGGCATAGTAGCCGTTGATGAGAAGTCCCGTCAGCACTCCCAGATATCCCACCAGTCTGAAAGGTGTCTTGCCGGCAAGTTTGCGGTAAGCCCTCGCCGTGTTAGAGGCGGAATGTCTGCCGATTATGAATTCGCTCATGATACATGGTATGCCAAGCGCAAGCACGCAGACCACATAGACGATGATGAATAGCGCACCGCCGTTCTGTCCCGCCATATACGGGAAGCGCCACACGTTGCCGAGACCCACTGCCGAACCCGCCGTGGCGAGTATCAATCCAAGTTTACTACCGAAATTAGCTCTGTTCCCTTTTTCCATAACTGTGCTTTCTTTTGGTTTTTGAAATGAATATGCTATCCTAATTGTAATATTGATTTAGTTAATGGTCGCAAATGTATCAAATATTTTTTACTTTTGCATTAAAATATCAATTAAAATGAGACGAATCCCACAATTAATGCGTTTTTACCCCTTGTCGTGGCTCTGCATAGCCATAATCTGGGTGGCTTGCTTCTGCACTCCGCCACATACATCACTCGACGATGTGCCGTTCATGGACAAATGGACACATATCGCGATGTATGCCGGAACGTGTAGTGTGATATGGTTCGAACACCTGCGCCGCTACCGCTCCTCTGCCAGTCCGCGCCGCTTGCTCCTCTGGGCATGGCTCGCTCCGGTGATGATGAGCGGACTGATAGAACTTCTCCAGGCATACTGCACGGGAGGCAGGCGGAGTGGCGATTGGCTCGATTTCCTTGCCAACGCCACGGGAGCTACCCTGGGCTGTCTCTTGGGATATCTGGTGTATAGGGTGAAGTACAACAGATGAGCGGGACAACTTGAAATCTTAACCCCGATATTTTGATATTAGCATTATTTGTAGTACATTTGCACGTATATTAAACAGCTAAAAACACTTATGAAGAAAACAATATCATCATTCGCAATACTTATGGCAGTGATATTCCTCGCATCATGCGGAGGAAAGAAATTCCATGTGAACGGAAACATAACGGAAGCTAAAGACTCAATGCTCTATTTCGAGAACATGAGTCTCGACGGACCGGTTGCCATAGACTCCGTGAAACTCTCTGCCGACGGATCATTCAGCTTCAGCGACGATGCGCCGACAGCGCCGGAATTCTATCGCTTGCGCATAGCAAACCAGATCATAAACCTCAGCGTAGACTCCACCGAGACCATCACCGTGAAGGCATCCTATCCCAAGATGTCCACAGGATATACCGTGAGCGGAAGTGAGGAGTGCGCCACCATCAAAGACCTGGCTATCAAGCAGATAAACCTCCAGTCGTTTGTCATCGGCATCGAGAACAACCCAGCCATCGGATACGACGCCGCCGAGGATACCATCCGTAAGGTGATAGAGCAGTATAAGGATTTCATCAAGCGCAACTATATCTACAAGCAGCCGATGAAGGCATCCTCGTATTTCGCCCTGTTCCAGGCTCTGGGACAGCGACTCATCTTCAATCCCCGTGAGAGCAAGGAAGACATCAAGGCGTTCGCTGCCGTTGCCACAAGCTGGGATACATACTATCCCGGTTCGCTTCGTGGCGAAAACCTCCACAACATTGCCATCGAGGGAATGAAGAATGTGAGAATCATGCAAAACAAGCTCGCCGAAAGCCAGCAGGGCATCGACCCGTCGAAGGTGCACACCTCTAATATCATAGAGATTGCTCTGCCTGACAACCATGGCAATATGCGCCGCCTCACCGACCTGGCAGGCAAGGCAGTGCTGCTCGATTTCCATGTCTTCGCATCCGAAGGTTCCACACAGCGCATCATGAAACTAAGGGAACTCTACAACAAATACCACTCTCGCGGACTGGAGATTTTCCAGGTGTCGCTCGATCCAGAGGAACATTTCTGGAAGACACAGACCGCAGCGTTGCCATGGATATCCGTGCGTGATGCCGATGGAGTGGACTCCAAGCTCCTTATGCTCTACAACATCCAGAAGTTGCCGACCTTCTTCCTCGTAGACAAGACGAACACCCTCTATAAGCGTGACGAGCAGATCAAAGACCTCGATGCTGAAATCCAGAAGATACTCTGATAATATCTTCGTTGGTGGGGAGCAGCGGCGAATGCGCTCGCTCCAAATAAAATGACAGACAATTCAACTGACTATATATATAAGGTATGCGCGCTCATACCTTATATTATTTGCACAAACTACCCGTTGGCATCAAACCATCCAGACAATCGAAAACGATTGTCTGGTCGCTAACTGCCTGTATGTCAATACGCTATACCGAAAACCAGACAATCTGACGATTTTTTTTGTTTTTTCGCTGTCATCATATTTTCTCCAGTCTGTCGTGGCATCTTAATATCTTGGTAAGCTGGATTCTGTTAGTCTGTGACACTGCAAAAACAATTGTTTCACACCCATTGCAGCCGTGTATCATCTGTTATATTAATAAGTGTATATATATCCGTCATCGTTGTACACTTATTGCTAACAGTGTGTAAGAAATAGGACCGTAATGTGAATAATTATGATTGTAAATATACGTTTATACCTCTATTTTAGTTAAATTTTTGGGGAAAAGCAGTTTTTATTACCTTTAGTTTTGTTTGGAATGGAAATAATATATAAATTTGCAAAAACGTAACAATAATTTATTCATTCATTAATTTAGGGAAGAGAGTATTTATGGAAAAAAGACTAACAATGCTGTTGGCCTCCCTGTTCCTCTTCGTAGGAATGGCTCTGGCTCAAACAGAAGTCTCGGGTACCGTGATATCTCACGATGATGGTCAACCCGTTATTGGTGCTACAATCATGTTGAAGGGCACTAAGACAGGTACCGTTACGGATATCGACGGTAAATTCTCGCTGACATCAACCCAAAGTAATCCAACCATCATAGTGACTTATGTCGGTATGAAGGATGTAACCATGAAGGGCAAGAAAAACATGAAAATTGTTTTGGAGTCTAATGCACAAGAGATCGGCGAGGTCGTAGTTACAGGTATGCAGAAGATGGACAAGCGTCTGTTTACTGGTGCCACAACTAAGATCGATGCAAACAAGGCAAAACTTGACGGTGTGGCTGATATCAGCCGCTCGCTCGAAGGCCGTGCAGCCGGTGTATCTGTGCAGAACGTATCCGGAACGTTCGGTACCGCGCCAAAGATCCGCGTGCGTGGTGCTACCTCTATTTACGGTTCGTCAAAGCCACTGTGGGTGGTTGACGGTGTCATCATGGAGGACGTGACGGAAGTAGACGCCGACGCTCTCTCTTCTGGTGATGCAGCAACACTTATTTCAAGTGCTATCGCTGGTCTGAACTCTGACGATATCGAAAGCTTCCAGATCCTGAAGGACGGTTCCGCTACATCTATCTATGGTGCACGCGCCATGGCTGGTGTGATCGTTGTTACCACAAAGCGTGGTAAGGCAGGTACCTCTAAGATCAGCTATACCGGTGAGTTCTCTTATCGCCTGAAGCCAAGCTACAAGGAGTTCAACATCATGAACTCTCAGGAGCAGATGGGTATCTTCAAGGAGATGCAGAACAACGGTTTCTTCTCGTTCGTAAGCTCATACCGTGCAAGCAACTCAGGTGTGTTCGGTAATATGTACCACCTCATGAACCAGTACGACCCTGCAACCGGCAAGTTCGGTCTCGACAACACTCCAGAGGCTATGAACGCTTACCTCCAGCAGGCTGAGTATCGCAACACTGACTGGTTCGACCTGTTGTTCAACAACTCGATTTCGATGAACCACTCTATCAGTATGAGTTCTGGTACAGAGAAGGCTCAGTACTATGCTTCATTCAGCTTCATGGATGATCCAGGTTGGTACAAGAAGAGCAACGTTAAGCGTTATACTTCTAACATCAACGCTCTGTACAACATCAGCAAGAAGGTTTCGTTGAACATGATCGGTAATGCTGCTTACCGTAAGCAGCAGGCTCCTGGTACCACAAACTCAAGCGGTATCAACGGTGTGACCGGTGACGTGTCGCGTAACTTCGACATCAACCCATATTCTTACGCTTTGAACAGCTCTCGTACTCTCGATCCAAACGCAGAGTATCAGAGAAACTACGCTCCGTTCAACATCTTCCACGAGCTCGACAACAACTACCTCAACTTCGACGTTGTTGACATCAAGCTCCAGGCTGAACTCAAGTACAAGCCTATCCGCACAGTGGAACTCTCTGTTTTGGGCGCTTACAAGTTCTCTACCACCACACAGGTGCAGACAATCACCGAGAACTCTAACCAGGCACTGGCATTCCGCGCTATGGACGACGCTACAATCCGTGACAACAACTCATGGTTGTATAAAGACCCGGACAGTGCTAACTCACTGCCTATCACAGTATTGCCTTCTGGTGGTTTCTACCAGGAGACAAAGTATAAGATGAACAGCTGGGACTTCCGTGCTACAGCATCTTATAACGACGTTATTAAAGACGACCACATCATCAACGTATATGGTGGTATGGAGATCAACAACGTTGACCGTAACAGCACATACTTCAACGGTGTTGGTATGAACTTCGGCAATGGTCTGCTCGGAAGCTACGACTACCGCTACTTCAAGCAGGCAAGCGAGGAGAACTCAATGTACTACTCTGTAGGCAACGGCTACAGCCGTGAGGTTTCTTTCTTCGGTACTGCTACATATTCTTGGAAGGGCCGTTACACAATCAACGGTACTGTACGCTACGAGGGTTCTAACCGTCTGGGCAAGGCTACAAGCGCTCGCTGGTTGCCAACATGGAACATCTCTGGAGCATGGAACGCTCATGAGGAGACATGGTTCGAGAAACTGAACAAGGTCCTCTCTCACGCTACTGTCAAGGCAAGTTACTCTCTGACCGGTGACAAGCCAGCCATCACCAACGCTAACGTAATCATCGGTAGCTACAACGTATGGCGTCCTTACACTGTTGACAAGGAGTCTGGTCTACAGATCAACAGCTTCGCTAACCCTGACCTGACATACGAGAAGAAGCACGAGCTCAACCTCGGTATCGACCTCGGTTTCCTCAACAACAGAATCAACTTCTCGTTCGACTGGTATACTCGTAACAACTACGACCTCATCGGTCCGAAGCGTACAACTGGTGTAGAGGGTTCTATCCTCAACTATGCAAACGTAGCATCCATGAAGTCTCATGGTGAGGAGTTCACACTCTCTACACGTAACATCGTGACCAAGGACTTCACATGGTCTACTGACTTCATCTTCTCTCACACAAAGAGCCGTGTGACTGACCTCGATGCCCAGACACGTATCTACGACCTTATCTACGGTAACGGATTTACAATGAAGGGCTATCCTTACAGAGCTTTGTTCTCTATGGACTTCAAGGGTCTGAACAACTCTGGTCTCCCGACATTCGTAAACGAGAAGGGCGAGATCACTACAAGCGACATCGACTTCCAGTCTTACGACCTCTCTCATCTGAAGTATGAGGGTCCTACAGATCCTACAATCACCGGATCTCTCGGTAACGTGTTCTCTTACAAGAACTGGCACCTGAACATCTTCATGACATACTCGTTCGGTAACGTTACACGTCTTGACCCATCATTCGCTTACTCATATTCTGACCTCTCGGCTATGCCTAAGGAGTTCAAGAACAGATGGGTGGTTCCTGGAGACGAGCTGAGAACTACTATCCCAGCTATCGCCGACCTCAGAACAATCCAGAGCGATACATATCTGAACAGAGCTTACAACGCATACAACCTCTCTACAGAGCGCGTTGCAAAGGGTGACTTCATCCGTATGAAGGAGATTTCTCTCGCATACGACTTCCCTCTCAAGTGGATTAGCAAGATCGGTCTTACAAGCGCAAGCGCTAAGCTGCAGGCTACAAACCTCTTCTTGATCTATTGCGACGACAAGCTGAACGGTCAGGACCCAGAGTTCTTCAACGCCGGTGGTGTTGCAGCGCCTATGTCTAAGCAGTTCACATTCACATTGCGTCTTGGTATCTAATCAATTAGTATACATTAATAAGATTATAATATGAAATATATAAAGTATTTAGCGGTGTCGGCGCTTTGCGCAATGTCACTTACTTCTTGTAATGACTATCTCGACAGACTGCCAGACGACCGCGCAGAGGTGAAGACGGTAAGCCAGGTTAAAGAGCTGCTTACGTCTGCATACCCTCAGGGAAACAACAATACCATTATGGAGCTTATGTCGGACAACGTTTCTGACAACGGTACTTCTTATGCTTCTACTCCGTTGAAGGACGAGCTGTATCGCTTCGAGGACGTTGACGATACGGGTAACGACTCTCCATATTTTGTATGGAACCAGCTCTACAATTCGGTGGCTACTGCCAACCAGGCGCTCGAGTATCTCGGACAGGTTACTCCTACTGAGGAGTCTGCAGCTGTAGAGGCTGAGGCTAAGATGATCCGTGCTTACTCTATGTTCCAGCTCGCCACTACTTTCTGTATGGCTTGGGACGAGTCTAAGGCTGATGAGTATATGGGTCTTCCTTATCCGAAAGAGCCTGCCAAGTTCATCGGCGGACAGTATGACCGCGGAACTCTCCGTCAGCTCTATGCAAACATCGACAAGGATATCGAGGAAGCACTTCCAAAGATTGATGAGTCTATCTACACTGTTCCTAAGTATCACTTCAACAGAAAGGCTGCTTACGCATTCGCTGCTCGCTTCAACCTGTATTACAACAATATGGACAAGTGTATCGCGTATGCTAACGAGGTTCTCGGCTCTGACCCACGTTCTTACTTGCGTGACTTCGAGCAGTACACTCAGTTCGGTGCTCAGGATATCGGTAACAAGTATATCCAGTCTGGCGAGAAGGCTAACCTCATGTTGTTGGCTTCTTACTCTGCTGAGGGTTACATGGTAATCTACCCCATATATCCACGTTTCCAGCACAACCAGAGCGTTTGCTCTTACGGTACATTCTGGGCTAAGGCTCCTTGGGGTCAGGGTTCAGGTACTGACGCACAGAAGGCACTGCTCTACTATGCTAATATGATGTACGGTAGCAACACTGCTGTTCATTTCCCAAAGATGTTGCCACAGATGGAAATCACCGACAAGATCAACCAGACAGGTTATCTCCACATTGTTGACCCGATCTTCACCGGTGACGAGACTCTTCTCTGCCGTGCAGAGGCTTATGCCCGCAAGAAGATGTACACTGAGGCTGTAGCCGACATCAATCTTTGGATTGAGAACCACTGCCGTGCTCAGAGCGGTGACGAGGTTCGTCCTGTAATGACTGAAGAGTTGATCAACGAGTTCATGGAGCAGCTCGACTATACTCCTGTAACATTGGAGTACTGGAGTGACCTCACAATCCGCAATGAGCTTCACCCACAGGGATTCGAAATTGAGGCAGGAACTCAGGAGAACATGATCAACCTCATCCTCCACATGCGTCGTCTGGAGACTATCTTCCAGGGACTCCGTTTCCCTGACTTGAAGCGTTACGGTATCGCATTCTCTCACCTCGTACAGCGTGAGGACCCACTCGTCTTCCAGACAGGTGACTTGAGAGGTGCCGTTCAGCTGCCAAACGATGTTATTAAGGCTGGTCTGCCAGCAAACCCACGTTGATTAAAATAATTAATTGGAAATATGAAAAAGATTAAATATTTAGGAATGCTGCTGATGATGTTCGCTGCAACTGCATCTTTCGTGGGATGTAGTGAGGACGACCTCGACTCAAAGAGCATCTTCGATACAAATCCTATCCAGCGTTCCGAATTTGATAACTGGTTGCTCAAGAACTATGTTCAGGAGTTCAACATCAACTTCCTCTATCACTACAACGACAAGGAGGCTGACCAGAACTATAACGTTACTCCTGCACAGACAGACAAGGCCATCGCTATCGCAAAGCTCATGCAGCACATGTGGCTCGGAGCTTATGTAGAGGCTGCCGGCGCTGACTTCCTGAAGACCTATACTCCACGAGTTATCCAGCTTTCTGGTTCTTATAAGTATGACACTAACGGTCAGATCGTGCTCGGTACTGCAGAGCAGGGTATGAAGGTGATGTTCTACGGCGTTAACGAGCTTGATATCGACAACGTTCGTGTGAACTCTACCGATCCATACGAGTCAAAGGACACAAAGCCACTTGACCTGAACTACTGGTTCTTCCACACTATGCACCATGAGTTCTGCCATATCCTTACTCAGACCAAGAACTACTCAACTGATTTCCAGACTATCAGTGCCGGTGGTTACCACTCAACTGACTGGGTCAACGTAAAGGATAAGGATGCTGCTACAGAGGGATTCGTTTCTGGATATGCAAGCCAGGAGTACAACGAGGACTTCGCCGAGATCTATGCTTACTATGTAACACTGTCTGAAGAGGGTTGGAACAAGATCATCGAACAGGCTGGTGAGAATGGAGCAAAGATCATCAACAAGAAGCTTGATATTGTAAGAAGTTATTTCCTCAACAGCTGGAATATTGACCTGGATACGATGCGTTCTATCGTTCTCCGTCGTTCAAACGAGGTAACTTCTCTTGATTTACGTAAACTTGATTAATGGAGGAGGATAAAAATATGAAGAAGATTTTAAGTCTTTTGGCTTTCATCATGGGAGTGTTCGCGTTCTCTTCATGTGTGTCTGACGTAGACGACGTGTTCAGCGACAGCGCGGCAAACCGTGCGCAGAAAGCTCTTACAGAGACAAGGACTCTTTTGGAGTCGGCTCCAAACGGATGGAGAGTTGAATATTATGGTGATGTCACATACGGTGGATACAATGTATTCATGAAGTTCGAGGGTGACAGCGTGACTGTAGCAAGCGAGAAGGTTGGCAAGGGTCAGACTGCCGGTTATGATGCAAACGGAAATGCACTGACTTGCAAGTCTCACTTCAAGCTGGAGCAGAGTATGGGTGTCGTTCTTTCTCTCGACGACTATAACAGCATCTTCCATTACTTCGCAGAACCTAAGAATGATGACTTCGGTACTGCAGGTACCGGTTTCGAGGGTGACTTCGAGTTCCGCGTCGTTTCTGCTTCTGCAGAGAAGATCGAGTTGCAGGGCAAGAAGCATGGCGACCGCATCTATATGTATCCTATGGCTGCTGACATGTCATGGGGTGAGTATATGAAGCAGGTTGACGAGGCTGAGGAGTTCATGACATCACGTACATACACTCTGCAGTGGGGTGAGGATACAGAAAACGCTATCTACACCCAGTCTACTTATCGTTGTCTGAATTTCTACACAACTGACAAAGATGGCAAGGTTCAGGTTGTTGCTGCTCCTTACATCGTAACTCCAGAGGGATACAAGTTCTATAAGGAGGTTACTGTTAAGGATACCAAGTTGAACGGTTTCACCAAGGGTGACACTCAGGACTTCTTCGTGGCTACAGGTGTTGAGAACGTGAAGCTCTTCACAGAGGTTCCTACTTTGTTCGATACATTCAAGCGTGGTCTCTGGTATCTCACATACGATGACATGGGAACATACGGCCAGAGCAAGTGGGAGACTCTCTTCGAGAAGCTCGGCAAGGCTGACAATGACAAGAAGCGTGCCCGCCTCTACTACGCTGCTGTAGGTTATGTTTCTGACAAGTATCCGGCTGGACTCCTTATGTCTACAGCTACTGAGTCTCAGGTTATCATCGGTATGACATTCAATGCCGTTTCTGATGGCAACGGTGGTTACTATGGCGACCGTGTTGAGATTAAGTCAAATATCGGTCAGAGTAACAACCCTGGTAAGAAGTACTACAAGAAGGACAAGTATGGTGGTATGTCGGCAGTAGATCCATTCTGCGGTGGCTATGGTCACACATTCCAGATTACTACAGACAATGTACGTCATCCGTCTTACCTCATCCTGACAGACTTGAACGATCCTACCAACGTGATCAAGGTTTGGGCTCAGTCTAAGGGCTACCCATTCGGCGACCGCGACAAGGAAGAGAAAGAATAATCAGTGAATAAACAATAGGGTGGGCGAGACCCGTGTTTCGCTCACTCTATTCCAAAAGCAAAAAAACATTTAAATTAATTTTTAGTATTATGAGAAAATTTTTACTATTTGCTTGCGCTGCAGTTGTTTCACTTTCAGCAAGCGCACAGGTATTGCAGACACCTCTCTGCAAGACAGTTTTGAATAACAACGTGAAGTTTGATAACATGACTTCTGTCAAGGCTATCAAGAACGTACAGTCTAACGCTAAGAAGGCAGCTCCTGCCCGCATCGCTCACGACGGTATCTATGGTCTTTATATTTTAGCTTACACTGAACTCGATGAAAAGTGGAGCTGCGACAGCGTTATCGTAGAGAAGGTTAATGTTACAGACGAGGAGTCTAATGCAACTTACAACACTAAGTTCACATTCTGCTCTGAGAACGCACCTACCTCATTCTATGGTCAGTATGATGCAGCTGCTGGTACAATTACTTGTCCTGTTCAGCGCAGCGGTAGCTTCTCTGGCAATACTACTCAGGGTCCTGTGGACTATAAGTTCAAGGTTGGCGTTCTCCTTCCTTCTGGTGACCAGTACGCATTCTCTGAGGAACCATTCGTATTCACCGTTGATGAGGATGGTACTCTCCTGCTCGATGTTGAGGATGGCGGCGCTCTCGCTAATATCATCGAGGGTAAGACCACACTCTGGAACTTCTTCTTCAGCCTCGAGTTGAAGCCTGCCAATGCTGTTATCTCATATAGCAGACCAGGTCGTCAGGAGGGAACTTATGATGATTTCGTTCACGCTGCATACGTAGAGGACTATGGTAATAACGTTTCTGTTTACGGTTATGGATGGTTCCAGCCTTCAAGCGGTATGGGTCTGAGCACTGTTACTCCTCTTGACATTGACAAGGATTTGAATGTCCTCTTCACAGGTCCACAGAATGCATTCCTTGTAGCACCATTTGGCATCCAGGATGAAGCAGCTGGTAAATATTTCAAGATCTGCGGAACTAAGCCTGCAGCACAGCAAGGCTATGTAGAGGTTGATACAGGTACTCCTTCTTACGTTAATGGTAAGCTCTCTGGTAACAAGATCATTATGGACTCATTCCCAGTATTCTCAAACTTCTTTAATGACCCTGCAACAGGTGAGCAGATGGCTTACGGTTTCTGGTACTTGAACTATGTTATCACTCTCGACGAGGGTGTGTTCCAGGCTGATAAAAATTCTACTGGTATTAACGGCGTTACAGAGACTTCTGTAAAGAACGTTAAGACTTACAACCTCTTCGGTCAGGAGGTTCCAGCTACTACCAAGGGCTTGGTAATCCGTGACGGCAAGAAGTTCTTCAACAAGTAATCAGTCTTGCTGATATTTGCCTTAAATGGCAAAAGTATATTGCCCGTGGCGTCTGCCACGGGCTTTTTTGTGCTCTTTTCCTTGTTCTTTGTTATTTTTGCTTAAAATTATTTTGACGTATCTCATTTCTTGCTATCTTTGTAAATTGAAATGAAGAACATGTTATATTGCCGAGTAATTTATTTTCGCAATCTATAATAATTTGCAATTAAAAATATGAAAAAGTCATTTGCTTTGACCATTGTGTCGCTTGCTCTTGCATTGTCGGCACAGGCAATCCGCCCTATCCACAAGGCGTTTCCAGTAAAACAAAGCGATGGTACCACCGTAATGCTCTACAAGAACGGTGACGGTCATCTCGCTTTCTACACTACAGAAGACCATCAGGTCGTTGTACGCAATGCCGACGGCACACTCTGCTATGCCAAGCTTGTGGGTACTGACCTCGTTGCTACCGACGTTGTAGTTCACGACATCACCAGCCGCACAGCTGATGAAATCGCTTTCGTCCAGTCGAATACGCTGAAGCCTACAGACCAGGCACTCGCCAAGCTTGCTTCTGCAAGACCAAGACTTGCCGGCGCACAGAAGGTCGGAGGTTCGTCTACTTCAGACGGTCTCGGAAAATACGGTACCAGCGCCACTGGTCCTGTTCCGACAATCGGCAACATCAAGATACCTGTAATTATGGTTGAGTACACCGACACCAAGTTCCAGCCCGAGATGACCGCTGAGAAGCTCGACAAGATGCTCAATGCCGAGGGATATGCTGAAGACAACAAATGGGAGAAAGGTTCCGTTCGTGATTATTTCAAGGCACAGAGCCGCGGAATGTTCACTCCGGAATTCGTAGTCCTGGACAAGGTTCAGCTCTCTCATGGTTACGCATACTATGGCAAGAACTCAGGCGGTGGCCATGGAACCGGAGATGTCAACGCACTCGCAATGGTAAAAGAGGCAGTTTCGCTGGCAGCAGGAAACGGAGCCAATTTCGACCAGTTCAAGGTAAATGGAAAGATTCCTAACGTAATCGTATATTATGCAGGTTGCGGTGAGGCAACAGGTGGTGACGACAACACCATCTGGCCACACGAGCTCGACCTTCCGTTGTCATACGGTAACATGAGCGGACATATCTTCAGCTCATATTTCGTGGGCAATGAGCTTTACGGAACAACAGAGAAGTATCAGCCAATGGGTATCGGAGTGCTCGTTCATGAGTTCGGTCATGCTATGGGTCTTCCGGATTTCTACGATCCGACATATTCTTATCAGGGCGATTCGCCTTTCGGCTATTGGTCAGTGATGGACGGTGGAGCATACGTAGACTATGCCTACGCTCCTATCGGATACAATGCCTATGAGCGCAGCTTCATGGGATGGCTCGACATCAAGGAGGTTCCGGAGTCAGGTCTCGTTACTCTCGCCAACCCTAATTCAGCAGAGGGCGACATGGCGGTAATGTTCCGCAATCCTAAAAACACCATGGAGTATTTCATCTTCGAGAACCGTCAGCCGGGCACATGGTATCCAGAGGACTTCGGTTCGGGAGTCCTGCTCACCCGTATCTCTTATAGTCCATCAGCATGGATGTATAACTCGGTAAACACCAACCAGACAAAGAAGCGTGCGATGGTAGTTCCTGCCGATGGAGCATTGCTCTCTGACGACCTGGGCAGTGAGTACACACTCTTCGGCAATGGAGTGAACTACAAGACAGAATATAGATACTTTGACGGTGGCACAGAGAACGACCGTCCTGCATACGGCATCATGAAGCAGCCGGACGGAAGCATCGTTATCAGCTTCAAGGACCAGAACGCCAAGCCGGAGCCTATAGCAGATGGTGGTGTCTATGAGAAGATTACCGATGTAAGCCAGCTTAATACAGACGACGTGGTGGTATTTGCAAATGAGGCAGCAGGCGTTGCAACAGCAGATGCCAAGAAGACACTCTTCACTGCAGTTTACACCAAGTTCGAGGACGGCAAACTATATGGCAACAGCATGGTTCAGGAGTTCAAGCTCACCAAGAACACTTCAGACTGGTATATCCGTTACAACACTACCGGCCACAAATATCTCAGCGCCACATCTTCCGGCGTTGGATCTACAACGAAGATTGACAAGAACGTATTCGCTTCTATCAACATTGAAGGAGGTGATGCCACTATCCAGTTCACCAAGACAAGATATGACAACAACAACTTCGCTTTCAGCCCTACCGGACTCTTCTTCTCTACCAACACCGGTATGCAGGGTGACTTCCAGATTTATCGTCTGATTCAAGGTTCCGACGGCATCAGCAATGCTATAGTTGACGAGAAGCCGGCAGACAACCGCATGTTCAACCTCGCCGGTCAGCAGGTGGGCGACGACTACAAGGGTATCGTCATCCAGAACGGCAAGAAGTTCATGAAGAAGTAATCCCATGATATTATAACGCCGTGGCCACCTCCGTGGCGTCAGGCATATAATGACATAATCCAGCTCCCGCTTTGGTTCCGAAACAGGAATCCATGGCGGGAGCTTTCGTATATATATCCTCCGACCATTGCGTCTTCAGAAATTTCTATGCCTGGAAACGCTTGCGTATGTCGGATATAATTTGTAGATTTGCAAAATCATCGGCTTTATCACCGCCAATGATTATCTATTCACCTATGATAAACGAAATAGACCACATTTCCGTAGAGTCAGCCATGCAGGTTTACAACGGGCCCTCCATCGACCACGACCTGCTGGTTTTCGACGACTTTGAAGAACTTCCAGTTATCGGCATTCCCAAGCGTATGGACTGTATTTTCCTCGCCGTATGTCTCGGCGGAGAAGCACATTATACAGTAGACACCGAGGAACGCACCGTCAAGGCAAACGATGTAATTATCATCAGCGAAGGACAGGTGCTCAACAACAGTTGGTTCAGCGACGACCTTTCAGGCATCGCCATCATGATGTCGGAAGATTTCTTCAACGAAGTGATAAAAGGCGTTCACGACCTCTCCTCACTCTTCCTCTTCTCCCGCAGCCATCCCGTTTTCGAACTCTCTGCCGAAGAAGTGGAAACTCTCATGACATATCTCCGTATCATAAAGCATAAAGTGGAGACCACCGACCACCATTTCCGCAGAGATGTGGTACGTTCCCTCATGGCAGCCATGATCTATGATATCAGCCATGTGATGTATGGAGTGCAGCAGGGCGACAAACGCAAGCAGACCCGTGCGGAGTCTATCTTCACAGAGTTCATCCGTCTGGTGGAGCAGAACTTCAGAGCCGAGCGCCGCGTGTCCTGGTATGCCGAGCGCCTCTGCATCACACCCAAATACCTCTCTGAGACCGTGAAGACCATCAGTCACCGCACGCCAAACGAATGGATAGACAAATACGTGACCCTCGAACTGCGTGTGCAGCTCAAGAACACGTCGAAGAGCATAAAGGAAATTGCCAAAGACCTCAATTTCCCCAACCAGTCGTTCCTCGGCAAATATTTCAAGGAGCATGTAGGTATGTCTCCTTCGGCATATCGCAAGAGTTGACAAGCCCCATAAATGCCTCTGATACAGCAATATTTCGCTTTTCAGAGGCTTAATGTCATAAAAAAAGGTAATAAATCAGACAATTTTCCCGATTATTGTAAGTAATTCGCTAACTTTGCCAAGATTTATGAGGTGAGAATTATCAAGTATAAGATATTATATAACAGATGTTGTTAAAACAATAAGTTTTTTTAGATGAACGTAATTACGAAAACAGTTCAATTGCCTGATGGCAGAACCATCAGCATTGAAACCGGGAAAGTGGCAAAACAGGCTGACGGCTCTTGTGTGCTCCGTATGGGCAACACCGTTTTGCTCGCCACCGTTTGTGCCGCAAAAGATGCAGTTCCCGGAACAGATTTCATGCCTTTGCAGGTAGAGTACAGAGAACAGTATGCCGCAGCAGGACGTTTCCCTGGCGGTTTTACAAAGCGCGAAGGCAAAGCAAGCGACAATGAGATTCTTACATGCCGACTAGTAGACCGCGCATTGCGCCCACTATTCCCAGCAGATTTCCACGCTGAAGTATATGTCAACGTGATTCTTTTCTCTGCAGACGGAGTAGACCAGCCAGACGCTCTGGCAGGTTTCGCTGCATCATGCGCGTTGGCGTGCTCAGATATTCCTTTCGAGTGCCCAATCTCTGAAGTACGTGTGGCACGCATCAACGGCGAATATGTCATCAACCCAACCTTCGCACAGATGGAAGAGGCAGACATGGACCTCATGGTAGGTGCTTCTGCTGAGAACATCATGATGGTAGAGGGTGAGATGAAGGAAGTGTCGGAGCAGGATCTGCTCGGCGCTCTGAAGGCTGCCCAGGAGGCTATCCGTCCGATGTGCGAGCTTCAGACAGAACTGTCAAAGGAACTCGGCACCGACGTGAAGCGTGAATACTGCCATGAGGTGAACGACGAAGACCTGCGCAAGCAGATCAACGACGAACTTTATCCAAAGGCATACGACGTTACGAAGCAGGCTCTCGACAAGCAGGCTCGTCAGGATGCTTTCGACAAGATTATAGCCGACTTCCAGGAGGCTTACACTGCCGCTCATGCAGACCTCACCGAAGAGGAGCTTGAGGAGAAGGTGGCACTCATGGAGAAATACTACCACGATGTGATGCGTGACGCAATGCGCCGTTGCATCCTCGACGAGGGCATACGTCTCGACGGCCGTAAGACCAACGAGATCCGTCCTATCTGGTGTGAGGTCAGCCCACTGCCAATGCCACACGGAAGTTCTATCTTCACACGTGGCGAGACACAGTCGCTCACCACATGTACCCTCGGTACAAAGCTCGACGAGAAGATGGTTGACGATGTGCTCGACAAGAGCTACATGCGTTTCCTCCTCCACTATAACTTCCCTCCATTCTGTACTGGTGAAGCCAAGGCACAGCGCGGCGTAGGCCGTCGTGAGATTGGCCACGGTCATCTGGCATGGCGTGCGCTGAAGGGACAGATTCCAGCAGACTATCCATACACAGTGCGTCTCGTTTCTCAGATTCTTGAGTCAAACGGTTCTTCATCAATGGCTACAGTATGTGCCGGCACATTGGCACTCATGGATGCCGGTGTTCCTATGAAGAAGCCTGTATCAGGTATCGCCATGGGACTCATCAAGAACCCGGGAGAAGACAAGTATGCTGTGCTGAGCGATATCCTCGGCGACGAGGACCACTTGGGCGATATGGACTTCAAGACCACCGGTACAAAGGACGGTCTTACTGCCACACAGATGGATATCAAGTGTGACGGTCTGAGCTTCGAAATCCTTGAGAAGGCACTCATGCAGGCTAAGGAAGGCCGTGAGTACATCCTCGGCAAGCTCACCGATACCATCGCTGAGCCACGTGCAGAGCTCAAGCCACAGGTTCCACGTATCGAGGCATTCGATATTCCGAAGGAGTTCATTGGTGCCGTTATCGGTCCTGGTGGCAAGATCATCCAGCAGATTCAGGAAGAGTCGGGTGCTACAGTCACTATCGACGAGACAGACGGCAAGGGCAAGGTTCAGGTCAGTGCTCCTAACAAGGAAAGCATCGACAAGGCAATCTCAAAAATCCGTGCCATCGTTGCCATCCCAGAGGTCGGCGAGGTTTACGAGGGAACTATCCGCTCTATCATGCCTTATGGCTGCTTCGTAGAGATCATGCCAGGCAAGGACGGACTTCTCCATATCTCAGAAATCGACTGGAAGCGTCTGGAGACAGTAGAGGAGGCAGGTCTGAAGGAAGGCGACAAGATTCAGGTGAAACTCATGGAGATCGATCCTAAGACCGGCAAGTATAAGCTCTCACACCGTGTACTCGTTCCGAAACCAGAGGGATACGTAGAACGTGAGCGCCGTCCGCGTCCAGAGCGTGGTGAGCGTCGTCCTCGTCCGGAGCGCGGCGAGCGTCGTCCACGTGGCGACCGTTTCAACAATGGCGAGCCACGTCGTTTCGAGCACAAGAGCAATGAGCCTAACGACTTCCATGATCCAATGGCGGAGCGTGAGCCAAAAGACTTCAATGACTCTCTCGATCACCTCGACTAAGAGTAAATCCAAGCAGGCAGTCATTAAATAATTTTATAACGGTCTAATGACTGTTTTGAGTTTAACATAAAGAAAATCCCCACGATGTCCGTAACGGATAATCGTGGGGATTTTCTTTGATGGTAGTGACTGATAGAGGTAATCCTCAAACAGTTCAAAAACTGAATTATCTTATATTCTGATTTCTTTTATATTCTGATTCCTTTTGGTTGTCAGAACATCCTGCTCACACGTTTTATACCTTCAACAAGTGTGTCAACCTCTTCTCTTGTGTTGTAGAGGCCGAACGACGCCCTTACCGTACCTTGTATGCCCAAACGTATCATAAGCGGTTCAGCGCAATGATGGCCCGTTCTGACGGCAATTCCCAGGCGGTCGAGCAGCGTTCCCATGTCGAGATGATGGATGTCGCCGACGAGGAATGACACCACGGCGTCTTTGTGGTCAGCCTCTCCGAAGAAACGCATGCCCTCTATCTCCCTCATCCGTTTCATCGCATACTCCGTAAGGTCAGTCTCATGGCGCTGTATCTCATCCATTCCTATGCCCTGCAGATAGTCGATGGCAGTGGCAAGACCATGTGTCGCCACATAGTCAGGAGTGCCAGCCTCAAATTTGAACGGCAGTTTCTCAAACACCGTCTTCTCGAAGCTCACGCTCTCTATCATCTCTCCGCCACCCTGATACGGCGGCATGCGGTCGAGCCAGTCCTCCTTGCCGTAGAGCACTCCCACACCAGTAGGACCATACATCTTGTGTCCGCTGAACGCCATGAAGTCGCAGTCCAGATCCTGAACGTCCACCTTGAAGTGAGGAACGCTCTGCGCACCGTCAAGCATGAACGGCACACCATGTTCGTGGGCGATGCTTATCATCTCCTTCACCGGGTTTATCGTTCCCAGCACGTTGCTCACATGCGCCACGCTCACTATCCTGGTGCGTTCGCTGAAGAGCTTCCTGTATTCGTCCATCAGGATTTCACCCTTGTCGTTCATCGGTATCACCTTCAGACAGATGCCCTTCTTTGCCGCCTGCAGCTGCCACGGCACGATGTTGGAGTGGTGCTCCATGGTGGAAACTATCACCTCGTCGCCCTCGCCCATAAACTCATCGGCAAACGACGACACCACGAGGTTCAGCGCCTCGGTAGTTCCTCTGGTGAATATCACCTCGTTGGTAGACTTTGCGTTGATGAACGCTCTCACCTTCTCTCGTGCCGCCTCATGCAGGTCGGTGGCCTGTTGCGACAGGTAGTGGACACCACGGTGAACATTGGCGTTCACGTTGAGATATTCATCTCTCATCGCATCGAGCACACAGAGCGGCTTCTGTGTCGTTGCGCCGTTGTCCAGGTATACCAGCGGCTTGCCGTACACCTCGCGGCCCAGAATAGGAAAATCCTGACGTATCTTGTTAATGTCGTACATTGTCGTTTATAGTTTTATTCTATTAGTTGACGGGCAGTCTCTGTCTACTTACACAACTTGCAGCCCTCACATTTGTTCAGTTCGCCTCTGAAGCGCTTTTCCACGAGATAGTGCAGACGGTCGCGCAGCGGCTCCAGTTTCATGTGGTCTATCACCTCGTTGATGAAAGCGAATTCCAGCAGCAGCTTAGCCTCCTTTTTGCTTATTCCGCGCTGCTGCATATAGAAGAGGGCAGCGTCGTTGAGCTGTCCCACGGTGCTGCCGTGAGCACATTTCACGTCGTCTGCATAAATCTCCAGCATAGGCTGCGTGAACATGCGTGCCGTCTTGGTGGTGCAGAGGTTCTGGTTTGTCTCCTGCGATGTGGTGTGCTGTGCACCGTGGCGTACGAGCACCTTTCCGGCAAAGGCTCCCACGGCATTTTCGTCGAGCACATATTTGTATAGTTCGTTGCTCGTGCAGTGGCCTACCTTGTGGTCAATCAGCGTGTTGTTGTCCACGTGTTGGTCCTTGTCGGCTATCACGCATCCGGCGAGGTTGCATTCGGCACCCTCACCCTCGAACACGAGGTCTGTGCGGTTGCGGGTCGTACCATTGTGCAGCGTTATCACGTTGTGGTTCACCCTGCTGTTAGCCTGCTGGCTGATGAACACGTTGCTCACCCTCACGTTCTTGGCATGAGTCTCCTCCAGGCAGTAGAGGTCAAGTCCGGCATTCTCTCCCACATAAGCCTCTATCACCTGTGTGGCGAGGAAGCGGCGGTCATCGGCGGCATGGTCGCAGAAGAGCAGTTTTATTTCAGCACGGTCTTCCACGATGATCAGTACCCGGCGGTTCACCATCAGGTCAACGTCAGACCTCAGTATGTTTATCACCTGTATCGCCCTGTCCACCACAGTGCCCTTCGGCACATATATCAGCAGGCCGTCCTGCGCCAGCATAGTGTTCAGCGCCGTGATGCCGTCCTCCTCCGTCTTAGCTATCTTGGCGTAGTATCTGCTTATCAGCTCCGGCTTCTCGGCGGCGATTCTTGCCAGAGAGTCAACGATCACTCCCTCTGGCAGTTCCTTCTTGGGCAGTGCCTTGTCGTAGAAACTGTCGTTCACCACGAAGTATAGCGAAGTGCTCAGATTCGGCACATCGCATTTGAAAGCCTTGTAAGGGTCAACCGGGATTTCCAGACGGTTGATGTTCAGACCATAGTCTGGTTCAAACAGCGATGGAATGTCGGTGTATTTGTATCTTTCCACCTTCTTCGTAGGAAATCCGAGACGCTTGAAGTTCTCGAAAGCCTCGTCCCTCACGGCGTTCATCACCTCGCAGCTGTGTTTCCGCAGCATGTCGCGGCATTCGCCGTAGAGATCGATATATTGTTTTTCGCTTTGCATATCTTACAGTTCTCCTATTTCTTCCTTTATCCAGTCGTATCCTCGGGTCTCAATCTCCTTGGCGAGCTCCGGTCCTTCAGTCTTTACGATGCGTCCCTTGTAGAGCACGTGTACAACGCTTGGCTTTATCATGTCGAGCAGTCGCTCGTAGTGTGTGATGACGATGGTGGAAGTCTCCGGCGTGTGCATCTTGTTCACGCCCTCTGCCACGATGCGCATGGCGTCAACGTCGAGTCCCGAGTCCGTTTCGTCCAGAATGCTCAGTTTCGGTTCGAGCATAGCCATCTGGAAAATCTCGTTGCGTTTCTTTTCTCCGCCGCTGAATCCCTCGTTCACAGAGCGGCTTGCCAGTTTGCTGTCCAGTTCCACCACCTTGCGTTTCTCTTTCATCAGCTTGAGGAATTCGCCTGCTGTCAGCGGCTCTTTGCCCTCATATTTGCGCTTTTCGTTGATGGCAGCCTTCATGAAGTTGTTCATCGACACTCCCGGAATCTCCACCGGGTACTGGAATGAGAGGAACAGTCCCTCGTGGGCACGGTCTTCAGGCGACATCTCCAGCAGGTTCTTGCCGTTGAAAATCACTTCGCCTTCAGTAACCTCATAGAGAGGATTGCCCACGAGCACGGCGCTCAGCGTCCTCTTTCCCGAACCGTTAGGTCCCATTATGGCGTGGGTCTCACCGTCCTTCACCGTAAGGTTGATGCCTTTAAGTATCTCTTTGTCGCCGATCTTGGCGTGCAGGTTTTTTATCTCTAACATATTATCGTTCTTTCTTTTTGTTTCCTTATGTTTTTTGCAAGTCATTATCCCACGGTGCCTTCGAGCGATACGCTCAGCAGCTTCTGTGCCTCCACGGCAAACTCCATCGGGAGCTTGTTGAGCACCTCCTTGGCATATCCGTTTACTATCAGTCCTACAGCCTGTTCTGTCGGTATGCCGCGCTGGTTGCAGTAGAAGAGCTGCTCCTCGCTTATCTTGCTCGTCGTTGCCTCATGTTCCACCACTGCCGAGTCGTTGTGGATGTCCATATACGGGAAAGTGTGCGCTCCGCAGTCGCTGCCCAGCAGCAGTGAGTCGCACGATGAGTAGTTGCGGGCGTTCTCGGCGTTCGCCGTGGCGCGCACCAGTCCGCGGTATGAGTTCTGGCTGTGTCCGGCAGATATACCCTTGCTGATGATGGTGCTCTTGGTGTTCTTCCCGATGTGTATCATCTTGGTGCCTGTGTCAGCCTCCTGGTAGTTGTTGGTCACTGCAACACTGTAGAACTCAGCCTGCGAGTTGTCGCCGCGCAATACGCACGACGGATATTTCCATGTTATAGCCGAACCCGTCTCCACCTGTGTCCAGGAGAGTTTGGAGTTCACTCCGCGCAGGTCGCCACGTTTCGTCACGAGGTTCAACACGCCGCCCTTTCCGTTCTCATCGCCCGGATACCAGTTCTGCACGGTAGAGTATTTCACCTCCGCATTGTCCTTCACGATGATTTCCACTATGGCGGCATGCAGCTGGTTCTCGTCTCTCATCGGTGCTGTGCAGCCCTCCAGATACGACACGTAGGCGTCGTCTTCAGCGATTATAAGCGTGCGCTCAAACTGTCCCGTGTTTCTTGCGTTGATTCTGAAATAAGAGCTCAGCTCCATCGGACATCTCACGCCCTTGGGGATGAAAACGAACGAACCGTCGCTGAACACGGCACTGTTGAGGGCGGCGAAATAGTTGTCGCGGTATGGCACCACGCTTCCCAGATATTCCTTCACCAGGTCGGGGTGCTCCTTTATCGCCTCGCCGATAGAACTGAATATTATTCCCTTCTCGGCGAGTTTCGCCTTATAGGTGGTCTTCACCGACACGGAGTCCATGATGGCATCCACTGCCACTCCGCTCAGCGCCAGACGCTCTTCGAGGGGAATACCCAGCTTGTCGAAGGTCTTCATCAGCTCCGGGTCAATCTCCTTGTTCACTGGTTTCTTTGCCAGCGGGTCGGCATAGTATGATATTGCCTGATAGTCAATCTCCGGCAATTTCACGTGTCCCCATGTTGGCTGTTCGAGCGTCTTCCAGTAGTTGTATGCCCGCAGTCTGAATTCGAGCATCCATTCCGGTTCGCCCTTCTTCTTTGAGATGAGTCTCACGATGTCCTCGTTCAGACCGTTCTCGATGACGTCTGTGTGCACGTCGGTGGTGAAGCCGAATTCATATTTCTGCTCCGCCACCTGCTTTACAAACTCGTTTTTTGTATCTTTAGTTTCCATACTTCTTTTGATGTTCACACATTATTATATGTTGAATTTGCAAAGTTACTAATTATTGCCTCTTTATTTGCAGCGTTTGATGATTTTTTACCACTTTGCCGACACACTTTCTGATATCCGGTGCTTTTTTCCTCTTTTCCAATCGCACTTTTAGCTATAATGACGGGTCAGAACTGATTTCTTAATGACCGATTTGGGGCTGGATGAGGCAATGGATTTGCAGGTTGGTATCAGAGATAGAAATAAGGGAAGGGTAGAGTAAGTTCCGGAAGAATAAAATGATATATCTATGCTGACCGACTCGCCAACTATAGAAAAGCAGAATAATAAGTAAGATAAAAGTTTCCTTATCCCACACCAATCAGCATGGGATAAGGAAACGGTATGCTGTGTTATCTCAACCAAGCCTCCGGGTTGAGTTTTGTGAATCCTTTGTGTAGCTGGAACTGCAACACGCCGTTGCCGTCCACTGCTCCAATCGACTGTCCGGTGGACACGCTCTGGCCGACGTGTACGTTGACTGAAGAAAGGTTGCAATATACCGAGATATACTGTCCGTGGCGTATCATTACGCCCTTCACACCCATCACGGTGAAGATCTTGCTCACCTCGCCGTTGAATATCGATCTAACGCCGGCTCCGGCGCCACACTTTATGTTGATGCCCTTGCTGTCGAGTCTTACGTTGCTGAGACCCTCCACGTTATACTGTCCGTAATGTGTGATGATGCGACCCGATGCCGGCATAGGCAGACGACCACGGTTGCTCTCGAAATTATGGTTCAGCGCACGGTCAGCACTGCTCACCGACGCTGCCACCCTGTTCTCCTCGTTAGCTTTTGCCACTTCAGAGTCGTGTCTCCTCTTGTCGGCAGCCGCCTTGCGCTCAGCCGCCTCACGGTCAGCTTCCGCCCTGCGGGCAGCCGCCTCCGCCTTGGCACGCGCCTCGGCATCCCTCTTCTCGGCAGCCGCCTTCGCAGCCTCCGCCTTGAGACGAGCCTCACGCTCCTTTGCCTCCTTGATGCGACGGGCGTTCTCTCTGGCAGCCGCCTCCGCTTCCGCCTTCTTGCGTGCCAGTTCAGCCTCACGTTTGCGCTTCGCCTCTGCGGCAGCGGCAGCCTTGCGTCTTGCTTCCGCTTCGGCACGCGCTTTCGCCTTAGCCACCTCTTCGGCGATGAGACGGTCAATCTGTGAGTTCAGCGCAGCGTCCTTCTTGCGCTGTTCGTTGATTATAGCCTGTATCGTCTTCTGCTGTTTCTGCAGCGAGTTCACCATCTGCTGCTGCTCTGTCTGCTTTCCTTGCAGTGCAGTCTTCTCCTGCTGTCCCTTATAGAGCATTGTGTTCTTCTCGCCCTTCACGGTCTCCAGCTGCTTGTGCTTGTTGGTTATCTGGTTCTGCTTGTTCTTCACCATCTCGCCCTGGGCACGCTGGTATGCGGCGTATTCCCTTACGAATCTCAGTCGGCGATACATCTGTGTGAGACTATTGGCGCTGAAGATGAACATCAGTTTGTCTTGTATCGTACGGGTTCTTGCCAGGTAGCGCATCGACTTGATGTATTTCGCCTTGCGGTCGTCGAGCTGCTGCTCCAGGGTAGACAGCTGTGCTTTCAGCATAGAGATGTTGCCCTCGATATGGGTGATATCCTTCTGTATGCCGTCGATTGTCTTCTGGTGCTGGTCAATCTCGCCGTTGATGGTCATGAGGTCGTCGAGTCGTTTCTTCACGTCCGCCTTGTTGGCACGCAGCTTCTGTTCCTGTTCGCGAATCTGCTTCTGAACAGCTGCGCGCTGGTTCTGCAGCCCGCGTATCGATGCATTTGTGTATGTGGGTTTCTTTTTTCCCTTTGCGGTGCGTTTCTTTCCGCCTTTTGCCGCAGTCCTTTTCCCGCCTTTTGCCGCAGTGGAGGCTTTGCGTACGGGTTTCTTCTTGGCCACGGCAGTCGTCGTGGTCTTCTTCTTCGTCTGTGCGTCAGAGGTGGCAAACGGCATGTTTGCCACGGTGAGAGCCAATATTAAAATGATTAAACGATACATTTTCCTTTGGTATATCTTATCTTTTTTTTGTTTATCCAATCCTCCTACAGTCCGCCCAGCTGGTTCATGATATCCTCAACGCTCACCTGCTTGTATTTCGATGAAACCGTTGTTTTTGCTTCCCATTTGTCGTTGGTGTCCAGAGAACTGAGTTGCAGACGGAGCGACATCTTGTTGGCGTTGCGCACCGCCTTGGTGCTCATTGTCAGGAGGATGTCGGTAGGGAATTTCTTCGTGCCGAGTGGCTTGAAGTTAGAATATCTGCATGTCACCGATGCTGCATCGCTTTTGTTGGCGTTATAATTTGCCTTCACTGAGTTGATGAGAGCCGTGTTAGGGTCGGCAGTCCATTCGTATGACATCTTGTTGTAGGCGAGTGCCACGTGGTTGCTGTTGGAAGCCCCGGCATTGAGCGTCACGTTGAAGTTTTTCAGCGATGAATCCGTGGTTTTTTGTGTTCCCGGCACAAAAAGCTGGTTCCAGAACAATGCCTGCAGCGCATAGAAGTCGAGTCCGTTGCGCTGAAGGAAATCCACGCTGTCATACGAGGTCTTCACGTATTCCTTGTGTATTCTGTCCACGAGCAGTACGTAGTCTTTTGTGAATTCCAGTCTTCCTGCCTCCATGATGCCGAATGGAGTGAGTTGTATTCTTATCACCTCGTCCTTTCTCATGTGTAGCGACCCGGCCACGGTGATGTCCTTGCTGCCCGTGTTCATGGTGAACTTTATCTTCGACACGATGTTTCTGGCGTATGCCGCATTGTCGGTCACCTTTCTCAGGAAGTCCATCTTTGCCGTTTCCATTGCCCTTTCGCTCTTGGCGTTCTTGCCGTGGGAGTTGTCGGCGGCGGTTGTCGTAGTTTTCCTTATATCAGCGCCGTCATTGGTGACAGCCTTCTTCGTTCCGCATGATGTAGTGAGTGCGGCTATAGTCAATGCCACACCGAGGATTGTGAATTTACTGTATTTTCTCATTTTTCCGTTGGGATATATTTCTTGTATCTGATCTTTTGTTCTATCGCTTGCGCATCGCCTCCGGCACTTATTGCCTTTTTCCACATTTCTATAGCCTTGTCCGTCTCGCCGAGCTTTATATATATGTCGCCGGCATGGTCGAGCAGCACGTCGCTGTTTGTGGTGTCGTTGGCAATCGCCTGTTCGATGTAAATCTGCGCTTCGGCATATCTCTCCATGCAGAAAAGCACCCAGGCATAGGTGTCGAGGAACGTACTGTTTGTCGGTTCCGCCTTCACCGTCTTGTAGCTCATGTGCTCCGCCTTTGAAAGGTCGCCTCCGCTCACGCTGATGTAATAGGCATAGTTGTTGAGGCATTCCACATTGTCCTCCTTCCATTGCAGACAACTGTCGAATGCAGCGTAGGCGCCGTCGGTGTCGCCCTTCTCGTGCAGGATGTTTCCAATATATTCATACATGTCAGAAACGATCGACGGCTCGCTCGTGTCGGTGGCTTGTGCCACACCCTTTCTGAATATGTCGAGAGCCTTTTCGTCCTCCTCCTTCTGTATGTATGCGAAGCCGAGGAAATAATAAAACACCATTTCATCGGGACAATAGTCCACTGCCGGTTTGCAAATCTTTATCAGTTCGTCCTTGTCCTCCTTGTCCCACAACGTGCGTATGAGCTCTATTCTCGCCCCCTTGTTGTCGGGTTCGATTTCGAGAATCCTGTTCAGCGCCGACACCAGACTGTCTTGTGGCATCTTCTTCAGCGACACGTAGGCAGCATAGATCTCGGCTATTTTCGTGTCTTTCTGTTTCTGAGAGAGCAGTCTGTTGAAGATGTTCAGGATTTTGGTGCTGTCGCCGCCGGCATCCTCACTCTTAGATATTATATTCCTCAGTATCGTTACCTTCGTGTCCGTGGCGGTCTGTGGAGAAACGAGCAGTTGCTCTTCTGTGATATTTGCGATGAAATCGAGCTTTTCAGCCCTGTAGTAGTCCACCATCGATAGCTTTGCCAGTTCATTTTCCGGTTCCTCTTTCAATACCTTTTCCAGTATCGAGAGAGCCTGCTTCTTCTTGTCGTGTTGCAGTAGCCAGTTGGCTGTCATCACCTGATACGACAAGTCGTTAGGGTATCGGTCCACGAATTTGCGCAGCGTGTTGTATTCCTCTTTCGTCTTTCCCTGCATGGAATAGATGTGCATCTTGGTGAGCACCGTCTTTTCGCTCTCGCCGTCGGCAAGCTCCATCCTCTCCATCGTGTTTATCATCTTGGAGTAGTTCTTCTTCTCGTTATAGAGCTTGAGGAGAATTTCCAGCACCTCCGTGCGGTCAGGGTTGGCGGCATACAGTTTTTCGTACGACTTTATCGCATTGTCGTAGTCCTTGGTGCTAATGTATGTCATGGCGAGCCTCTCCAGATATGTGTTGTTGTCGGGGTTCAGCTCAGCCGCCCTTTTGATGTCGGCGATAGCCATCTCCTTGGAGTTCAGCGATTCGTCGTAGTTAGACAGTGCATAATGCACCTCTGCCGCATTAGGGTCTATTCTCTTGCAGTGGAGCAGCAGCATGTATGCGTCGTCGTAGTTTCCGAGCGCTTGCTGCTTTGCCGCTTCCTCATAGAAATAGCGCAATCGCAGTTTTGTGTTGAGACAAGTGTCGGCAGACTGTGTGCTTGTCACCTTTTCGTTAGGCTTGTTTTCAGCGACAATAGTCTTGCTGCCCGAGGCAGTACGCCCCGTGCCGCAGCCTATGAGCGTGGCAACGCCCAGCAATGCCGCCATCGTAATCAATGTGGTATGTCTTGATGTTGTCATTTTACTCCCGTGTGTCCGTATCCGCCGGTTCCCCTTTCAGTGTCGTCAAGTTCCTCCACTTCGATGAAATCAGCGTTTTCGTGCTTTGCGATAATCATCTGTGCGATTCTCTCGCCATCGTTCACGATGAAGTCGGTGTCGGAGAAGTTCACGAGCAGCACCTTCAGTTCGCCGCGGTAGTCTGCGTCGATTGTTCCCGGAGTGTTGAGCACCGTGATGCCATGCTTCAGAGCCAGTCCGCTTCTCGGTCTTATCTGTGCCTCGTAGCCAGCCGGCAGCGCCATATACAGCGCTGTAGGGATCAGCATCCGCTGCATCGGCTTCAGCGTTATCGGTTCGTCGATGTTTGCTCTCAGGTCCATGCCTGCGCTCAGAGGCGTGGCATATTCGGGCAGTGGGTGATGTCCCTTGTTTATTATCTTAATTTTAATCATAACTGCAAAAATAACCATTTCCTTATAAATAAGCGCCATATAAGTCAATAATTTAGCGTTTTTCAACTAATATCCAATCTTTGCCGTATCTAAACGATGCGTAATTCGCAAATTATTAGTAACTTAGCACCCGAATTCCAAAGGGCTGCCACATTTTGGGCAAGCCAAATCATAAATACGTATTTAATTTGAAGACATTTGAAGAACTTGGTGTCAGCGAAGAGATTCGCCGCGCCATCGCAGAACTGGGCTTTGAATCGCCCATGCCAGTACAGGAAGAAGTAATCCCCTATTTGCTTGGAAACAAAAACGACGTTGTCGCCCTCGCCCAGACCGGAACGGGCAAGACGGCAGCATACGGTATACCTGTGTTGCAGAAGATAGATCCATCCGACCGTTCCACACAGGCGCTCATCCTGTCGCCGACACGCGAACTATGCCTGCAGATTTCCGACGACCTGAATGACTTCGGCAAGTATATCGGCGGACTCAACGTGGTGCCGGTGTATGGAGGAACGTCTATACAAAACCAGATACACTCGCTCAGACACGGCGCACAGGTGATCGTAGCCACACCGGGACGACTCATCGACCTGATGAACCGCGGTGCGGCGAAGCTCGACAACGTGAAGAACGTGGTGCTCGACGAGGCAGACGAGATGTTGAACATGGGATTCTCTGAGAGCATAAATGAAATCTTCGACGGTATGGAGTCGGGCGACCGCAACACGCTGCTCTTCTCTGCCACCATGAGTAAGGAGATAGAGAAGATAGCCCAGAACTATCTCCACGACGCCAAGGAAATCGTGGTGGGAAGCCGCAACGAGGGAGCCGAACACGTGAACCACATATACTATATGGTAAACGCCAAGGACAAATATCTCGCCCTGAAGCGTATCGTGGACTACTATCCCAAGATTTACGCCATCATCTTCTGCCGCACGAAGAAAGAGACCCAGGAGATTGCCGACAAACTGATACACGACGGATACAACGCCGAATCGCTGCATGGCGACCTGTCGCAGCAGCAGCGCGACCTGACGATGCAGAAGTTCCGTCAGCATCTCACGCAGTTGCTCGTGGCTACCGACGTGGCAGCCCGCGGACTCGACGTCGACGACCTGACACACGTCATAAACTACGGACTGCCCGATGATATCGAGAGCTATACCCACCGAAGCGGACGAACAGGAAGAGCCGGCAAGAACGGCACTTCGATAGCCATCGTCCACACCCGTGAGCGCGGAAAGATGCGTGCCATAGAGAAGGTGATACAGAAAGATTTCGTGGAGGGAAAGATTCCTACAGCCGAAGAGATATGCAAGAAGCAGCTCTATAAGGTGATGGACCAGATAGTGAAGGCCGACGTGAATGAGGAGGAGATTGAACCGTTCATGGCAGACATCAACCGCTACTTTGAATATGTCGACAAGGAGGATATAATAAAGAAGATCGTCAGCATGGAGTTCGGCAAGTTCCTTGCCTATTATGCTGATGCTCCGGAGATTCTTCCGCCGTCGGCATCATCCCGTGGCGACCGCAAGGAACGCTCTACCCGCAAGCGCGGCGAAGGCGGCAAGCGCGAGCCCCACAAGGCGGAGCCGGGATACCAGAAACTCTTCATCAATCTCGGCAAGACCGACGGTTTCTATCCTGGAGAGATAATGCAGTTCCTCAACCGCAACATCAAGGGCCGTCAGGAAGTGGGACATATCGACCTGCTCGACCGTATCTGCTACATCGAGGTGCCTGAGAAGGATGCCACCAAGGTGATGCGTGCCATCGACGGCACTACATACAAGGGACGCAGCGTGCGCTGTAATGACGCTGACGATACCGGACGCCCAGCCGGCAAGCAGTCGGGCCGCAGCTCGCGAGGACAGGCAGGAAAATCATCCGACCGCCCCGCAAGAGGCAGGAAAAAGCACGATGAAAACGATGATTTCGGTAAGTTTGAGAAGAAATCGAAGCGTAAGAACAACAAGGCGGACAACGGTGGCTTCAATGACAACGGCAATGAAAGCGACTGGCGCCAGTTCTTCCGTCAAGACGATGTGAAGCTCGTAGGCGAAGAGCCGGACTTCTCTGAAGAGGGATGGGCACGTCGTCGTCCGAAGAAGAGCTGATATCCTCTCTCTCTGTATTACAATATACTGCGGAGCTTAATTGATACAATTCGCCCCATCTTGTATAGGTCCTCGTCTTACCGAAGGCCATTCAAGATGGGGCGATTTGTATTCAGTCAGCCGAACAGTCCGGCGATGGTAGGCTTCTTGGCTATCGTGCTCGATATCCTTATCGTCCAAGCACCACAGTTCTGCCTTATGTTCTGAGGCAGGATGTTGGAGTCGCGCAGTTTGCGAAGCCATTCTCTGAGCGGTCTTCCCGGGTGAGCCTGTTCGTCGGCAAGCAGTCCGGCTTTGGCAAGTTCGCGGTTAGCCTCCATTTCATTAATCTCTTCCTTTCCCGAGCGAATCATGTATTCATCCAATACTTTGATCACTCCACTGATATTTTCCCTGGTAGTAGTCATAACATCATATATTTTAAGTTGATAAGAAAACTACTACAAAAATAGACATTTTAAATGATAAGTTGTTTGAAAAACCTGTGAATTAACAACTATTTAACATTAGTGTAAACATTATTGCTTTCAAAGTGAATATTTATTTAGAGAATAAACAGAAAATTTCTATTTTTCCCTCATCCGCCTGTGATGATCAGTAATGTTCACGCAGATTATCATTTGTCAGTATTGAGTCGCCCACGATGAAAGTCTTCACCTCTCCGTTCGGCTTCTTTATGATGCACATGCTTTCTCGCATGAACCTGTTGCGGCCGTTGGTGGTGGGAATTTCGGTGCTACGGAAGAACTCTATGGAATTGTTATTCGAGACGAAATCATCAATCGTGGATTGAATGAAAACAATCTTACCGCCTATATGACAATGCAAAAGTGGATATCTCCTTGGCGCCACTTTGTTTTTTACCACAACTTCATATGCTTCCGCATAATCGTCAGGTAATGCGAATTTCCTTTTTATGCCGGTAGAATCTATCAGTCCGTAGTAATTGGGGCCAATCAGAAAGATGTCATAAAACTTTTTGTTAAGCGTTTCACTGTCTAAATCAAAGTATGTTGATGAAAACAAGACAAATGCATCATTTGAGGAGTTGTTCGCAATATATCTCTTCACGGTGGCATAAACAGTATCATTAAGCTGGCTTTTATCCACACAATATTCATCAGCGCCACATTTGAAAGATGCACATGCTATGTTGGCGCATACGAGACACAGCAAAATTATTTTATATATATTACTCATAATCGTTTATTTCATTAATCTTCCAAAATTCTTCTGCATGTATGCGGGATTTCTTCAGTGCATTTCGATAATCATTGTGTAATGTATATGACGGATATACATTATATTTCACGGTAATGATATCTGCTTCATCCATATATTTCATTATTGGATTATTATCAGATTTTTTATCGAATGACATGTCTGACTTGTCTGCGTCAATCATTTTGTCCAATGAAGATTGTATATACACAATCTTGTCGTTGATATAGAAATAAGCTGTTGGATTTTTAGTGACGGGAGAAATCCCCTCGAATATATTCTGCATGATTTCTGCATCGTAATCACAAGTTTTGTCGGGCTGATTTATCGTGCCATTCAAAAACGGCCCTATTATGAGAATATGCGCAAAGTATAAGTTCCATGGCCAATCGTAATTGAAATTGGCATCAGAGGTCAATAGAAATGATTGGGTTGTGGGATGGTTTTTGACATGTGTTTCCAAAATCTCCAATAACTCTTTGTCAATATCTTTACTCTTTATCTCAACAAGGTTCTGCGATAAACAGACCTGTGCATAGACCGACATTAAGACTACATTTAAAAGTCTACTAAAATTTCCAAATCCTATTCCTGACATAATTATATAATTTAAATTGTCCATTTAATAAATTTTTCTTTTTGCGAGCCAGATTAATGCAACTAGAATGTAAAGAATTCTGAAGTACAATATAAACGTTCCCTCCCCAATGTATAACGAAAACGGGTCGGGTTCCCAATGATTCAGAAACAGCAGCATCTTCAGGAGAAACCGCAAATTTTCCAGTGCCTTTTTGATGTGTATGTATTTGTGCTAACACCTGGAACTTCTCTTTTCCTTTTGTCATAGTACTTGTTCCGTTTAACTTGTACCCATATGCACCTATTTTCGATGTGTCGTATTCATTGTCGTAGTCTGGCAATACGAGAACCTTGCCGTTTGTAAGAAGAAAAGCACCCACCTCCCTGCCGAGGTCGTCGCTTCTTCTATAATGAACGTCAGCTTGTTTCCACATCCTTTTATATGCGGCAGTTTCATTTTCGTATAATATGCTGCCGTCGCTACGGTAGTATGCTCTGCTTCCGGGAGAACCCATTGTAAAAGACCTTTTCATGTATTTTTGTTTGGATGTAAGGTCTTTTTGTGAATGAATATAAGGCGAGAATTGATATGATCCGTCAATATCTATGTACCAGTCATTCCCGTCAGGGTCAATATTATTCACAGGGTCGTTGGCGCAGAAACAGTAAGCTGAAAGCCAAGGGTATTTTTCTTCAAGTGCATCGCGAGTTGTCCAACGGCAAAGGATTGGATCATACCATCGTGCTCCATAGTAATACCAGTCGAGACCTCTCATACGCTCCAGTTCTTTACCTCCGTATCTCCGGCGTTGGCCGTTAAGCGATGTGCTTTCGCCGAAGAGTCCGCCAAAGGGATAGTAATGGTTCACTTGCTCTGCCTTGGCGGCAGCCGACGCTACGACACGAATGTTACCTTGCCCATCGTATACGTAGTGGTGGTCAGCAAGTGTCTTTCCGTCAAAGCTGACACTTATGTAACCACCGTCGAAATGTATCCTGCTTGGTTGTCCAGATTCGTATGTTATGTTTGCACAATAGCTTTTGTTTGTCGAAAGGCGAATACCAGACTGTGCCTTTGATACCGTAGCAGATGAATTTGCAGATACGTCTTTCGGTACAGATCCTGATCCCCAATCAATATTATATGGCGGCATGACCGGCTTGCTATCCACATTGTATATCGAGTGCACCTTGTTGCCGTCTGCATCGTACCAGAAGCATATTTCCTCGCCCGTTGTAAATATTACCTTCTCGGGTAGATTGAGAATGTTGTAGCTTATTTGTGAGATGTCTTTATACATGTCTTTTGTCATATTCCCATTCTCGTCGTAGGAATACGGGGCCGTTTCCAGATTTCTGGCCCTGAACTGAAGTATTCCGTTCATATTTGAGTCTTTTCCTGAATCGGACACCTTTCCAAGTCTGCCACCGTCATATTCTAATATCAGATTGTCAAGTGTATTGTACTCGTCGTTGCCTACCAGTCCATTGCGTTGAATGGAAATGGTGTTGCCGCCGATGTCGTACCCGTAGGAAGTGTCATATTTTTCCCTGCGGTCACCGTCCTCGTAGTAAATGGCTTCGTCAAGGTTGCCCATTTGGTCGTAATAATAGCTATATCCGCGCTCAAGGGACGGGCTGTCGGCGGCACGCCATGTCGTTGCAGATATGCGACCTCCGTATTGAGGCTTGCTTCTCATTGTCGTGGCTGATGCTTCGCGGTAGAACAACTGTGAGAACAGAGGGTGGACAGTCTCTTTTATTGCATTGTTGATGTCGTATTTGTATGTCATCGCCATATTTTCCCCTTTTGATGTAGTCTGCGTTTCCTTCAGAAGTCTGCCGAGATCGTCATATTCTTTATGCCTAAGAGGAAAGGATACTGTTTTCCCGCAGAAATCGATGCTATATGAGGATAACGTCTCCCTACCTGCATTGTCATACGTATACGAGTAGCGCTCAGTGGCGGTTTTCTCACGAGTCATTTCGTGGTACAGTGTACGCAAGGAGAGCAGACCTCCTTCTGTATATGTCATATTTACCACATCAATGCCACCGACAATAGAGGTACTGATGGTCTGGATGGGCTTGTTGCGGTCTTCGTAGTAGCTGACACTCTTCAGAAACAAAGTGTCAGGTCCACCGAGTATGGCGCTTATACTTCCGGTAAGTAATGTTGCAGGACTTGTCTTGTATGTATCTCCAGCCTCTCGTTGGCGAAATGACATGTCTTCGTCTATAAGATTAATGAAGTTGTAGTTGTCGTAATAGTTTGTTTTGATTATCTTCGGACTTTCGAGAGTTATACCTGATACATTGTATCCAAGAAAAGTACCTTTTTCGCCAATATACTCACAGTACACCGAACTGCTCTGCCATGAAGCGTCGTTCATTTTGTTGCGACATGTGCCTGTAATGCACTCTCTGCCGTGGCGGTCATAAAGATGAAAAATGCTTATGCCCTCAGATAACAGTTTGCCGTCCTGCTCCATTATTGCCCTGTCCGATTTATCATATCTAAATCTTCTCCACGAACATCCTGGTCGTTTGTAAGCAGCCAGTCGGTGCTGACTGTCATAACTATAGAGGTAGGCGTGATTGTTAATCGCATCAGAGGAAAGTCCGCTATTTGAAAGAAGTGGAGGCAGAACTGCAATCAGACTGCCACTACCGTCCCTAAGATAGTATGTGTCGGCTGTTTCTTTTCCGGATATTTTCCGTTGGAGATAAAGTCGATCGTTCCTGTCTGAAAAATCTAATGTTTCAGTTCCATCATAGTCTATGGTATGTATTACTCGATATGTTCCAGAAGGGCATGTCCCGTTATCAGTTATGCGCACGTCACATTCGCCAACTGAGAATGCGGAATATCTGCGGCACGATAGATTAGGAGACGATGCATCGTTGGAAGCGTAGCTGCAAGTCTGTTTTGCATGCGCAAAGTATGACTGCTGCCCTGGGCGTTGTTCCGAAATCGGCTTGCCTGCTCGAAACGCTTCATATTCAATTGATGAGAAAGGGAAAGCGTCACTGTGATATGCAGATATTGCAGACTTGGCTACAGATGTTGGTACATATCCAGACTTAGTAGAGTTTCTTAACGGTGTACTAATCCATTGTCTGTTTTGTCTTCCATGGTCATCGTATTCTATAGCCTCAACAATGTCAAAGCCATCCCTGCTCACCCCGCTTGTTATGCTTTCAACAGGTCTGCCCATACCGTCAAGGTATGTTACTTTTGTCACCCCTTGGTATTCATCACCGCTTGTGCTCGTAAACTCAAGCACATAGTTGCGAGAAGTGGTGCCGCTGATGTCAGGGTAGAGACTGGTACGTGGCGGCACAGTAGAGCGTTGGGATAAAGAAAGCAATGGTATAGCCAAAAGCATAGAAGTTGTTGCCTTTCGTAATGATTGTCTCATATCGTGTTATCTTTTTATTAGTTTACTTGCGATTTTTATAGAGGCCTCCTCTCCATCAGCAGAAAGACTGAAAACAATATTTCCTTGTGGAATATGTGGAAACTTGATAATTCTCATATTTGTGCCTTTTTGAATCAGTTCCTTGTCTTCAAATAAGCATTTACCGTCTATGGAATAGACACCGTATATGCAGGAAATATCATCTTCGGCATTGAATTCGACAGTCATTCCTTTTGTTCCGTAATTAATTATATTACATGATAGATTGCCTACAGTGATTGTTGATTCTGCTGTATGTCCAATCGTTGATGTCCAATTGTTACTTCTGTCTTTAGACATTAGCTTGGCCTTCAAAGGATTTGAATATGTTGATGATATGATAGAATCATCTAATATGTAACAATCCGAAAGATTTTTGCTGTCAATTCCATTCGTAAATCCCTCAGCAATCGGGTACCTTATATTGGGAGAATACCAGTAATATTTTTCTTTATGAAATATATTATTTCCACTTCGTAACTTGTTATATATGCTGTCTGGTGTATACGAAAGCTTTTCAATGTAAGAAAATGCGAGAGAATCACCTTTGACGGGAATCGCTTCAAATGATGTTTCCTTTATTTCATGTATAAGAATAACATCATGCACAGATTCCCCAGATGGCATGACTATTGTTCCTCGCCCTTCAATTGATAACGTCTTACTGCCGAATATGTGGAAATAATGCATGTCGCAATAGTTATAGCAACCATCAAAAACTTTAGTCCTGCTATCACCGAGTATCATAGAATAGTCCATCATCAATTCTGGTAGCCGATAAATGCTTTTGCATATGTTGGTTTCTGACATATGGAGATTTAAAACATTTTCATCTATCCCATATAAACAATTAGATTTGTCTTCAGTTGCGAAAATCCCGTCAACAAGTTGTCGGGAGCTCTGAAATATAGTCTGTCTCTTTGTTTCAAGCTTTTTACAGTTTGAGAAATCCCATAATTTATTGTCACCTGTTAAGACCGACAGGTGTGGTAACCCATACTTTATTTGTTTCAAAGTGTCTCCTGCTTGAGGTGTGTGAATCCACCGGCTTAATGACAATTGGGAATATGCGTCAAGAGAGAAGATAAAGGCTACAAATATCATGAGTGATAATATCTTAATTCGTTGTGCCATATCAAATATGTTAAAGGTTAATTATGTTTTGTTTGCAATATTCGGTATTTTTTTTTGATTTTTGCAAATATAACCTCTGAAATAAGAGGAAAATATTTATCTACTTAATTTTTCAGTTCTTTTGTTTAATCAGTTTCTACAATCTTGTCTAAATGCGTCAGTGTGCATAATTATATTCATATACTTTCAAAAGTTGCCATGTTCCATCATCCCTTATCAGATTTTTTTCTGTAAGTCTATTACTTGAGTCATGGTCAAAGTAGTATTTAAGATTGTCAGGTGTTATTTCCATATTTAACAAATTATCATCATTATACCGGTAGAAAGAAAAATGGGCGGATGGCATTTGACTTCTATTTTTATAAAGGAGCAATGCCAAAGATTCGTAGTCATTATTTGAAAGGAAACTTGCAACCTTATCTTCCCCTGCAATATAGCTTAGCTGACTAAGCTGAAGGTTCTCTGCGCAAGTGATTATGTTAACCCCCTTGTTATCATATATTTGTATATATGGAACTCCATGGCGCCAATACTCTATAGGATTGCCGTACTTGTCAACTATGGTTACTTCATATTCTATTTTTGGTGCTCCTTCGTTTACGGTGTTCGAATATCTACTAATATATGGTACTTTGTATGCATTTAATAAATAATCATAGAAACTTTTTTTTGAATACCTCTGTGATGATATTCTTTCTTCTCTCGGTAATGTAAGGATATGGTGGATGGAAAAGTATTCAAGATTAGGCTCGTCACAAACGTACCTATACTCTTTCACTTCTTTGTCTGCTAAATTGCCGGTGTTGTATGAAGTTTCTTTTGACAGAAGATGGTGGCTATTGTACGAAATCTTTTTCTCGGTAATGAATTTTGAATTGTCGTTGTATATGTCGGTTGTCGTGATACTGGAGCATAGATAGCTATATGCTGGAGTATACGTCAGCCACCCCAATAGACCAACAACTACATTTGTGGCGCTGCGATACATTATAAGACTTTGTTGTGTGGCTGCCGTTAAATCTTTCTCCTGCGTCTTTGTATATTTATATCTCACCTCTTTTACTTTTCTGCCAGAGGCATCGTAGGTGTCTTCTGACAAAAGCTTGCCTCTCTCAACGGACTTGCTGGTATAGGGTAGACATGAGTATGTCTTGTTTGCTATCACATTAGTCCCCCATGCAGCCACGTCGAGGTGTGATTCTCCATTGATGTCAGTACCGAAATTTGAAAATGTGTATTTCACATATCCAAGTGAATTGCCAAGAGAGTCTACATCTTCTTCAATCACCGATGTGTATCCTACATACGGTGAATTCATTGCCGTTGATTGCGAGCTGAACCCGCCTTTAGACTGTAATGTAAGTGACAAACCAAGACTTGGAATGTTATAGTCCACAGAAAACGTCAGCGGGCCTTTCGATATTCCGCTGCTTGAAGTGCTTTTATAATCATCTTTGTAATTATACCGCTTTTCTCCTATAAAAGCGCCGTCGCTATCGAGGTTGGTTATGCTCTTTAATCGTAGCCCTCCAGATGTGCCACGGCGTTTTTCTACCCTGGTGTGATCTGCGCTTACTTGGTATGAGTAGTCGTGCAACTCATATTCAAAAATGGATTTGCCGCCGGTAGGGTAGGTTATTGCTTTCAAAGTTTCAGCAATAGTGCTTCTTAGGACAGGTGGCGAAAGAGTGAACGATGGTGTTTCTGCTATTTTTATTGTCTTGCCGTTGTTGTAACCCCAGGAGTCACAGTCGGTCAGTACATAATTATAGCCCATTGTGTTTTTGTCATACTCGAAGTGGTATTCTGGAAGACTGTAATCTTCTTCTTGTTCGTCATGGGCAGGGATGTATCCGCCCTTTATCGCATCTTGATTGATACCGAACTTTCTGAACACAATACTGTTCAGTTTCTCACGACCAGAATCAGTTTCGTACGTGAAATAGATTGATTTGTTGTATTTATTATGGTTTATCTGAATGCCCATCAGTAATTTGTGGTATAGGTTGTTTCTTATGTTTTTTATCTCTGTCAACTTTGGGTTGCGACTGATGAATGTCATAAATTGGCTGGCGGTACTTTCCTGAGAGATAGAGAACGGGTCTTTTCTATCAGTATCCTTTGTGTCGTTCCAATACAGTGCTCCGTCAAAAAAATTGTGCTCGTAATCAGAATCACGTTTATAGAAAAATTCCATGCAGGCATCGTTTGTCTTGATTTTTCTTACATGTGAGGGAAAATGAATGAAGCCAATATATCCTGCACGGCCATTGTTTAAATACGTATAGTTGTTGTGCAATGTGGCTTTTTGCGGACAGTATCGCAAATCAATAAGAAATTCAGATTTGGGATCATATTTCGGAGATGTACTCAGTAGTTCAGTGTCGTATACGAACTCTGCTGTCCTGTTGTCTATCGTCGTTATTTTGTTTAGCTTCCAAGAAGTTGGTATAAGTTCGCTATTATTCCTGTTGTAGTAGGAAATGCAATATTCTGTGGCGTAAGTGCCGCCGAATTCATATCGAGTGCCGTCTGGAGTGACGAGTGTAAACTTGTTGAAGAAACGGTTGTCATCGCCTTGGAATGGCCAGTCGTACCCATTGAAATTTTTGAATATTCTTGTGTCTTTGTAGCTTATGAAACCGTCGATGTCACTGAACTCAACCTTTATCTTGTCGTCGCTGACTACCTGCCAGCCATTTTCCGTATAATAAAAATTGCCGCGGTATCCACAAAAGTCAAAAGCAAATTCGTCTGCGCTAAGCTCATACCACTCAGTGCCGGCGTTTAGTCCAGTCATGTTCTCTGTATGCTGTGCGAAACTCGACTCTGTGATATTACGCAGCTTCTCTGCATTACCATAAAGGCCATGAGCGATATTGTCAGTACCCATACGCTCGTCTTTTACACCACGTACTGTGCGGGTTATATAGCCGCCGCAACATAGATTCCATCCCAGTCCCATAGAACTACCTTGGCTTTCTGGTTTCACACTTGCAAGGCTGTAGCTTGTTGTAACAGGTAACGTAATAGGACCTAACTTCAATTCATAAAGAGGTATTGAGATGTCTGGCTGACCAGTAAACATACCGACAGGTATCTCACCGAAAGTTCCAAGACTTGAAATCTCTGGTGATGGCGCATTGCGTACTGGAGTTAATTGTGAATAGATAGGTGAGGATAAACATAGAAGAAATGTAAGGAGGCTGAAAACTTGATTTCTCATAGTTGTAAGTTTTATTTGTTGATCATATTTTCTTTAGTAATGTTCACGCAGATTATCATTCATCAGTATTGAGTCGCCCACGATGAAGGTCTTCACCTCTCCGTTCGGCTTCTTTATGATGCACATGCTTTCTCGCATGTACTGGTTGCGGCCGTTGGAAGACTGTGTGGCAGACTCTGTGAAATATTTATTAGTCTTTTGGTCGTTTATGAGATCATCAACAGAAGATTGCAGGAAAACTGTCTTCCCCTTCATGTGGCAATGATACACAGGGCTTGTCTTTAGTGTCCATCTGAAGTGAGGAATCCTACATCCTGTAAAAGTGGTGTCTTTAACATAAGCGCTCTGTGTAGAATCTATTATGCCGCTATAGTTAGGGCTGATAACGTAAACGTCACAGGTTTTCTTGTAAAAGAGACAGAAATCCAGCAAAGATGCTGTAGTCAGAACAAAAGATTTGTTCTTTTTGTTTGCTATATATTCATTCACGGCCTTCTGCACCTGTGGGTCTATCCTTTCTGCGTCAATGCAGAAGGCATCAAAGGTGTGCCGGGAATCCACGCATCCTACAGTTAAGCAGGTTATGGTGAAGAAAAACAAGATGCGTTTCAAAATCATAATTATTATATATTAATATGTGAGACTGTTGTTTCAATATTAAGGCTTGAACTGTATGTCAGATGATATGTTGCCTATTTCCATTGGAAAATCAGACTTTAACGAATTGTTAACCTGAAACCGTATTTCTTTATTTACGAGCACTTTTTCAACGACTTCCGAACACTCCAGATACCTGCTGATAGGATTGTCTCTTTGGATATTGGAAGATAGCCCGGTGCCGTTGTTGGAAAGCAATTTGTCAAGAGACGACTGAATATAGACATCGTGTTCTCCAATCGAGAAGTACAATGTAGGGTATTTATTGATTGCAGAAATGCCCTTCTCCATATCGTCCTTTACAATATCGAATCCCCAAAGATCTTTTTCTACTGATGGATTTTCATTAATGATGCCCTTTATATAAGGTCCTATTATGAAACAACATCCATCCAGATAGGAATCTTTGATTTTGGATATAAAGTTGTCGTAAGTCAACAAGAGGAAAGAACTTGTAGAGTCATTTTTTTGAATATAAGATTTGACTATCTCAATGACCTGAGGGTCAAAGGCGTTGACATCAATCTTATACATTGATTGTGAATTTGCTGTATATCCTTTAATAAGGAAAATAATCAGCAGGAATGCTCTGATGCTTTTACCAATTAATTTTTCTGACATAATCATAGAAACTGTATTTACCTGTTTTTCACTTATGTTTTTACATAGTGATATGAATTAAGGTTGTTTTTGCAATATTCGGAAAAATAATTGAGATTTGCAAATAAATCATGGAAAATCGTCAAAACTGTCAGATTGTCTGGTTTTCTGCTGTAAGATTCTGACAAACAGATAGTTGACTGTCGTGCGATTGTCAGGCAATTGTCTGGATGGTTTGCTGATGAGAGGAATTGTCAGATGACAGGAATTGCATGCATTGGCTGGACTCCGTAAATGGGCAGGTATTGGAAACCAAATCTGCCCAACAGGGGCAAGCAGCGTGCCCATGATGGGCAAGCACGTTGCCCCAGTTGGGCACGCACCGTGCCCAATTTTAATCCAAATCGGTCATTAGACCTTGTTTGTATTTTGAGTTTAATCAACAGGAAGATTATACTGCCGCAGTACCCTGAGTCTATGCTAATAGTCTGTGAACTGGCGCTGATAATCCTCCAGACTGTCCTCTTTGGATAGTTTCAGTATGGAGCGAAGGCGGTAGCGCGCTGTGATGACAGATTTATACTCTATCATCATCACCCTCGATATCTGCCTGTTGTCCATACCCATTGCCACATATTCAGCCATGCGCAGCTGACCTTCGGTAAGTTTCGGACAAGTGGCTTTCAGCTTCTTGGCGAAGTTCGGGCTTACGCGCTCGTATATCTGTCTGAACGCCTCCAGTTCGTCGCTCTTGTTGAGATGCGCCTTCAATGCGTTGCATATTGCATTGCTCTCGGCATTTGCCACTTTGCCCTCCTTCACCAGTTGGCGCATGGCGTCGATAGCCATCCTTACCACATTCTCGTTTTCCTTTACCACGAGCTGCGATGAAGCCAGCTGAAGTTGGTTCTGAGTGAGTGCCAGCTCAGCCTGAAGCTTCGACATTCTGAGCCTGTTTTGGCGTCTGACGAGATAAAAAACCACGATTCCACCGATGATTATGATAGCTAAGATAACCGCCAGATAGGCAATCCGCTCCTTGCTGCGCTCAGCCATCAGCACCGCTTTGTGTTCTGCAATCTTACGTGTGGCGATGTTTCGTAGCACTTCGTTGTGCGACCTGGCATCGACGATGGAATCGTTCAATCGCTCATAACGCTTGAAGTAATCCACGGTGGCTTCAATATCACCCCTCTTCCTCATCAGTTCGATAGCCGCACGATATACCGACAGCGAATATTCAGGCATCATCGATGGCGTCATCTTGTTGATTGCCGACACCGCCAGACTGCATATCGAGTCGTTGTCGATACCCCTTTCAAAGGCGTCAAGGGCAAGAATGCTCTCATAGTAAGCCTGGAGATTGCGCATGTTCTCGCTCTTCTCATTGGCTATGAGCTTAAGGGCAGAGTGTATGTATGATACGTCGTTGTTGTTGATGAATAGCAGGTGGAGCAGTTTTACGCGCATCAGAGTGTCGCGGTTTGCTATAGAGTATCGCGACAGGCCGTCAATAATCTTATGATAAAGTTTGGGGTCGCTATTTATATAATACTGTGTGTAAGGCAGTTGAATCTTCAGCTCCCAGTCATACATCCCAAGCGAATGGAAAATTCCGGCAGCCTTCTTGTTGAGCGAAATCGCCTGTGTGGAATCTTTCAGTGTGAGAAGGATGTAGCTGATGTTGTTGAGGGCGCCAGCCTCGGTTAGCGGGTCGCCAAACTCGCGAGCCTCTTCGGCAGTTCTCATACTTGAGAAATACTCCTGTTCTATGGAGCGCGGCTTTATCTTGTTCTCCACATACCTTATGCGCAGCATGTCGTAGGGGTACGCCGCCGTGTCGGGATAAGAGTCATAAGCCGATTGCAGTTCCTTTTCGGCATCAGTGTTCCACGCTGTGGTGTAGGAAGAGAAAGAGTCATAGAAACGCGCCTTGAAGAAATGGGCACGGCCTTTCTTGACAGGCGATTTGGCGTCAGCCTTCGCCATGTCGTCGAGCTTCCGGGTGAGCCGCAGGATATTGTCCTTGTTGTAGTTGAAACAATAAGCACGCTCAAGGTCTTGTGTGACGGAGTCGAAAGCGGCATCGGTGGGTTTCCACACGAAAAAGGGTGACGGCGCTTTTTGCCTGCCACATGAACAGATGATATATATTGTGATGAGTATTAGAATAATCTTTCGCATATGCAAAGATAATCATTTTTTAGTGAACAGTTAATGGAGAATGCATAATTAACGAAAAACAAAAATAGTGAATGCGCAATATTGAAAGCCTTTCAAATTCTTGAATTGAAGATGATTGACGGTTTCCACCGCTGTTTCTCTTGAAGATAGAAAGTTTTATATTCCTCTGATTAACAATAAGATAGCTTGCGGTCTATTATTTGTCTATATTGATTTTTTTGGAATAAGAAATCAGTTGTCTATATTTGCCGTGGAAATTTACCTGACGCGTGTGGGGGCTAAATATAAATATGAAAGCCTGGAAGACAAATAATCACATCGTCGTCAGGCATGAAAAACATCAAGGCATAAATAAAAAGAGAATAAGGCGTTGACATTTTTGACTTAGAGATTCTTCAATGGTCGTATCAAGACAATTGTGTTTCCTATATCAACATGTTTCGACTTCTGCGTCTGATAACCTGAAATCAATAACAGCGAGACATTGGAGGTCTGTCCGCAAACTAACAATTCTGAAGATTATGAACAGGAAAAAATTATTGGGTATAGCCATGTGTTTCGCTGTTTCGTTGGGAGCTTTCGCACAGGACGAAGTTAACAACACAGGAAAGAAGATCGAGGCAAACCACATGGAGTTTTCAGTCACGCGTAAGGCTGCAAGCAACGAACCTACCGTATTTGAAATCCTCTCCTGCCCCGAAGGCACTGTGGTAGGAGGTTCATACGAGCAGTCCGCACAGTATGTGGGCTATCAGAATGCCGACATGGGACGTATCGAAACCAAGACACGATTCTATCAGTCGTTTAGCTGCTGCTACTATAATATCAATGCCCTGCGCTTCATCGGTATGTTCTCATACTATGACAATTCAGACCCGATGCATCCGGATTGGGTAGGCTGTTCAGAACGAGGCGGCATTGACCCGGAGACTCATAAGATGACCGAGCCGATCAAGTTGGAGGTGAAGTTCTATAAGAGAGGAAAAGACGGAATGCCGGGCGAGGTGGTGTATGACAAGATCATCGATGCGATAGGTGAATACAACAAAATCATATACGAGAAGGACAAGCCACTCTACGAGTTCACTATAAACCTCGGCGAAGACATAAAGCTGGAGAACGGATTCTTCTCTATTGCCGCTGCCGACCTTGGCGACAAGCCTTCATGCTGGCTCAGCCTCTTCTGTGCATCGTCGGTACCTTACAAGGGCTACCTCCAGATTGACGATGCGAAACTCTATGAGGCATGGATGCCAATGTGCTTCTGTCTGAAGAGCGACGGCACACCGGCAGCCAACAAGGCAATGAAGGTGGAAGAAATCTATCTGCCAAGCTACACTGCAAAAGGAAAGCATGAGAAAGTGAGAGTGATGCTTACAAACGTGGGCGCAACAGAAGTCAACGACACCAAACTGGAGCTGTGGGCTGGCGACAATCTCGTGGCTACAGAGACCGTAGATGCACCTATCCCCGCTCTCGGCGGCAGCTATAACTATATGTTCAAGAGCCGCATCGACTGCTCTGCACCTGGCGTCAACTCATTTGAAATCAGAAACGTGACACCTGGCGACGAGTACATCTCAAACCAGAGCTGCTATTTCGAGACCTACAACGACGTGACAAAGACACACTGCCAGTCACAGTCTACAACAAGCAAGTTCGAGAAGATCACCTCCGTGAAGCTCGGCGACATCAACTGTGAGTCTCAGGGCTCATGCTATACCGACAACCGCGACATGAAGACCACCATCAAGGCTGGCGAGAAGCTCACTCTCGAAGTGAAGCACAATGCTCCATACTGCATGGCATGGGTGGATTGGAACGACAACGGCGCATTCGATGAAGAGAACGAGTGCATCGGACTCCTCAAGGACGGAAAGATCGACATACAGATTCCCGAAGGCAATGTGGCTCCAGGCGAGAAGCTCATGCGTATCATAGCCTCCAAGTATATGCCATCACCTTGCGGTGAGTATGATTACGGCGAGACAGAAGACTACACCGTTGTAGTGGAATATAACAACAATGCTGCCGTGATGAAATGCAATGTTGAGACCATCGACGAGGTGGTGCCTGCAAACTCGACAAAGGAACTGACACTCGAATTCGGCAACGAAGGAGCCGGAAGACGTCTTGAGGGAACAATCACCAACTCTTACATCCTGCCACAGTATCCAAGCAGCAACTACGTGTTCGACAAGGACAACGACGATCTGACAGCACCTAAGATGGTAATGGCAAAAGCTCCTCAGGCTGCAGCCGATGAGCCTGCTGAAAGCGATAACACTTCATACACCATGCGCTATGACCACGGACTGAAGAACCACGTGGCTCTGACAAGCAACTCTACCGCTACTTATGCACAGTACTATCCGGCCGAAATGCTGGAGAATGTATCAGGAATGTTCGTTGAAAGCATCGATATCAACATCGCCACTGCTCCAAAAAAGACCACAGTGCAGATATTCGACCAGAACACACAGACAAGATCCGGTAAACTGCTTTACTCTCAGGAGTTCACACCGAAGTCTAACTCATGGAACCACATCGACCTCACACGCCAGGTGGAAATCACCGGCAGAGACCTTTGGGTGGGCGTGAAGTTTGAAGGCATCGACCCAAGCTCATATTGCATCGGTACAGACCAGTCTCCGGCACTCCGCGGATATGGCGACATCGTGAATGTAGGCGGCGACAGATGGTGGTCACTCGGCGACCTCGGCATCGAGTCTAACTTCTGTTTGCGCACCAACATCGGCGGTAAGGCAGCTCCTGCTGTGAACTGGCTCTATATGGACAATCCCAAGTTCTTCGCCACTCCAGGCAATACAGGTGAAGTGAAGGTAACGCTCAACACCGCCGGACTTCCAGAAGGACTCTATGAGTCAGTGCTCTATGTCAATACAAACGACGAGCTGGCTTCTCTCGTCAGAATACCGGTCTTCCTCACTTGTGGAGACGTTGTGAACAGCATCAACAAGACCAAGATGGAAAAGGCAAGCCTGTCGTTCTCTGACAACACCATCAAGGTGACATCAGACAACCGCATTGCCCACATCAATCTCACCGACCTCGCCTGCCGCACAAGACGCACAAGCAACGCTGCCGGCAACTACGCTGAGATGCAGGTAGGAGGATTGCACAACGGTATCTATATCCTTGACATACAGTATGCCGACGGTAGCCACGAGGCAGTCAAGATTCCTGTAATGACAAAATAAGCAAAACAACGTGATTCCCTAGGCCGCGGACTGATTGCCGACAACGCACGGTCCGCAGCCAAAGGGCTTTTGAAAGCTATCATCCACAAAAAAACTGCAAACATAACATTCCGCTTCATAGCCGTTGGCGGATATTAAAAAGTAGACATTATGAAAAAGAATTATCTCCTATTGTTCGCGCTCATGCTGATTGGCATTTGCCAGTCATGGGCACAGGAAGCTGAGGAGCTGACACCAGTTGTCGACACTCTCAACTTCAACAAAATCGTTGTTCCAGAACACATTGAGTATATCAAAGAAGACAAAGTGTTTGAGCAGGACGCCTTTATTGCCACAGTATCACCCAAGGAGTCTGGTCTTGACGACAACTGCCTTTGGGACGACCTTGTGTTCGGTACACAGCTCCGTTTCTATAGCGGTACGATGACAATCGAGGCAAAGGAAGGTCATCAGATCACAAGACTCGAAGTTATCTACGACGACAACTTCGGTATGACAGCCGACTGCGGTAAATTCGACGGCAACATCTGGACCAACGATACATCAGAGCCTATAACAAAGGTTACTCTCACAGCATCGAAGTACAACCGTCTCAACAAGATTTTCATCGGTGAGCATCCGCTCGTGCTCCAGTCGATAGAACCTACGGAGTATGTAAAGAACTACACCTCTATGGAGAAACTTCCAGAAGAAGTGGTGTTCAACTTCCAGTGCGAGCCATACGAAGTGGCTTATGCCCAGGTTGCCAAGCATGCCACATTGAGAAAAATCGACAAGACTCCACGTACTGACATCCTTGCTGACGCCAAGATAGAAGGAAACTCCGTGAAGATCAACATGAAGAACTATTATGAGGCAGAGAACCCATTGTTCTACCGCATCTATCTCGTGGTGAAGAATAAGGCAGGCGTACCTTGCAAGACTATACACGCATACTACAAGACTGAGACCGATACCATCAATGCTGACTACTTCACAGATATCAGTCCTATAGCAATGACACCAGAACCAGGTTCGACAAACACATCGCTCAAGGAATTCTCTATCTGGGTGGACAAGAACTACAACCTCGGTGGTTACGATCACGAGCGCAGCGTGGAATTGCTCAACGAGCAGAAGCAGACAGTATGTATGGGTAAAGTGAAGTGGGACGACGCAGAGTTCAACCGTCTCAACATCACTCTCTCTGAAGAAGTTACAGCATCTGGCAACTATACCCTCTATATTCCAGAAGGAATGTATCAGTCGCAGAAGGCTTTCTGGGTTGTCAAGAACAAGGCTATGGAATTCCCATTCTATATCGCAGCTTCAGAGGTTTCTATTGAATCAGTGACACCACAGTCGTTCACAGAGACTGCTCTCACAATGAAGGAACTTCCTAAGCAAATCGTTGTGGAAACCAAGGGTGAACCGGGAAGCGTGGAGTTCGCTACTGCCGTTGTTGACGGTGATACAGAAAATGTGATTGACTTGGCTCCTTATGCCACATTCTCGACTAACTCTGTAACATTCGACCTCTCAAAACTCGCCGAGCAGACACCTGCACCGCTCTACTACAATATCAAGATGAAGCTTCTCGACAAGGAAGGCAATGCTTTGGCATACAATAAGAATGAGTTGATTACCCTGGACTACTACACTGACATCGCTATCGTAAAGGCTAACCCTGAAGACGGTTCATCAGTAGACAAGCTCAATGAGGTGGAGATCTGGGTTGACAGCCGCTACCAGGCAGGTGTCATCTCACAGGAAAAGCAGATCACCGTTGTAAATGCCGCTGACAATAAAGAGGTGACTACAGCCAAGATGAATTTCCACAAGACAGACTGGTCATGCTATGTGATTGAGCTGGACAAGGAAATCACTGAGGACGGAACATATAAGATCATCATCCCAGAAGGAATGTATGCTTCTAACAACCTCGACATTATCACAAACCGTGAGGAGACTCTCACCTATACAGTGGACAGCACTTTGGGTATCGAGAACATCACTACCGACAGTAACGTCATTACCGACATCTATACAATAGACGGTAAGCTCGTGCGCAAGGCTGGTGAAAGCACCTCTGGTCTGGCCAAAGGCATCTATATCGCTAATGGCAAGAAAATCGTGGTAAGATAAATATCTGATCAACTTCTTTACACTAATGAGCCCGGTATTGTGCCGGGCTTATTTTATTCATATATATTGGTATGTAGCATCCCGGCAATGAAAATAAATAAATTTATTTTGCATTGCTCTCGATTTGGATAAAAACTTCTCGCTCGGAAATGTGAATAAATTCCCATTTCTCTCGCTTAATCAGTTTTTTGCACTACCTTTGCCGACATGAAAAATAGACTGATCTTACTATTCTTTGCCTTTAGCGTCTGCCTTGGCGCTACGGCACAAGACAAAAGATACCACGGCGACGGTATCGATGATGTGTTGCAATATACTCCAATGGCAGCTTCGTTTATCCTCAAGATGGCTGGCGTGCCGAGCCGTAGTTCGTGGGAACAGCGCCTATACAAGTCTGGAGCCACTTTTCTTCTCTGTGCCGGCACGACATACGCTCTGAAGCATACTATCCACTCACGCCGTCCCGACGGCACAGACAACCGTTCTTTCCCTTCCGGTCACACGGCAGTGGCTTTCTGTGGCGCTACGGTGCTGCATAAGGAATATGGCAAGGTGAGTCCCTGGATCAGCGTTGCGGGATATGCAGTGGCTACGGCTACGGCAGTAGACCGCGTGCGCCGCAACCGTCATCATTGGGTAGACGTGGCGGCAGGAGCGGCAATCGGTTATCTGTCTGCCGAGGCTGGCTATTGGATAGTGGAGAAGATTGCCGGAAAGAAGAAAAAGAAGGTTGACGGCGTGGAGCCTTCTGACGATGAACAGAAGGTGCAGATTGGTGTGTCGCCCGATGGTCTGGCTATGGTGATAAAACTATAGCCGAAGGCGGACAATAGTAAACCCGAATCGGTCATCAGGGCTTTGTCTGATGACCGATTGGGGTTAATATAGCAGCACCAGTCCTGCAAAAGCTGCATATACTATCATCTTTATCGGATTTATCTTCATGAAGTATGTGCCAATGAAAGTGGCGATGAACAGGAAGCAGCTGATGCCGAACTGCCATGGGTTGATGTCGGGAGTGCTGAAGTTCTCTTTCGACAGCAGCAGCAATGTGGCAGCACCGAGCAGTCCCACCACGGCAGGACGCAGTCCGCTGAGCACGCTCTGCACGGGAGTGGTGCTCATATATTTCAGAAACATCTTCGCTATCAGTATCATCAGTATCAGCGACGGCAATACCAGAGCCGTCGTTGCCGTCACGCTTCCGAGCACCGACATTCCCTCGCCGTATCCGGCGTTGTGTGCCGCCGTGTATCCGCAGTAAGTAGCCGAGTTTATTCCCACCGGTCCCGGTGTCATCTGGCTTATCGCCACGATGTCGGTAAACTCCGCTGTCGTGAGCCAGTGATGGTTGTGTACCACCTCCGTCTGTATCAGCGACAGCATACCGTAGCCGCCGCCAAATCCGAAGAGTCCTATCTGGAAGAACGTTATGAATAGTTTCAGGTATAGCATAATATTATTTTTATTCCGTGGGCTTGATATATTGTCCGTAGACATATCCGCATATTCCGGCGAGCAGTATTATCAATATCGGTGATATTCCCATTAGGTATATCGCCAAGGCGCATCCGATCGGAATCCAGCAGTTGTTAAGCGTAACGTTAGCCGACTTCGCCAGCTTGAATGTAGGGGCGGCAATGAGAGCCACCACGGCAGGGCGTATTCCGCGGAACATCGCCTCCACCACCTTGTTGTGTTCAAACTGATGGAAGAACATCGCGATGAGCAGTATGATGATAAACGAGGGCAGTGCCGTGGCAAGACACGTCACGAGGGCGCCGGGCAGTTTCTTCAGCCTATAGCCGATAAACACGCTCATGTTTATGGCTAGCACTCCCGGACAGCTCTGCGCTATGGCGATGATGTCGATGAAGTCTTCCCTCTTTATCCAGTTGTAGTTGTCCACCACCTCCTTCTCGATAATCGGAATCATGGCATATCCGCCACCGAGGGTGAACAGTCCTATCTTGAAGAAAGTCTTGAAAAAGGTCAGATACAGGTTCATATCTTGTATTATTAAAAGAACCCTCCCCTCAGTGTGTTAGCCTTCGAGGGGAGGGTTGTCGTTTCCTTATGTCAGTAGAACCGTAGTGCGGTCATTCCGCGCGCTGCGGTTCCGTCCGTAAGATTCGTTTCCTCTTACTTTGTCTTGTTCTCAATCCACTTGCGTGCGTTCACGAATGCCTCGATCCATGGCGTCACGTCGTCGTTGCGGCGGTCGGCAGGATACCAGGCGTTCTGCCATGGGAAGATGGCACGCTCCAAGTGAGGCATCATAGCCAGATGGCGGCCGTCTTTAGAGCAGATACCAGCCACGTTGTAGTCCGAACCGTTAGGGTTGCCAGGATATCCAGCGTAGCTGTACTTGGCAATCACATTGTATTCCGACTCAGCCTCAGGCAGCGAGAACTTGCCCTCGCCGTGGGCCACCCAGATACCCAGCTTGTTGCCGCTCAGAGTATTGAACATCACGCTGTTGTTCTCAGGTATGGTGAGACAGAGGAAGTTGCTCTCGAACTTGTGCGACTTGTTGTGGAGCATGCGTGCGCGCTGCTTGTGCTCAGGGTTGATGAGGTTGAGTTCCACCATCAGCTGGCATCCGTTGCAGATACCGAGCGACAGGGTGTCCTCACGGGCATAGAACTTGTCGAGTGCCTCCTTAGCCTTAGGGTTGAAGAGGAATGCACCTGCCCATCCCTTGGCAGAACCGAGCACGTCGGAGTTAGAAAATCCACCGCAGAACACAATCATGTTGACATCCTCCAGAGTCTCGCGGCCGCTCACGAGGTCGGTCATCATCACGTCCTTCACGTCGAATCCGGCGAGATACAGAGAGTAAGCCATTTCGCGCTCACCGTTTGTTCCCTTCTCGCGGATGATGGCAGCCTTCACGCCAGACGCCGTGCGGCGGTCGGCAGAGATGCCATACTGTGAGAGCATGCCGGTGAAGTCTTTGTTGAACTTCATCTCCAGCTTCTCTTCCTTATAGTTGTTGTAGCGCTCTGCAGCACATCCGTTCATGCTCTGGTCGCGGTCGAGCAGATAAGAAGTCTTATACCACACGTCGCGCAGCTTGTCGATGTCGAACTCATGCTTGTAGTCGCCTGCCTTCACCGTGATGGTGCGCTCCTTAGAAGTAGGGTATCCGATCTTGGCGAAGCTTACGCCAGCCTCGTCCATGAATTCCTTGAACTCCTGCTTGTGGTCGTCAGAAATCTGTACCACCACTCCCGGGTTCTCAGCCATGAGCATCTTCACCACGTCGTCGCCTGCTATGTCGTGCAGGTTGATGTGCATACCGCCCTTGGTGTTGGCGAAACACATCTCAAGCAGTGTGGTGATGAGACCACCGGCGCTGATGTCGTGGCCTGCCATTATCCAGCCCCTCTTTATCATCTCCTGCACGGCGTTGAATGCGTCGGCGAAATACTCCGGGTTCTTCACCGTAGGCACGTCGTCGCCCACCTTGCCGAGGCTCTGTGCGAAAGCACTTCCGCCGAGCATCAGTTCGTCGAACGAGAAGTCGATATGATAGATAGAAGAATTCTTGTCGTTCACTACCACCGGCGATACCACCTTGCGCACGTCGCTCACTTCGCCGCCGCTCGTCACGATGACAGTTCCCGGAGAGATGATCTTCTCGCCGTTAGGATACTGCTGGGAGAGCGACAGAGAGTCCTTTCCTGTAGGCACGTTGATGTGGAGAGCGCAGCAGAAGTCGCTGAGCGCCTTCACTGCAGCATAGAGACGGGCGTCCTCGCCCTTCTGTGAGCGGCAGGGCCACATCCAGTTTGCCGACAGGCTGAGGCTGTCCATGCCGTCGGCGAGCGGAGCCCACACGATGTTGGTCAGTGATTCAGCCACCGACAATACCGAACCTGCCTCCGGGTTGGCGAGTCCAGCCTGCGGAGCGTGTCCGAGAGCTGTTGCGATACCCTTGTGGCCGCGGTAGTCGAGAGCCACTACACCACAGTCGGAGAGTGGCAGCTGTATCTCGCCCTGACACTGCTGGCGGGCGATCTTGCCGGTTACGGAGCGGTCTACCTTGTTGGTCAACCAGTCCTTACATGCCACCGACTCCAGCTGGAGCACACGCTCCACGTATTCGTCGATAGACTTCAGAGAGTATGTAGCGTCCTGATAGTGGTGTTCCACTGTCACGTCGTTCATGTATGTCACAGGAGAGTGTCCGAACATTTGAGCCACATCCAGGTCGAATGGCTTCACACCGTCGCCCTGCACGAATGAGAAGTGTGCATCGCCGGTAGTCTCGCCGACAACATACAGCGGAGCACGCTCGCGCTCGGCAATCTTGCGCACGTGTTCGATGTGCTTCTCGTCGATGAGCAGTCCCATGCGCTCCTGGCTCTCGTTGGCTATTATCTCCTTTGCCGACAGCGTCTTGTCGCCGATAGGCAGTTTGGTCATGTCGATGCGTCCACCACATTCCTCAACCAGCTCCGACAGACAGTTCAGATGACCTGCCGATCCGTGGTCGTGGATGCTGACAACAGGGTTGGTGTCCTCTTCGCAGAGCGCGCGTACGAGGTTGTAGGCTCTCTTCTGCATCTCCGGGTTGGCACGCTGCACGGCGTTCAGCTCGATGCCGTTGCTGTAGCGGCCGGTGTCAACGGATGATACCGAACCGCCACCGAGACCGATGCGATAGTTGTCGCCACCCACAACGACAACCTTGTTGCCCTTCTGTGGTTCCTTCTTCAGACAGTCGCGCTTGGTGCCGTAGCCCACACCGCCAGCAAGCATGATCACCTTGTCGTAGGCATATTTCGTTTCTGCCTCGTCGGTAGTGGTAGGCTCCTGATGCTCGAATGTGAGCACCGAACCGCAGATGAGCGGCTGGCCGAACTTGTTTCCGAAGTCAGAAGCACCGTTTGATGCCTTGATGAGAATCTGTTCTGGCGACTGATACAGCCAGTTTCTCACCGGCATGATGTCTTCCCAGTCGCGCTCGCCGGTGTATTCCTTGGCAGCGTCTTCGCTACGTGCCACCTTGCTCGCCTTGAGGCTCAGCTCGTCTTCCTTCAGACGAGGATAGGCTGTCATGTAAACGGCTGTTCCGGCGATAGGCCATGAGCCTACACCACCGCCCATACGGTCGCGGATCTCACCGCCCGTACCCGTAGCGGCACCGTTGAAAGGCTCCACTGTAGTAGGGAAGTTGTGTGTCTCAGCCTTCAGCGAGATAACGCTCTCCACATCTTTCACCTGGAAGTAGTCAGACGTAGACTGGTCTGCCGGTGCGAACTGCTCCACAACCGGTCCCTGCGAGAACGCCACGTTGTCCTTGTATGCCGAGAGAATCTTGTTGGGGTTCTCCTTTGTCGTCTTCTTGATCATGGCGAAGAGCGAGCTTTCCATCTCCTTGCCGTCGATGATGAACACACCGCCGAAAATCTTGTGGCGGCAGTGCTCCGAGTTGATCTGTGCGAAGCCGAACACCTCAGAGTCGGTCAGTGGTCTGCCCAGCTGCTTCTCGATTTTGTGCAGGTATTCTATTTCCTCTGGCGAGAGGGCAAGACCTTCCTGCTCGTTATACTCCTCGAGGTTGTCGATGCGCTTGATAGGCTCCGGCTCGTGGTTTACGGTGAACACGTCCTGTCCGATGCCGTCGTACATGCGCTGCAGCATCGGGTCGTGGTCAGCGTCGGCCGAGCTCACGGGGAAATACTTCTCAATACGCGAAATGCCGTGGAGATTCATGTTCTGTGTTATCTCAACGGCATTCGTACTCCAAGGAGTAATCATTTCACGGCGTGGTCCCACGAAGAAACCCTCGAGGCTGTCTGCCTTTTCGAGCACGGCGTCTCCGAAGAGCCAACAAAGTTCGTTAATCTCATTGCTGTCGAGCTGATGGTCAACCTGTGTTGCTATCACGCTCTTTGAAGGAGTTCTGAAAAAAAGAATCATAACGTTTATAGATATCTTTTAATATGTTTGTTTGTCTTACTAACAAATGTTATGCGTGCAAAGGTAAAAAAAATATTGCAGACTGAAACATTTGGTGGCAAGAAAATGTGCTTTATACCTCCATATACATTTTCCTGATAATACATTATCAGCCATAAACATTATCAAAATCAATACCTTTCAATCCAAAATCCTTCATCTTCCGTTCTGTTTCAAGACCTACAACTATCATCGGATGCTTGTTTTCATATTTTCCATAGAAGTTGTCCGTTCGCATGATAAAATCATTTGTTTCCAACTTGAACGATTCGTCTTTAAGTACACCACCCGTAAGTTCAGCATAATTCTTACAGGCATTGCACCAAATTTTAAATTCGTTGAATGGAATCCAGCGGATGTTTGTCTTGAAAATTTCATGCGGCTCAAAGAAGTAAAAGTCGCTGGTGTTGAGTTTCTGAAAATCAAGGCTGCCATACCGTCCTTCATCACAGAAATCTTTGAATTTCTGTGACACTATACAGAAGCCGTCACTTGTATAATAAAAATCCTTGCGTCTTTTGTTTGGCACATAATCAAGGTCTGGCACAGATTTCAATTTGGAATAACAATAAGGACATAAACAAGGGACATTACATTCTCCTATATACATAGGCTTTAACTCTCTCCCATTTAATGTTTTGGCTATAACATCATAAAATTCTGCAACACCTGGTATATTGATTTTTTTTATTTTATAGCAGTCTATATCTTTCATGTTTATATAAAAATATTTATTTTATCCCCAAACATCTGTAAACACAAGTCCTTTCAATCCAAATTCTTTCATCTTCTCCATTGTCTTTAACCCAACAATAATATCTGGAGATTTGCTTTCAAACGAACCTCTAAAAGTGTCTGTCCGCATTATAAAATCATCAGACTCAAGGATGAAAGTCTCATCTTTAAGAACGCCACCGCTTACTTGAGAATAGTTTTTACATTTATCACACCAATAACCCAATATATTAAACGGGTTCCAGAAGATATTTGTTTTGAAGAAAGAATGTGGCTCAAAGAAATAAAATCCATTATGATTTAATTTCTTAAACTCAAGATTACCGTATTTATTTATTTCACAAAAGCTTTTAAATTTTTCTGACACTATTAAAAAACCATCATACGTATAATATGCATCGAGTTTTCTCTTTCTCAATCTATAATCAAGGTCTGGCACAGATTTGAATTTTGAGTGACAATACGGACATACTCCTGGCATATTATCCCAACCTGTATACATAAATTCAGAATCGTATGCAGATAGTTCCTTAGCAACAACCTTAAATACGTCACGAATTTCAGGAACATTAAGATGGTGCTCATTATTAGCTCTCTTGTTCGAACGAAAAAATGATAAAATATTTTTCATCGCTTACCATGGCCTCCATTGCCAAATTAAACCATTATTCCTGTAAAAATCCAATCGTGCATCCCAATATCTATATGGGTGCATATCATAAAATTGCTTCGTTAACCCGTTGGCGGAATCAATTTAGTGCCCACTTAATTCTAATGACCGATTCTGGTTAAAATCGGGCACGCTGCTTGCCCAACTGGGGTAAGCAGCTTTCTCATCATGGGCACGCTGCTTGCCCCTGATGGGCAGATTTGGTTTCCGATACCTGCCCGATACATTCCCATTTACGGAGTTCAGCCAACGCATGCAATTCCATCCATCTGACAATACCTCTCATCAGTAAACCATCCAGACAATTGCCTGACAATCGCCAGACGGTTAACTCTCTGTTTGTCAGAATATTACAACAAAAAACCAGACAATCTGACAGTTTTTCAGAAATTCTCGCTTTTGCTGAGATTCAGCGATATGGGCAACTATTACTCATAAAAAACATTGAGACTCAAGTATCTTCATTCCGTCTTGGGGAAACAGGTAAAAGTATGATGTTCAGACTTTGTTCTTTTCATACTTTATACAAAACGCCGTCATCAGCACAGCCGCACCAAGAGCCATCGGAGCTCCCACAATCGCCGCATACCTGTCGTCGAGACCTGCCGCTATAGGCAGTCCGCCAAGGAAAGCCCCTACGGCGTTTCCCATATTGAACGCCATCTGTATGCAGGCGCCGCCGAGCATCTCGCCGCCGGGAGCGTGTTTGAGGATGAGATACTGCTGCGGACTGCTCATGGCGAACATGCTGAGCACCGAGAACACGGTGAACGCTGCTGCCACCCAGCCGTTGTGGGCGAAGATGAATACCGACATCAGTGATGCGGCGGCAAACAGCATCATCGCCGTGGCCACCCTGCCCGGAGTGTAGCGGTCGCTGAGCTTTCCGCTGACGAGATTGCCCACCACCATGCCGAAACCGGCGAGAATCATTATCGCCGACATATATTCGTATGGTATGCCGCCGTCGCTGGTCAGTATCGGGGTGACGTAGCTGTAGAAGCAGAACACGCCACCGTTGCCGAGCATCGTGGCACCGAGAATGAGCCACGGCGCACCGGTCTTCAGAAAGCGGAACTGTCCCTTGTATCCGTTGCTGGGTGTCACCTCCAGCTGAGGCACCCATTTCCATATATAATATATCACGAGCAGCGAGTAGAAGGATATGATTATAAACGGCATGCGCCATGAGATGTGGGCGCTGAGCGCCGTTTCGAGCGGCACTCCCAGCAGGTTTGCCACCGTCATGCCGGCAATCATCGTAGACACGGCACCCGTCTTGTGACCCTCGTCGGCAAGGCGCACGGCAACGATAGACGCCACTCCGAAGTATGCTCCATGGGGGAGTCCGGAGATGAAACGCGCCACGAGCAGCATCTCATAGCTCTGTGCCACCGATGATATCAGCGCTCCGATGAATATCAGGCATACCAGAAACAGCAGTATGCTCTTGGGCCGGAACTGTTTCGCCACGGCAAGCAGCGGTGCGCCGCAGGTCACGCCCAGGGCGTATGCCGACACCAGATGTCCGGCCTGCGGAATGGTTATGCCCAGTGCATTGGCAACGTCGGCCAGGATGCCCATCATCACAAACTCCGTCATTCCCAGTGCCAGCGTTCCGAAGGCAAGGGCAATCAAACTCTTTTTCATTGTCTTTTGTTGTTGTTATCCGATTTTGCATTCCGCCCCGGCAGTAGTTTGTTGTCGTTTTCAGGGCGCTGTCTTCTTACCGGCTGCAAAATTACGACAAAACTATCAAAAACGAGGCACCCGGCGGAAGAATGTTTTCCCGTGTCGCCCATTATCCTCAAAGACACGTGAAGGTACCGGCTATATAGTATGGCGTGGCAATCGGCAATTTCCCCCCACCTATATATAATAAACCCATATCGGTCATTAGGCGTTCAATGCAATATATTATAACTGCTTGCAGTCTTTTGTCTTTTATAAGATATATTGTAGTTCAATCCTCGGAAAAGACATAAAATTATTGAATAGTTTTCAACTTGTTGAGAAAATAGCATAAAAATAAGGCTGTTTTTGCAAGTTTATAGATAATAATTAGTAATTTTGCGTTATAAATTAATCATTATGACACATAAAGAGTTGAATCGCCTAAAACTATTGCTTGTTGAGAAAAAGAAAACAGGCTTATGGCTTGCTGAGCAACTTGGAAAAGATAAAACAACCATCTCAAAATGGTGCACCAATTCAAGCCAGCCAGACGTTGAGTGTTTGATAAAAATATCAAAACTTCTCAATGTAGAACTTTCGGATATATTAATAGTTGATAATGAAGAAATATAATGGAACAAAATATAATCCAAACTGACATCCATCGAGCGGTAGAAGCTATAAAAGTAGCTATTCTGCAAACGAGGCGTAAGGTGATGATTCAAGCCAACAAGGATTCTTTGGCCTTGAATTATTCCATCGGTGGATATATATCATGTCGTAAACAAACCTCACATTGGGGTGATAAAGTTCTTGATGCGATTTCTTCACAGCTACAACAGGAATTGCCGGGACTTAGGGGCTTTACAAAAAGCAACCTAAAGAAAATGTGTGTGTTTTATGAGGGATGGAAAGAGTTTTTTGGAATAATATTCTTTAAAGGGAATAATAGTGTAACATCAAATAAAATCTCACCTGTTTCGGCAGACAATGATGAAATTACAATTGGTCAGTTAATAACTGACCAATTTGATAAAGCAACACTGGAAGCTTTCCTTACAGTGCAGTTTACCCATCATTATGAGATACTTAGACGATCAGAGTCAATTAATGAACGTCTTTTTTATATAAGGCGTGTTGCAAGTGAGTTTTGGAGTGTTGACAAACTTAAATATAATATACGTGAGCAACTGTATTTGAAGGAAGGCACAATGCCCAATAATTTTGCTGTAACTTTGCATGATGGCGAACAGAAACAAAAGGCAATGAGGGCGTTTCGCAAGAACTACAAACTTGATTTCATAGAGATTGATGATGTAGATGAATGGGATGAGCACAAGGTGGAAGCCAAGATCGTTGAAAATATAAAGCGGTTCATCATGGCTCTTGGTGCCGACTTCTCTTATATGGGCAACCAATACAGATTAATTGTTGATGACAAGGAATATTTTATAGACCTCCTTTTCTTCAACCGTAGATTAAGATGTTTGGTGGCGATAGAGTTGAAGTGGACAGAGTTTCTGCCTGAATTTGTTGGGAAGATGAACTTCTACCTCTCTGCCCTTGATGACCTTGTGCGCTTGCCCAATGAAAATCCGTCCATCGGAATTATTCTTTGTCGAGGACAAAAGCAACGGACGGTGGAGTATGCTCTGCGAGACACAAGAAAGCCTATGGGCGTTGCAACATATCGGGCAGCAAATGAGCTGCCGGAAGAGTATGGAGAAGTCCTTGGAGGATTGGAAGGACTGAAAGAGTTAATGTAGAAATAAAAATTTTATGGCCAAAAAGATATATAAGTTTATAGATTTAAAACCACTCTTCTAAAAGAGCAAAATACAGGCAAGCCCTAATGATTGATTCGGGATAAGCCCTCCTTTTTTGGTTAATATACGATAACTTAATCGTTTTCAGGTTAAAATGTTTTAAGTGGAGTAAATAAAAAGCGGTTATGCACGTCTTTATTAATAAATTCGTGGCGCGATTCCCGTGTCATCCCCCGTTGAGGCCTTTAGAGGGATGGGAAAGCCACAAAACATTGATAACAAAAAAAAGAAAGGAAAATAACTATGAACAAGAAAATTTTAGCTTTGACATTTGCTGTTGGCTGTCTCGTGTTGGGTAGCTGTGCCAGCAAGAAAGACCTTGAGAACTGTCAGAACGAGAACAAGGAGCTGACAAAGAACTATCAGGATTCCAAGGAGCAGCTCGCTGCAAGCCGCGCTCGCGTGGCAAGCCTTGAAGACCAGCTCGCCCAGGCAAAGAAAGACTATGCCGCCCTGCAGGGTTCGCTCGACAAGAGCTTGGCAAATGCCGGACAGAACAATATCAGCATCGAGAAGCTCGTAGACCAGATCAACGAGTCTAACCAGTATATCCGTCACCTCGTTGAGGTGAAGAGCAAGAGCGACTCTCTCAATATGGTGCTGACAAACAACCTCACCCGTTCGCTGAGCAAGGAGGAGATGAAGGAGGTTGACGTGCAGGTGCTGAAGGGTGTCGTTTACATCTCGCTTGCCGACAACATGCTCTACAAGAGCGGTAGCTATGAAATCAACGACCGTGCTGCCGAGACTCTGAGCAAAATCGCCAAGATCATCAAGGACTACAAAGACTACGACGTGCTCATCGAGGGTAACACCGACAATGTGCCTGTGAACAGCAGCGCCGCTTCGATGAAGAACATCCGCAACAACTGGGACCTCTCTTGTCTGCGCGCCTCAAGCGTGGTTCAGGCTTTGCAGAACCAGTATGGTGTAGATCCTAAGCGTCTCACAGCCGGTGGACGTGGCGAGTATAACCCTATCACCAACAACAACTCTGACGTTGCAAAGCAGCGCAACCGCCGCACTCAGATCATCATCACTCCTAAGCTCGACCAGTTTATGGACCTCATCGACAAGGCTCCGGAGGAGAAGTAAGGATTCTTATATCATTGAACATACCATAAAAAGCGTACCGGTCTGCAAAGGCTGGTACGCTTTTTATAGTTTGTAGGGCCAGATTGCAGTCTGGCGAGAACACTCTTCCTGCCTGTTTTCCTCACTCCTTTCTTGTAGATGCTTCCCTCTTTTCTGCTATAACCTGATCTCCGCCAATCATGAATAGAATTCAGTGGAGCGAGAATACGTGTGCGTGCAAATGTGCTAATAATAAGCGACTTACGCAAGCGTTGGGGAATTATTCCATGAAAAACGGTGTCAAAAAAAGGAATTATTCCATAAAAACCGACCTCATATTGGGGAATTATTCCGTGTTTTTGATGCGCATTATGGGGAATTATTCCGTTTCCCCGCTGTCAGATGCTTGTCGTTTGCTATCCGTTAGGGTTGGATAGGAAGCGCCGTCTGAATGTTTGCCAGAGGCGGAGCCTTTCCTTGCGATTTGTCTTTTCTTGCAGTGTTTGCAGGTTTCTTCTTAGCATTGATATTATGTCATTGGAAATTAGTGTCAGCTTACCAACTGTCGGGTGAGGACTTATTTAATAGACAAAAAGCAAGAAAAATTCTGATTTTCTTGCTTGTGTGAAATTATTATTCTATTTTTGCAAACATTAACAGCGGCGTATCCGCATTTTGCCGACATACCCCTGTACGTTAAGAAATAGACGCATCAAAGGAAACACTCATATAGACGAACCTGAAATACTATAGATTCACCTATTACTATAATATATACTCCCTATAGACATACCAAGACAGCCGATAAGGCAGTCAGCAAAGGAACAGAAACAAACGACAGTTATATATTAACCTCAAATCCGCAACTACGCGCCTAATATGATACAGAA
>UMGH01058881.1_pt1 | contig 85948 bp, 97 predicted proteins | sample 1965231 | NCBI WGS metagenome assembly UMGH01 (sample SAMEA4836068, study PRJEB28245) | human gut metagenome | biome: gut microbiome; material: fecal sample | place: Denmark | collected 2008 | reverse complement strand
GAACTCCCTTGTTCAATGCTTCCTGTATCAAGTTCACATTATAAAGAATTTTCCTATTTTCAGCCTTGGCTATATTAATCCCCAACACATTTCTGTCCAATTCTTTAGAATCATACATGCTCATAGTACGCTTAAGCTTATCAAGCATTTTGGTCGCAATGCTCTTTTCAATGAAATTAGACGCATTAACAGAATCGATAATAAGCCTCATTTCTTCCTTTTCCAAGAGCCTGTCTCCGATAAAATATCGGGCATTTCTTCCGCGACTTGAGATTACATCTACACCTAATTCAATCCTTAATTGCTTTATATATCGCAGAATGCTGTCTTCGCTGCAGAAATGCCCCTCAGCTTCCATATATACCAGTATATCCTGCATAGAAATCTGATGCTGCTCATCTGTGTAATTTATCAAAATCTTATATAATGCAAGTACACGGTTTTTACTGTAATCCGGCATGAACAACTCCTTTTTGTATGCGTTTCTTTTTACCTATTAACCACATTGCCTATACATTATTTTATACTTTGTTCAATATAGTCCAACATATTATCAATATTTCCTTTATACAAAATCTGTCCGTTTGAACGTGCAAAATATTTATATTTTTGCGTGGTCTCATCTTTCATATAAAGAACATGAACTTCCACATTTTGGTTATTCTCATACATTAAATATTTTTCCGCACTTTCACTAAATGTAGTAAAATATTCAACCTTAAGTCCCTTATTGACAGCTTTCAAATATAAAACATACGAGTAGTACTCTCTGTTAGTTGATGAAGTTTTCGTCTTCTCAAGTAATAATATTTGATCCGCATTTCGCTTACATATGTATCGCTTTCCAGATTGAAAGACAAATTTACCAGCTGGATCTGTTTTTCCTTTATTTTGGTACATACAATCTAATATTTCAGGCATTTCAATAAAGTAGCGTTTCCACCTATTATTATCATCATAAGACATATTGCCAATAATAACCTTCAACTGTTCTACAACATCCTTGTTCGCATCCATATCATCTAACAGTTGCTTGAAATACCCTCTACTGGCCGGACTATCACCTCTAAATAACCTTCTAAAACTCGTATCTCTATCTGTCGAATCAAGAAAACAACAAACTGGTTTACCCGCTGGAAGCATATAACTATCAGCTCCTCCATAAGTTAGTAGTGCTCTTCTCAATATAGAATCATTGTTTAGTTCAGACTTCAAGTCATCCTTATCAAATATAAGATTAAACTTTTTCAAATACAATTCAAACGATGATATATATTCTGGAACCTCTTCCGCTCTATTTAAAATGCATTTAACATATGGCAGCTTCCAACCATCTGGATTTTTCCCCTCGTAATCCATCATTGCATCTTCATACATTTTCCAAATTCCCGAAAATGATAAAATTGCAGCTATCTGGCTTCCAAGAAATGATTTTTCGGCTTCTATTATGCATTTTTTCCATGCACCACCTCTTATAAGAAGATTAGCCTTTATGCATTCTTCCATCATCTGATTTTCCACAAAACCATAACCTGTCCCAGCCTTATATTCACGTCTCAGCAATGTTGCTGCATAATCTAAAATATTATCAGCAAATCCACCATCAATAATCTTTCTAACACTTCTTATGCTTCTATAATAGTCATCATAACCATTATATAGTGTATTACGGGTAAGATTATAGATAAACCTTATCCATTCTGTAATTTCTGCCGTCTTATCAAAGCTATCATCAGCATTAGCATACTTTACAAGAAAACATAACTCTGCATAGTACAAAATCTGATCTTCATAAGAAAGAGGCTTTTCATTTACAGATCTTATTAATCTTTTAAAATAATTTTCTTCATTTAAGTAAACTTGCCCATACAAAGAAGAATCAACAAATTTTATACTCCCTGTTTCAACCTTCCTCTTCGATAAAACATTAAGTAACTTATTTATGAATTTAAAAACTTTTTCATCCACATTGGCATTTTCACTCTTATACTGATATACATTCCTAAATTCATCCGTGAATAGATGATTCACAAATTGAAAATCATTTTCTTTTGACAATGCACCAAGCAGACTTCTGATTAGATATTTTGTCTCAGAACTTGTATCATCCAACTCAATATTATTAATATATTCGTTCATCATAATAAATCTAAAGAGATTCATTATTTGATCATCAAATATTATAGATTTTTTATTAGTTTTACCATTCTCATCTTTAATCTCTACATTAGGTCTATACTCTTTATTCCAAAAAAACTGCGACCATACACCATTTATATTTCCTATAAATTCTTGCGAAAAATCATTGTCATAATTCGAAAGATATGCAGTCAACTGAGCTTTGAAATTTTCAAATCTTGTTAACGCTTTACCTCTAGCATTCATTTTAATATATATTTCATCAGTCAATCCAACATCTGCAATGTTCAAAAACAAAAAGCTAATTGGACCATCTTCTGATATCATAATATCAAAAAAATCATCAACAATTGTTATATCTTCAATATTTTTAACCATATCATGAATTTCCTGAAGCATAACCAACATTGACTTTATTGTTGCATCGTTCTCATAAACACTAAAAAACCAATAGTAATCTTTTATAACGGAAATAAGCGTCTTATCCGACCTAGTCAATTCTTTTAAATCTACTGATACATCATCGACTAATCGTTTGCAAAAATCTCCAGTTACAAATCTTGTTTCATACTGAAATCTACCCAAAATTTCTTTATTTTCATCAGTCATCTTTCTTGACCACATTGCAAAATACCAATGCATTAAAAACAATGTTGTTAAACGTTGCTGCCCATCAATAGGAATAAACTTTTCAATACCATCTTCATTCTTATCTAGATTTCCGTAAATAAAATTTATATCCATTGGAACATTATTTGTTAGTGAGTTAAATGCATCTTTTAAAAATGTCTGTCTAATCTGCGTTGGTTCCGGTTCTTTTCTGCCTTGTGCATAATCTCTCTGAATTCGTGGAATAGATATAGTGTACTTTTTATTATTAAGAATAGACCAAAAGTTTTCTCTTGAAGCTTCTGCCGAATTATTAGCCATCTTAGTCTCCATCTTCCGCATCCTCCAATTCTAAATAATCAGATACCTTACTTACAATATCTCCTATATATGATTTCTTATCATTGCTTGTCCACTTAAGAAGATCATTAGCCTGGAGATACGCTTTTAAAAATACATTTTTAGTACATAAAGGTATATATATTTCCTTTGAACAATTTTCTAATATTTTTTTACGCTTTAATGGAAATATATCATTCTTATAGGATCTATTGGTGCTAGAATCAAGCAAAGTTAAATTCGCAATTGAGTTATCTGCCTCATCAGAATCTCCAAAATAATTGATTACACATTCATATATACTAATAAATGTTGCTATACCTGCTTCTTTTTGCGGCAAATAAAGTTTATTATTTAGGACTCGTTCTATTGCGTCAGATACCTTTTCTCCGGTACTTAATACCAATTCCCCCATATTCGGCACTGTTCTAGTGTTTTCCAACCAAACTTTACATGCATTATTTTCTCTATCATAAGTGTCATTAGGTCTATCGTCTGCTACAGCATTTATATGTTCAATATCCCATATTATCTCGCCGCTCTTATATTTATCAAATGGAAATCTTGCATCAGTCTGTCCCTCTAATAATTCTAATGAGCTAATGTTATACAAAAGCAACATATTTCGTATTTCGTCATTATCAGCCCCATATTCTAAAGATTCAATACACTCTAACAATTCTCTTCTTGACAGTTTCCCACTAGGCTTTATTTGCTTTACAATCATCTTTCTAAGATTTTTTTCAAACATCGTTTTATGTCCAGCCTGATTTTTACCTATTGCACCAGACTTATATAATATACTAAGTTCTGTAAGCTTTTCTATATACTTCTTTCCTGCAGTTTCAACACAATATCCAATCAAATGATACCATTTTCTATTCTGATACCAATCTTTAAACATCTGAAAGTATTCATCAATTCGCGTCCAAATTTCACTTACATAATCAACATCTATATTTTTCTTTTTCATCAGTCTCACATAATTGTTAAAAACATAAAACGAAAAATACTGCTTATTATATGCTTGCTCTATATAATACTGTTCTTCTGTCTCATCACTCGCTGACCTAAGTATATTATCATTTATTTCCCGGGCCATTATTTCGAAAAGAAAATCTATTCTAGTCGAATAGGTACTTCCATTGTTCACAAGAAAAGCCCAAAAGCCGCTATTTGAAAGTTGCGACTCCATTTCATCCCATTTAATAGCTATATTTTCTTGAAATGCATTTATCTTGTCATCGTCTGCTTTTAAGAGAAGTGCTTTTATAAGTTCAGCATTTGTTAGCGGAATCTTTCACATATTTATTTTTGTAAACATAGCTATTTCTGTCGCTTCGTCACAGCCGATTAACTCGTACCAAATAATTTTCATGAATGTATCAAAAACCTTTTTCATATCATTAACATGATTTCTGATTTGGGCATTTTCAAACATCACATTGAAAAATCGACAAATCTCAGCATAAGCCGTGAGAACAAAATAACAATCTATATCATCACCATACGTTTCCATCGCATCATCTAATTCTTTTTCATCATAATATGCTTTATCCTTTATCTCTGCCAAACACGATTCTAGTTTTTCCTTTCCATTATAATGCAATTCAAATGGCATTGCTGGCTTCATTCTTCCAGCTGTATTGACATAATACAAATATATCAAATATAGTGTAGTCATTCGTTGCTGACCATCTATCACCTTCCAAGCTGCCCCATCTTTAGTTTTTGTTACAATAATTGGCTGAAGGCAGTAAAATCTCTCCGAGTTTTCATACCCACTCTGACTAAATTCATGAATATCATCCAGCAAATCCTTTACCTCTGACTCAGTCCATCGATAGCCCCTCTGATATGCATCAATGTAAAATTTAATGCTTTCACTTTCAATATCAGCAATTGTTTTTAATTTAACTTCCGTACTATTATGATTGCTCATCTTCATCCTCCATAAAATCTTCAGATGCTACTATATTTAAATCAAAAATGTTTTCTTCAATAACTTGAATACATCCATCCACATTTTTCTTTATATCATTGCCCCAAAACCGTATAACTGTCCATCCCTCAAACAGCAATCTCTTGTTTACCTCGTCATCCCTCTCTCTGTTTCGAGATATCTTACTTATCCAAAATTCACTGTTATTACTCTTCTCAAGTCTCGGCTTTAATACTTCCCAGTCCTTTCCATGAAAAAATTCCCCATCGCAGAAAATTGCTATCTTATATTTTGTCAAAACAATATCCGGGCTACCTGGAAGGTTTTTATAATTTTTACGATACCGGTATCCTTTCTTCCACAAAGCTTTTCTAAGTATAACTTCAATTTTTGTGTCTTTACTTCGGATATTCTTCATATTCTTATGTCGCTGTTCTTTTGTCAAAACATCTGCCACAAAATCACCTGTTCTTTTTAATAGAATTTTCCAAACACTCTCTATTTTATCACACAAGAATCTCATAATAAGTTCTTTGCTAAAATGTATATTTTTCTTACATTGTATTCCATGTATGCTATGTAGCAACCTCATCAATAGTATCCTTAAATTGAGGACTTATTTTTTATTTATTGCTTTCATATACGCCAAAATTCTTTTATTTAGCATTTCCGTATCTTTTTCATCCTTTACAATATGCATTTTTCTATGACAGTTAGGACACAGCGCTACTGCATTGTCTATGCTATCATCACCTCCATCAGCCAATCTAATCAAATGATGTTCTTCCAAATATGGTAATCCATTTGCATTATTAAATGGAGCTGGCTGTCCACACAAATCACATTTCCCATTTGCCCTCTCTTTGACAGCAGCCGCAATCACAGGATCTCTATAATATACAGTTGTATTAACGCGAGACTTGCCCGGTTTACCACCCCTATGACATGCATCATCCAGTAGATCGCCTCTGCTCATGCCTCTTTCACTTTCAACTTTCTTTTCAAACTCTTGATTAAACTCTGAGGCAAAATCTACAGAAGACTTTAAATTCAACAAAAAGGTATAACAATAATGTCCATCTTCATTTGTTCTCACAATTCTTAACTCTGTATGGTTTGGAATCAATGTATAAGCAATTACCAAAGAATAAATATCAGAAGAATTACATCCAATAAATCCTCTATCTAATGTAGACTTTTTAAGATACATATTAAATTCCAAATTTGAAGCATTTTCTATTTCTAATTTTCTATAATTCCAACCATCCTCATCAATCATTTTCCATTGATCAGCAGTCCTAGTAAATTCTTTGTAATCCTGTAAGACTTTTAATTTAAATTCATCTTTTATTGAGTCTAAATATTCCAAAAGATTATCCTTATCAAATCTATACAGATTAGATGTACTTAAAGAATATACTTCCTTTCCTGCATCTTTTTTTGTTACATTCACATCTCCACCAAAGAAATCAATCTCACTTATATTAAAATAAATTTCTCCACCAAGTCCGCTCGAACCTTTTGGCACAATATTCGATCCATAAAAAGGGATATTTTCAAAAAATACTTCATCATTATTAATTCTCTGCATTCTTAATTCCTCCTTCAATACATTTTACAAGTTTTTCAATTTCCTCTACATTTTGTCCCCATGATGCGTACATCAGATGTTTTATATCCAATAAAATTCCCTGAATATTCTCATAACTTTTTTCATTCGTTTTCCAATTACTATATGCAATTCCAATATTCTTTAATTCTTCACCGTTTTTCTGTGCATATGGCATTATAAAGGCATTGTAAACCTTATAATTCTCACCATGTTTTTTCTTGAAGCATTCCTGCTCTGCAATGAACTCACCATATGTAATTTGTTTATTTATTGATGTTGATTCCGGTAAATCTGTCATTCTCCTTGTTACACCATATTTATAATATTTAGCATCAAGTACATATACATTTCCATTCCAAATCATAATAGTATCAGGTTCTAAACATGCATTTTCATATTGTACCCCATCAATAGACCAGTATGTATTTGGAAAGTATTCTCTTTTTTCTTTAATTCCATATACCTTGTTAATTAATGCTTCCCATACATATTCAAATCTATATGTCCCATACCGATAATTTTTCTCCGAATTTTCCTCCCCGTTATATAAAATTACGGCGAGCATATCCTGGAAAAGTTTCCTATTTCTATCATTAAATGTATTTGAAATTTTTGTTATCAGTATGGATTTAAAAAGACGAATATTCCTTTTTATTCGTGGCTTCTTGGGCAAGGTAGTTGTAAATAACCATCCAACTTTGCTAAAACTCTCATAAACACAATATTCATGAATCAATGAAATCAGCTCATTCTCATTGACTTGATTTTTCCTAGTAACAAAATCAAGATAAAAACTGTCGTTATCCTGTATATAAGGTTTTTGTGTCTTGATTGTTCTATTCCAATCTATTTTTCCACGTTTAGCTACCGTAAAATGAATCTCACGCTCTTTGAAATATCCTCTCTCATAAAAATCCCGAATAATCGACAAATAAGCTTGAAAAGGGAACTCTGTACAATTATATATTCTTGCTTCGTTCTGTATTTCAGATTCTTTTCGAGCAGTTGTTTTCCCAATAACTGATAAAAGAACTATTATGTCTCGACGCAATTCTTTATCATCCCCGGGAATTACAAAGCCTAACGGAAAATGCACACTAAAATCCCCGTCCTTACATTTTAATCCAACAAATGTATCTTCATCCCAATTGGTATTTACTGAGCATTTATCTCTGATTGAAAATTCCGCCATAATCACACTCCTAACTTCTGTGATTTTGCTATTTACTCTATATTTGTATTTTTATTTACACTTTGTTCATTCATATTCTTAATCATTTTGGCATACAAATCAGATCTCAAAACCGCTGCAAGACAATCCTCTTCTGTTGCTTCATAAGTCTCAATAACAAACTCTAGTGACTTGAATTTTGAATCAAAGACAGCCTCCTTGTCCATTTTGAACACATCATCCCACAGATATTTCAATACCTTTTCAGCAAAAACTTTTTGTGATAGTTCATTTGCCTTAACAAAATATGCACCAAGCCGCTTATCTTCTGAACTACTAGTATCTTGATTAATATCAATAATCACATCATTAACCACTGTGGCAAAAGTACCCCAGTTTACTGTAGAGCCCTGAATAGTATCTAGTGCATGAGCACCTTCTTCGAACACAAACTTATTCGGTATGTGTTCCATTTTCCATCTTCTCTGAAAAGCGGTATCCAGTGTAAAGACATTTTGATCAGCAGTATTCATCGTTGCTAAAATGGACATATTAGATGGAATCTTAACTTCATGTTCTGAATTTCCATATACCTCATTTGCCACATCATAATTAGAAATACCATATGCACTTTCACCAACAACATCCTGAGGATATGACTCAGAATCTTTTCTATCTCTAATAACTGAAATATTTCGCCAAAAATAGCTGGGGCATTCCCTCTATTTATTTCTTCAATTATCAAGTAATAATGGTGGCCTGGATCATTCCATGATTTTTTTAGCATTTTTGTAAATGGCCCTGGTGTGAAAACATATCTAAGTTTGTCATCCACTACCCGCGGAAGAATCTGTCCAACAAAATCAGAATATGTATAATCCTGATGAAACACCACTCTCTCTATTCTTCGTGGATCCGCACAATAATCATTTGCAATTTTATAACTCTTGCCTACACCAGGTACTCCGTATAACAAAACATTCTCAGCCCCTGTAAGCCTCTTTTCATTAACATTATTTTCATCTTTATTTAATTCATCCAATGTTTTATTTACAATTCCATGGAACTTACAAAACTGTGAATAAGTATGACGCTCAAAAAATTCTTCTCTAGAATTTTGTTGTGGAATACTAAATTCTTTTTCAATAAATGAAATTCTTTCTCTTAAATAATTTACATTCTGTTCCTCTACGTATAAAAATTGTATACCATCCTTTTTTTGATACTTTAAGGGCACTGCATATGCTTTTAATGCATTAAGCAGAATATCTTCGCTTTTTCCACCAATCCTACGATTAAAAAACTCATTGTAATCTATTTTTAAATCAGGACTATCTAATATTTCTTTTGCAATTTCACAAAAAATCAACATCGGTTCATCGTCTGAATTGACATACGGATTGGGGGCATAATACGTTTCAATCCAAAATTGCATGTACTTTTCCAACATATTATCATTAAATGTATATAAATATGACTGAATTCGAAACCTTCCACCACCTCTGTCTTCTAATCCAAACTGGCATGCCTGCTGATAAGAAGTCTTTTTATATCCTGAAGACACTCTCTCAATCAGTTCTCCTGCCTCACTCCAAGTTAACTGTTCTGCCTGATCAGGATACACTTCCATCAATGCCTTTAAGTTATCAACCGTAAAATTCCTAAATCTTGCAAATGGCGAAAACGACATAATCCTATTCCTCCTCAATTAACGATGGATAGCTTTCAATTACTTTGTTCATAATATGAATTAAAACATCAACTACTATCGAATTTCCTGCCTGCTGATACATGGCTGTATCTGATACCTCTATTTTAAATTCATCTGAGAATCCCATAAGTCTCAGACACTCCCTCGGTGTAAGTTTTCTCAGCCTTCCATCTGTTGTAACATAATTATCCACACCCGCTCTATGCATTTTGTGCATTGTTGTAAGTAGTGGTCTCGCAACATCTAAATCTGTTTTTGGTTTACTATAAAAATTCTTTGTTCCTGTAGCCATTACATATTTGACCACTTTTTCAGACAGAAAGTATTTTTCAAGATCAGGTATTTCTTTTTCTTTTGCCTCTTCTTCTGACTGAAAAATAAAATCCCCATGCCAGTTAAACTGCTGATTCTTCTTTTGACATAATTGTACATCACCATCTATCTGCGTAAATCGCTTGGAAAGATTTTTCTCCTTTGTCACAAACTCTACCCCCTTCTTTGGAAGAAAATATCCACCAGGGGCATTGTCCATAAGAAAATCTTTCATCTTTTTCTTTAATGGAATCGGCTCTGGAAAACTGAAATCTTTTACCAGTTTCAAATCCTCACGAAATCCTACAACAAATAATCGTTCTCTATTTTGTGGAATGCCATAATTCTTTGCATTTAAAATTGACCATGTGATTTTATATCCCAATTCTGCAAAAACTTGCTGCATTTTTTTCCACGTTTTCCCTCCATCATGTGATGTGACAGCTTTTACATTTTCATAAATAAAAACTTTAGGCTTTATTTCATCAATTAGTCTAGCGTACTCGTAAAAAAGTGTACCTCTTGTATCCTCCAAGCCTCTCTGTTTTCCTACCAAAGAGAACGACTGGCAAGGACTTCCTCCAACGAAAAGATCCACTTTACCAGCGTATTGCTTTCCATTTAGGAATGCAACATTCCAATGGAATTGCTCATCTTTAATATTATAGTTTGCCATATATGACACTTTCACCTTGTTTCTCTTTTCCATCCCTTCATAAAGAGAATCTACGTATTTCTTTCTAGCCTCCCAGTCATCTCCCATGGATTCAAGTTTCTTTTGTATATCCATATAATTAATTTTTTCATGCAATTGACTTGCCCTTTGTGATAAATCCTGTACCTTACGAATAATCTTCTTTCCATCTAGGGCTTCCAGTTTCTCATAAGCTGAATACACTAACTCTGAGATACTTCTCCAATCAATATCATCTCCACTTTCAAACTCAATATCTTTACCAAGATCCTCAAGAGAATTATCTCTTTTATAATCATTTGAAACTTCAAGAATAACCTGTAACTCTCTAAGTTTTGTCTGTTGCATAGAACCTTGTCCAATTTCAGCCAAAAACTCTTTATACTCTTTTACTCTTGATGCTTTAACCTCTTTCATTGAAATAACTTTTTTCAATATTTTTTCCACTAATTTTGAGTTTTGTTTCGGTAATGAATCAATCTTATGAAGAACAGTTTCGTATTCATTTAATGCTTCTGCCAACATACCATCTAACTGATTTTTATATAAATCTTCAACTTCATCATTAAATTGAATATTTTTGATAATAACAGATAATTCTCTCAGCTCATTGCCGATTTCATCTATATTCATACCTATTTTTTTAGTAAGGATTGCCACATCACCATTATCACAGGCAAAAACTATCTCGTTCTTTATCTGCATTCTCTGCAATGCATGCTCTATTGCTCCAATACCGCTAAAAACAGTCGCTATCCTAATCATTATGCTCGTCTCCTTTTTCTGTATCCAAGCTTATTTCAACCATTTCCATGATGTCACAAATATCACAGTTAAGTGCATTACAAATTTTTTGTAAAATTTCTGTGTTTACATTCTCATTTTTTGACAATTTAGCTATGGATGTTGGACTAATCTTAGCTTTTTGAGCCAAATCTTTTTTTAACATATCTTTATCTATTAACAGTTTCCAAAGCTTTTTGTAACTTATCGTCTGCATTAATTTTCTCCATTCAGGTTAAAGTTACCCGATTTCATATTATATAGTTTAGTGTACCACACAAACATTCGTTTGTACATACTGGATTGCAAAAAAATCTGCGTTCTTGAAATTCAAATTCACGATAAGTTCTATAATTTTTGTGAAAACGTTATTTTCTACATTTTATGCAACACCAGTATCAACTTTACTTTCAAAAATGAACGTACAGTAAATTTTTCAGTTACAGTTTTCTACCCACACCTAAGTAAAATTCTGTTTTTTCATTTGACCTACATGACGATTAACACAGGGCACGCTATCGTGCCCTATCTCTGCCTCCATCCTTTCTTTCCACACCCCACTCTTGCTTCATCTCCAATGTCTTTTCATAAATAGCCTGATAATCTTCAAATATCTTATCCTCATCAGAAATATCCACTCCACATGCCTTGCAAACAGCACTGTACAGCTGAATATTGTATGAATTATTGTCCGGCTGAAACTGTAGCATCCTTGCCTTCTCGATAACAGACAAATCATCAAAAGCACTCCCCCGGTGTTTAATCTCATCCTGTATCTCTTCTGTTTTGGTTCTGACAACCAATTCACACATGCCCTTATAAAGCAAATCCGTCTCTTCCAGAAGTTCATCGACATCTGCAATATGCCCCATGTCCAGAAACTTCATCTGCACAATAGACCTAACTGTGTCGTAACTCTTTAGTTCCCTGAATCCATACGTCTGAGCCTTTTCCAAAGGTGTCATCTTTTTGTATGCCTCATAGCTGCCTTTATCATCTGACCGATCATCAGCATATTCCTCCGTAATATTCGCTTCGCTAGCATCTCCTACTGTGGCATCCATGGTATCTTCTGCTGAAATCTGTTCACATACCTCTGCATTTCCGGGAATTCTTTTGCGTTCAAGTTCCTTTAGTGTCATAAGGAGCGGAGTTATCCCACTCATTTTAATAAATGCCACACTGATACAGAACTCATCGCAATTATTAAGTTCCCTATCTATTGAAACCAGCACTTTCTTGCCTTGTCTGTAATCGTTGGATACAAATTCCGGACGATAAGCCAGATTTGAATTGATTGTACTGTCTATATAGGCCGTAGCCATTGATTTTGTTATTTCCTCTGTTCTCATTTTGTTGCCTCCGGGCATAATGCTTAGGTATCATATTAATTCACATTTCTCAATCCCAAAGTTTACTATCCAAAATCTTATGTAAACTTTGAACTACCGTATCATAACTCACCGGAACAAAAAGCAGTCCCATAGTTTCTACTATCTTATGAATATCATACAAATGCCTTGAATGTCGATCTGTTTTTCCCTGAATATAAAGTTCGGCAAATGCTTCTTTATCATGATCTAAATTCATAAATTATTCCCCATTCTATTAGTTTTTTGGCTGTTGCTCCGTTTATAGCATACGACACTTCTGACAACTGCTCTTTAGTAAAACGTTTCTGTCTTACATAAGATAACATTGTATCAACCGTTTCTTTCAATGATAACTCTGTATATTTTTCAGCCTGTACAATACAATCCAAAAGCTGTAAAAGTTCCGCATTATTATTCGAGACCGGGACTGCCGATTTCTTAACCCGCACTTTCTGGCTCCCCACCATAACTGTCCGGCCATTTGTAGCTTCTGTATTTGTAACTATTTCGATTACAGCCGGCATCTGTGTTGTCAGCCCAAGTTGATTGACAAACGATAATCCTGTTATATAACCATATGTTTCATATTTATTCCTCACATATTTACGCATAATGACCAAAAGAGGATCCAAATAACTTTTTCCCAAAAGTCCTCCGGCTTTTGGGATATAATAGATTCCATTAGCATATCTCTCCAAAAAGCCTTTTGCCACAAGTCTCTTCACTGACTGTCGTACTGCATTTTCAGATAACCCTTCTATTTTTAAATCATTCAAAAATATTGGTTCGTTATATCCGTAATTTTCTAATAAATAAGATTTCAACATAATCCTGCCTCCACACAAATAGTACCATTTTTATATATTTATTGTAAATATTTGTGTCTTGTCAATATCTATTATGCGCAAAATCTAGCGAATTCAGTATAAAAATCTTTTTTTATGCCTTCCCTCTCTTTATCCGGCGGTCAACGCGTATTTAACCCATTTCACCGCCGCTTTAATTTTCTTTTTCTTCCCCGTACTCAACTTCCATCAATGTCAGTCCGCATGCCGGGGCGGTATAACCGGCTGCTGCGCGGTCGCGGGCGGCAAGGATTTCCGGAATGGCGGACGGTGAGAGACGCCCGTCTCCGACCTCGATAAGTGTGCCCGTGAGGATACGGACCATATTCTGCAGGAAGCCGGAGCCACGGTAATCAATAGCTATATCCGGGCCGGAAGCGGTTATTTTGATGTCATAAATAGTACGGACAGTTGATTTTTTCATCTTGCGGTTGCCGCAGAAAGATGCGAAATCATGCGTGCCGACAAGCTGTGCAGCGGCAGCCTCCATGCGGTGGACATCAAGCGGCTTATCGTATTGATATTGAAAGCGGTGGGCGAAGACGTCCGGAATGCCGCCGGTGCGGATGCTGTAGCGGTATGTTTTGGCGGTTGCATTGTAACGGCTGTGGAAGCGCTCATCCACGCTCTCTATCGAAAGAACCGCAATATCGTCCGGGAGATATTGATTCACATATGATAACATTGCAGATGTATCGCGCGGAGTATCCAGATGATAATTGGCTACCTGACCGCGGGCATGGACGCCTGCATCGGTTCTGCCGGAGCCGGTCAGTTCCACGGGATATCCCACCATTGCAGAAAGCACAGCTTCGATGCGGCCCTCGATTGTCATATCGGTTGAATTCTGCCCTTGCCAGCCCTTGTAGCGAGTGCCGTCGTATTGAATTATCATCTTGTAATTGCTCATGTATCCGGTTCCTCCGTGGATTCATAATTTGATAAGATTATATCATAAAATATGTCAAAAAACACCCCCGGATTATATTATACCGGCCCCAAAAAGTTAGACCAAAAATCTAACGATTGGAGGTCGGTATTTTTATGGCTAAATATAGCTTCGAATTCAAAAAAAAGATTGTTGATGCTTATTTAAATGGAGAAGGTGGATATAAACATCTTTCATCTGTCTATGGTCCTGCTAAAAGAGATATACAAAAATGGGTTCACAATTATCAAACTTTAGGAGATGAAGGTTTACTACGTTCTCGGAAAAATGATATATATTCTTTCGAAAAAAAACTTTCTGTTGTAGAATTATATTTATCAAGTGAAATCTCATATCAAGATTTAGCATTGCAAGAAGGTATTACCAATCCCAGTATGATTGCGAATTGGGTGAATCGCTTTCGGACAGCTGGTCCTGATGCATTGAGACCACATAAGAAAGGTCGAAAGAAAATATTGGATAAATCAGATAAGGATCCGAAAATAGTACCAGCAGAAGAGTCTTTCGTTGACACATGTGCCGAACATGTAAAAGAACTGGAAGATGAACTTCTGAAGTTAAGAATAGAGAATGCGTTTTTAAAAGAACTGAGGAGACTGCGTTTAGAGGACGAAGCAAAAATGAGAGAACGGCAAGAATCATCAGCAGCCTCCGAAGACAGTTCAGATTAAAAGACCTTCTCTCATATACCGGAATGCCAAAAGCTACATATATGTATTGGCAAAAGCGTTTTGATAGAGAAAATCCTGATCAGAAAATTGAGGAAAAGATACTCAGGATTCGTGAAGAACATAAGGATTACGGATATCGTAGGATTTTCGGAGAACTTCGCAATCAGGGATGTTCCATAAACAAAAAGAAAGTTCAACGTATTGTTCAAAAGCTCGGATTACAAGTAATGTCCTACACTCGCAAAAGCAGAAAGTATAGTTCCTATAGAGGTAAGGTTGGTGCGGTTGCTCCGAACAGGATTCACAGACGTTTTGGCACACATATACCTCATCAAAAAATCACTACAGATACCAGCGAGTTCAAGTATTACGAAGTTGATAAGAAAGGTCATATGACTATGCATAAGCTTTATCTCGATCCATTTATGGATATGTGTAATGGCGAAATACTTAGTTATGGAATAGATCAGAGACCTTCTGCCAAGAACGTAATGGATGCCTTGGATAAGGCAATTAAAATTACTGCGGACTGTCCATGCAGAAGAACTTTTCACTCAGATCAGGGATGGGCTTACCAGATGAAAGCATACTCTCACAGGCTAAAAGAAGAACGAATATTTCAAAGTATGTCTAGGAAAGGAAATTGTCTTGATAATTCAGTAATGGAAAACTTTTTTGGGTTGCTCAAGCAAGAAATTTATTACGGTGTTGTTTATTACAGTTACGAAGATTTAAAAGCAGAGATTGAAAGATTTATAAAATACTACAATGAGAAACGAATAAAAGAAAGGCTAGGATGGATGAGCCCTGTTCAATACAGACTTCATCTTCTAGCTGCATAAAGAAAAACGAGACGACCGAAGTCGTCTCGTAAAAGTCTAACTTTTTGGGGCCACCTCAAAAAGTGACTGTCTTTTTTATTGTTCAGTTGTCCCTTTGAGCAAATTGGGATTGACATTTTTTAATTTTTCTTTTGTTCGATTTTTCAGCAATATTTGCATTTGTGTTCTTGCCATTTTATGCAATTTAGCAAAACGCTCACTTTGCGGTAAGCCTTCCTTTATTAGTTCGGCATTTTGACTTTCCATATTTACCAAGATAATCAGTTCCTCAGCTGTAGCATAATCTCTGATATTTTCCCCCTTCTGTGCCTCAATAGGATGTTCATCTCTCCATTCTCGTGCTTTCTTTCCAAAAAGAGCTACATTAAGCATGTCTGCCTCATCCGCAAACGTATATCCTTTTTCTATAGACGTTAATTCATCTGTAATAAGATATCTTTGCACTGCATCTGTATGTATATGATAATTAATCTTTGACAATGCTCTTTTTTCATCCCAGCCAATAGCTTTTCGTTCAGCTTCATCTTTTTTTAATCGTTGATAATCTTTTATAATATACAATTTGAATTCGGGAGAAATCCATGATGCAAATTCAAATGCAATATCAGAGTGGGCGTAGGTTCCACCATATCTACCAGATTTAGATACGATACCAATTGCCTCCGTTGATTTAATCCATTTTTGAGGTGAAATGGTAAAAGCATTATCGCCTGATGAATTTCTAAACCCCTCGAATTCGAGGAGTTTAAAATTTGGATTATGCAATTGTTCCCATAACCCTAAATAATCCAAGGTATTTCTATTCCTTAACCAATTAGAAATTACACCAGCGGCATCTTCTGAATTTTTGTACTTTGCAATATCAGTCAAACTTATATATGCCGATTCGTCTGCAATGTTTCCAATTACCCCTATTTCTACTCCGTTTGCATTAAGTATTGATGTCGGTGCCATTATTTTTTCTCCTTTGCCTTAATATTGTTTTTCTTTAATTGACATAATTTTTCATAATATGTCATTAATTGTTTATGTCGTTTTTGATTTACATTATTCAAATGATATTCAATAATCAAATCGGAAATAATATGTTTGTATGCATTATTATCAATAACACTAGAGAAGTAGACACAAGAATAATTACAAAAAGAGAACTGTCAATTCATCATAGGCAATGTATCTCAACTGATTTTATCAGTATCTATAAATGATACTACTCCATTATCACCTAAAAATCAATATAAAACGGTAAAAAAGTCTGTCGACCTCCAGCATCATATGCTGCTGACAACCATCCCGCCAACCGGGACAACTTGAATTTATCTGTTGTAAAACCTGCAGTTAAATTTTACAGCAGAACAGCTAAAATCGCCACCTGACAGAGGTGGCGATTTTTTATTTCCCGGAATATTAAGGGTTTTACCAGTTGCTATTCTATTAATCCGCTTTCCTTCATAAGGATTTCTATGTCCGTTCCCTTCACCTTCTTCATGACGGTCTTTAAGAGCATTTTTTCCTTGAGTGTGAGTGGCACCTGTGTAATCGGTTTCTTGTCGATTGCATAATAGCAGGCGCGTAAGAGCTCACGCACATCATATTTGCTGCCCCATACCTCAGGAACACCGCGGTCGATGTCTAAGAGAGTATAGACGCTCTCCATACCTGTACGCATTGAATACTCAATAGTGAAAATAGTATCACGCGGAGTTTCCGTGAACTGGCCGAGGAAAGCAAAGTTTACGGCACCGTCAGGAACTACATGCGGGCGGTCCTCATTTTTCCTTGGCTGGAAAAATGCGTTTATATAAGGCATGAAACAAGTCGTCGTGTTGCAGGCATTGGATGCAAGGTCCTCAATTTCATTTTCAGGGATTCCGATGTGGTAAAGCCACTCTTCGCAGACTTCCTTACCGGTGCAGTTACGCATTGCTTTTTTGACATAATTGCCCTCCTTGTTGGTGTTGAGAGCATAAAGCCATACAAGGACCATATTCGGATCCTGGGATTTGAACTGCGGCTGGCGGTTGATTGTCCAGGATAGATACCAGTTGTCCATGCTGTCCTTTACAGTGACAATTCCGCCTGTTGTTACCTTGCCTTCCCTCGGATCACGCTTGCATATGTTCATTATGTGCTGAATGACCTTCTCATCAGATGTGGCTACCGTTGCACTCATCCAGTTGGTTGCCTCGATATCACTGCAGAAAGCATCCGGATTGCCGAACTCGCCGTGTTTTGCCTGCTTCGCAATATTTTTCCACATATCCCATGAATCGCCTTTGCCGTTTACAAGGTCTGTAAGGTCAGGTGCATGGTTCTGGTCGCCGTAGCAGGTGGTGTCGGTGCAGCATCCGTTGGTGATGAATACGAGGTCATCCTCGATGAGGTCGATTGTCTGTTCCTTGCCATCCTTCAGATATACGATCTGACGTGCTATTTTTTTATCGCCCACGGTATCTATTATTACATTCTTAACATCCATACCATATTCAATTTTAACGCCATGTGCTTCAAGGTATTTTACCAACGGAAGGATGAGGCTCTCATACTGGTTGTACTTTGTGAAACGAAGTGCGCTGAAATCAGGCAGTCCGTCGATATGATGGACATAACGGCACAGATAACGTTTCATTTCAAGTGCGCTTGACCAGCGCTGGAATGCGAACATCGTCTGCCAGTAAAGCCAGAAGTTCGTGCTCCAGAATGAATCCGGAAGAACTTCAGAGATTTTCTTGCCTTCAAGGTCTTTCTCCGGTGTGATAAAAAGCTGCGAAAGTGCCATCGCAGATTCCTTGTCAAGTCCGAATTTCTTATCGGTGTGGGCATCCTCGCCGCGGTTTACGGATGCACGGCAGAGAGAATAGTTAGGGTCGTGTTTGTTGAGCCAGTAATACTCATCCAAAACCGATGCTCCCGGCGTTTCCAGTGACGGAACATCACGGAACATATCCCACATTACCTCGAAGTGGTTGTCCATCTCACGTCCGCCCCTCATGAAGAATCCCTTCGTTACATCTTTACGTCCATCGCAGCTTCCGCCTGCAAGCTCAAGTTTTTCCAGAAGATGAATGTGTTCCCCCTTCATCTGTCCGTCGCGGACGAGATAAAATGCTGCGGTAAGACCTGCAAGGCCTGTACCTATAATATATGCTGATTTCTTGTCGACTCCCTCCGGTTTCTCCGGATGAGCGAATGACTCATAAGTTCCTGCTGAATAATACATAATGAATACCTCCTGTGATTTATTTTATGACTTGATTATATTAATATTCATTCTGTACCGCCATAGACAAAAAAATACCCGTGATAAATATTTCATCACAGGTATTTTAATGTAAAATTTTTTATCAGATATGCAGTTTTGTATTGTTATATTTTAAACCTATTTAATGCTGCAGAAAATGCATCCTGTATAACCTTTGCAAAGCGCCCTACAAGATGTACCGGGTCTTCCTTCATGTCGTCCTTAATCCAATCAAGCATGATACCGACAAAACAATATGAATACACTCTGGCGATAAATTCTTTATCATCCTCCCTGACCGTCATATTGGCGGATTCCTCTTCAATCACTCCCATGAGAAGATTGTCTGCAAGCGGTTTAAGGTATTTCTCAACCTGGCCGCGGTCCACGCAGTTATATACATTCATTATGAATGGCTTGTTATCCTGAACTGCCATAAATAACTGTATAAAACCCTGCTGCCATGTGGCATGCGTTTTCTTCTCGGCAAGTGCTTTTCGGGCATCCTCAAGACATGACCATTCCACAAGGTCATATATATCCTGAAAATGATAATAAAAAGTCATCCTGTTAATTCCGCAGTCCTCGGTGATATCGCTTATGGTTATCTTATTAAGCGGTTTCTTAAGAAGAAGGTTCTTAAGTGACTGCTCAAGTGCTCTCTTGGTAATCTGGGACATAAAAACCTCCTCCCGGTAATCCGCTTAACCGTGCAATCCTGCTGTCTGACGGATCATATCCTCAACAACAATGTCATAAATCTCTCCGATTGTATTACAGTATTCAAGGATTTTCCAAGGCTCATTCGTATGGAAATGTATCTTGATAAGATCCTCATCTCCGGCGGCAATCAGTGAATTACCTTCAAAATGTTCCGTGATATAATCCGAGATTTCATCCTCATCAAGATCCTTATCGCGGCGGTCAATCAGAAGCTGTGTGTCGTAACGGTATGCAAACTGATCGTCCTCAGCATCAATGCTGTGAATTTCTGACATATTATGTTCCTCCTATATATAAAAATATAGTGCGGATAACAGGAGTTGAACCTGCACGGGTGTTCCCACCAGAACCTAAATCTGGCGCGTCTGCCAATTCCGCCATATCCGCATTATGCGAAGAAGCCTTACGGACTCTCCGCTAAAAATTATAACCGCACATCACAAAAGTGTCAATTTATTTTGCCGGATTAAGCAGTTCTTCGGCATAATAAACCGACTGCATTGCGTCCTTGCCATAGAAATCCGCTCCTATCATATCCGCGTATTCCTGCGTAAGTACCGCTCCTCCGACCATTATTTTACACCACGGTGCCGACTCATGGAGTTTCTTTATTGTCTCCTCCATGCTTACGACTGTTGTTGTCATAAGCGCGCTGAGTCCGACAAGCGGCGCATGTGTCTCTATCACCTTGTCGACAACCGTCTCCGGCGGTACGTCTTTTCCAAGGTCAATCACATCATATCCGTAGTTTTCGAGAAGAACTTTTACAATGTTCTTTCCGATGTCGTGTATATCACCTTTGACCGTTGCGATAACGATCGTTGCTTTTTTCTCCTGATTTGTGCCCTGACTGCTTACATATTCCTTGATAGCCTCAAAACCTGCTTTCGCAGCCTCCGCGCTCATAAGCAGCTGCGGAAGGAATACAGTACCTTTTTCAAAACCTTTACCGACAATATCAAGTGCCGGCACAAGCTCACCGTTGATTATCTCCATTGTATCCTTGGTGCCGAGTTCATCTTTGGTCGCTTTGTAAGCCTGCTCTTTAAGTCCTTTCACGATACAATCCGTGAGGCTCAGATTTCCTGTCACGGCTTTGCCGGCCTGCTTAACACTTGTTACCGTCTGTGCCACCGGTGTCGGTTCCGCCACGGCATATTTTTCTATATATGACATGCACTGGCTGTCAAATCCGCCGAGCACGCAGTATGTGTCGTATGCCTGAATCATCGCTCGGGCATTCGGATTAATGATACCTGCCGAGAGGCCTGCCTGCATTGCCATCAGGAAAAATCCCGAATTGATAACTTCACGCTGTGGGAGACCGAATGATATATTTGATACACCAAGCACCGTTCTTCCGCCGTGTGCCTTTATCTCACGCACCGTATCAAGTGTGATATTTGCCGAATTATTGTCCGTGCTCATGGTCATAGTGAGTGCATCAATCACGATATCTTTTGGCTTTATACCGTATTGGGCCGCAGTGTCATAGATTTTCTTCGCAACCGCGAGTCTTCCCTCTGCGGTATCCGGAATTCCTGCCTCATCAAGTGCAAGTCCGACGACTGTTCCGCCGTATTTCTGCACCAGCGGAAAAATCTGATGCATGATTTCTTCCTTGCCGTTGACGGAATTGATCATCGGTTTGCCGTTATATATACGCATTGCCTGTTCCATCGCAACAGGATCCGTTGTGTCAATCTGAAGAGGAAGCGGAAGCACGCTCTGCAGTTCATAGACCGTTCTTCTCATCATTGCCGGTTCATCGATCTCCGGAAGTCCTACATTGACATCCAGGATATGTGCTCCCGAATCAGCCTGTTTAACGCCCTCTTCGAGAATGTATTCCATATTATTGTCACGGAGCGCCTGTTTGAATTTGGATTTGCCGGTCGGATTGATTCTCTCACCGATTATGACCGGTCTTCCTCCAAGTTCGACTGCCGTTGAGTATGATGTAACAATAGTATAATCTTTATCAGTAAGCGGCTTCGGAGTGATACCAAAGCAGCGCTCTGTCAGTGCCTTGATATGTGCAGGTGTGGTACCGCAACATCCGCCGGCCATCCACGCACCCATATTGATTATCTCTTCCATATCCTCCGCAAATTCTTCCGGACCTACATCATACACGGTCTTACCGTTCTCGGAGCGCGGAAGTCCCGCATTAGGTGTTATAACAAGAGGAATTGATGCATAGCGCGCCATTGTTTCAAAAATAGGTTTCATCTGTTTCGGTCCGAGCCCGCAGTTCATTCCGATTGCATCCACCCTGAGTCCTTCAAGCAAGGCAACCACGACCTCAGGTGTCGCACCCGTAAGCATCTTATGATGCTCGTCAAAAACAACCGTCGCCACAACCGGAAGATTGGAATTCTCCTTGGCTGCAAGTACCGCCGCCTTGAGTTCGTAAGTGTCACTCATAGTCTCTATAAGAATAAGGTCGGCACCGGCTTTGGCTCCGTATCTGACAACATCGGCATATATCGATACACACTCTTCAAAATCAAGCGTTCCCATCGGTTTGAGGAGTTTGCCAGTCGGGCCCATATCAAGTGCTACATATGCCTTGCGTCCGCTGTCTGCGACTGCTTTCTTCGCATTTACGACCGCAGCCGTGACTATTTCTTCAAGATTATCGTATTTAAATCCGTTGGCGCCGAATGTATTAGCTAATATTATATCTGCCCCGGCATCAAGGTATGCCCTGTGTATATCATACAACACTTCAGGTCTCGTAAGGTTCCATGTCTCCGGAAGTTCTCCCGGTTTAAGTCCTCTCTCCTGAAGGAGTGAGCCGAGTCCACCGTCAAAAAATATTATTCTCCTGCCTAATTCTTCCCTGATATCCAATCAGTTTTACCTCCTGTATGCACAATCTTTTTTGCCACAGATTTCACAGCCCTCTATATGGCATCTGCTGTTCTCACTGCTTATTCCCATAACCGCCGTGACCGACTTCTCCGGAAGCATCACGCCCCCGTCCGAAAGTATGATTCCGACAGTCTTATATGCCGCAAGGACATCCAGAAACTCTTTCTGTATCGTAAGCGGAAGATCTCCGTATCCGGGACTGAACCTCGGTCTTAAAAAGAGTCCTTCTGCCTTGAGTTCTTCTTCAAGCGCCTTCTGGCACTCATTGCAATATGCCTCTATTGCGGCTGCGCCGACGCCCTGAAGCACCGCTGCCTTGGCTATTGATAATTTATTATACCTATTCATCAGCATATCAACACCGTTGCCAAGTGTCGCCGCGAAAAAAATAATTTCCCCGCAGCCGGTCAGATTCTTAGCCAGGTTCTTACTGTGAAATGTAAGTCCCCCCGCAGATATGTTATCATTCTCATCCACTTTAAGTGTAAATCTGCGGTGCACATTCCGCGGCTGCATTACTTTTTCGGCCTCCCGGATACACTCTTCCATCATGTCAAGTGTGCGTTCATCCGGGGTATTCCGCCCCAAACCCATATATCTGAGTGCTTCTTTGCGGTCTATTATCATCCTATGATCTCCGAGAGGTTGTCAAGAATCCCTTTCGCTATCTCCGGCTTATTCATTGAATATACATGAATATGGTTAATTCCGTTAGCGATAAGGTCAATTATCTGGTCAGTCGCATACGCTATTCCCGCCTGGCTCATTGCCGCAGGGTTGGTACCGAATCTGTCAACTATTGCCTTGAATCGTTCCGGTACATTGCATCCCGAAAGTCTCACTGCGTTCTCAACCTGGTTGGCTCTTGTAATCGGCATAATTCCCGGAACAACCGGCACGAGTATTCCGGCCTCGCGTACTTTATATAAGAAATTATAAAAAATATTATTGTCAAAAAACATCTGTGTCGTGAGAAATTCACAGCCTGCGTCAACTTTTTTCTTAAGATTAAGGATGTCCTCTTTCTTCGTTGCCGAATCCGGATGTCCTTCTGGGTAACATGCCCCTCCGACGCAGAAATCGCCGTACTTCTTAATATCTCCGACAAGTTCAGACGCATAGTGGTAATCCTTAAACGGATCTCCTTCAAAATCCTTCGGTCTGTCACCGCGCAGTGCAAGTATATTCTCAATTCCGGCTTCCTTCATTCTGCCAAGCGTGTCTTTAATATCTTCCCTGCCCGCACCGACACATGTAAGATGTGCTATTGTGGTAACATCATATCTGTCCTGTATCTCGGAAGCTATATTGACTGTATTGCCTCTTGTGCTTCCGCCGGCACCGTATGTAACGCTCATATACGCCGGTTTAAGAGCAGCAACGCCAAGTGCCGCTTTCTCAACAGATTCGTAGTTAGCGGTTGTCTTCGGTGGAAAAACCTCCATTGATACCGTTATTTTCTCGTCTTTTAATATGTCTCTTAATTTCATGTATTATGTCTCCTTGATCAGTCGTCAAAACGCAATGATGCGGCTCCTATTGCCGTTGCATACTGTGCTTCCTTCGGTATTATGAATTTAACTCCGCAAAGATCGCCTACCGCTCCGAGCAGTTCTTCCGCCTGCGGAAGTGTCGCTACCGAACCGGTCGCAACTATGGTCTTGATGTCAGTATTACGACACGCAAAGACAGCTAACATTCCCGCCGTCTGATATACCATATTAAGTATTCCGAGTGCTATATCCGCATTCGTGACATTGTTCTTGATCTTACCGAAATTGGATGCAGTGACATACGATGGCAATGCTGTCGTGTCCGTATTGCTGATTTCGTTAATTCCAAGGTCAACCTTCGTCACATCGCCTCCCTTGGCAAGCTCCGCAACCGCAGTCACATCACTTTCTCCAAGCATCTTCGTTGCAAGCCCGATAAGCGTTCCTCCGCCGACACCGCTTCCTCCGATATGCTCATATACATCATTACGTGCATGAACAAAGGCGGTTCCCGTTCCCATACTTATGACAAGAGTTTCATCAAGCCCGGACATTATAAGTCCGCTGTGCCCGATTGCTTCAAACTCATTAACTTTACAGCTTGGAATATCATATATGCTTCCCCCCTCAACCTGTGAGGATCCTACCCCCGTAAGGACAATCTTACGAACCTGGTCAAATGATATTCTGTTACTGTACAGAAGGTTGCCGATTGCCCCGTAAAGGGCAGTTATCTGGTCCGCTGCCTTTACCTGCAGTGTCGCAATACATTCCTTCTTTTCGTTAAGTGCCACAATTTTGGTCGTGGAACCGCCTATATCAACGCCTAATACAACATTCATGTCTCCGTTTTTCTCCCATAATAAGGCATTCTGCCGCCTTTTTTTATGGTTCATAGTATAGCATTTTGACATGTTATTGTAAAGGATGTTTATTTTTACGTAACAGTGGGGTTCCGCGCGGCGCCACACTTCCGCCCTATCTGCACTTCCCCGCGCGGCATACTTACAGCAGTGCGTCAAGTCCCGCCTCGTCAAATACCTTCTTGTGCGCAAACAGCTTGCAAAGTGCGGCAAAATTCTCTTCGGAATGTTCCACCTCTCTTGAATAGAGATGCGCTATATCAACGCGCTCAGTGAATGAAAGCGAGCCGCCGTTGCGCTTCCACACCGCCATATCACACTGCATGATCATGAGTGTGCTCACTATTGCCATCTTGACTTTTGTGAGAACATCACGGTCAAATACCCCTTTTAGAAAATACCTGAACACGAAATACGATAATATATTCTCATACTCGTAAGCATATGTACGGCAGTACGAACGATACTCCGATTCGATATTATCATAACCGCTGCCATAAAGAATACTATCGCAAAGGCCGGCAAGTTCCACCCATTCACGCTTGATTATCACCTGTCTGAGGTAATATTTCCAGAACGTCCGATACGCAGATGCCTTATCGGCTTTACGCGGTCTCCATGAAGCCGGAGGGTTGTAATCAGTGATAATATTGCGAAGACGGTCCGGATTCTTTATATTACGCTGTAAATTTATTGCATAGTCAAGAAGGATCCGCATACGACCGTAAATGTCGGTTTCACGGTTCCACACCATGTCAAACGCGCGTTTTCTGGCATCCCTTAAATTCAGGAAAAGAAGGCCGTCTATATCATTAAGCGCCGGAAACGCATCCTCATCATTGTGTTCGGTAAATCCCGGCGTACGGTCTTCTGTAAGAATAAGCTCTGCCGCGGTTTGGCAGGAAAGTGCAATGCCTGTCTCACGCAGATTGCCGTACTCGGTTGTATAACGCGGATACTGGTCACAAGTCACACATAAAGCATCCTCTCCGAGGGCGGTGTACAAATCGCACAGATTATTGTCATTGAGAAAAGGGCATCTTCCGTCTTCCCTAATGCGAAACTGCCCTTCTGCTCCTTTGACACCATCGACCATAACCGAATGAAGACGGTCGCCGAAATCGCCGGTTATGGTCTTATAATATTCGTATGAGGCATCATCCACATCCACCTGCCAGCCTGCGCAGCAGGTATCCTTGCATTCGCCCGCGATACATTTGAATTTATCATAATAATCAGGTGTTCTAATCAACATAATTGTTATATTTATCGAGCTGGTTAGCCGATGTTACTATTTCCTCCATTAAGCCGCCGGCCTCTTTGGTCTTGGCCATATTATTGTTGCTGAGTTCAACAGCCATATCCATGCTGGCAGCAACCTCCTCGCTGGCTGCGGAAAGCTGGTTAATGCTGTCAACAATCGCATTATTGGAATCAACAATCTGTTTAAGCTGCTTCTGCGTATCTGTAACACTCTCGTAGAGCTGTTTGAACATATCCTCCATCTTGACGTAGGTGCCCATTGAATCGTCTATAAGCACTTTCTCATCTTCGATTGATGCCACAACCTTGCTTACGGTTTCCCTGGTTCCGGAAGCATTGTTTTCGAGTGTCTCCACTATTCCGTTTATTTCGGCGGTAAGCGTCTTAGTCTCATCGGCAAGATTACGGATTTCATCGGCAACGACCGCAAAACCGCGTCCTGCCTCACCGGCTCTGGCACTCTCGATTGATGCATTGAGCGAAAGAAGATTGGTCTGTGAGGATATACCGTTAATCTTGTCGGTGATTCCTCTTACTTCAATTGCATTCTTTACAAATTCATTGATCGTATTCATAACCTGCTCATTCATTGCAGAAATATTGGATGCCTTATCATCAAGTTTCTCAACAAGCTTACGTCCCTCGGAAACCATGTTAAGTGAATCGCCTGCGATACGTTCCATTCTCGATGCATTGCTGTCAGCAGTAATGATCATTTCCTGGATATTGCTTGTCATAACTGTCTGGCTCTCTATATTCTTGGCATTATCGTTATTGCTGTCGGCAACCGCCTTAAGTGTCTCAAGCGCAGTTGTCGTTGCATCGTTAAGTTCTTCCATAAGAGCATCCGCTTTATTGGTGTTCTCTTTAACCGTGTTGCCCAGTGCAAGTACGTCAGAAAGAATCTGTTCGGATTTCTCCTTCTCTGACTTAACCTCATTCATCTGCTCACCCTTCATGACCTTCTCGAGATGTGTAATCCATGTAAGTGCAGATCCGGCGACACCGATGGTAGCAGCCTGAAGCAATGCCGATGAAAGTGCAAAATCAATTCCGGATGGCATACTGCCGCTGATAGCTGCCATAACAACCGATACAATATTAAGTACAAGAAATACGCCGGAAATAATTCCCATAAATAAAGTATCAAAATACAGTACATACATTACCATAATAGGAAATGCCATCGTAAAAACAGTATCGCTCTTCGCGTTAATAAGTGCGATTCCGTATATTGCGGCATAACCTATGATCGATACGAAGCGGAAGAGATTTCCATCCTTTTTAATAAAATACACGACATAGTCCGCCACAAGAGTTGCCGCGGTTGCCGCTGCAACAATAATTCCCAGATTCATCGAAATATTTCCCTTCATGGCGTCCTGAAGATAGCCGCCAATCAGAAATACATCTATAATAGTCATAATGATTATTACAAATGTATTCGTCTTTTTCATGTATTTCATTGAGTTTCTCCTAATACATGCTTAATATATTTATTTTAACATCTTCCGCAATGTGTATCAATATCTTTTTTTGTAGCATTTAATATAAAAATTCATATAAAACTCCGGGCAGAAGAACTACATCTTCCACCCGGAGCCACAATGTCAAATATTACATTACAGGTTCAAATTCAAAACGAAGTCTCGGAAGTTCCTTGATTTCGTAATAGTAATTAGTGAGCCAGTCTTCACCCTGTGACGGATCGTTCTCACCTGTCGCAGGAGGAGCGAAAATATTGAGTTTCACAGTCTTTGGTCCGCTTATCTTACCGTCAAAGAATGCCGGCATGAAATCTACGAATTTAACGCCCGGAGCCTTGTAAAACCACTGTCCGTTAATTTCCATCATAAGGTTGGCATCAGCAAGACTTCCTTCAAAATAAGCCTCGGCAAAAACAGGATTTTTCTCAAGGTCAACATCAATTGCGATACCTTCTGAATCTTCCGAGCTTCCCCAACGCAGTGTGACCGGAAGTTCGGCACCGCCCTTAACTTCAATTCCCTGCTTGAAGAAATCGTCATTCATGATTTCCTTGTATGCGCCGAGAATAGGCTGCTCAACTCCGACATCGGAATTGTTAGGGTCGGTAATCTCAAGTCCGAGTCTTCCGTCATCCCTGAACTGGTAGAATGTGAAACCGCTGAGCCAGTTCTCGCTGTCGGCTTTGATGTATTCGCAGAATTCCTTAACGGTTGCAATCTGGTCAAAAGGTCCTGTTACGTCGCCGTCCGCATTGAACTCAGAGATAAGCATCGGCTTGTTTACACCGCCGTTGATCTCACGGAATCTCTTGTATGCCGCCTTGGTTCCGTCATAAATTTCCTTAGTATTGCTTCTCTTATGCTTGCTGTTGTCCTTAAGGGCAACCTCATAAGGCCATCCCCAGTTGAGTGAAAGGTACTGGTCAACAGACCAGATGTCAGTTTCCTTAACTGCCTCTGCAAATTCTGCTTCTTTCTCGATTTTGTCCGAGCCCGGCTCAAGACCGCCTATACAGAGGATTGTAGATACATTAGGAGCGATTTTCTTAAGGATTCTCTGGAATCTTACATAGAAATCGGCAACCTGTTTGTAGCTTGCTCTCTTGGTAAATGAGAACCAGTCTCCCGTAGCTTCGTGATTAAGTCTTAACATCATGCGGCCGTAAGGAACAAGGTCCTTGGCAATGGCTTCAATCTGCTCATCCGTAACGTTTGGATCGCATGTAAGTGTAAGGACAACTTCCTGTCCGTGTTTTCTGATATCACGCATGCATGTAAACGGCTCTCCGTCATGATTTCCGTCAATTCCGCCGCGGTATGGGAAATAATCATCATACGGATAATCCCATGCAAAAGAAATATTGGTATCCTTGCATGCCTCGCTGACTCTCTGCGGCCACTCCTTATCAAAAGGATAGTAGCAATACATAATATTGATTCCTCTATGTGGTCTGCCAAGTTTTCTTAAAATATAATCCTGATTGACATAAAGTCCTCTTTCGCTTCCGTCTCCGAGATCGAGCGCACACTTTGCAGGTGTAAGCTGTGTCTTTGATATTTTCATAAATGACCTCCTGATATAAAATTTATTTCATAAATACAAATGATTTAAGCTCAAATAAAGCTTTGTTCTCAAAATATGTTTTGGTCCAGCCGCCATAAGCCGTTGTAACCTTGAAAAATACCGCGTGTCTTCCGGTAACCGCTTTCACAACAGTATTGACCGTTCCTGAATCATGTCCTATCTTAACCGAACCGATTTCCTCGCCGTCTTCTCCATCGATAAGGATATGAAGCATACAATCGGCTCCCATACCGTTGATCTGTGCAGCAAATTCCATTGTTCCGGAGCTGTAATCGTCACCGAATTCGTAATATTTGTAACCGATTACCGTTCCTTCTTTAATATTGGTAATCACACGTTCAAAAGGATTATGCTCCGTAATAAAAGCTTCGCCCTTAAGCACGCATGCGATATCCGCCGGCGTAACCTTATACGGTGAAAGAGCGTCTTCAAAACCAAGCGATGTCATCTCAACCGTCGGTATCGTACCATCCGCAAGAATCTCTATTTTCTCAACGCAACCTCTTCGCGACATGATTGAGCCGTTCGTCATCCTATGGTAAAAAATATACCATTGTCCGTTAATGCATGCAACCGAGCCATGGTCATTACCGCCCGGATAATCCGCACCGTTATCTACAATGTATCCGCGGTATGTGAACGGTCCAGTCGGCTTGTCCGATGTCGCATATGCAAGGCGCGAACCCTGCTGCGGTGAATATATAAGATAGTACAACCCATTAATCTTACGCATCGAGCACGCCTCAAAAAAGAGCTTATCTTTGGTATCGAAGCCACGCTCCGGAACCGGCTCATTCGGTATGATATGTTCTATCTCACTGCCGTCTATGATCTCATACATATTATCGCTGTTGACCTCGGCCATAAACGAGCGTTCAAAACCGCAATAAATATATGTACGTCCGTCATCATCCACGAACACGCCCGGATCTATGAACCATCCGTCACAGCAGATTTCATCCGGCATAGTGTATTTATATTGGGAAATAAGCTTGAACGGTCCTTCCGGCCTGTCGCTCACTCCAACGCAGCCGCGCGCATTGATAATGTACGCATAAAGATAATATCTGCCATCTTTCTCTACTACATCCGGCGCGAAAAGCTGGTTATTCTCATTCGTCCAATCGGTGTCGGCCGCATGATCCCTGTCCGGAAGCGTGTGAAAAATATCACCGTGGCATACCCAGTCATTCAGATTATCAACCGGTGCACTCCAGCACTTAAGCACATAGTCGCAGAAGCTGTCCGCCCCAGCCTTGTCATGTGAACCGTACACATACACCCTGTCCCCAAAAACTCTCGGCTCACCGTCCGGAATATACTCCCACTGTGGAAGATATGGATTAGCCATAACAAAATCCTCCTGTCAAATCAAATAATCTATTAGACTATAACCTATATCCATATGAAAAAAAAGGGAATTATTATATATTTTTTACTTGAATTAATGCACATTCATATTGACAAAAAAACCCCCGCCGCGCATAATACATAAAAAAGATGTTGATTTTTCAACATTAATGTAAGGAGGTAATGAGGATGTCCATGTCGGATCGATTTGATATTTTTACAATGACAATAACTCAGATATACCGCAGTCTCCAGCGTATCAAGAACCGCGAGATGACGGAGGTAAATCTTAAAGGGGTGCATGTAATGTGTTTACACACGCTCAACCACAACCCGGGCGGAATGACATTAACCGCACTCAGCCAGGCATGTGAAGAAGACAAAGCTGCAATGTCAAGAACAATCGCGGAACTTACCAGACGCGGGCTTGTGACCACATCAACGGAAGCTAAGTACCGCGCACCGATTATACTTACCGAGACAGGCCGCGAAACAGCAACCAAGGTCGATGAGATGATCAATGAAGCCGTGGATGCCGGCGGAAACGGACTTACCGATGCCGAGCGCGCCGAGTTCTACCGCATGCTCACGCTCATATCCAATAATCTTATTAAATACCTTAAGGAGGACTGACAACATGTTCTGGGCAAAGAAAATTTACTGCCGATGCTACCAACAGATTTTTCATATAGCAATCCCGTTTCTTCCATATAGAAAGCCGAAGATACTTCAGGGAATTGCAGAGCTTCCTACCCTGCTTCATAAGAAGAAAATAACATCTCTCCTTCTCGTGACCGATGCAAGCATCCGTTCATTCGGACTTACCGCACCGCTTGAGAAACTTCTTGCCGATGAAGGAATTGAATGCATAGTATATGATAAAACGGTTGCCAACCCGACAACTGTCAACGTTGCCGAAGCACTTGAACTTTATAAAGAAAATAACTGTGAGGCACTTATAGGTTTTGGCGGAGGTTCATCAATTGACTGTGCCAAGGCAGCCGGTGCAAGAATCGCCCGGCCGGGCAAAGAACTTTCTGATATGGAAGGAATCCTGAAAGTAGGACGTAAACTTCCGCTTTTAATTGCAATTCCGACAACTGCCGGAACCGGAAGTGAGACAACACTTGCCGCGGTGATCACAGATGCCGAGACCAGACATAAATACCCTATCAATGATTTTCCGCTCATACCGCATTATGCGGTTCTCGACCCGGAGGTGACACGTTCACTCCCGCCGTCACTCACTGCGACAACGGGAATGGATGCACTTACACATGCAGTCGAGGCATATATCGGACGCTCTACAACCGCCGGAACCCGCAAAGATTCCATCCGCGCCGTGCAGCTTATTTTTAAATATATCAGAACAGCTTACAACGATGGCAATGATATGAGAGCGCGTAAGCAGATGCTTTATGCTGCATACCTTGCCGGAAGTGCTTTTACCAAATCATATGTAGGATATGTGCATGCGGTTGCACACTCACTCGGCGGCAGATACAACACCCCGCACGGACTTGCCAATGCCGTACTTCTGCCGCATGTACTTGAGGCTTACGGCGAATCTGCCGCGCACAAATTATGCAGACTTGCCATCTGTGCAGGCCTTGCCGATGCCGGTACCCCGGATGATGAAGGTGCTGCAATTTTTATCGAAGCAATCAGGCAGATGAAGGAGGACCTCAACATTCCGGATGTGATTCCCGAAATCAAAGAGGAGGACATTCCGGAGCTTGCACGCTTTGCCGACAAAGAGGCTAATCCTCTTTATCCTGTTCCGAAGCTTATGAACGCTTCTGAGCTGGAAAAATTCTACTATTGTGTCATGTCATTGGGACAGGCAGACTAACGGAGGACATTATGACACCGGAACAGATTAACAGAATAATTACAGACCAGAAAAAATACTACGCCAAAGGCCACACACTTCCCGTATCCGCAAGGATCAACGCACTTAAGAAACTTTATTTTGCAATAAAAGAGCGCGAGAGCGAAATCCACGCGGCAATAAAGGAAGACCTCGGAAAAGGTGCTTTTGAAAGTTATATGTGCGAAGTCGGTCTTTCACTCAGCGAAATATCATACATGATAAAGCACGCCCGCAGATTCTCACGCGAACACCGCGTTGCAACTCCGATTGCACAGTATGTGTCCCGAAGCTATGTTAAGCCATCGCCTTACGGAACCGTGCTTATCATGAGCCCGTGGAATTATCCTTTCCTGCTTACGATTGACCCGCTTGCGGATGCGATAGCTGCAGGAAATACTGTGGTTCTTAAGCCGAGCGCATATTCACCGGCCACAAGTGCCGTCATCGAATCCATTATCAAAGATTGTTACCCGGCTGAATATGTAACGGTTGTTACCGGAGGCCGCGCAGAAAATTCATGCCTTCTTGAGGCGGAATTTGATTATATATTTTTTACCGGAAGCCAGGCTGTCGGCCGCGAAGTCATGCGCAAAGCCGCCGAACACCTTACGCCGGTATCACTTGAACTCGGCGGCAAGAGCCCATGCATCATAGACCGGAGCGCCAATCTTAAAATTGCCGCCAAACGTGTCGTATTCGGCAAATATCTCAACTGCGGCCAGACATGTGTCGCTCCCGATTATATTTACTGCCACGCAGACATAAAAGATGCCTTTATCGCTGAAGTCCGGAAACAGATTGCCCTCCAGTACGGGGATGACCCGCTTGCAAATACTGACTACGGTAAAATAATAAATGCAAAGCATTTCAACAGGATCAAAGATTTGATTGACCCTTCCAAAGTTGTGTACGGTGGTTCATGTGACGAATCGTCGCTTAAGATTGCGCCGACGGTCATGGATAATGTAACGCGCGATGACGCTGTCATGAAAGAAGAGATTTTCGGACCGGTCATGCCGGTTATGACTTTTACCGATTATGAGATGTTAATAAATGATATTAATTCACAGCCGCACCCGCTGGCACTGTATATTTTTGCCTCGGACCGTAAACTTATAAAAAATATCACATCCCGCATAAGCTTCGGCGGCGGATGCGTGAACGACACGATCATCCACCTTGCCACAAGCAATATGGGATTTGGCGGTGTCGGTGCGAGCGGTATGGGTTCCTACCACGGCCGTGACGGTTTCAATACTTTCTCACACTACAAAAGTATTGTCGATAAGAAAACATGGCTCGACCTCCCGATGCGCTACCAGCCTTACCGCAGCTTTAACGGTAAATTAATAAGAATGTTTTTAAAATAAATTACTTGTCGCTGTCGATGTACACTGCCGCCTCATCAAGGTCCTTGCACACGGCAGCGACTTTCTGTCTCATTACATCATCCGGCTGCCACAGATCCGGCACCATAATAGTCCGGCAGCCCGATGCCAGCGCTGCCTTAAGCCCGCTTTCCGAATCCTCAAATGCGTAGCACTCGCTCGTCGGAAGTTTTAGTTTTCCGGCCGCCTCAATATAAATATCAGGTTCAGGCTTGGATTTAGCCACCATATTCCCACACATGATAACATCGAAATATTTATCGATATCTGCGTCCTTAAGATGTGCTTTTACAACATTTTCCGGTGATGATGATGCGACCGCAATACGGTATCTGTGGCCTTTAAGATAATCAAGAATGGTTTTAAGTCCTTTTTTCACCGGAACATGGTTATTGGCATAGTAATCATCAATATATTCATAGGTCATGCGCTCAACTTCGGCCTCATCGCACTTCCCGCCAAAACGTTCACGCCATTTCTGCTTAGTCACCTCAAGATTCATCCCCAGTGTCTCTATCACCATAAATCCGGCCGGGCCTATTCCAAGCTTGTCCCCTACATAGTCCCACGCTTTCACAAAAACAGACTCAGTGTCAAACATGAGTCCATCCATATCAAATATAGCACCTTGCATTATGCCATCCTCCTTATATTTCAGTATAAGTTTTAACATAAAAAAGTCTTTTAATACATCTCGACAAAATGTCGAGATGACAGCGATTTTTGTCTGTCTTATTCTGTTGACTTTTGGCATATTTACCGTTAGAATAACACATGTAAGAACGAAATGTTCTTATTACCAAACCCCCTCTTATTTCAGAGTTAAAACTCTGATATTAACCCACATATATCCTTAAGATTCCGTTACCCTCCCAAGGTAACGGTTTCTTAATTTACGGGATTAATTTCTATATTACAGCGCCGGCGCCGCCGCGCATTCTTCCGTATACGCGGTTCCCGCACACTATGCAGTTACGGCCGCTGTTCTTCGCTTTATATAAAGCTCTGTCGGCTTCCTCATACATATCGTCAAACGCATAATCTTCCCCCGGTACCCCATATGCAATTCCCATACTGACAGTAACATATTCCGACACTCCTGCATAAGCATGCGCTATCTTAAGGTCGGCAACGCTCTTTCTTACTTTCATTGCAAATTCGACAAGCTCTGCTTCCGTCATATTCTGTACAAAAATAATAAATTCCTCGCCACCTGTTCTGGCTGTGATATCAACATTGCGCTTAGCCGTATTTTTGATCGCATGTGCCACTTCCTTAAGGCATTTGTCGCCTGCCGGATGACCAAATCTGTCATTATATTTCTTAAAAAAATCAATATCAATTTCAATGAGTCCGACATTGGTCTGCGTTCTCGCGCAGTACGGCCACAGAACTGCTGCTTTTCTGTCAAGTCCTCTTCTGTTAGCCAGACCCGTAAGCGGATCCATATCCGCAGAAATCGATTTCGCACGAAGCCTGATCCTCGTCTGTTCCCTTCCGCATACGCATCTTTCAATGACTGCCGCCGCTGCCCATGACATAATGCACAGACATACCACTTCCGCGATATCCTGTCCTGCACGGTGTGCCATGATTACAGACACCATTGCCGCCACAGAATAATATCCCATAAACAGCTTAAAATACAATCCGTCAAGAACCGGAATGAGTATCACTCCCGCCGCCGATAAGATATATCCGATTGTACTTCCGGTAACATTCAGATAAAATCCGGATATAATAAGTCCGAAGGCCGTTACCGCATAGTACTGTGTCATGTAATACAGACTATAATAACTGCGGTAGCCCTTTGAAAAAATAAAATATCCGGCACATGCCATACCCATTTCAATCACCTCGGCAACTATAAGCCATGCAGTAACCGCTGTCATATGGGAAGCATATGTTCCGGATAAATGTTTTATAAGAAAATACACCGGTATTATAAATATGAGCGCGAGCGCAACAAAAAAAGCCCTGACCGCATTCTTATGTCCGAGCACTTCACCGATTTCTTTAACAGCCACACCTCTTTGTCTGCTCATTTTAAACACCACTCTCGAATAATCTGTACTTGTAAGCAACTATTGATAATAGTATACATCATACATATACCGGATTGCAATACCCAGTCCGACATAAAGCGAAAATTTTCGCAGATATTTTCCTTACTGTTCCCAGTCTGATGCATCTATTTGATACACAGCATACATATATTCCATAATCGGTTCCGTGACCTCATTGATTTCATTTATCAGTATTCCGTTATCCGTCTTACGCATCCAGTATACAAACAGGTTTATTCCCTGAACATAGGCCGGATTTTCGGTATCTATATCACAATCTGTCGCGACAAACACAAACATATCTCCCGGACGTTCCGTCCGGTCGGTATATCCCCAGGTCATAAAGCAATTCGAATCAACCTGATGCATGTATTTTATATCCGCATGCTTAATATGTGCCACTCCGTTGCCTTTTGTATCTTCATCAAAAAGATACAACATCAGTTCTCTGTCGGTATACAAATCAACAAGTGTATTCCAATCCCGCTTATTAATACACGCTATCTGCTTTTCTATAACTTCACGGTATTTCTTAAACACCGTTTCATCCGCAACCGTAACCGGTTCCTGCGAGGATAATTCAACCGTATAATTCGGAACTGTTGTTTTACCACAGGATACGAGGCATAACGATGTTAAAATAATAATAAGGCTTAAGATATTCTTCATATGATTATTCCGATCTAAAGCGAAACACTTTATTATTCATATAATAATTTACAGCCGAGTCAACATATTCTCTCTCAACATCCGTCAATTCCGCATTTTGGATATATTGTATCCACTGATTTTCATGAGATGAACTGCCTGTTACCGTCATAATAAATGGCGATACTGTATACTCGTTAATTCCTCCGTATGCCTCTGTATAATCAGATTTCTCTCTGGCTTTTGCTGTACTTATAATCGTACAAAGGAGCTCCGTTCGTGTACTATCGTCCAATGAATTATATGCCCGGTTTCCACCCAGAACTATTTCCGCTGCCATAACGCCCCTGTACTGTTTCCAACTATCCATAGTTATATTTTGTGTTGAAAGTTTATCTATATAAAATTTGGCATAGCATTGATAGAAATCAATTCTCCGGGAAGCAGCTTCAAACGCATTTGATTTTTCCATAATATTATTTATCGCCGCACTCCTGACCGGATTAATTTTAATGCTGAACACTTCGCACACGGTACTGTTTGCAAATTCTATCAGTTCTTCGGTTGATAAATTATCAATCAGATTATCCGGCATATAATTTCTCGCTATTTTTACAGCGTTATCAGCGTTACTCCCAAAATTATCCCACGGTTCCATCGGATAAGTAGGATTTCCGTTTTTATCTGTCCAAGCAGCTTCCGAATATGTCTCATATTCGGTTTCGTACTTTTCTATAATTTCTGCTGCTTTATATTTGGCAGGTGCAACCGTATGTGATTCAGATTTATGCATACATCCGCAGCATAATATAATTGGTAAGATTATTTTTGCCATTATCATTATTTTTTTCATAATCCCACTTTCCACCTTATCTAGTATAATACGACACATCCCAATCATCGTCGCTGTCATATGAATGATTCCAGTGTTGTATTATCGGACCGGAACCAAATTTGGCCATAACACTTACCGCTATTCTTCCTTTATATTGACCTGCGTTTCTGTTAATAACTATCGCTGAATGATTTACCCTGTTCCAACACGCAATCATACCATTTTGAGACGGTTGTGATTCTTTCCTATATGTCTTATCTGATGTAAATTCTGTGCTGTAATTTAACCAATAATATTGATACTCTTTGGGATAAAGTCTACTCAACCACGCATACGAATTGCAATTAAAGGTTGTGCTGGCACGGCTTACTACTGTTCCTCCAATTTCTTTAATTGCAGCTATATCATCTGTCGTTGGAGCTTTAACATTTAATTCTGAATATTTAATCACGGTAAACCGATTACCTCCAGGAGTTCTCATTGTCTTTTCTTGTGATGACATCCGAATCACGGTATCTCCATCCAAACCATCATTAATATAGTTATAAAAATCATTATTTTCTATACCATTATATAAATCTGATACTTGTTTTTCTTCTGATTTCTGATTAACAATATTCCTCAAATTACTCTTGAATGTACTTCTAGAATAAATATTATTATCTGAGTCCACATATTTTGATGCCATCATAATTTCTAATAGAGAAACTCTAAATACTATTTTTGCGTCTTTCATTATCTCGCTCATCAATTTATCGTTATTCAATATAGCATTATAATCCTGCTCATAATTTGTACTTGATACCAAATTGTTGCAATTAACTCTAGCTTGTATAGGTATTTCAATCTGATTATATTCTTTAATAATTTCATCCAGGCAGTCCTCCCTTGACATTAATTCCCGAAAGCCGTTAAACGTATCATACAGTACATTATACGCATCCCTAGGATTATCATACAGATGCACTGTGTACAATAAAGGGTAGTCTTCTACTAACCTTAACAATTCTCCTGTGGAAACACTACTAATAATGCTATCCGGTATCTGGTTTATTTCAGCCCTTTCAGCATAAGATTCCAGTTTCTCCCATTCAATACTATAATTAGTCATCGGGTACGACCAAATTGCTCCGTTTTCCGTCTTGGCATCAGTACACTGGCATACAGATATGGTCAATAAAATTGCTAACGTGATTGTAATTAATTTCTTCATAATTCCTATTCTCCTATTCAAACTCATATTCCAACACCTGGCAGTTATCAATTCCGAATGCCGCAAATTCCTCATTCGTCATATCGCAGAAATAAGACTGCACGGCTCTTGCAATTCCGTTGTGAGCCACCAGCAGATACGTCTTGTTGCTGCCTTTGAGTTCCTCTAACAGGCTGTAAATTCTGTAACACAGATGTAACATCGTCTCGCCGTTACCGAAATGATTGATAAAATTTGTCTTAGCCATTCTGAACTCTTCTCCGTTACGGGCTGTAGATTCATATTTGCCAAAATTCTGCTCGCGGAGTCTTTCTTCCACGCGCATCGGTATTCCTGTAATTTCCGATACATGTTTTGCCGTATCATAGGCACGTTCAAGCGGAGAGCAGAGAATTTCGTCAATCGCATATCCTGACTTTTTTATGATTTCTCCCAGTTCTTTGGCCTGTTCATGTCCTTTGGCGGTAAGCGCTATGTCTGTAGCACCGCATATCTTATTTTCAACGTTCCAGACAGTCTGTCCGTGTCTTGCAAAATATATTTTATTCAATATCCGTTCCCTCCATATCCATCGGTCTTAACTTCCAATATGCCCACCGGCGGCATAAGATGCAGCTTAAGTCTGTACATTTCAATTCTCTCAGATAAATCCAAAACGCTTTAACGCCTTCGCAATTCCGTCGCGGCTGGCATTGTCCGTAACATAGGCAACCTCGTCCTTAAGTGATGCCGGATCCGAATTTCCCATCGCCACACTGTTTTTAACATATCTTAACATTGGCAGGTCATTGCTGCTGTCGCCAAAAGCATACGCGTCATCAAAATCCAGCCCGAAATGCTCCACAAGGTACTTGATTCCGGTTGCTTTGGAATAACCGTGCGGAACAAATTCGAGAAAATTATTGCCGCGGTCAATGCACTGGAAATATTTATCCGTGACTTTTCTGAGCTCTTTGACCTGTGTCATAGTATCATACCATACAACAAGCTTATCGCAGGTATAATCTTCCGCCTCAAGCGGATGCGACATATCATAGTGAAGCGACTTGAATTCCTCATAAAGTTTCTTCGCCGCCGGATTCCTGATTCCGCGGCTTAAGTCAAAAAGAACTTCCTCGCGTGATTCAAACACAACATCCGCATCCACCTTGCGCACCTGCTCAAGAATCTCCATCGCCACCTCATGCGGCTGGTGTACATGCATAAGCTCCTTGCCGCCGTAATAGATATTGGTTCCGCAGCCGCACACAATACCGTCAAATCCAATCTCCATAAAACGCGGTTCCACGTTCTGGTAACATCTTCCGGTATTGATAAACATAAGATTGCCATTCGCCCTCGCCTGCCTTATCGCAAGAATCGCACTGTCGGGAAGCGAACCGTCCACCTCTGACGTCAGCGTTCCATCTATATCAAAAAAAGCAATTTTGGTACTCATAAATTCTCCTTAATTTTCTTATCATGTATGTGTCTTGCCAGATATACAAACGGTGTGTCCAAAAGGCTTGTTACCACATAGATAACGTAGCTGCTGATAAAAATAGAGCCGATTGTCTTTAAATCATATGTGCCCCAGAAGGCAAAAAGTGTAAACAAAAGCGTATTGATTATCTGGCTTACCAGCGTGGAGCCGTTGTTACGCAGCCACAAAAATTTTCTCTTGTCGCCAAACCGCTTCTCCGTGAAAGCCCACCACTTATGATAAAGCCACACATCAAAAAACTGGCTCACAACATATACCACAAGTGACGCAAGTATCATCCTCGGCGTGTTCGAGAATACCGCTTTTATGGACGGCATCATCGTATCGCCGGCCGACGGCACATACAAAAGCCAGCTCTGTGATAATAATAAGAAGAACACGGATACAAAAATACTCATCGTTACAGCTTTATTGGCCTCTTTACGACCCTCACACTCCGACAGAATATCCGTGATAAGGAATGTCGATGCAAAAAGAACATTTCCAAGCGTCTGCTCCATTCCAAATGCCTTCACAAGTATTATCACTTCAATGTTGGCCAGCACCGTCGCTATTGCGGACACACAGAACAATCCGGCCTTTCCGAATAACTTATATGCAAGAATAACTGTTCCAAAAATAAGAACAACGGAACCTATTAAAAGCAATTCATTCATAATCTCAGTCTCCTACTCCAAAATCAGTATTATTGATAAGAATATCCACCCGCTCATTATCCTTGTACTCAGGATATATATTGCGGACGAATTTTTTGATCACACGCTTACACGGCTTTATACCGGTCGAGTTTGCGCACATAATATTAATACATATTCTCTCAAAATTTGCAAGACCGAGTTCAATATCTTTACGCATACCATCCTCTGTCTGCCCGCGTATGCCGAACAGAAAATTGGCCTCATCAAAATTCCTGCTTATCACTTCCGGATCTTTTTCCGGGATTCCCTTGTGAAGTATTTTTTCCCTGAAATCGTAATCAAATGACTCCAGCCCAAGCTTCATCTTAAGTTCAAAGTCCGCAAATTCCCGGCGCAAATCTTCTATCCTGTTATTGTAAAGATAATGCGCTTCAAAATGTATTGTATGGATCATGCATTCCGCACAGCGTTTCTTAATCAGTTCGATTGTCCTCTTATCAAGCTCAAACACCGAGCCCGAATTGATTATTTCGATATTGCCGTACTTTCCGGTAACCTGCGACAGCGCCGCCCGGTTTATCATATAATTGACATCCTCATCCTTGCCGCTGTCACTGTAATAATCGCAGAATGTGCATTTCTTATACACGCATCCGCTGCCGCGCAATAGCACTATTTCCCTTGGATTCTTATCTTCTATTACACTATATCTGTCCATCCTGTCCTCTGTGTACCTGATGATATCGGCATATTGCGGATACTTCCCCGCAAACTGCATGATGACCTCCGGTTTGTCCCAGTAGTGCATCGGATAAACCGCATCCGCTTTTACTTTTTCAAGGAGATATTCTATTCCTCTGAACATATCATCCCCCTGCCTTGAATCCACCGGCACCATGACCGCATCAAAATGCATCCCTTCAACAGCCGTCAGATATCTGCGGTATGAGCCTGTCATCCATTTATTCACACGCTCGTCTTCGCCTTCCCATACCCAATCATTCAAGTCTCCCGCGTGGTATACCGACCTTGGCACTCCGCCGTCATCAAACGTGACAACATATGCCACTCCCTTATCTGTAGAGCGCAGTGTCCGGACCAGTGCGCCATTATCCAGTGTGTATTCCTTATCCGGCTCCGCTGCTATGATTTCCACGCCCTCCATATGGGATGTATAATTGCGCGGTTTAATATCATATGATATAATTCCCGTCATCCGACGCACTTTCTTTTCCCTTAATATCTCAAAAACATACGGATTATAATGATCCGGGTGCCTGTGGCTCACAAACACATACACCGGCTTATCCGCATCTGTAACAGGAAAATCCGCTCTGTAATAATCAAATATATAATAGGCATCAGCGGACTCCACAAGGAATCCGCTGTGATAAATGTATGTAATCTTCATAATGATACACCTTACTTATTCGTATGCATAAGCTTATTGCTGACAAATCCAAATGTGGCACCCACCGCACCGCCGATGATGTGTGTAATATTGGACACATTACTGGTAATGGCTATAAGCTGGTATATCTGCTCGCCTATATAAATAACCGCAACAAGTATGAATGTGACCGGAATGCCTCCGTCATCAAAGCTCGTAAGTGACGACAGCAGAATAAAAGCAAACACGACTCCGCTGGCTCCAAGAAGTCTTGTAAACGGGTTGAAAATCATATGAAACGCACCCGTTACAACCGCTGTTATCAATATTACCAGAAGGATATCCTTTGAGCCGTATTTCTCTTCAAGCATAGGCCCCAATATAAGGATCATCATTATATTATTGATGAAATGGCTCCATCCGGCATGTCCGAAAATATGTCCTATAAGCCTCACATATGTAAGTGGATTAAGAAATGACGAGCGGTACACGCTGAACAACTTAAGTGTACTGATTCCGCCCGTAATCTTATCAAGTATCAGTGCCAGCAGGCACACACCCACAAATGATAAAATAACCGGCGAATTAAATGTAATACGTATCCGTTTCTTAGCTGTATTATCTGTCTGCATACAATCTCTCCCTAAAAAAATATTCTACAGACATTCTACAATTTCAACGGATTTTTAGCAAGATTTTTTTCAGGCGTTACATTTCATTCAGTATCTTCTGAATCTCCTCCGCAGGTATTTCTGAATATTCACTAATTCCGTTCAATCCCTTCAAATCCGGATCTATCACAAATTCATCTCCGAGTTCGTATGAATTATCTGTGCTGTTATAAACAAGCTTATTCTTTACAAGCAGGCTGATAAGTTCTCTATAAGTATCCGTGCCCTGCGAATACGCCGTTACCCAGAATCCGACATATGGACCGTCTTCGCCAAAATATATATATTGGTTCTCGCTGTTTAAGCGTATGTCTCCAATTTCGATATTGGCATTAATTTCTATATTATCAATGACCTCTTCTCCACCTGAAAGTGAAACTCTGATTTCAAGATTATCATCAGACACTTTTTTACCTGTCACACTCGTAACGTCATCAAATTTCTTAAAATAGTCTTTCGCGGACAGTTCCACTGCCTTATGTGTCTTTCCATCAACAATAACACAATAACAATTGTTGTCAATTTGTTCCATCATTCCCGAATAAAAGCTGTTCATTCTCACTATTACGTCTTTCACTCCGTCTCCGTTGGCATCACGATATAACATACGAGGTGTCCGGCTTCCCTTATACCTATCTACTACAGTCAGTCTTTTGCCCCCCCGGCAATAAAACATCGACTATGTCTGACGCTTCTCCGAATTTAATCATCAATTTATCCCACATATCCACTACTTCTATTCCATCGTCTGTTTTCAGCGAACGAAAATCATAGTTATATCCCGGATAGTAATAATATGACATTTCAAAATCCGGGTATAGTATTTTACCATATCCCTTCAGCCAAGATTCCTCCCAGATTCTGTTCATTATAAACTCATCTGTCTGCTCCTTGCTCATTACCACCTTTCCCTCTGTTTCTGTTTCCGCCTCGGTTGCTTCGATTGTAATTTCAGGTGTCTGTCCGGCCTCCTCATTCTGATTGTTTACCGATGCGCATCCTGTAAGAAGGACTCCCGCCATTGCAATTGATAAAATAATTTTTCTGCTCCTCATAAGTTCTCTCCTTATATGTTTTATATATTAAGTATATAATGTCCCCCCATATTTCAATGCCAAAATTGTTACATTTTTGTTACATTGTTTTAAAATTCAGTCAATTGTTTCCCATATACGCACAAAAGCTGTAAAGACCTCTTACCGGCCTTTACAGCTTCTAAAAATTTCGTATTATTAAAGCATTATCCCTGCGTATATCTTGACAGGAACTGCCTGGTTCTCTCTTCCTTCGGATTATCTATGACATCATGCGGCGCACCCTGCTCCACAATCAATCCGTCATCCATGAATATAATATGATCCGCAACGTCTCTGGCAAAAGCCATCTCATGAGTTACGATAATCATGGTCGTGTGTCTGTCCGCAAGTCCTCTTATGACCTTAAGCACCTCTCCGGTAAGCTCCGGGTCAAGTGCCGACGTCGGTTCATCAAAACACAGGATATCCGGTTCAAGCGCGAGCGCTCTTGCTATTGCAACACGCTGCTGCTGTCCGCCCGAAAGCTGATGCGGATAATGATCCATTCTCTCCGCCAGACCCATCTGTGCTAACAGTTCTTCACCGTGACTATTTATTTTATCATAAATCTCTTTCTTAGCAGTCCTGAAATCCGGGCGCTCCTTTGCAAGAAGTTTTTCTGCAAGCGTCACATTTTCAAGTGCCGTGTATTGTGGGAAAAGATTAAATGACTGGAATACCATTCCGAAATGCAGTCTTTTGGTTCTGAGTTCGCTCTCCTTGCGTTTCTGCTTAAGCGAAGCGTCAAAAAGCGTCTCTCCTTTGACCTTAATCGTTCCTCCATTCGGAGTCTCCAGGAAATTAAGGCATCTGAGGAGTGTCGTTTTTCCCGAACCCGAAGAGCCTATTATCGCAAGCGCACTGCCTTCTTCAAGTGAGAAGCTGACATCTTTGAGAACGCTTGTACTGCCAAAATGTTTTTCAATATTATTGACTTCAAGTATCGCCATAACCGCTCCTCCTATTTGAAATAGCTGAGCCTGCGCTCAACATAATTGAATATCAATGTAAGTATTCCTACAAAAAGCAGGTAGAAAATTCCGGTATAGAAAAGCGGCCACACAAGTCCGGCTGATTTCATAAATGAGTATCCGGTAAAAGTAAGTTCGTATGCCGCGATTGTTCTGGCAAGCGAGGTATCTTTGACAAGCGTGATGATTTCATTGGACATCGGCGGCACAATTCTCTTAATCATCTGAACCAGTGTTATTTTTCTGAAAATCTGTCCCTTGGTCATTCCGAGCACCTCTCCGGCCTCTCTCTGTCCTGCGGGAACGCCTTCGATTCCGCCTCTGAAAATAACGGAAAAATAGCACGCATAATTAATCGTAAATGCAACAACCGTTGCCGTGATTCTTCCCGTCTCGTTGCCGCTCCACACATGCCAGCCTATCATACCCGGTCCGTAAAAAATAATAAGAAGCTGAAGCATAAGCGGCGTTCCGCGGATAATCCACACAATCGTATGAATCAGCCACTTAAGCGGCTTAAACTTGCTCATCGAACCGAATGCGATTACAAGTCCGAGCGGAAGTGCAAAAAGCAGTGTAAACGCAAATATCTCAAATGTTGTCAATAGACCGCTTAAAAGGGTCTGTGTTACCGTCCAAAACATAGCATACCTTTCCTAATGTTACTTATTTGATACAACAACAACCTGTGCGTTATTGCAGTATGCGTTGGTGCAGTCCATGGCAGCCGTAACTTCATCTGTAATTGTCATACCGTTCCATACAACGTCAATAGTCTTAGAATCAAGTTCCATTGACTTATTGTCCCAGTCAATCTCAACGAACTGTACTTCAACTCCAAGCTTCTCAGCTACAAGTTTAGCCATATCTGCATCAAAACCGATCCACTCTTTGCCATCCTCTGACTTATAGTCCATCGGCTCAAAATCAGTGATACCTACAACAAGAGTTCCTTTATTTTTAATGTACTCAACATCACTATCGTCATTCTTAACATACTCGGCATCTTTCTGCTCAACAATGGCTTCCTGAACGCCATACTTCTCTGCGGTTGCTTTCATGGTGCCGTCAGCATATGATGATGCAAAAACAGAGTTAATATAAGATACAAGGTCTGAACCCTTACGGCATCCGACACCGTATTCCTCTGTTGTAAGCTTGTCCGTGTATTTAAGATCCGGATAACTTGTTCCCTCGCCAATCATCGCTCCGGCCATAAGAAGGTCGATAATGGCGGCATCCGATGTACCTGACGCAACTTCCATAAGGGCATCAGACTGTGCAGCTACCACATTGGTCTTCCAGCCGTTATCCTTAGCTACTGCCTGTCCAGCTGAACCTGCCTCAACAGCGTATACTTTATTATCTGCCGAGCCTGCACCTGCTGTCCCGCTTGACTTCTTGCCGCACGCTGTTGCCGCAATACCCATAGTAAGGGCAAGTGCCATAACTAATGCTAATTTCTTTTTCATAAAATTAATCCTCCATTCCAACTGCGCGCAAAAAATCCTCCGCGCATTTATTTAGTATTCTACCATAGTAGTACACTAAAGTAAAGCCGGAGAATTCGCGATTTTACTTCTTCTCCTATTTTTTCACTTGATATAACTTAATATTCTGTTGGCCATGACATTTCGCGTGCCATTCTTGAAATCATAATGCTTCTATATGTGAGTTCATACACAAACGGCAAATACTGCTCACCCGGCAGCTTCAGGCTTATTGGCATCAATGGTGTTACGAGCGGTGGCCGCTTATTCACACGCCCATTTGGGAGGAATAGCAGCATGATGTTATGCGCCGCTGAAAGAACGGCATCACGATATATAATACGATATTTTCACCCTTTTGGGCTCAAAATCAGCAATTTGGTGTTACTAATTTGCTATATGTGATAACACAGCATGATAACATATAGCAATATGTATATTAGAGGATATGGGAAATTTAAAATATTATATCAGGAACCTTGCAAAATTATCACCGATTGCATCGAAATCTGTAAAAAAGTGTGAATTAGTAAATACAAACCTCTCACGACATTTCATCTATCTTTTCAAATTGATACCCATTATCGCCATCTATATGTTCACCGTGATATTTTTTATTCCAAAATATATCGTCAGGTATACCTTCCGGAAATGCCTTGCAACAGAATGCATCCCCCTTTTTGCCTATATAATTTTTACAATCCATACATTGAGAAAAAACAACCATTATTATTCCTTCTTTTGAACATAGAAAAGCACCCTGCTACTGCGGAGTGCTTTCGTCCATCAACTTTAAACTGATATATTTCTCATATTCTTCTGGTATTCCAATGTCATATTTTTGATAATAATGCAAAAAATCTGTTGGGAATGTAAAATTCCCATCTTCATATATTCCAGCTTGCGGTATCTCTTCCCCATCAAATATATCTTCGGTAGACATAGGCGCAACTGCCGAAACAGAAAGACCTTCCAGATATTTTAATATCTTATCTCTGCTAATATGATTTTTGATCTTCTTATAATTATCAAACTCATCTTCGCATTTTCCATATTTCATTCCTTTGAAAAATCCAAAAAAAGTCATATTATCACCGCTTTCCTTGTGATTTAAATGTTTTCATCTTTCCACTTTCATTATAACATAAAAAAGCCCCCTGCTACTGCGGAGTGCTTGCTAATCCTTTTTTACTAATTCTGAATTTTTAATTTTTCCCTTCTCTTCCTCTATAAGCCGATCTAATTCTTCCGGAGGAAGTTTCATATATTTCTCTATATTTTCATAATCAAGATTATCATTCTCTCTGTAAACCACTTAAGTCACCTCTTCAAATAAAAAGCCATACTCTCTTGACAAGACAATAATAGTCTGTTTCTATGCTTTAAATTCATTATATCCCTTTTGATGATAGCTCGCAATTCATAAATTCGCAGACTGGCATACTGATTCCTTTCAAAAAAGCGCTCTGCTACTGCAAGATGCTTCTCAAACTACATTTTCAATTATTTTTATATCCTCTTCATAGAACTCAACAGGAGCACCACTCGAAGAATCTATTATTATACTTTCCTTCTAATTATAGCAAGAACAAACATTCGAGTCAATGCGATTATTAGAGGAAGAGCAAGCACAGCAAGTGTAGCTACACTTGCGAAAAACGGTGTGGTTTGACCGGGATTTACTTGCAGAGCAGCAAGCAAATCCGGTGAGTACCCACACCGAAAAAACAGAGCGTTCCGGCTGACCGCCGAAACGCCCTGTTTTCATTTTTGGGATAGTCCCAAGCCCTTATGTTCGTGATAAATTACGAAAGCTCACCAGCTATACTCTGATAACTGGAATGTGTAGGATTCGCCGGGAGTAATGTCATAGATCACAACAGAGTCATCCTTGAATTTATCTCCGGCGCTCAGAGAAGATAGGTATATATTGCCGGAGTCTACCAGATAACCCGCACTGTCATACAGCTTATAACTAATCATATCATACCCGGAATCACTGCTCCCGCTCTTCTTTTCTCCGGTAATCGTAATGGTCAGCTGCGGAGAATAGTCTTTGTCAAACTTAAATTCGGCTCCTTGAATTTGGATCACGGATGCCGTACTCCCCATGAAGTCCTTCACCTTCAGATCCAGCGGAAATGAATCAAACGTCACTTGAACATCTTCAATAGGTAAGCAATACAGAGCATCGCAGTTTACTTCGTCAAACTGAACTGCGTTTTCCTTGTACACGGTGAAATAAACCTTCCCGCTTGCGGATTTTCCGGCTTTGATCTCAGCGGCAGGGATTCTCACATTGGCAAGATACTGCTCTCCGGCAGCTTGGCTGGTATAATAGCTGAAATCATCAGTAGAAACGGACTTTGTACCAGCATAAACCTCTTCATCCGCGTCATTTACGATTCGAATATCCACATCGACATCGGCTGACAGGGGTTTATCATTTTTCTCAGCCAAGCCAAAGAAAAGGCTGTAATCACTTGTTCCCTCGTTATACTGAAAGGACCAGCTTTTCAGTGTTTCAACGCGGGATTCCGACGATCCGCACCCACTCAACAACAATGCAATTACAAGTCCCCACACAAGAAAGAATCGTTTCATTTCTGCGTCTCCTTATCTGTCTGTGCCTTTATTGCACGGAACATTTCTTGTTCGAGCAAATGCTTTTGCTTTGGATCCATCATGCAGTAATTGGGATTGCACTGCTCGCTTAGAAAGCAAGTCTCGCAGATAAGCTGTTCAACTTCCTGCATAATCAGTTCATCATCACTGGGAAGCTTGTAGGCTTCGATCTTTTGGATGCCTGTCGGGTTACGCAGTCCGTAGTCAATCAATTTTCCATTTCCGGTTTTTACATAGCGGTAGACTTCGGCGCAGAACGAAACATTGTCACCAACGGCGCACTCTTCAAAGCCGGATTTGTCCATCCAGACGTGATCCTCTTTATCATCAAACATTGTCCCATCGGTGTACATTCCACTAATGAATACCCGCTTGAAGCAAATATGTTTTGGCTTGACTTTCTCAATCTGTCCTTTGAATTCAAGCAGATAATTAAATATGCCGTTTGCAAATCCGGAACGATAAGCGTGCCCTAAAGAAGCAAGCTGGACATCCAGATATTCATCGTAGGACATCTTTTCTGCGCCAACGACATCCTTACGAGAATCCGGATTAAAAAATACGAGGCCGTCTTCTTCATCTACGCATGTATCTTCTCCATAATTGATTGCCAAAAGCGATTTTTTATCTGGATACTTGGCAATCAGAGCAGCAGCTTTTTTGAGCCGATCCTGCCGTTTTTGCCTTTCGCAGCGTTCGCACTCATGCTGCTCCGCAAGAATGCGATCCTCTATGTGTCTGCTTTCGTCTTTTGTCAGCAACGGCGATATGCTGTCAACGCAATCGTAATCGCCATTTTCCATGCGCGTTTTGAAGCGGGCAAGTATCTCTTTCAGCTCCTGAGCAGACAAATATCTCGCCTTGTCAATAGAGCAGCTATGATAGCAACCCGTGATTATGTTGCCATGCCCATCACCATACATAATGGCGGTATTCCATGGGCAAAAATAGTGTTCTTTCTGGACGAACCTTCCTTGCTTCAAGCCCTCCTCAAATTCCGGAAAGACCGCCGGATTGCCGCAGCCCTCGTGATCCTCCACCCAAAACCCGGAAGGACCCTTATCCGCGTGACTGATCATCACATTGATTGCGTCAGCCGTAGCCTTTTTCGTTTGCTTATTCTTCATAACCAAAACCTCCATTAATAAGTGCCGCCAGACAGCGACCTGACATGTTAACGTGGTCTTTTAGTGTATTTATAGGAATTATAGCATGTTTCTTTGTGCTTGTCTATCCTACTTGCTCGGCAGGACAGGCAAAAACAGTTTTCAAATCCAGAGGTTTCTATCGCTGTAAATGATGTGCTGCTCATGGAAAGGAACTACACTGTTCATTGGATGGTGAACAACTAATTGTAACCATGCAATAGCAAACGGATCGGTGAGTGCAGTACACGGATTGCAGAAGCGCGGAATAAGGAACAAAATTATCGTTTCAGCAAACTTCTTTCCTATCCTCACAAGGATTGGTTTGAGTGAAGGATTTCTGACTACTTTTCTGAAAGATGACATCTCAGAGGTGCCCTTATGAAACGGGTTGGAAATCGGCATTTAACTGACCTATGAGCTGTACTTACACAAAGGTATGGACACATCATTGCCCCTGATTTTTGCGTTGCTCACAGGTGAGCTAATTCCGGATTATCGACCTTAAATCGTACAAAATCCATCCTATCCATCTACCATCAACAAAGGCAACTGCAAAAGCAAAGGGGCATGTGCCTTAATGACACATACCCCTTTTGTCAGCAATCCTTGTCCGGCAACTGCCATAATATTTGTTTTTCAAAACCTGTTTTATGGACAGCTACCCCATTCGTGATTCTTATTTTCAGTGAGCCATCGGGGGTGAGACGGATTCAGATAAAGGTCCGGCGGACCTTTATCCCGTCGAACCGACCGAGCCTGAGTTTACGAAGGCGAGACGAACCCGGGTTCGAGTCCCCGAATAGCAAAAAAAATGCGGAAACCCTTATGTTTCCGCTTTCAGTGAGCCATCGGGGACTCGAACCCCGGACAACTTGATTAAAAGGCACGTTCCCCAAATAGTCAAATGTCCTTATTTTAAGGCTTTTCTTTTATCATTTTATATTGCTTGGGTACGAAATGGGTACGAACTTTATACCAATTTCTTGAAAGATAGGTTTCCATTGCTCCTCGGCAAAAATGCAAATTGTCCAAGTACTAGCGAATTCGTATATTCGCCATCTGTAACGTACATCTTGTTATTGCTAAAATACGCCACTTCAGAATTGCTCTGTAAGAATGATATTCGGTCATTTTCAAGCTGCAGTTCAAGTTCATTTCCAACCTTGCCAAGAAGGATTTTTCCATCAACGAATCTGATATACTTCTTGATTTCTTCAAATTTGGTATCTGTGTTTTCAGACAAATCTTCAAGATTTGCTGAATATTGATCGAAAAGTATATCAACCGAATTCTTATTCTGCTCAACAGTCGTGCTGACAGATGAGATTAATGAATCAGTTTCGTCTTTCAAGTAATAGTCTTCTGATACTCTTGACATTATATTGGTCTCGGACTTCGATATTTCCACCGACAAATTCTTTTCAATCACATAGAAGGCCTGCGTGGTATCATTTACAGTTATCCACTCGGCGTATTGATAATAGGTATCTTCTTCCCATTCCGGAGCTGTGCTTCCTGCCACTGCGGAATAGGTACCTGTGGATGATTCAAATGTGAAATATGATGTGTAATTTGAAGTCCAATCGGACGGTTCTGCGACAAGTAGCAGATATTCAGGTGCATACCGTTTCAACAATGGCGGATTTACAGATGTATCAAGCCACAATGTTTCATGTGACTCCGGTTCTGTGTCTGATACGGTGATTGACCCGTTTTCAAGCTGAATGACCTTCTGCTCGGTTGAATCAATTCTCAGTCCAATATCGCTTATTGTCAAATTTGTATTATGCTGTTTTTCCGTCAAAGTCTTGAAGGATGCCCCCAGCGTCAGGCGTGTTGCTTCAGGCTTGTCAAGCTGCCTTGACAGCTTCGATACAACGAAGTTCTGTGAAATGCCATGCGGACTGCTTTCAACTGTCACATACCGCCCGATTCGGAATGAATTGACATTCACGCCTGTACCATTCAGATCGGCGGCAGATACGTTTACTGATGCCGTAAACTGTGCTATGCCGTCAATATATGCCTGCCCCTTCGCTTTCAGATTACTTGCAACTGTTACATCATCCCACGTCTGTGTAGTGAATATATAACCATATTTTTTCACAGCTTCGGCATTGTACACATAATCAACATTGTTGTTGACCGATTCTATCGTCAATCGCTTTCCTGATGTCTTATCTTTGGCTCCCAGCGGAATGACCGCTGTCGCAAAGCTATCAGCAGATATGGTCTGCGTCAATTCAAGAAGGTTTGAACCAAATTCAATTTTTTGATTCGATATAGTCGTGAAATCAGACAAATAATCAATATAATTCACGCCGTTCACATGACGAGTCCACAGATAGCCGCCAAGGCTATTGACAAGCTTTGCTGTCAATTCATTCCATGTCGTGGCATAGTCCGAATTGCTTCGGGTAATATACCCGTTCGGATCAGTCACGGTGACCGTTCCGACTGTAAACTTTTTATCATCACTGACTTGCGCATTGTGGCGGTCAATGTAGTATTTCAGAAGTCCTTCGGGTGTCGTTGCGTATCCGGCTGCAGGGAAGGAATACGGTCGCTGAACCGAATCAAGCAGGAAGGCAAGCTCCCCTTCGCAGGTGACTTTCTTTTCGTTATAAAATCCTTTTTCGTCCTTGACGATGCGTCCACGGAATAACGGTTCTGAAATACCATCGTCATACACAGTGATTATATCCGTGAATCTGTGAATCAGGTCATAGTACGGATGGTTAGGATAGATGCTAAATTCAAAAGAACCGGTCTTGTTGACTTCCTGTGTTACCTTGGGAGCAATAAGCTTCAGGCTGTCAATGGTCGTACTATATATCAAAAGTTGTCCACAATATACACTTACGCCCATTTACAAGCCCCCTTCCTGATACTTGAATGTGATGTTGCCTGTTCCGGTAACAGTAACAACATTATCGCCTTCTGTCAACTCAAGCGTTGGAATTACAAATGTACCTGCTGCCATTGTTGATGTTCTTCCGCCGAATACTATAGTCATTTCGGCGGTTGTCGTGATTGTAGGGACAACCTTCTTGCGCATGTTAGGCAGTGTGATTGATGCTGACCCACTGACCGCCCTTGACACAGTTGTCATTGTATTTTTATACTTAAATGGCTCACAGTCCGCTGTCACCGTGACAGTCGGTATCTTTCCTGATGTGGAATAATCCCCGACAGACAGTCTTCCGACATAATGGTAGTTCGGATCTTCATCAAGTATAATCTTCATCTTCTGCCCATGCAGGCTATTCATCAGATCTGAATAACTTTGTACAAACAACAGTGGATGCTTCGTTGATGCGAATGTGAAGGTCAATGTCCTGTTATTATACTTCGGTTCGCCAAAAAAGGCGGTATAGTCCAAAGAACCATGACCGCCTTCAATGTCTACTGTTTTGGTTTTAACTGACGCCACACCGATTGTCTTTGATTTCAATATCAAGTTATAATCAGTGTAGGAATGTTTGCTTCCAAAGGTTACGCCGTTCATTATCTGCCCCTTTCTGCCGCAAATGCTATGTTACCAAGCGCTTCATTCATTTCGTCTGATATGCCGCCGACCAGCGCACCGGTATTCAGATATATTTTCAGTGACTTAACGAAACTGATTAATTCATCAATTTTTGCAGCCAATATTGAATCATTTCTTGTTGTGCCCATTTTAGACACAACTTTATCCGCAACTCTGTCGATCCATTCGGTGTGTTTTTCAAGAGGGACAACTGCTTCTGCACCGTCCTCACCGATTAATGCCGGTGTTGCTTTATCGACTATAGTTCCGGTTGCAAGTTCAAGTTCAGGAATCTTCGGCACTCCAAATTCCTTCAGCCATGAAAACGGATGCCATCCGGCTATTTTGATGTCTTTCAAACGGCTGAATACGTTATTTATCGTTTCAAACGGCTTTGAAATGATAGTATTAATGCCCTTGATTATTGCATTAACAACCTTTTTGAATGTTTTATCAATGCCTTCCTTGATGCCACTAAATACCTCTCCGCCTTTGCTGAATACATTCTTAACCTTCTGCCACGCGTTGGAAAAGGTGTCATGGAACCATGTGCCCACTGACCCGAAGGCGTCTTTGATACCTGACCATATTCCTTTGAAGAAATCTCCAACTACAGAAAATACCTTTTTGATTCGCTCTACAGCTCCATGGAATTTATTGCCAAACCACTCGGCAACATCCGGAAACGCTTTTTTGAATGAATCAACAAGCTGTTTGACGATAGTTGGAATGGATTTGAACATTACAATGAATATTTGTGGAAATGCCTTAACAAGTCCAATTATCAACTGTACCGCCCCTTGGATGAGTAGCGGCAGATTTTCAATTAGTGAACTCACAATGCTTGTCAATACCGACGGCAATGCATCTATTATTGCCTGAATAATCTCAGGAAGCGCTTGGCATAACCCAAGAATCATCTGCGCCGCTGCTGATATCAACAGTGGTATCAGTTCTGGCAGAGCGTCACATAACATCTGCACAACCTGTGGTAATGCCTCTATTATGCCGTTAAATATCTGGACAACACCATCAATCAAAGCCGGCAATGACTGCAACAATATACTTATCAGCTGTGGGAGCACCGCAACAATTCCATTTATCAAATCTGTAGCTCCTGTTATAATAGCTGGCAATAACTGTGACAATATCCCCGGTATCTGCGGAACAAGCGCCTGTATCAGGCTTATAAGTCCATTTACCAGTCTTGGAAGGGTTGCGGCAATCCGAGGGATAAGGTTGTCCGCCACCGTCACAACAGAATCAACAAGATTTCCAAACAATGCATCAAAATCCTGTGAAGGGTCCGCCATACCTGTCAGGAAGTTCTCAAAAGCAGACTTCATTGAACCAATTGAGCCTTGTATTGTACTACTTGCCTCTTTTGCCGTAGTTCCTGTGATACCCATTTCGGTCTGTACGACATGTATTGCATCAACTATATCAGCATAAGAATTTATATCAAATTCAACGCCAGAAAGCTGTGTAGCATCTTCAAGCAGTCGTTCCATTTCGCTCTGGGTACCACCATAACCGAGTTTTAAATTATCTAACATCGTGTAGTTTTGTTTTGCAAAACCCTGATAGGCATTCTGAATAGCTTCCATGTCAGTACCCATTTTGTTGGCGTTATCCGACATGTCGGTGATTGCCATGTCAGCCTTAGATGCCGCTGCCACGGTGTCACTGCCGAGTGATTGAAGCAATGATGCAGAGAAACTTGTAACAGTTTCCATATATTCATTTGCGGACATTCCGGCGGTCTTATATGCGTTTGCCGCATTAGTTATTACTGTGTCTGCGCTTTCTTTAAAAAGCGTTTCAACGCCACCGATGAGCTGTTCATAATCGGCATAATCACTGACAGCCGACTTGACCATAGCACTCAGGCCTGTGGCTACTGCTCCAATTGCTACCGCTGCCACCTTGCCGAACTTAACAGCTGCCTTCCCGATCTTGCCAAAAGCACTTGACATCTTCCCTTCTGACTTTTCGGCTTTATCCGATGTTTCATCAATCGCATTGTTCGCATCACTATTATTTACCGCAATAGTCCCCAAAAGTTTAAAAACTTCCAATAAAATCACCTCATTTCTTTTGCCTTCTATACATGAATGATTCCCGCTAACATCCTTTTTGACGATTCAATAACATTTCCGATTTGCTTGTGGGTCATCTTGTCGGCATTCCTGCGCCGCTGTTCTTCTTCACACATTTCAATGTATTTCTCAAATGTGATGTTCCGGTACACTTTGTGAAGATAGAATTCCCACCGATTTTCTTCGATTTTCTCTTTTGAAATTTTATTGAATATTTCCACTACGAAGTCATGAAGCTGATGAAGTCTGATAAAATCATCTAATACCAAAAATGGACTTGCATATCGTTGTGATAGCAAGTCCATAAATGATATATATCCTATAGATTCAACAACTTCATAACACGTCCGAAAAAATCCTTAAATTCTTCCTTTGTTACAACTTCGATAATCATTTCACCATAATCTGCAAGAGAAAGATTCCTAATTTCATCAACAGTAGCTCCAGTCAGACTTGCAAGGAATGCCTGGATATCAACTTCTGCCTTTTCAAAATTAGCAATGACGATTCCTGCAAGGTCAATCACCACATCCAATCCAACCTGTTCAATATTGTCTAGATTTTTCAAGTCCTCGACTTTAAAGCAGCCTTTGAACTGCCTGATTCCAATAGCTGTAATAATCTTGCATACTGTTCCAAGATCGGAAGCAACAAGTCCTCTTAATTCATATTTTTCCATTGTAAAATCTCCTTTTATTCAGCAATTGTTGGGTACAGGATGCGCCAAGGCAGTGTATCAGCTTCAGGGCTGATATCAGCCACACATTCAAATGTGCCTGTGAATACGCCTGCTTCCTTATTCTTACCTTCCACTTCAAGACCTGATGTGCAGATAGCCTGATCAAAAATGATGATGACAGGCGTTCCGTCAGTCTTATGTCCGACATATGCAAGATTTTCAACATAATCATTTTCTGTAATTCTTGCCCTTGAAGTGATTTCTGTGTAACCTGCGAAATCCGTTGATGCCGCACTGTCACCGATAACGCACATCTTCAGAAGTTCCGGTGTCATTTCAATGAAATTCACTTCCATTGTTGCTACTTCACCCGTTTTTACGGTTAAGCCTTTAACCTTAACAAGGGCACCATCCACTTCAATGTCTGTGAATTCAGGGACGATTGAAAACTTGCTGCCACCTGACGTAGCACCGATAAGGGATTCCTCAAAATTCCACTTTGCTTCATAATATGTTGAAATAGATGACAAACTCGGCTCTTCCACAGCCGTGTAGGTATAAGGTGCTGTACCACTACTTCTCGTGTAATAGGTCTTGCCCTTAACAATGGCAGTATCTGTTGTGAGTGAATATGTGAGCGCAAATCCCTTGTGGATAGTACCTGCGCCAAGCATAATGTTCTTCGGTGTGTCAGTAGTGATACCACTTGACTTTAATTCTTCATATGACATTTAATTCACCTTCCATTCCTTAATTTGTAAATTGATTTGTATACGCTTCAATTCAGCATCCCCGGTCGGAACAGGAAATGCCTGCGTATAAAAAACAGCAACCGCTGAATCATCTTCAGTTATTGCCGTTTTGGGTAATGCTTTTTCAATTTTGTTCTTGGCTTCTTCAAGCAACAGCCACGCCCCACGTGTGAACCCTGTCAGGATGAATGATGTTCCTTGATAGCCATCTTCTTCTTTTGTGAGTGATTCAATCTCCTGATATTCCCCAACGAAGTAACATTCAGGGACAGTACCTTTCCATTCCATAAGCTGATATGGAATGGATAGACCTGTCAGAAATGAATCAATATACTTCAATGCTGCAATGCTCATTAACTCATCCCTTTCAACCTGCTTTCAAACATTTTTTCAATTGCCGCTTTTTTTGAATTGAAGGCAAGTCCTAGCGCCCGGTTCGGTGTCTTGCCATACGTGAAGTGTCCGTGCCCTTTAGCGTCTACGTAAAACCAACCGCCCTTTCTGCCGTCACCATTCGCAGCATATTCACCTGTACCGAATTCTTCCCAGATTGCATTTTCAAGCGGACTTCCGATTGTGGCTTCTCCTGCGGATTCATCCACAGTATAAGACCAGGAACCTCTTAATTGACTGGTATCCACTCTTGAATTACGCTGTGCAGCTCCTTGAATTGCACCTGCTGCTTCATACAGAGCAGCAATAATGGCATCATTGAGTGCCGCCTTGACCTTGATTGAATTGTTTTCAAGCTTAACTGCCATATCACTGGCCTCCTGTGTATTTCAGATATATTTCAGTCTGCATATGCAGTTCCATAGGATCATCAATCAACAGAATGTCATATACCTTCCCATCCACAAGAAGCCGACTGTTTTCAGCTGTCATGTGTTGCACCGGTGCAACATAATCTGCAATAAATACATGTGTGGATTCCTGAATCTTGGAATTGTAAGTTGTGTACTTACTGTCGCCGCCTGACAGGTCAAGCCACCCTTTGATGTCCTGAACCGTGTGCCAACATGCAATTGATTCACCTATTGTGTTCTTGCTTGCGGTGTATACCTGAATAGATGCTGTTACATTACCGCCTATCATATCAGCACCCCCTTAGAACCTTGCCTTCATATACGGCTTCAAAAAGCCCACAAGTGACTTCGGATATCCAATAGTGGAATTATCACCGTCCATGTTAAAGTAGGTCACAGAATGTCTGCTGATCGTTTCTGACTGGATTCCGACCTTATCCCTGTTGTTCAGGTCCCATGAAAGCATGTTCACAACACCCATCTGCACATCCATAGGATATTCAACTTTTGTGACAAGCACATCTGATTCAGCTGTTAAGCTCTCATTTAGCCCCATACAGCCATTATCAAAGTCTATACTGTCAATTATATACAGACCGCTATTATAAGCCGATTCTGACAACTGAACAGTGTCACCGACCTTGAATAATGATGATGCACACATCAATCCGACTTCGGATGATACATCACACCTGATTCTTCTGCTCCTATTCTGAAAGTTATTGTTGGTATATTTCCTTATCAGGATTTCCAGTGCCTGAAGCTTAGCTTCAAGCACCTTATCCTTCTCTGAACCGGTATCAATCAACTCTTTCAGTCGATTCACAGTCATAATCATAATAAGATCACCGCCTTACTACTGTTCAATGACATTATATCCTTCATGTTCCTTGAACCAGTCAGCCATACGCTTAGATGTGATTTCAGCTCTGCCATTTGCGAACTGTACACCACCGGCGCCTATTCCACAATATGTAGAACCATTAATAACTGATACAATCCAGCCTGTAGGCTCACTCTCTGTCTTTGACTCTGCCACTACAGGCTCAATAACTTCACTTGTCTGATCTGCTGTCTTTGTTTCCTTTGTTGCCATATTCAATCACCCATCCTTCCTTATGCAATCTTGATATTTCTAAGTACACCTGCGTGCTGTGTATTCTTAAGTACTGTAGCTGCGATCATCTCAACTTCAGCGTCCTTAACCGTACCCGGTTCATTGAAGTTTGGAAGATACTGATCAATTACAGAACCGCCATTCAGGCTGATTCCGTGGAATCCGTCATTGACGTCGAATTTAACAGCATAAATATCTGTAAGTCCTGTTGTTGCGGAACTTGCGCTTGCAATAGTCCTTGAAAGTCCTTTCTTAACTACATGACCGGCAGTTGCTGCACTTCCGCTTACAGTGTAATAATCCTGCATATCGACAAGCTTTACTCCGTCAATTGTAGTAGTACGTTTTCCAAATGCTTCCTCGCTCTCTGTCTTGTATCCAAGGATACGAGCCACTGTCTGAATCTTTGTGATCATCTCTGTGTTAGTGAGCACCGCATCAGCATCTGTGGTCTTGACAAGAAGACTCAATGCCTCGTAGAACTCATCAGCGTTAGACTTGATCGCTGTGATAGATGACAGATCAATAGCCTTGTCTGTACCGTATTCTGTCGTTGTTCCAGCAAGCATAGAATCAAGCCCCTGGAATTCTGGATGATCTCCCGAAGCTGTTGTGGTTGCATCTCCATTAATCATTGTATAATGGAAGAGGTTCACGACCGCTTTGATATGCTCCTCTATCTGAAATGCCATGTTGTCGAAGTTACCGGCTATTCTGTTGAGCACCCTGTCCATCTGAACAGCTCCACCCATGATTGCAAGATTAGCCTCGCACTCCTGCTTGGTAGCCGCTGAAGCAGTATAAGAACCGCCTATCTTTCTGAACTCCGCTGTTGCAGGAAGTACCTTTCTGAGATACTTGTACTTCATTGTTGAGCCACCGCCTGATGCTGATACACAGTCATCAAATGTGAGCATCTGAAGTATTGTTGACTGTCTGAGGAAGATATCTACAATCTGTGAGAATACCTTGTCACTCATACCTTTCTTAATTTCCTCTAATGTCTGTGCTGCCATATTGTTCACCTTACCTTTCAATTATTACTGGTTGTTACCATCATATTTCTGTTTTAATGCCTCTGCCAGATTTTTAGGCTCGGCATTGTCATTGCCAGGATTGCCGCCTGGCAGCCTGTTCTCAATGATGTGCTTCTGACCATCATCTGAGCCGGATGAAGCTGTGAACTGAGTCGGGAACTGTGTCTTGAGTGACGTGAGCATGTTATCCCAACCTTTGATGTTGCCATCATCATCAAGCTTAAGCTCCTCATTCTTCTCCTTGAGAGCCGCCTTGATCTTATAGGTCATATAATCAGTATCAACCGCATGAGCCTCAAGCAATGCCACCTTGATTGCTGAATTGACCTTGGTCTCTTCAAGCTCCTTCTGTAATCTTGCATTCTCTGTCTCATAAGTTGATATCTTCTGCTGCATGCCCTCATCACCCTTAGAAGCCTTCTTAAGCTCCTCAATGAGCTTATTTGCATTTCCGATTTCCGTGTCTTTGCCGGTAATCAGTCCATTAAGCTTCTCAAGTTCTGAATCATACTTCTCCTTGCTGACGTACTTGCCCTCGGACAGATCCGTGTATCTTACATGCTTGAGTTTATCTGTCTCTGTGCTGTTCTTCTCGTCAATCTTTGTCTGTACCTGCTTATACAGTTCTTCTCCTAACAGTTCCTTTAATTCCATTGTTCTATCCTTTCTTGGCTTTAATCGTAGCCACACTGGCAGTTATCACTCTTGCCGGAGTTATTAGTTGTTCGTCACAGTTTTTATGTCATAAGCCGTTTGGACAATATAAAAGGACATCCTTTTTCCAAATGTCCTTGATAACTTATTTAAGATTTTTTACATCAACCCAAAAGCTGACCTGCCCAGGAACACCAACTCTTGAAGCACTGTTCGTCATTCGGATTCTGCAGTTTTTTATGACGGAATCCCATGTACGATATATGCCGGTCCTTTTACCGATTGAACCGCCTGATTCGGAATTGTATACCGGAACATTCTTCAAGGAGTATGCAGTACCTGCCTTGATGCCTGCTGCCGGCTTTGGCGTTGATGCTGATGCCTTATATCCGTTCAGGCCTACCCTTTTGATTATTGTTGGATAATCTACATAGCAGAAGTTCTGATCTACTGTCTGACCGTTTATCTTCGTGCTTCTGATGCAGTTACGACTGCCGCCGAACTGCCACATCTGAATTGGATTTCCACTCGTAAGCGAAGGCTTGGCACTCCAGGCCGCCGCCCAATGACAGAATCGTGAAAGTCTCTTATCGTCCATTTCACTGTTGAAGAATGATGCACTGCTGTATATGCCGATATAGTAGCCTTCTTTTTCTACTTCGTCACAGAATGCAATGACAATATCCGTCAGAGTTGCCTTATCAAGCTTGGTAATCATATCCGCTTCAACGTCATAGTAGACCGGATATTCAAATTGCTTACCTTTAAGAAGTGAAATGAAGTGCTGTGCGCTTTCCTTTGCCGCTTCAACAGTCATATCCTGTCCGAAGTAGTATGCTCCGACAGGAAGATTGATGTCCTTGCACTTCTTATAGTTGGCATCAAACTTTCTGTCCTTATATCTGCCTGCATCTGAGCCGCCAATCTTAAGGATAGCGAATTCAACCTTGTCATTTTTCACCGCTTTGGCAAAATCAAAATCGCCCTGCCAATGCGATACGTCAATACCGAATGCGCTCATATTATTCACCACTTTCTTTATCATACTTGGTTCTTTTCCACAACGATTTCAACTGGTCCCAACCGTTCGTGGATACAAAGGAGATGAAAAAGCTTAAGATAATAGCACCTACAATGTAGTACCATACTATCTTATAACCTTTTACCTGCAGATAGATGATAATGCCTAATACCGTTAAAACAAGTGATGTGACATATACCTGAATCGCTGTTGGAATCTTATCTAAGAATCCCCAGCCCTTAGTCACCTGAGTGATTACGCTTACAGCAAACGCAAGTACTCCGATAACAGTCAATAACATCGTTACGTTTCCGATTAAATTTTCCATGTTGCTTACCTTCTTTCTAATTTTTCTACTCTGTTAATAATTCCTTCCAGCTTCTCTTCCATTACAGGAACCCGCCTTGCGAAGTTATTGTGCTCTCTGACTTCCCTTGTCAGTTCAGTGATTTTGCAGTCCGTGACCGCCTGCGACGTTTCAAGAGTGTGTTCAACTTTTCGATTGCTCATTATGTTTGTGACAATAATGCCAATCAAACCAAGTCCGCTCGTGATTAATGCTACAATTATTCCTGAATTCATCACCCTTTCTCCTTTCTTAATCATTTGTATCAAAAAAGCACCCCTTGTGTGGGTGCTTTAATGCAAATATTAAATTCAGATATCATCTGCATCCGCAAATGCATCTAATGTTTTCAGATAATCATATGCCGCTTCAACTGTCATATCAGGATCATAGTCTGTTTCATATGTCACCGCCTTCATGTACGGCAGCGCAATGGTTCCTTCTTTTTCTTCTTGTCTGATATTCTCGTTTATGTAAGATGCGACCGCAATTGAATTGTGGCTGTTGGTCGTAACTGTCACGAATAAGATTCTGTGATAAGTAGTCACAACCCCATCTTCCTGTGTAATGTTTTTCGATAATGCCATTCTTTCACCTTCCTATGATAAAACAATTTTGCCCGACCATCTTACACCGCAAGCATCATTATTGACAGCGTTGGTTGTTGCGCTCATTGTCGCACTCACATAGAATCCTCCGTCAGGTGCTATGCTTACAGAATAACTTGACGGCTTTACAGATACTGATGCACTTGAACCATGCGTATATTTTCCGCCCTGTCTGATAGTCAGTCCATTGATTGATACTGCGCTCGGTGTTGGATTTCCAAGGATGTATCTTGAACATGGCACATAAAAGCATATATTTGTGCCGCCTCCAGTGACATATCCTGCACTTGCTATATTCTCGTACGTCAATGTATCGCCCTTGCACACATAAGGCTTAAATGACGCCGGGCTTGGCGTTTCACTTATTGAGATATTCACACCCTTTCCATATATGTTTGTATCGCCGGATTTTGCCGCATAGTTACCATAGCCGATTACTGTATTACCATTACTGTTTCGTGGATACAGCGCCTCATATGGATTACCATCTGCATCCATTCCATATATGGCTGCACCAATCATGAAGTCTTCGTCAACTCTGTGCCTGGTCCTTAAATTTATATCAAGCAATTTATCAATTTCTGCAACCTTGCCAACTGCTACGCCTTTTCCAGAACTGTAAAAGTCCAAAAGAGTAAAAGCTGTTCCCGCAGTTACTTCTTTGACGATTGTCTTGAAGTCGTCCTTAGCCGTCAGTCGCACCCTGTAGCTTTTATCAATACTCGCCACAATGACCTTTGAGGTATCAATACTGTATGCAGCGGTCCATGTTGCCGCTGTTGTCCATGATGTAGCATCAGATGCTTTATATTCCAACTTGAAGCTTTTACTGTTCTTATTGTTCAGCGCCGTTATTGATGCCTTAATCATGATTTTGATGTGATTGCCTTCGGCATTAGCTGTTCCGTCTGAATTACATCTTACAGCAGACAGCTTTGAAATGCTCGGCTGATTGTATGCCAATATGTCAATATATACATTATCAATCAATTCCGCCATTCTTCCACGGCTGTCTGTAACCTGAATATTGGTAATAAACTCGCTTGCTGTCAATTCAGTTATTGTATAAGTGTTAGATTTACCACCATATCCAAACATTGCATACCGAGTTATTGAGCTACCATATATGCCGCTTGCTTTGACTGTAATTAATGCTTTTGAGTATCCTGCGATAAATTCACCGTACTTGTCCTTATACCCGTTCGGATCCGTTGCTGTCCAGCTATTGATTTTCGGAACAACACTGGCCGGAACCGTCAGCGCAAGTGATACTGTCTTTGAACCTATTGCCGTACCGCTTGAGTTATATGTTGTGCATGTAATTACACATGTGCCGCCTGTTGAATTCGGGATTTGGTTTGCAAGTGTGAGCGGCGGTGTCCATGATTGGCTTGTTGTGACCTTCTTTGCCGCTCCGATTGTTCCTGTTGCGTTTCCAAACTTATACGTCAGGGTATGGGTATAACTGCTTGATGCCCTCGGTGTGCGGATTATCACTGCCGTTCCCATTGCAACACCTGATGATGATACCGTTGGCGTTGTTGCCCTCGGAATTGTCTTTAAGCTGAAGCTTCCCGACCCATTCCAGGAGAATGATGAGCTATAACGGTACACCATACTGAATGATGCGCTGCATGTCTTCGTACCATCCGCATTGTGCGGCACCGTGGTTGTTCCGGATGCAATCGTTACCGGAGAGGATGCGCTTGTGTTAGTACCAATCGATATTGATTTCTGCGTTGTACTCGGCAGGTCATAGACCGTCGACCCATTCACCTTCACATTGATTGAATGATAACTGTTTGAGTACCAATGTGATGATGTTGCACCGCTTCCTAAATAGCCAACAAGCTTCCAGCTAACAGTAGATGTATTCTTATCCACATTCGTGCCTGTTTCGGTCAAAATCAGGTCTATATGTACATATGTGTTGCAGACATTTCCGCTTATTGTTGCCATTCTCATTCACCTTCCTTCGGGCATTAAAAAAGACCATGCTTTTATCATGGCCTAAATATCTCTTATACCATTGAAAAATAATCATCTCTTGCATACCGATTCTTTCCAACTACAATAATACTATTTTAATTGTTCTCTTTCTAATGCGTAAGTTGTAAGGGAACCACAATATGAGCAGAATATATCATCATCTGCAAATATTCTGTGCGAACACATTACTGTTTTATTTGCGGAACATTTATTAGGTTCTTTTTCTAACTCTATTCCGCATTTGGAACAATAGTTCTCTAATTCACTATATTCTTTTCTGCATTTTGGACATATTTTTTTCATTCGGATTCCTTTCTAAAAAAGCACCCTGCATTCCTGCAAAGTGCTTTTTAAACTGCATTTTTAATTGTTTTAATATCTTCTTCATAGAATTCAACACATTCACCATTTAAAGTATCAATAACTATGCTTTCCTTTCCTGAATCATTTTCATCAGGATGAAAGTATTCAGTAACAACACCACTAAATGCAGTTCCTTCATTAGAAACAATATTCACTTTTTTGTTATAAAACTGTTTTAGTTTCATTGCTGTTCATCCTTTCTAGGAATTATATGGCTTCCTGTCTTTGAGTATACAATAGTTGCCTTTTTTGTTTCTGTTTCTGAATTATCATCAGGATTTATGTGAACTCCTAATGTTTCAGAAGCTTCAACCCTTTCCTTATTTGTCCAATTCCCCTTAGAATCAATTATCGGTTTCCCTGTTCCACTTAATTTATCAACAAACTTTTGCGCATCTTCAACATTGCCTTTTATATAGCTTCTACCCTCTATATAACCGTCACTGCCTTTTATATGCCTGTTTTGCTTATTGACATTGATCGTTTTTGAAACTTTTCCTGAATCAATAGCATCTTTCACTATTGTTGACTTCATTGTACTACTTCCCCCAACTTTTTCAAGTGGTTTGTTGTATTCATTGATTGCTTTAACAAAATCAGGGTCAAGAAGTTTCGTTTCGCCTTTTATGTATGCTGCAAAGCTCTCCGCTATGTATTCACTTTTGCTTGCGTTAGCATATCCTGAAATCCTTGGTGCATATATGCTCATGCTTGAACCCATTGCATTATTAATTTTGGTGTCTAACACATTCCATTGAACATGGTGCCCCATTTCGTGAATAATATAATCATGAACACTACCATTCCCAACTAATGCTCTTCCAGCGTTTTTATACAACAAAGCCAATTCTTTTTCTTTTCCTGAAAGATTGTCAATATTGGACATGACTAAATTCCATGCTTTTTCTGCTTCTTCGTTGTATGATGCCAATGCGGAGGCATTTTTTAACACATTTTTATTAATAAAAATGCCATGTTCAATAGGATTATACGCTGCTACTGCATCACTACTTGAAAATACCTTTTTCCCCTGCGTTGACGTTGGGGATATGGTTTTTATTCCACTTATTTTTGGAAGGTCATATTGTGAATATACTTCAGTTAATACCTTGTTGATTTCATTAGCGTTTTCTACTGAAATTCCTTTGTATATAGCCTGATTTTTAAATATCGGACTGTAGCCGTTTCCAATGAATTGTTTAATATATTCTTCGGCTTCTTCAATAGTTTGTGCCGGAATAAATGAGGTTGTAAGGTCTACTTTTCTAATATCTGCTTCAGATATATTCAGGTATTTCGACTTGAATTTCTCAAAATCCTCTGTCTTATCCAGTCCGTGATGTCCAACAAGTGGTTTTTCTGTCTTATACATCGGATTATCATCCAATAACCGCTTATACTTATCATATTCCTTGTCCGTCATGGAATTAAGCACTGTCTCAAAATTCTTGCCGTATTTCTTCTCCATGTCCGTAACATAATTCATATAGGCAATATTTTCATCTGACCAGTATGCTTTCTTCCACTCTTCATAATCATCCGGTGTTTCAAATGCGACTATTCGCTTCGAGAAGTTATCCATCTTGGTCATACCGCCTTCAAGGTCCCACCTTGGTACCTGTTCCAGATAGCAGCGACAATTGCAGTCCTGTGATGGGTCCCCAAACATCCCCGGTGCTTCTACCTTATATCCGGCGGCCTCGAACATCTCTCCGATTTCCCGAACCTGTCCATCCAATTCTCGGTGTACATCTCGTGTCTTTCCGTCAAGCACGGCATTCCACCGCTTAACAATATCGGCTCCTCTGTCTTTTGCACTCTTCTGTGCGTCCAATGTCGCATTATTCTGTATACGGTGTCCTTCTGTTCTGGCAATCCTGATTGAATTGTTATAGGCTTTCTGAAATGGCGTGTGTTTCATATTCCCGGCAAGGTTCGATGCTACCTGACTCCATGTCATACCTTGAGCAATACCTCTTGATACTTCCTGTCTTACTGCTTTTTTAAGCACATTCACATCTTCACCCATACGGTTGTACAATGACGTTGACAGCTTCGTATTAAGCTGTATGGCCTGCGCAACCTGTTCCTGATCTATCGGCATCACGAGTGGGATTCCCCGTCCTTGCAAGTCATACATAGTTCCAAGATATCCTTCTTGATAACTCCGTGTCAGATAGTCAGATACAGTTGCATATGAATTTGATTGCAGGTTTGCCAGCGCACCTTCCAACTGTGCCTTAATTGCCTCCTGATACTGTTTCTGGTATATAATCGACTGTATATTCTCGGGTTCCAGATCTGCACGCATTGACAACTCCTGTATCTTTGATTCGCAGTCTTTCAATGCCTGACTGTATACCTGCTTTAACTCCTTCAACGTCTGCTCTTCGTTATTCAGTTGTGTTCGTAGAATTTCTTTCTGTCTGCTGTTCATCCGTTACAACTCCATCTAGTGCCTGCTGCGCTGTGGCTGTGTCCGCTTCCTCATTCACCGGCAGCTTGTCTTTGATATTTTCATAGTCAATATCAAGCTGTTCACATATCAGCTTAATGACAGTTTCATCATCAATCACATTGAAAAGCGAAAGAATAGTATTAATTTCAACCTGCCTTGTCTGTGCCTCCGTCAATTCAATCTGTGCATTTTCCTGTGCGTTACTCATTACTTCGTGCGTGAATTCAAAATGAACGTCTTCCGGCTGAAATGCCTTGCCATCCATTTTATTGATTTCATCAACGACTATTTCCACAAGTTTACGAAGCAGCTTTTTAAGATTCTTTTCAACCTTCTTGGCTTTCAAGTCAAGCAGTGAGTACATTGCCTTGATAGCGATATTCGTAGTAGCTGATGTGTCCTTGAGTCCGGCGGTATTCAGTCCCATGCCGAATCTGTATATATTCTTTTCATCAAGCTCCAGTTTTGCCTGTCGTGCCTGATAAGGAACATCTACTGTCTTGACGTCTATTTCTCCATTTTCATCAAGTCCAACCATCTTCTTGGTCTTAAGATTGGTTTGCAGCTCCGTCAGATTATCGCCTTGAAATCCTTTGATGGCGTATAATGGAGAATCGAAGTCTATCAGGTTATTTGAAAGGCTTGACGCCATCAGGTCATAGTCATCTATTATTGCCTTGATAGGTCGGAGTGATGAAAACCTTTTCTTATTGTTTTCCACACGGATAAATGGTATATATCCGAAGTTTTCAAAATATGTTGACTTCGTTTTATCCCCGTCTTTGGTATAGAGTACATGCGGCTTTGGATTTATCGGTTCATTCTCATCCAACAGAATTTCGCCTTCGTCCACTTGGACATAGTACCATGTCTGCTTGTCATCCCATACCTGTATCCGCTTTACTATCTTCCTGCCTTTGTCTATACGGTCAATATAGTGATAAATCGTATAAGCGCATCCGTCATCTGTATCCTTCTCCCGCACTTCTATTACATCAATCGGATCCGCTGCCGCAAATGCTGTTTTATCTTTCTTGTTTTTGTAAGCATACATATATGCAAATCCCTTAATCTGCATATCATCTATGCATGTTGCCAAATCCGTCATGAAGCTTTCGTTGTTGTTGAAATACTTATCCATATACTCCTGCAGTGCTGCATCATTGGCCACAACTATACGCTCCCCGGAGAGAACATATTGTGTGCATTGATCAACAAGCTCTGTGAAGAACGGATGTGGTATCTTGACATTGCTTCTGGTCCTATCCTCAACGAGCTTGCCATCTGAATTGTAGTAAAACATCCTGTACCGCAATATATCATGATCGCCGTCATAGTATCGTTCTCCTATTCTTGCAAAACGCTTTTGCTCGGATGTTTTATCGCTTTCAATAATCACTTTTATCTCATCAGGTTTTAACATTTCACTTCTCCTTCTATATCAGCCATTTGCGCATCTTACGCCAGCGTTCTATTCCATATCGAAGCGCCGCCATTGCATCATCCATAACCGCCAAAGGTTCATCCATATACTCGCCGGTAACCGGATCTTTCTTCCATCTCCATTGCCGTACTTCCTTAATGGTGTTGGTACAGGATGGGTCAATATATATCATACGTTTAATGGCCTTATCCTTGCGAACAATGCCTTTCAGCCAATCAATCTGTGCTGTCTGATACTTTTTTTCGTTTGTCCTTTCCTTTTCAACCGGTTTTGCCCTATATCCTGCGTTCTTCCACATTTTGATTCTGTCAGGCTCTGCGGAATCACACCACATTTCCTTGTTCTGTGGAATCCCCGCTGCCTGTGCAAGCGGAATGATTTCTGACGTTTCTTTCTCAAATACATACACTTCCTTCAGGATGTATATGTTGTCATCCTTGATGCCAAGCAACAGAATAGCGTTCGCATGGTTGAATCCGAAGTCCTGTCCGATTGCAATATCATCATAATCATCAAGGTTCTGTGATAATTCCCTGATTTCCACATTATGCAGAATAATGCCGCCGATTTCGCCCCAATCTCCAAGGCCGTATATCTGGTAGCCTTCCGGATCAACAATCTTTCGTCTCTCCATTCGGGCACGGTATGCATCATCTATGAACCGGTTCATCAAGTATGTACTATGATGTGTCAGCACATTCGGGTCCGGGATGTCGAAAAAGGTCTTCTTTATCCAGTGATTCTTATTCACTGGGTTGAAGGTCATTCTGATCTGGTAGAACTGCCCGGGTGGTAGCTCTCCTCTGAGTCGGTCGTCAATAATCTCGAAGTCTGCCTGCGTCAGCTCAGTTGCTTCCTCACACCATACATCCGTGAGCTTTCCCTTCTGGAATGTGATTGACTTAAGCTTCTCTCGTTGCTTATCATCATTCATTCCACGGAATATAATCCTGTTGCCATTCGCCCGACATTCAAGCGACAACGGCGATGTGGTCATCTTCCAATATCGCTCCGCCTTGTCTCCAAGCATCCGATACACGGCACCTGTGAGCTCTGCATAGGTGCTGTCTCTGTTTGTGATATCTGACTTACGGACACACACAAGGTTCCTGCCCTTGTCCTTCATTAGCCGGAGAATGTAGTTCTGTGCCGTGTCAACGCTCTTTCCAGACCCAGCCGAGCCTTTCATTACGATATAACGCTTCGTGCTTCGGTCTACCTCCTTGAAACACGGATTCATCTCGACAGTCACATTCATTCTTCATCACCGTAATCTATATTGACGGTCAGGGCCATGTCAACGTCTGCTTCAACCTTGTCTGTATATAATCCATATCGCTTACCCAGCAGTTCAGCTGCCCTGAGCCGATCCTTTTCGGAGGGTTCTTTTTTTAGTGTTCGGGCTTCACTGCATCCGTCTCCAGTACCTTCAACCACAATCTCTGTTGATTGGCTCTCGCCTCTTAATACGGATGTCAAGTACTTCAGGACTTCATCCTGAGTCGCAATCAACTGGGATTCCTTCTCTGCCATCCGTTCATCTATATATGCCTTGATGTTGGGTTTTGCCAAGTTTTCACTTGCAATATTCCTTGCATTCTTTTCAGAATAACCTGCCCTAATGGCTGCTTGTGTGGCATTTAGGTCAATCAGGTATTCATCGCAGAATCTTCGCTGTTTAGCTGTTAATTTCGCCATCACAATCACCACCTTTTCACAAAAAAGCCTGTCAGCAATGAGGAGGAGCACCCTGACAGGCAAAGCAAAAAGGAACCGCAAATGGCACAGTTCCTTTTCATGAATCATATTTAATTTTCGACACTATCATAATATCACACTTCAATGTGCTTTTTTGTGCTAAGATTTATTTTTTCAAATTCTTTCAAAGCCTCTCCGTGCATATGGCGGATTCGATCATATGAGTATTGCATTTCTTTTGCAATTACACCCAAATTAATGGATTCGACATATCTCTTATACAAAAGCTTGATGAAATCAGGATTGTTGATATTATGTATTTCTCCAGTAATCTTATCTTTTGTCTGCTGAAGTAACAGTATATCTTCGTTGATTTCCTGTTCAAGTGCAATGTATTGAATTATTGAATTTTCAATTTGACCGCCAAGATTGGATGTCTGCACCCGCTCTTTAGAATAATCGAAGCCTCCGGAAGCCAGCGCAAGCTCTCTGTACTCTTTTGCCCGCTGCCGTTTCTGCTCAATCTTCGTCTGAAGCGTTTCGATTTGAAGTAAGTATTCTTTCGCTTTCATTCTTTCACCACCTACCTTTTATATTTCTGCTCCGTTCCGTCTGCCATCTTGACAGTAATTTCCAACGGATAACCTTTTTTATTATCCTGAATGCATAAATATCTGCACTTAACTATTTCAACAGGCTTACAATGATTTTTTTCACACTGTTGTGCTTTCATTTTTTCATTGTATTCTGTGCCACATATTTCGCATATGTAATGTTTTACTTCTTTCATCAAAATCACCCTTTTCTTCAATATTTGACATGCAATCCCAGTAAAAAAGCCCGTTTTTTTAATCTACATTGTCATATTTATCTTAGAAATATTACCGGGCTTGTATATATAAGCCAATTTTAATTTTTTTATATTCCATATTTGTAATAGAAACTTTTTTGAAAGGAGCCCTTAATATGAACATTATTTTTTCAATTTTTAATTTTTTAAATGACAATCTGGATTGTATTAAATACTTTATCAGCACAGCAATTAATTTTATGGCATTCCCGTGCTGTCGAATATACCGTACCAGGTTTGAATGTGGTGTAATACTAATAATCGCCTGTATTATACTTAATTTTTCCACCATTTTCAGTTGTACCGGTGCAACTTGACGTTTTATCCGTCCTCATACATAACCGCCAGCCCCAGGGAGCCGGCGTGATATAATTCACGCTTTGCTCCCGGACTGTCCTTCCAGCCATTAAGCATATAAATTGCATCACACATTTCAAGAATTGCCAAATCTATCGTCATATAATCTTCATACGAACACATCGGCATTACATTCTCTAACAATGTTGGATTTACTGCTATATGTCCTTCTGCGGTTAAACAGTCTGCTGCATGTTGAAATCTCTCACGGTACCTTTTCCGGCCCGTTATAGGACCGCTTATATACACTTTCATCCAAGCTCACCACCTTCCGCCGGTCTTACCCCATTCAATATACATACGCGCACGTAGTCCCACTCTTTTTTCAGCATATCAACTGTGTTTTTTCTCACGCACGAAGATATTCTATATCCTTTAATCATCTGTCCTGAGTACGCATGTCTGTATATTCGGTCCTGTTTCACATTAAGCATTTTCGCTATCTGCTCCGCATTATAAGTTCCTACCAGTTTCCCGTCTTTGTGTAAATCGTATACCATTTGTTTCTCCTTTCCGGGGCGGGTATCCGCCCCTGTGCCTAATCCATTTGTGATATATTAGGTGATTAGTGCCGCTGCCGGCTTGCTTAATCAACATCCGCTTTGCGGTTGCTGTCTCTCATTTTGATGCCTGTCACTTTTCCATTTTTATCGCATCATTAATCTTTGCCACAAGTTCGTGGTCTTCGTTCTTAAGTTTCTCCGCTGCTGCCTTTAGAAGATTTATGTACAGCTCTGCCTTATCGTGCTTTTCAGTTTTCGGCAATCGCCTTTTATTGATCACATTCCTTGCCACCGGGAATTCCGGGAAAGCTTTTTCGTACTCAATGCATATCTCATTCAACACTTTCAGTGGAATGTGTGCAACCAGACATACCGCCCTGAGATCTTCAGTCTTTAACAGCTCATCCACGGGCTGGTACATCAGCACCGAATTAATCGCTGTCAAATATCTTTCACTCTCGCCGGCACTGCCGCTGCCCTTAAACACAACCGCCTCAAACTTTTTCATAGTTTCTGTTGTCGTGAGACGATCATCACACATAAGGCACTGCCGTATCAGTTCATGGTTCACATCATCAGCTTTGCGCGAATAGAACATCATATGCTCCGTATCTGCACTGTGCCTGTCAAATGAAGGATATACCCATCCTGTGCATGGAACTCCTACAATCCATTCCCTGGCACTTATTCCCATTCGTTTGTTCTCGTCATCATATGCCAGCGCCGGAGCGCTCCTCGTTACCGGACAGATACAGCCTATGATATACTCGTACGTTTCTTCTGACTCATCCAGTTTTTCCATGTTTTTCGTATACCTGATAATGTCATACCTGTCATGGAAAAACAGCACAAGAAAGCTGCCTGACGGAAGATGCGTTCTGATTGCCTTATATACTTCTAACATAAGCTTGTTGTCCTTGAGTCCGCTTTTATACACGGATTCCCATATTTTATTGCCATGGTATTTAAGCTCCATCATGTTGTCATCAAGCTTTGTTGAAAATACAGCCTTGGCTCTATCTGCATATTTGTATATGCATGCATCATCGATATTAAGAAAATTATCATTGAATGTTATCTCAATCTCCTTATCAGCGTTAATAATGCATCCGCACATCCTTGTCATTGTTCCAGTGTTGGGCGATATTCGTTTTTTTAATTCCTTGATATCCTGTTCGTTCATTCATTTTCCTCCATGTATGATCTTGTAAATTCGTTAATAAATTCTTCGCGCGTTCCTATATATGCCTCATAGTATCTCTGTGCCATCTGTTTTACACTCCGGTCAAGCGCCCTGCCCTCTGCTGTAGAAGCATGTATACCGTGGCCGCTCATATTGTGATGTGCGGCACACAGATATATCTTGAATCCTCTGCGTTCAGATGCGGCACGGTTGGCCGTTCCTTCAAATATGTGGTGGCAATGGAGATTGTATGGCGTATGGCATACATAACAATACCTATCCCTCTTCGGGTCCTGAAATACTGACTTCATCCCATTTCACCTTCAATATCTGCAAATTCTTAACCAGACGTTCTGCATCGTCAATACAGCTTAACAATGCACGTTCCGGCACCCTCTGTTCCTTGTACTCATCAAGATATTCCGCTATGCTTTTAGCCATTCTTGATGCCTTTGTCCTGCATTCTTCAAGTTCAAGTAACAATTCGTTTTCCTCATCAGGCGCCTGTGTCTCTGTTTCATCATCTTCCGCTGCCATATTGTCATCTTCCGATGCTGTCTGTTCAGGCAGATATTCCGGATGTTTATCTATTGTGTCCTGTCCTTCTAGCGGCTCATGCGATGCTTCATCAGATTTCGCTTCGCATCTAGTAATTACTGGTTCTGGCGTTACTTTTGCCTTTGTCACTTTTGGTTTTTTTGTTTTCTTTTTCTCGACTGCTTCCCTGACTGCTTCCACTGGTACCGGTTCTTCCGCTGCCGGCTCGCTCTTTACAGGGTATGGACTGCCATATCTTTCTTCCCATGTACAGCTTCCAAAGAGTTTTGTATATTCCTCTGTCACCTTCTCCCATGTGCATATTTCCACGTTGTTGGTCCTGATATTGACAAGATTTACCCTGTCCTCCTTGCAAGATACCATTATCCTTCCTACTCCCTGTACGCGGACCGTGTATATGTTCTCGCCTGCAGGTGCCAGTGTTTCCATCAGCGTATCGATATCTGCATCCGGTTTCTCATACAGTTCAGGATTTTCAAGAAATAACTGGTACATTGCCTGATACAGCAATGATGCGTCTTCCAGCTCTTCTTTTTCTCCTTCCAGATATACCTCCATCGGACTTATCGCTTCCTCTGCTGCCACTTCCTCCTTAAGCACCTGTATATCTGATTTGCTGTATGCCGGTGAAAGTTCTTTTGCTACCGCTGCCGGAAGCGTCAGCATCATTGCAAGTTTACTGTAGCCGTATCCCGTATATTCCGTCCTTAGTCTGTCCGAATATCCGTCAACGGAATAATTGTCATTAATTGCGATAAATCTTGAGACCTGTGACTTATCAAGGTTATACTCCGCCTGCGCGAACTCCGTCAGGCTGTTATATCCTGACTCTGCAAGAATATCCGTATCTCTTGCTATCTTGAGCAGATACCCGATTTTCACAAAGCTTTCTGCCGCTTTATTCATTTCCGTATCAAGTGCGGTCTTGAACTCACTGTATGTTCCTTTTTTCTGTTCTATTTCCATATTTCCTCCTATCTGCTTCCTAATGCTCTGAGTTTTGATGTTGAAAGATACTTATCAAGCCACGGCTGTATGTCTTTGGCATCCGGCTTATTGTCATATGCCTGGTACCACTGTCTTATCTGGTTTCTGCTTATCTCAACGGTACAGTAAGGCACATCCGGAGCGCTTAATTTCCTGAGTACAAGAATGTAACTGGTTCCCTTAGCATGTTTGCTCATGTAGGTATCACTTGCGCCTACGCAGTGATGAAGTGCGGTTCCTTCGCGGATTATCTCTGCGGCACTATTGGCCGGGCGGATTATATATCCGTCTTTTTTGTACTCATATTTTTTGCACAGTGACTGATAGTTCATGGCTATTTCCGGAAATTTTTCATTTTTCTCTTTCATCCGCTCTTCATTCTTTTTCTCATTGATTTCCAGAGTTATTCTTGAATGTGCCTCGTCAAGGTCTTTCGGAAAAAGAGTAATCGAATCGGTCATATCATAGCCCGCTGCCGCTTTCATTTTCAAATAGTCATCATATCTGTTCTGCGCCCGGCTTCCGCCTTGACCTGTTATGTATCTGACATATTTGGTGATCGTCATATATCTCAAAGCATATGAAAATTCCCTGAACCCAAGTTTCCTGATGTCCGGAACCAATTCATCCGGCCACTGCTGCCCCGTAGCTGCTTCAAGCCTGAACAGTTCCAACAGTTCGGTATTTCCTTTTTCCTTCACAAGCTGTTCAATACGGTTCTGTCTGATTCCAAGTCTGTCCCATACGGTTTTCCCGGGCTTTATCTGTGTCTTTCTCTGGCTGATTGTTGCTTCTGCTAACAGGATGAGGCCTTTCTTGAGTAAAAATTCAATTTCCGGAAATCTCAGATATGCGTCCGCATACCTTACAGGTGACATCATGCCTTTTTTCCCGTAATATTCCTTAAGGCCGGAATATCGGAGACATGTGCTGCTTAATGCGTCAAGATTATAGATATGTCTTGAATCCGTCTTATCAAATCCTACATGATTTTCATCATACGTCTTTGAATTGGCCGTATCATAACTGTCTGAGTTCTTCCTGTGATAGAGTTTCTTTGATGTATGTGCTCCGGGAGCATATATCGCATTTGCCCGTATCGTATACTTCCATTCTTCCGCTTCACCGAGACTGTATGTTTTGGCAGCGCTTACAAGCTGTATCATACACTTGTCATCTTCAAGTGCCGTGATTTTATAGAAATCATCCTTTACTGTCCACGGACCCCTGTAGTGTCCTTCCTGCTTATATTCAGCCCTTGCTCCGCAAAATTTACATGTACATGTCTCCCCTTTTGCCGGAGTATCTATATAGGGCTTTGCGTAATCCTCTATTGTCACAGGTATGCCGGTGTAATACTTTTCACGGTTGCCGCATTTCGTGCATGTGAGGAACGCCACACTGCCTTTACGCAAATAAAACATATAATTGTCATTCATCCTGCTGTGAACGAATTCCTTGAATCCGTCAGACAGCGGAGGAATTGTTTTGGTCAGCTCTTCTATGCGCGCTGTTTTACCCTGTTCACGTTCCGCCGCTTTAGCTTCATTGATTTTTCCCTCAAGTTCCCTCAAGGACCATAAGATATTATTCCTGTACGGCAGGGCGTTATGTGTGAACTTCTCGTATTCCCTTTTTGTGTTGCCAGGATGCAGGCTGTCTCTCATCGTGTATTCGCTTAACTTAAACCCGACAACATCATTGTATCCCTGTCCATATATCATGCGGCCGTTCCATTTCTTATCCGCGACCACATAGTTTGCAAATTTCTCATCATCTATGCATACACGGACTCTCGGCACTGCCTTGCCGTCATACAGCTCCACAATCAGCGTATCCTTACCGCCTACATTCATGACCGCTGCCATTGCCGCGTACTTATATCCTTCCGGAATAATCGCCGTGATATACGGTATTTTCTCAATTTCCTTGTACTTCACGTCAGTCACACTTTCCGAGATAATAGTCTTTTATTATCTTCTTTGCTGTTGCCGTACCCGGTATTCCCAGCGTCACTCTTGATGCGGATACTCCTGCTGCCTTTACCACATCTGACGGTACATTGTACTGATTCTTCCAGGCATATTTGAGCAGTGCGGCCAGACAGCCTTTTAATGAGTGTCCTTTTGAGCGTACCGCTGCCGTAAGTTCTTCACTTTTCGTACACTGTACTTTGATATACTGCACCCAGTCATTCATTATCTCTACCGTTCCGAGATCGGCTTTTTCAACATCCAGCTTGCCGAAGGCGGCCGTAACAGGTGTTGTGAGTGTGTCAATCACTCCATCTATGTAATCCTCGGCATCTGCTTTGTCTATGCCGTTTTCTTTTGCAAGTATTACAATTGACTCTCTGTCGCCTTCACGGAGAAGTCCATCTGCAGCTTCATTGATTTCCTCCGACGATTCAAATTCTCCAAACTTATCAAACATTTCTTTTACCTCCGTTTCTTAACATTTCTGCAAGTTTTTCGCGATACTGATGTACCTGCATTATTTTAAATTCAAACTCATGATCTGACAGAAGCCTTGTCAGTTCCTGCCACTCCTTCCTGTGATGCACCTCATCACCTCTGCTTGAAATCCATCCGTTTACCGTCCATGTATCTACCCAGCCCTGTGTGTACCCGGATGCCGTATGTGCGGAATCCGTATATATCGTCAGTTCACACGGCCGATTAAGCTTACTGACTGCCATAATGAGTGCCTGAAGCTCCGACTGGTTGGCCGTCATGTGTTGCACCGGTGCAACTTCCTCTTTTGTGCTGACTTTTCCGTTGTATGCGGTTTCCAGTACATACGCTATATACCCGTCTGACGGGCGGACGCTCTTAATGCCCGATGCCGTATATACATTAACATGTGTCATTGATATATCCCTCCGCTCTGTCCCGGTACCCTGTACGGTACTCGGTGTATTTATAATATGATTTGCCGGAATATGGATTGACTCCATACCGTATTGAACTTTTATCGACGTAATAGCCCGGTGTTGCTTTCGGCCCGTTGTCTATGACCTTCCTCAATGTGCGGCGGCGGTATTCCTTTATCTCAGGCACCGGCCGTTCAAGATTTCGTGAGCATGAGTATCTGAGCATTTTCTTCTGTTCGTCTTCATCAAACAGGCTTAGTTGTTCGTACACTTCATCGTCCGGCTGCTTGACGATGTACTTGGCCAGCTTGTCATACCCTCCGTATTCGTAGATTCCGGTCATATCATATCTGTTAGGCCTCCAGCACTCTTTTATCATTTTCATCACATCCGGTTCTCCCCGTATCCTGTTAAAAAGAATATGAAGATGTATTCCGCCATGTGCTCCTACCTCCAGTCTGTAGACATACTTGAACTGCTCGCCGGCTTTCTTATATCGTTTCCTCACGGCTGTGACAAATGAGCGCCAGTCCTTTTCAACCTGTTCCATCTGTGGTCTGCTCCCTTCCGGGTATTGCAGTGCCACCCACGGATCACCCGGTGAGAAGTTCAGCTTGATAAGCCTTCTCATCAGGTTCTCTCTGTTTATCTGATTCTGTCTGCGGATCTGCTCAGGTGTGGCCTTTCGACGTGGGGCTCTCTTCTCTCCCTTTGCACCATAATTACCTACATATGATATTTCATACTCTATGCTGTCTCCCAGACGATAAATTTTAATTCTGTATCCCATAAATGTGTCCTAACTTTAATATCTTAACAATGCCGCAAAAAAGGGATAAAACCCTTTAGATGCTTGACTTTCCTAGTCCACAATGGTATACTTTAATTAGCTTTTGAAGTTCCCATTGCGGACTTGTCCGGGCTGGTTATCCAGCTCGGATTTTTTATTGCTCCAACTGTTCAATCCATCCGTATCTGTCGAATACACGGCCGGCATAGCTTGTCCCATCCGCGTACTCAATCTCATCCGGCTGTCCGCTGTTGTAATAATTAAGCGCTATCCTCAGATCACCGCCGGAATACTCCAGACATTCAGTGAATATTCTCAATGCAAGTTCTGTATTGTCTGACAGGTCCGTTCTCCATTCCGGGAGATCTGACGCCGGCTCTTTATCACTCCAGAATTCATTTATCTGAAACATTCCTTTGTCACCGGCTGTTCCGACCGCTGCCATCCTGTACTCTGACTCCGTTCCGGCAATCGCAAGCATAAGATCATATGCTATCTCATACTTATCACAGAGCGAACATATGATACTCTGCTCGTCCCTTGTGAGCGGAATAAATGAATAGTAAACAGCGTGTAGATCCTCATAAGGCTTATATGTACGGACATATTCCGTTACCATTTCTGTCTCCGGCTCGGTAACTGGCAATACCACCGGCTGAATCTCCGGCACTGTCCGCCTGCTGTGCACAGACAGCACACACAGCGGAATTGCTATTACAAGTCCGGCAAGCAGGCTTGTCACGACTGTTCTTGCCCTGTATCTTTCAATTCTGAACATTTCCGATCACACCTCTTTCCTGAAGGCTCCACACAGTCTTTAGCATATGTGCTTCTATGTCCTTCATTGTATGAACTGCCGCTTCAAGGGTCATATCCTGCTCAAGTTCTCTGCGTGTTCTGTCGTTGAAAATTGCTATGAGCGAATTCTTCATATCTGATAAAACGCCCACGGTTCTATCACGGCAATACACCGTGTAATAATTGTTCGTGACCTCTATACGGTACTCTTTATCTACCTGTATCATCCCTGCTCCTCCTCTGCAGAAACTGCCTGGCAATAAATGTCTCCACATCATCAGCTTTGCCATATGCCGATCTTACCGTTGCGAAATTATCAACGACACGTTTAAATCTCTCGTAACCTTCACTGTTGAAAAGCTCTGTCTTCCTGATTCCTTTTGCATATTCCTCTAAGAGTGCAACCGTAATTACACAGTCAAGCTCATCTCTCATTGTCACTGCTTCCGAAAGTCTCAGACTTATCCTGTCGATTCTTTCCTGCAAGTCCTTCTTAAGTTCAATTAATTCGTTATTCATTCTTATTTCCTCCTTATCAGATTTCACGTGTTGCCGCTTCGATTCTTGTTTCTTTTGCAAGCTGCTTTGATAACGATTCTGTATCAAAGATTATTGGACTTGTTTTCTTACCCGGACATGCTCTGAAAGCTATGTCCTGTCCTTTCATGTTCCATATACGCTCCAGCGTAGCTTCCGGAACACCTATTTCTCTAAGTTCCTTCTTAGTCATAAAAGCTTTTGGGAAATTCATAACTTGCGCCTCCTTTCTTTGAATGTATAATCTGCTTGTTCAGGGCGATTATTTGCGCAGTCTCCCATGCTCTATCTGTAATTCACAACTCAAATCTGGCATTTATTCAAATTGTCACAGAATAAAATTCTGCTTCATCAAGAGGTCAAGTTCTTTGGGTTTCTCAAACGTCAACTTGGCTTCTTGTTTTTGAAAACTCACTTCTATAAAATGATTGATTTTGTTCCATTGTGAATGTGTCATTCCTTCCGCCATGTCAATGATTGCTCTGGCGGTTTCTGCATAACTCTCTTTTATTGCGTCACCTAACTCGCTCATTTGGTTCTCCTTCCTATATTACATTTACGGTTTTGTCGTAATCTAGTGGTAAAAAAATAAGCCTGCTATATGGCACACCATAAAGGTCTTCTATCTTTCGCAACACAGGGATATCAGGATAACTTTTGCCACGTTCATAGTTGCTTAGTGTATCTACACTTACACCTAGTAAATCAGCAGCTTCTTTTTGACGTAATCCACGTATTTCCCTGGCCGTTTTAAGCGTCATCCGCATATTTTCCATTTTACATCCTTTCCCCCCGTATTGCCGCTAGGTCAGCCACTTTTTACCTCTTACGATTGCACAATTTAATTGTGATCAATACCAAATCGTACAATGCACAGGCTCCAACTATGATTTTCCATACAAGTCCCCATTTCGCAAACTGCGCCATGACAACTAACAGGACAAGCATAACTGTTACATTATTAATATTTTTCATTGCTTTATTAAAAACGGTATGTTAGAATAATGCAAAGGGTTCGGGGCTTTCGCCCCTCCCCTAGCTGTCTGCTAAGACTTAATTGATTGGATTAATGCCGCTGCGGCTAACATCGCTTTAATCACTAATTCAATTATGTCTTTGGCTGACAGCGTTTTTTTCTTTGCTTTCTTCTTTTTTGACATATCGTTTATCTCCTTTCCTTTGATGCTAACTCCTTGCTACATGATTATAATACTACGACTTAGTCGTAATGTCAACGACTTTTTCGTATTTTTTTAGTTTTTTCTTGCATTTTTTACGGTTTAATATTAGAATGTATTTAAAGGACGGTGTATTAATATGACTAGTAATCTTGGAAATAAAAAAATCATGGCTCAAAATATACAATATTATATGGCCATGTATGGAAAAACACGTCAGGAGATGTGCGATGCACTAGGTGTAAAGTACACTACATTTACAGATTGGGTTAAAGGCAACGTATATCCACGTATAGATAAGATAGAACTCATGGCCAACTATTTCGGCATCTCTAAATCTGATTTAGTTGAAGAACATGCGTCTAAAGACGAACCTGAAACTGCCATGGATTATCTGGATACTGCTACTATCAAGCAGCTTAACCGGGCTAATATTGATAAGGTAAATGTATACTCTCGCAATTTACTCAACATTCAGAATATGGAAACAGACTCTTCTATGCCTATATTAAATGCAGCGCATGAAATTGAAGGTTCCTCTGACGAGGATAAACAGCATGATGAGGAACTGCTAAACAGACTTTACAATACCAGAAATAAAGGGTGATATAAGGAGGTCTTACATATGGACGATGATATTCAAAAACGGATATTTACCAGAAATCTTAATTCTTATATAGAAGCCAGTGGTAAGACGCAGTTTGAAATAGCCAAAAGCATAGGTGTCTCTCCTCAGACCTTTAATACATGGTGCAAGGGCATTGCCTTTCCAAGAATGGGAAAAGTTCAAGCATTAGCAGATTACTTTCACATTAACAAATCGGATTTAATTGAAGCAAAAACGCACATAGGACTTTGCAACAAGGAAATAATGGCAAACAACATCAAGTATTATCTTAATTTATACAGCAAAACCCCATCCGACATATGCAAGTTACTAGGTTTTCCAGCCGCTACCTTCTCAGATTGGATTAATGCCAAATCTTATCCACGTATAGATAAGATAGAACTCATGGCCAACTATTTCGGTATCTCAAAATCAGACTTAGTTGAAGAACACGTTGCTAAAAAAGACGAGCCATCTATTTTATCATATTACAATTCATTAAATGATATGGGAAAGCAGGAAGCCACTAAGAGAGTTAAGGAGCTTACATATATTCCTCAATATACAGCCAGAGGACCGCTTCTCAATGCAGCGCATGAAATTGAAGGTTCATCTGATGAGGACAAACAGCATGATGAGGAACTGCTAAACAAACTTTACAACAATAGAAATAATAAAGGGTGATTTAATTGACAAAGTACGAATATTTACTTAATGAAGCTGATTCTCAACAGCTCATTACTGTAGAAAGCCCTCTCCGAGCTAATAAGGGAAGAATTGTCGGTGATATGATTGCAATTAAAAGCGACATGACCGATACAGAAAAACAATGCGTGATGGCTGAGGAACTCGGTCATTACTATACCAGCGTCGGGGATATCCTCGACCAGATCACTGTTGAGAATCGCAAGCAGGAACTCAAAGCTCGGCTCTGGGCTTACAAGCGACTGCTGCCACTCGACTGTTTCATCTCCGCATTCAGAAGCGGCTGTAATAGCTTATACGAATATGCCGATTATCTGAACGTGACAGAAACCTTCCTGCGTGATGCCATCAGGCGTTACAAGCAGATATACGGTACCGACTGGGTGCGGTTTGATAATTACGCCATCCGGTTCTGTCCGGAGCTTGCGATTATGGTTATATTTTAAAGGAGATCCTCGGCTCAGCCGGGAGCCTACGCAAATACCGTAAGAATGATAAATGCCTTGAACAAACTTATTCTATCATTCTTTATATAATAAAATATCAGATATATTACACCCACTATGTAAATATTGAATATACATCATAAGATTACCTGACTCTTTAAGTGGATACCCTTAAAATATGAGTTATTAACATATGTTTAGTGTCCAGTCGTAAATTTTATGCGTATTATGCGCATTTTCTATTGACATTTATGCGTATAATGTGTATAATAATAATTGAAAGGAGAACAGGATGACAGTCAGAGAAATCGAAAAGCTACTTAAGAATGACGGTTGGTACTTTGTAAAACAGGTTGGTTCTCACGAACAATTTAAGCATCCAACAAAACCCGGTAAAGTAACAGTTCCCAATCATGCCGGAGATTTAGATAAAGGAACTGCAAATTCAATAATGAAACAGGCGGGGCTAAAATAGCCCTGCCAACAGTTTGATATATAGAAAGAGGTGTATGATATGAAATTAATCTATCCAGCAATTTTTACTCCATGCGAAGAGAAAGAAGGTTATACCGTTGTTGTACCTGATCTGCCTGGTTGTGTAACAGAAGGCCGTGACCTTATCAATGCCATTGAAATGGCGATTGATGCCGCCAGCGGATGGGTTCTTGATGAGCTTGAAGACGGCCATCCTGTTCCTGCATCAAGCTCTCCTGCATCTGTTATCGTTCCGGAAGGTTCATTCATGAATATGATTATTCTTGATATGACCGAATATGCTGAAAAATATGGTACTAAAACAATCCGGAAGAATATTACCATTCCTGCATGGCTTAATACCTACGGAGAACGGAATAACATTAATTTTTCTAAAGTGTTGCAGGATGCTCTCCTGTCACAGGCACAATCAACGCATGCCTAACAAAATTTCATTTTAACAAAAAACGGCCCCCGGCACAGCCGGGAGCCTACGCAAATACCATAAAAATGATACATTGCCCTGAACAAGCTATATTGTATCATTCTTCCCGGTATTTTGCAAGTCCGGGTATTTTTATGCCCTTTTAGTTGCACCGGTGCAACTGACACACATTGGAAGGAGAATACACTATGGCAAAATACACAAGAGGTTCTGACGGACGTTTCACGGCGCAAGTCTGGGACGGCACATATCGTAACGGTAAAAAACACTATATCAAGATACGAAGTGACAAATCCAGCCGTGACCTGGAACTTAAAGTGGAGAATTTCAAAATCAAAAAAGCAACAGGAGCTATCGTCCTGTCCCAAGATACATCTATCTATGATTATGCCGTTGAATGGCTCAAACGGGCCAAATCGAATGTTGAGGGCAATACGCAGGCAATGTACCGCAATATTGTAGAAAAACATCTGTATGACCTGCAATATGTTCCATTCAGTGCACTTAACCATTCACTTGTTATGTCGCTTGTAGGCAGAACAGCAGACAGACCCCGTACATGCCAGCAGCTTATTATGACGCTCAAACAGATATGCCGTTCTGCAGAACGTGACAAATTACTTCCCAGAGGTGAGACATTTGACATATTTACCGATATCAAGCCCCCACGGCACGTTGCCAAGGAAAAGCGCCCTCTTACCCCGGAAGAGACTGAAACGCTCTCATATGCCCCTCTGACGAGCCGACAGAAGGCATTTGTATATATTCTCTTCTATTGTGGATTACGGCGTGAAGAAGCACTCGCTCTGACTGTATTCGACCTGAATTTCAAAGATGGGACAATTAATATTAATAAGGCTCTGGCCTTTGACGGCAACAACCCGTATATCAAAGTCCCAAAGTCACGCAACAGTTACCGCACACTCCCGCTGCCGGCCGAGCTTACAGAAGTTCTCCAACCATATGTTTCTACGCTTGGCAGTACAAACTTATTTGAAAAATCCTCCGGAGGACTTATGACGCACAGTGCATATGTCAAGATGTGGTCTTCGATTAAAAATACATTAAAGCAAGCCTACCTGTCACATTCCGGCGTGAAAATGCCGAACTGGTCCGTTGTAGGCTTTGAGGATCTTACCGCACACATCTTCCGTCATAATTATTGTACCAGACTGTGTTATGCTATGCTCGAAGGACATACTCTCACTACCAAAAAGATTGCCGCTCTGCTCGGTGATGATGAACGTATGGTCCTTAACGTATACTCACATATTATCGAATCGAAGGAAAAACCACTTGAAGCTATTGAGTCCGTTCTTACCCTCAAAGCCAAATAGGTTTTGGGTACGAAATGGGTACGAACAAATCCATAAAGTCCAGCTAAGTTCGACTAAGTTTATAAATAATTACATCAGAAAATGCATAACAAAAAACCTCTCAAACGCTTGATTTACAAGGCTTTGAGAGGTTTCTCTTTTCAGTGAGCCATCGGGGACTCGAACCCCGGACAACTTGATTAAAAGTCAAGTGCTCTACCACCTGAGCTAATGGCCCATATTAAATTATCAAACGACCTTTACGGTCATACCCGGTCGCCAAGCTGGGCTAGGTGGATTCGAACCACCGAGTGCAGCAGTCAAAGTGCTGTGCCTTACCGCTTGGCGATAGC
>UMGH01066828.1_pt1 | contig 98293 bp, 79 predicted proteins | sample 1965231 | NCBI WGS metagenome assembly UMGH01 (sample SAMEA4836068, study PRJEB28245) | human gut metagenome | biome: gut microbiome; material: fecal sample | place: Denmark | collected 2008 | reverse complement strand
CGGCGTGTGCAAACAGCCGCGGATGGCTTATGTCTGCGGGCTTAATGAATGAGACCCAGGTGGTACATTTTCGCGGGCTTAATGAGAGACCCGGGTGGTACATTTTCGCGGACTTAATGAGTGAGGCCCGGGTGGTACATTTTCGCGGGCTTAATGAGTGAGACCCGGGTGGTACATTTTCGCGGGCTTAATGAGTGAGACCCGGGTGGTACATTTTCGCGCGCTTAATGAGTAAGACCCGGGTGGTACATTTTCGCGCGCTTAATGAGGGAGACCCGGGTGGTACACTTTCGCGCCCAGTTTTCTTTTCATATTATACCACCTTGTTTTTTCTTTAACAATATTCTATAATAACAGCAGTTTATTATTGATTTTACCGGAGGTTATGATGAGAGACGGTTTTGTTAAATGTGCAGCGATGATTCCTTCAATCAAGGTTGCAGATTGCGCGAATAATGAGGCTGAGATTATTAGATTAATTGATGAGGCTGCTACATCAGGAGCGAAAGTTGTTGTTTTTCCGGAATTATGTATCACAGGTTATACGTGTGGCGATTTATTTTTGCAGGACAGCCTTCTTAACGGTGCAATTGCAAGTCTTATACGGATTGCAAAGCACTCCGAAGGACTTGACATGATTGCTTTTGTCGGGCTTCCGTTTATGTATGGCAATAAGCTTTATAATGCAGCCGCGGCTGTAAGCGGCGGAAGAATTCTGGGCATTACGCCGAAGACACACTTGCCGAATTACTCGGAATTTTATGAGGTAAGGCATTTTAATCCGGCGCCGGCGGATGTGTCCATGATCAAAATTGGCGGGCTGGATTATGAGATTCCGTTTGGAAGCCACATTTTGTACAGGTGCACTACGATGCCGCAGCTTGTTATTGCTGCTGAGATTTGTGAAGATGTATGGGTAAGCAATCCGCCTTCAATTTCGCATACGCTCGCAGGTGCTACGATGATTGTTAACTGCTCGGCAAGCGACGAGACGACCGGAAAGGACATATACCGCCGGGAACTCGTCTCAGGTCAGTCGGCAAGACTTGTATGTGCATATGTGTATTGCAATGCCGGCGACGGAGAATCGACCCAGGACCTTGTGTTTGGCGGACAGAGCATCATCGCAGAAAACGGAAACGTACTTGCCGAATCGAGACGTTTTATTAACGAATCCGTGTATGCCGATGCGGACCTCGGAAGAATCACAAGCGAACGCAGAAGAATGACTACTTTTTATCATGATACGGAACTTGAAAATGAATATGTGAATGTTGATTTCAAATTAAATGTTACAGAATGTAAGATTATGAGAAAATATGACATAACGCCTTTCGTACCATCGGACAAATCGGACAGGGACAGAAGATGCGAGGAAATCCTTACGATTCAGGCAATGGGACTTAAGAAAAGACTTGCACATACAGGTGCACACCACGCCGTAATAGGAATATCCGGCGGACTTGATTCGACACTTGCATTGCTTGTAACAGTCAAAGCTTTTGATATGCTTTCAATACCGAGGGAAGATATAACCGCGGTTACAATGCCATGTTTCGGAACAACCGACTGGACTTACAATAATGCCTGCCGGCTTGTACACAGACTCGGAGCATCATTAAAAGAAGTTAATATCAAGGAGGCTGTCAATATACATTTCAGGGATATTGAGCATGATCCGGATGTTCATGATGTAACATATGAGAACTGCCAGGCAAGGGAAAGAACACAGGTACTTATGGATATCGCCAATCAGAACGGCGGTATGGTAATAGGAACCGGTGATATGTCGGAGCTGGCGCTTGGATGGGCCACATATAACGGAGACCATATGTCGATGTACGGTGTCAACTGTTCCATTCCGAAGACGCTTGTCCGCCACCTTGTAAGGTATTACGCAGATACATGCGGTGATGAATTGCTCTCGGCTGTTTTACTTGATGTGCTTGATACGCCGGTGAGTCCTGAGCTTCTGCCGCCCGTGGACGGTGTTATTGCACAGAAGACAGAAGATATTGTAGGACCATATGAACTTCATGACTTTTTTATGTATTATATATTAAGATTTGGATATACGCCTTCCAAAATATACAGGATTGCATGTAATGCTTTTGTTAATTTTTACGATAAAAGTACCATCCTTAAATGGCTTAAGATTTTTTACAGAAGATTCTTTGGACAGCAGTTCAAGCGTTCGTGCCTGCCGGACGGACCTAAGGTCGGTTCTGTTGCCGTATCGCCGAGAGGTGATTTAAGGATGCCAAGCGATGCATCTGCTGCAATCTGGCTTAAAGAGCTTGACAGTCTGGGATAAAAAATAACTCCGGAAACACAATTTGTAACATACCATTCTGCATAAACAGAGGACTGGCAGCCGGTATAAGATGTTTCCGGAGTTTTATTATATTATTTAATAATATCGTCAACCATTGTGGCCGCATCATCCACTAAAGTTTCTGCTTTATCAATAGCGTCCTCAATGATTCCGTTTCCGGATGACTGTGTCTGACCGCTTGTGTGTCCATTTGTTTCTTTTGCTGCGGTAGTTGGATGCTGACTGGTTGATTCTGCACCAGTTGTCTGTTGACTGCTCCCATTGGAATCGTCATTGCCGCACCCCACAACGCCCACAGCGCACATCGCCATGATTACACAAAGTAATATAGTTTTTATCTTTTTCATGCTAATGCTCCTTTTTTTGATTTTGTGATTAGTATTAGCATAACAGGGCAAAAAAATACCCTGATTTTATTTTTCAAAAATCAGGGTATTATATTTTATAACATTAAATCAGCCGATTACTTCTTTCATGGTATATAATCCTGCAGGTTTACCGGCAAGGAACTTGGCAGCTTCAATAGCACCTTTGGCAAATACCGACTTTGAATATGCGGTATGTTTAAATTCTATTACCTCGTCTTCTCCGGCAAAAATAACCTCATGTTCGCCAACTATTGTTCCGCCTCTGACAGCACTTATTCCGATCTCATTCTTCGGACGCATTGCCCGGTCACCGCTTCTGTCATACTTGTAAGAATACGGCTCTGCAAGGCTCTCATTGATGGCATCGGCAAGTGCGATAGCAGTTCCGCTCGGTGCATCAAGTTTAAAATGATGATGTTTCTCAACTATCTCAATATCAAAACCTGCATCCGCAAGGAGCGGTGCAACTGATTTAAGGACTTTGAACAATGTGTTTATTCCGAGTGACATATTGGCTGAACGGAGTACAGGAGTCACCTTGGAAACCTTGGAAACTCTCGCAATCTGCTCTTCACTCAGTCCGGTTGTGCAGAGTACAAGCGGCATATGCGTGGTTTCACAATAATCAAGCAGGCCGTCGATTGCTTTGGCTGAAGCAAAATCAATAATAACATCTGCTTTGACATTGCAGTCATTAAGATTGGAAAAAACCGGATATGAATTATGTCCGTCGTCAAATACATCTATACCGGCAACAATTTCAATATTATCATCAGCAGCGGCAAGACCTGTTATTACCTGTCCCATTTTACCGTTGCATCCGTGCATTATAGCTCTGACCATTTTCAACACCTCTGTAATCTTATAATATTCCGTAGTTCTTCATTGCATTCTTAAGAGTCTCAAGATTCTTAGGCTCCATAGGTGAAAGAGGCATTCTTAACGGTCCTACTTCCATTCCCATAAGATTCATGGCGTGCTTAACCGGAATCGGGTTAACCTCACAGAAAAGTGCCTTTATAAGCTCTATTGCCTCAAGCTGCTTGCGGCATGCACCCTTAACATCACCGGCAAGATAATCTGCAGCAATCTCATGTGCCTGTCTCGGAGCCACATTGGAAAGGACCGAAATCACGCCCTTGCCGCCAAGTGACATAATCGGAACGATCTGATCATCATTACCTGAATACAGGTCAAGTCTGCCGTCCATTATGCTCATAAGCATTGCAACCTGTGAAAGATCTCCGGATGCTTCTTTGATACCGACTACATTGGAAGCTTCCTTACATATAGCCGCAACAGTCTCCGGCTTGATGTTGCATCCGGTTCTGCTCGGAACATTATAAAGGATAATAGGAAGCTTTACTGAATCCGCAACAGCTTTAAAATGGCCTACAAGACCTGCCTGTGTTGCCTTATTGTAATACGGTGTAACGCAAAGAAGTGCATCTGCTCCGGCATTCTGCGCTTCCTGTGAAAGCTCTATTGCAGAACTTGTACAGTTGGAACCTGTTCCTGCAATTACCGGTATTCTGTGTTTAACCTGCTCTATACAGAACTTAATAACTTCTATATGCTCCTCTGTGGAGAGTGTCGCAGCTTCTCCTGTTGTGCCGCAGATAATAATACTATCCGTATGATTAGCTATCTGGTACTCTATTACCTCGGCAAGCTTATCATAATTAACACTTCCATCTTCATGCATAGGTGTAATAAGTGCAACACCCGCTCCTGTAAATACTGACATAATTATCCTCCTGAAATATCATATACATTATGTATTTTACGCAAAAACAGAGCCAGCAGGACGCCGGCTCATAAAGTCATACTCTTATTAAAAAGATACTTTAGTAGCTCTCCATCCTGTGATGACAGTAATATGACTCTTCATCATATTCCCAGCGGCCACAGCCTCAGGATCTGTGACGCTTCGGCACTGTTGCCTTTCATTCATGATCATCTATGCCTGACATATCACATAAATTACTAATATACAGTGCGACCTCTACTTAATGTTTCTGTTCTTGTTATTACTGACAGTTTAACATTCCTGACGATAATAGTCAATATGTTTTATTCAATCGTCAATAAATTCAATTTTGCTTACCGAAACCTCATAAGCAACTCTTTTTTCACTCTCCTCATCATTAATGCGCTTGGTATACTCACGGCTCTGGATACGTCCGTTTATCTGTATGTGTGCACCTACTTCGAAGCCCGCCGCAAAACGTGCGTTTCTCCCCCAGGCTATACATGGAATGTAATCTGATTTACCATATGGTCTGTTGACTGCTATAAGAATATCGGCAATCTCCCTTCCAAGCGGTGTCTTGCGGTAAATCGGCGGCTTGCATATGTACCCGTCAAGAAAAATCTGATTTGAACTCGTCTCCTCATCATAATCCTCAATAAACTGAAGCTCCCTGACAAAAATAGACAGCACGAGCCTGTTCTTGGTCTCTTCGTGTCTGTTGTAAGAACGGAACTGTCCCTGGGCCTCTATCATCGTGCCCCTTAAATCCACCGTTACATCAACCAGTCTTTCCGAAACCATAAGCGGAATCACATCCACACTGTTACTTAAGCGGTTTACGGAAATATCGACGGTATAAAAACCTTCTCCGTATACCTCGTGGCTGAATTTAAATTCAGAAACCACCTCACCTATAATCGTAACTTTGTTGTTTTCAATAACCTTATCAACCATTCTTCTGTTTCTCCCTTCTGTTTATTCCGCGGCATTTTATATGCCTGCGTTCGTTGCTTGATAACTTTATCAATATATAATATGCGCCATATTTCGATTTTAGCACAAAAATATTGTAAAATCAAAAATTTGTGATAAAATATTATGGTTGCATATGTGTATTTATATTATCGGAGGTTTTATATGATTACTAAACGTGAAGATGTGAGAAATATTGCTATTATTGCACATGTTGATCACGGTAAAACGACACTCGTAGATGAATTGCTGAAACAAAGCGGTACTTTCAGAGAGAACCAGGAAGTTGCCGAGCGTGTCATGGACTCAAATGATATTGAGCGTGAACGAGGCATCACCATTCTTTCAAAGAACACTGCCGTTCATTATAAAAATACCAAAATAAATATTATCGACACACCGGGCCATGCTGATTTTGGCGGAGAGGTTGAGCGTGTACTCAAGATGGTCAACGGCGTTATCCTCGTGGTAGATGCTTACGAAGGTGTTATGCCGCAGACCAAGTTCGTTCTCCAGAAAGCTCTCGACTTAGACCTTGACCTTATTGTATGTGTGAACAAAATAGACCGTCCTGAGGCAAGACAGGATGAAGTTGTGGATGAAATTCTTGAGCTTTTACTTGAACTTGATGCCAACGACAAGCAGCTTGACTGCCCGTTTATATTTGCTTCTGCAAGAGGCGGATATGCCAAATATAAAATAGAAGATGAATCGGATAACATGGTTCCTCTTTTTGAAACTATAATAAAAAATATCCCGGCTCCGGAAGGGGACCCAGAGGCACCTCTGCAGGTTCTTATCAGCACAATCGATTACAACGATTATGTTGGCCGTATCGGTGTCGGCAAGGTTGACAACGGTGTTATCAAGGTCAACCAGGAAGTTATGATTGTTAACCACCATGACCCTGACAAACACCAGCGTGTCAAGGTAACCAAATTATATGAGTTTGACGGCCTTAACAAGGTGGAAGTAAACGAAGCGACAATAGGTTCGATAGTTGCGATTTCCGGTATTACGGATATTAAAATCGGTGATACAATCTGTTCCGTTGATAACCCACAGGCAATTCCTTTCCAGAAGATCTCCGAGCCGACTATTACCATGAATTTTATGGTAAATGACTCTCCTCTTGCCGGTCAGGAAGGTAAATTCGTAACATCAAGACATCTCCGTGACAGACTTATGCGTGAACTTAATACAGATGTCAGTCTTCGTGTAGAAGAGACAGACGATATGGACAGTTTCAAAGTATCCGGCCGTGGTGAGCTTCACCTTTCGGTACTTATCGAAAATATGCGCCGTGAAGGATATGAATTCGCTGTCAGCAAAGCCGAGGTTATTTATAAGACTGATGAGCGCGGCAAGAAGCTTGAGCCTATGGAAGTTGCTTACATCGATGTTCCTGATGACTGCTCCGGTACGGTAATCCAGAAGCTCAGCATGCGTAAGGGTGAGCTTAACGGCATGGCACCTCTTAACGGCGGAACCACCCGTCTTGAGTTCTCAATTCCTTCAAGAGGACTTATCGGATATACCAATGAATTTCTTACCGATACCAAGGGCAGTGGTGTAATAAATACCATTTTTGACGGATACGGACCATATAAGGGAGATATCCAGTATCGTAAGCAGGGTTCACTTATCGCATTTGAGAACGGCGAGGCCATAACCTACGGTCTGTTCAATGCCCAGGAGCGTGGTACACTTTTTATCGGACCGGGTGCCAAGGTTTATGCCGGCATGATTGTCGGACAGACAGGACGTTCCGAGGACATTGAGGTAAACGTATGCAAGACCAAGCATCTTACCAACACACGTTCTTCAAGTGCTGATGATGCACTCAGACTTGTACCGCCTAAAATAATGAGTCTTGAGCAGTCACTTGAATTTATCGATTCGGATGAACTTCTTGAAGTTACACCTAAGAATTTAAGAATCCGTAAGAAAATTCTCGATTCGACAGCCCGTTACAGAGCTAAGAAAAACGGTCAGTAGAAAATATAACAAAGCAGCTATGAATATACCGGCCCCAAAAAGTTAGACCAAAAATCTAACTTATTGGGGTCACCTCATTCATAGCTGCTTTTATTAAGCTTAGAAATTAAGATCAATTTCAATTCCTTTAAGGTCATCATTAACAAGATTATTGTCTTTGAGAATCTTATTAATCTGTTTCTGCGCTTCTTCAACGTGATCCACGCTCTTTTTCTTTATGTTGCTCTCTAACTCGATGCTGTCAGCCTTACCGACTCCGTCAAGAACTTCTTCCTGTGAATCCTTTGCTTCACTTATGGCCTCGGCCTGTTGTTCGGCCTCTTCCTTACGTTCCTTTGCTTTATCAACAAGCTCCTGCTGCTCTTCTTCCTTCTGTTTAGCCTCTTCTGCCTTCTTCTGCTCCTCTTCGAGCTTGTCATCAACATGCTCTTTGCTTTCTTCGACAAGCATACCGATGATATCTTTGCCCGCGGCATCCATTATGTCTTCGGCAGCAGCAGATGCCTTTATCATGTCCTGTGATTTAAGCCGTTCTATTTCGGAATCCGTAATAGCCATTGTATCACCTACGAAACTGTTTTCCTTTTCTTCAATAACGCCCGATATCTCACAGGCCGTCGAATTAAGCTTAAGGACTTCCTTCTGGTAATCGGTCAGCGGTATATTCTGAAGCTCACGCAGCCGTTCTATTTCCTCTTTGGAAAATGAATCATCCGACACACCCGCTCTGTTGTTCTGATATTTTTCAAGAAGCTCAAGGTCTTTTTGTTCCTGGGAATCCTGGTCTATACCGTACTTCTCTCTGACAGCCTCTTTCTCCTTGGATATATAATCGAGTCTTCCCGATAATTCACTTACATCCTCAAGGTTTCGGTTTATGTGCTCCCTGAGCTCTCCGATTCCGTTCATAGACTCTTTGTCCTTGGTCCACGCATCACTTATGAGCTTCATTGCCTGCGCTCCGGCAGACTTGCGTTTGGCGGCAATTTTCATATCGGTTTCCGATATTTTCCTTGCATTGCCGACCGCGTACGAATTGGTCTGCTCCTGAGGGAACTCCGTAACGCTCCGGTTTACATTTATGGATATTGACATATCTATCTCCGTCCTATACTGAATAATCGAATTTCTGGCCTACTTTTTTCTCGGCTTCGGTCTGCACGTTATCGCTCATGCAGAGCTGGCTCTGGTCTTTTATCTTCTGCAGCAGCTCCTCCAACGATGATGCGGTTATGGTGACCGTGTCCGTGTCGTCCAATTTCTCTAACCGCTCTTTTTCGGCTTTCTTGGCTTCTTTGCGTGCCTCGGCTTTTTTCTCGGCCTTTTTCTCCTGTGCCTTCTTCTCTATGCGTTCTTTCTGTGCAGCTGTCGATTTCTCCAGTACAGCAAAATATGTAGCCGTTCCGTTATCATTGACCTGCATTCCGTAAGTCTTTACGGACATTCCGGCTGATGCTATACTGTTACCCATCTGCGACATCTGACTCGATGCATTGGCAATAAGGCTCTCATACTTCTTGCGGTAACTCTCATCTTCAGCCATACGCTCAATCTTGTCTTCATCGATAAGTACGACCATTCTTCCGGCCTGCGCATAACTGCCTGCCTGTGCTTTTGCCTGTTCCTTCATGTCTTCGCTTACAAGTATAAAATCCATATTACTGAACCTGGATTTAAGCGAATCATAATACTTGGCTGCCTTATCGCTCAGCTTTACGTCTCCGATGGTGCGTCCGCTTACTTTCTTACCGGAATCCGTTTTCTTCGTATCGGCAGTGTTCTGGTATGCCGACACATTCTCTGCAACATTTGATATATTACTCATAATAATTCCTCCTTGAAATTCATGGCGAAGTCCGTTTCGCCTGATATATAGTATATCGGACGATACCAGGTCATATATTAGTTATTTTACACAAAGAACCGGCATCATTAAGACGCCGGTTTCCTTTGGTGATATATGATATGATTATCTCTCGACAGTTCTTCTCTTTCTCATAACTGCCACGCATGTTGCAGCACTTACTGCAAGTGCGATGATTAATACTCCTGGCATATTGCCATCTCCCGTATCAACAGGGCCTTCCGGTTTGGATGGGCCTGTTGGACCTGATGGGTCGGATGGGTTAGGTGTAACATTTTCTTTTAACAGTGTCGCTTTCTCAATGACGTATATAACTCCGTCATATGTAGCCACACCATCGCTGACATAACAGTCTGTAATGAAATCGATTGTAAACTCATCACCCGCTACCGGGATGTAAAGGCTTACCTTACCGTCAACAACGGTTCCGAGCCACTGGCTTCCGCCTGATCCGCCGGTAATTTCTTTAACCTTGTCTCCGTCGATGTCTTTGTCCCATGTTACTCCGCTGCCGCCCCACATATAGTAGTGGACGCCGTCTTTGTCAGTAACTCTTATAATGTTGCCGCACCAGTCGTTCCATTTTTCTTTAGCGCTGTCAGGAATTGTAATATCAACCTTAACTCCCTTGACACCTTCCGATGATGTGAAATCCTTATCCGTAATGGTTGCACTAGGTGTCTTGCCGTCAATCGGCTTACACTCTGTTCCAAGTGTTATCTCCGGTTTATCCTCATCAATCGCAGGAATTGTCTCTGTCATCTGTTTATGACATTCTGTACACTCATATGTTATGAGACCTTCAACACCTACTTTGGCATCTACTCTTGAGATTTCTACATAATCGTGTTCTCTCTTAATCTCATATTCCACACTTAATCCGTTGTCGGTAAGTGCTGTGATCGTTGTATCCGCATTCTTTAATATTTGAACTTCTACGGATGCATATCCGTTCTCATCAACACTCACTGCCTTTGTAGGAACACGGAGGATTGATTCGTCTCCGGATATGAATGTAACCACATTCTCTGTCTCTGCCGGTGTGACTTTAACTTTTAACTCAAAGCTGTCTGCATTACTGTCAGGGCAGATATTAATTGTAGTATCTCCAACAGCTTCGATTTTCTCTGCCGGATGCTCTATTCCGGTTGTCGGGGTCTTGAATTTCATTCCGGAAAGTGTGAATGTCACTTCAATGACCTTATGAGCTGTGTTGGTTGTAAATGTTGCAACATGATCCGTTGCCTTTACTTCATCCACTGCGGAGCCGTCCCATGCGTTGACAGGATTACCGCTGTCAAATACTCCGTTCTTAACTGCTTCCTTAGCTGCTGCAAGGCTGTTAAGAGTAAGGGTCTGGCCGTCGAGTACGACCTTGTCAATAGTAATGTTACAACTGTCAAGCGGAGATGCTTTGGCACTTCCGTTATCAACATTCTCATCTTTGATATAAATAGCAGTAAGTTTATCAAGGTTAGTAATACCTGCCTTAACTGCTGCATCTGACAAATCAGTGTTACAGTCAAACTTCACGGTATACTGTCCGTCTTGTGATGCCTTAACAACCGTTCCGGTCTCTGCGCTCCAATATTTGTGTGCAGAGTCGTTATAGAGGACCTTAAGTCCGAGTGAGATCTCATCGGTATCGAGTGCATCCTTAACATTAATCTGTACTCTCTTAACCGCACCGCTCTCGGATTTGATTATGATGTATGTGGTACCGATTCCCGTTGCCACAACCTTACCGTGACTGTTTACCGTAGCTACAGACGGATTGGAGGATGTATATGTAAGTCTCTCTCCATTGCTTGCCTTGGCATTCAATGTCGTATTCTTGTCAAGCACTATTGTCTCCGTATCATCATCCGTCGATATTGTGACTTTCTTATCGGATTCAACCGGAAGTACATTTATCTTGAACGATATCTTAACCGAACCGCTCTGTGAGTACGCATGTACCGTTGTACTTCCCACACCCTTGGCATGGATCTGTCCGTTGAAAACTGTAACAACACTGTCATCATCCGTTGACCAGAGAAGCACATCATTGGTCTCTTCCGGAATAGCTTTTACATCAATTGAAGCCTTCTGACCTACGCTGTATGTATATGTATCCGAACTTGCAATTAATGTAGTCATTTCTATAACTTCAGGATCTTCTGTTATATCCGTAAAGTCATATTTAAGGTTCTTTGATGATGCATCAAGGTATGTACCTCTCATCATCGCATCGATAATATCTTTAAATATTGGTTTACATTCTTTTCTGTTCCAGTATGAGAAAAGTCCTTTCTCGTACGGATCCTGGCCGTAACCCTGATCCCACACTACAGGAACAACGCCTGCCACCTTACATGCCCTGTTGGCGATTTCGCAGAACCATGCGCGGGCAACATCATTGTAACCTGTTGCAGTTCCTGACTGCGGATAAATTCTGTTGCCGTACTCTCCGAGGTACATAGGTACGTCAGAGCCGAATTTCTTCTGCATTGCACTTAATCTGTCCCAAAGTCCCTTGATGTCATTGTATCCCCATGTAGTATTGGTTGATGCGACATACACATGTGCTGCAAACATAATCCTGTTGGTACTATTATAAGTATCTTCCGGTAGTGTAAATCCGGCATTGCTTCCGTTGTTGGCATAATGTGCAACAGCGGCAAGCCATCTGTGTGTATTGTTTGAACCGGTTGAACGAACCGTGTTCACAAATAACTGGTTGAAATTGACAATAACAGGTGTATCATATGCTACCGCATTGCTTCCATTCTTGTCTGTTGCCGAACATGATATCTCGTTCATCGACTCAAATATAAGATGCTCGTCATAATCCTTGAACTTCTCTGCAATCTGTCTCCAGACAGCCTCATATTTCTCCATTACCGAATCAATATCATCAGCTGCAACCCTGAGCCATCCGGTCTGTTCTGCGCCGTCATGATGGATATTGATAATCGCATACATATCCTGTTCCACGCAGTAGTCAACTATATCCTGAACTCTGTTAAGCCATGTCTCATTGATGGCATAACCGTTCTTATCATCAATCATATTTCCCCAGGTTACAGGAATTCTTACTGTATTGAATCCTGCATCATGAAGTGCCTTGATATATTCTTTGGTGGTAACTGCCGACTGCCATGATGTCTCGTTCGGTGTGAAACCGCTGTGGCCGTCCATGGTGTTACCGAGGTTGATTCCGGCTCCCATTGCTTTTACGGTATCCTGTGCCGAAAGCTCTGTAAACGGCAGTGCGTTGGAATCATCAGTTTCAGTATTGAATATAAGCTTGGCTTTGACATTCTCCAACTTATCTCTTGCACTCTTAAGGCTCGCTGTTGTAGCCGATGCATTGTTGTATTCTTTCTCAGCCACAGCGACAGCGCTCCCAAGTGCATCCCATGACTCCTTGGTGTACTTGGATGAATCCATCTTGGCAATATAGTCAAGTGAAAGCTTTAAATTAGCCTTACGCATCTCTACCGTCTGCTGCCATACATCCGTGATCTTGGTGCTGTCCTCAAGTGAAGTGGACTCGCATTTAGGTGCCGTAAATCCCTTCTTAAGGGTAACCTTTCCGTCACTGTCATAGCTTACGCTCACGCTCTGTCCATTGTTAAATACTATACCAAGCACCTTGGCTTCGGTATTGGTCGTCTTGATTGCAACTCTTAATGATAAATCTGAAACGCTTGTAATCTTGCTCTTGGAGATTGAGTTGTCCGGGAATTTATAATTGGCTGTTCCCGCACTTCCCTTTCCGTCATTCTTACCGGAATTCTGAATCCAGTATATGCTTGATGTCTGTTTCGTGCACTTGGATGCTATAAGGTATTTGTTAGAACCTCCGCCCGAACCGCCGGTTCTTGCCGCAATCCATGAATACTCATCCGCCTTGGTAATATTGACATAGAATGTAGCCTTCTTATTACCGTCGATAAGTGCCTGTGCATCGATTCCTGCTGCAACAAGGTCATCTCCTTTTATGTCGAGAATTACCTTATCGGATGCAAGCTGATGATCATCTTCATCATCCGCAGGTGCCTGTGAATTCTCAACCATATACTTAACCGAAGTAACTTTTGCATTTACATCTGATGAAAAGAAACTGATATTAATTCCCTTAAGTGCTTTACCGGTAGAAAGTGAAGCTTTAATCTTATCAAGTTCCACATATGTAGTATAAGCATCTCCGTTCTTAATACCTTCTCCTGCCGTGATGATGTTGTCATTCCATCCGCCCCATGATTTGTCAAACGGCTGAACATTAAACAACTTGGCATCATCTGTTACTTCTCCTGTAACTGTGTAATCGATTCTGAAATATTTACCGGCCAATGCCTTGCTGTCCTGCACAGAACATATCAGCCCGTTATACGAACCGTCCGAACCTGTACGGCCACTGTCAGTACTCGATAACTTTCCCGTAGAATCAAGCTTGATGCTTGTCTCCGTAAATTCCCCGACCGGTGCCTGACCGGCGCTTGCGCTGAAGCTTCCCAGTCCCGGAACCAGAGTGGTTACTACCATGGCTAAAGCCAGTACCCCGGCAAGCCATTTCCTTCCATTCTTCATAGACACTACCTCCTGAATCTTGTCATTGATCCCTCTGAGTTTAGGCTATCATACTCTATGTGCAGTTTCAACAAATATAATACTGTAATTTTTATATATCATGTACATTTTATATTGTATATTTCTCTTAATGCAATAAAAAAGTACACAAATCATACAAACATGTTGTATTTTCATGTACTTTTTTACAAAATTATAAATTTTCGTTCTTCAATGTTTCTACAGGATTATCATTTCGGATTTTACCCATCGAATAAATCATTGTGGCAAAGACAACCAGAAATACACTTCCTACCGCTATGATAACGCTTTTCCACGGTATCAATACTCCGATATTCATTCCGAAGCCTATTGAACGTGCCATCAGCAGGTTTATTGCAAACGATACCGGAAGCCCCAGCGCTACGCCTTTAATACCGTAGAGGATGCACTCGTAATCCATCATGCGGTAAAAACCTTTTTTCGTCATACCGACTGATTTCAGCATTGCAAACTCACGTCTTCTCAGCATCACGTTTGTCGATATCGTATTAAACACATTAGCAAGTGCTATAAGTGATATCAACACGATAAATCCCATTGAAAAAAATTTAATGACAATTGTCATAGCCTTTGTTACTGCCACCGACTCAGCATAATCATATGCCCTGTAGCTTGAAAGTCCCTGTGTATCAAGCAGGTCGCACATTTTATCATATGAAACCTTATGGTTATCAGATTTAATATAATAGTTTAACTGCTGCATCTCATCAGGAATCACCTTATCCCGCACGCTGAAAGGATACATCACGATAGGATATGGTATACCGTCCGTAGCTATCCCCATAGGGGTCTTATCGGCCGATGTTCCTATGTTCAAGGTTACGGTATTCAGCCCGTTACCGGCTTTAAGGTTTAATTTGTCCGTATTGAACAGTTCAAGCCTGTAATATTTTTTGGAATATATCGTGATGTCATTGTACATGACACCGACCGGATCATCCGTATTCATATATATGTTTTCATCCAGGTTCATCTGTTTAAGGTAGTTTCTGTAATCCGAATCCTTGACAAAGCGTATCCCGACATTCCATCTTGTAACATTGCCGTCCATAATATCAAGCACCTTCTGTGATATCAGTGATTCGTCCACATCAAATAAATAATCGTTTACATTATATATATATGTTACATCCGTCACATCCTGCACGTTCTCAAGCAGCTTTTCAATACTGTCTTTGTCATTGCCATCCTTATTAAGAGTGTCCTGCGTGACATAGTATGATATATCATAGTTATTTGTTGCGCTCGTCACATCGATGCCCTTCATAAGATAATTGCAGAATCCTGATGCCGATATAAAAAGGACTATGCTCATAAAAAGAGAAAGAACGGTTGCCCTGTATTTTCTGCGGTTTCTTTTGAAATTCTTGGATGCAAGCATACCTTCAAAACCGAATAATTTATATGTGAGCTTTGATGTTTTTATCTTATTTTTTCTGATGCTGACATCGCCGGTCTGTCTTATCGCCTCAATCGCAGGCTTGCGTGCCGCCCTTGCAGCCGGTATGTTAGCAGATATCATAACCGTCACAAAACATATGACTGCCGCTGCAACAAGTGCCTGCCATGTAATGTGAAGTCCGAATACAACATCAACCTTATTTACAACCATCATTCCGAAGAATTTCCCGGTAAACTTAAATGTTATGAACATACCGAGTATTCCGGCTCCGATTCCCACGGGAATACCGATGATGCCAAGAAGCATTCCCTCGTATATTACGCTGTGGCGCATCTGTCTTTTGGTTGCTCCGACCGATTTAAGGATTCCAAACTGTCTGGTCCTTTCACTTACCGATATCGAAAATGCATTATATATAAGCGATACCGACCCGAACATTATAAGCAGCATAAGAATGCCTGCAAAAGAATACAACACTTTGTTAAATACTATATTTGATGATACTCCGGAAAATCTTAAATAATCCGAATTATATTCCGTGCTTTCTCCGTCCGGATTCAGTCTTTGTGCAACTGTATATATTTTTCCCGCTTTTTTCGTCTTATAAAAGACATCATAAACGGCAGTATCGCTGCCGTCACCAACAGTGAGAGCAGTGTAACCGGGAGCGGAGTACGGCTCGAATGACGGTCTTTCATAGAATCCGACGATTGTATATTCTCTTGTCCAGGTATTAATAAGCTTCTCTTCATTATCTTTCACATCTCCTTCTTCAGTTGCATGATAGCCGTCCCTCTGTGATAAAATCTTTCCATCGTAACTTCTCTGTCCTGCGTCAAAAGTGATTTTATCTCCTTTGTTGTAATCTTTGACTCCTCCGTTGGTGATAAGATGCTTCGGAAGGATAATCTCATCTGAATTCTGCGGCATTCTTCCTTCTATCAGATTAACCGCCACGATATCGGTAAAATTACCGCTCATTCCGCCTATATACAGATACGGCTTGTATTCATTGCTGCTTCCAATAACAGCATAACCCATGTCCTCAAGATATGCCGTTGCGCTTACGTCCTCATCGGAACGGATTTCTTTGTACTTATCACTATCGGCCGTCATGTATCTGGCATACCATGACCCATCCGTCTGTTCGCAGCATTTCTTCATATATTCCTGTATACTTGTGATACTCGTCGTCACAGCCGTGAACATTGCTGCCGAAAGCACAATTCCTATAATCGTCACAAATGTTCTCATACGGTTGCGACCGAGTGCCTTTCGCGTGACTTTATTAAGAATGTTCATCGTCTGATCACCTCATCCCTGGTGATGCGTCCATCTTCGATGGCTATGATTCTGTCCGCCTGCAGCGCGATGTTCTCGTCATGCGTGATTACTATAAGCGTCTGATCATATTTTTTATTGGATAATTTCAAAAGATCAACTATTTCCTGGCTGTTCTTTGAATCCAGATTTCCGGTAGGTTCATCCGCAAGTACAACCGCAGGCGAATTCATAAGTGCCCTTCCGATTGAAACTCTCTGCTGCTGTCCGCCCGAAAGCTGGTTTGGCAGGTGTTTCTCCCGTCCTTTCAGTTTAAGAATATCAAGAAGTTCCTCCAGACGTTCTTTATTAACTTTACGTCCGTCAAGCAGCACCGGAAGGGTAATGTTCTCCGTAACATTGAGAACCGGTATAAGATTATAGAACTGATATATCAGTCCTACCTGTCTTCTTCTGAATACTGCCAGCTGTTCTTCATTCTGTGCATACACGTCCTGCCCGTCCATATAGACTTTACCGCTTGTCGGTACATCTACACCGCCGAGAATATGAAGAAGTGTGGATTTTCCCGAACCGGACGGCCCGATTATTGCCACAAACTGCCCCTTTTCCACTCCGAACGATACATTATCCAAAGCTTTTACCTGATTGTCGCCCTTACCGTATACCTTGGATAAATTCTCAACTTTTAATATTTCCATCCTGCTATCTCCTTTTGCCCATATTTAAAAAATAGTTCTGTAACTTGTTTACAATAGGCATTGTATCACCACAGGATGACTGCCCCGTGACTTAATTATTACAAAAATGTCACTTTCATGTTATATTGTCGATTTGTAGAATTTGATTTCAAAAGAAGCTCCGCCGTCCCTGTTATTGTAAGCCCGTACAGTTCCTCCATGCCCCGTAACGATCATTCTTGCAAGCGCAAGTCCTATCCCGAAACTCTGGGATGTGGAATTGCGGCCTTTATAAAAACGTTTAAATATATTCGGGAGGTCTTCTTCTGCGATGCCGCCTCCGGTATCGGATATTATTATTGCAGTGTATACCGCATTTTCTTCCACATGGGTATTGATAACGCCTCCATCCGGCGTATGTTCCATGCAATTCTTATATATGTTTCCGACTGCTTCGTTCATCCATGGCATATCACACTCCAGTACGGCATCAGTATCGCCGTCCACTGTGAATTTCTGATTTCTGATATCCATAAGCACAGAAACCGGCTCCCATGCTTTATGAATGATTTCGGATATTTTTTCTTTCTTTTTGTCAAAAACAACATATCCTGCATCCAGGCGCGAAATTTTAAGCAATGTATTGATAAGCCAGTCTATTCTCTCAAGCAGGCCGGAAAGCTCCTTGGTATAACGGAGTCTGTCCTCATCGGGCAGTTCCGGCTCCGAAAGGAGTTCGGTTATTATATTTATGGAGGTGAGCGGTGTACGTATCTGGTGTGATATATCCGCAATTGAATCCGCAAGATATTTTTTATCCTGCGCAAGATGGTCTGCCTGTTCCCTGAGGCGCACGGTCATCTTATAGATTTCGCTATAAAGGATTCCGAGTTCTCCCTCGTTGAACCGGGCCAGGTCAAATCCGGAGCAGTCATAAAGTATTCTGTCTATTTCCATGCTAAGGTCAGCAATTTTCCGGTATCTCAGGTTCGTAGTTATGAAATGCATTCCGGAATACAAAACGCCTGCCGCGGCAACGGCAATTCCGCATTTTAGATTAAATGCGAATGCCGCTCCCGTTGCAAGCGCTGTAAGTACAACCCATATTATTATGTTTTTTCTGATTTCGGGATTCTTCATAATACCCATATCATTCTCCTGCCTTGTATCCCATGCCGCGGACAGTCTTTATTATCTGCGGATTCTGCGGGTCATCTTCTATTTTGTCGCGCAGGCGCTTTATATAGACTGTCAGTGTATTGTCATTCACATATTCGCCCGCTATATCCCAGATTTCTTCAAGAAGCCTGTTTCTTGAAAGCACTGCACCCATATTGTTGAAAAAAATAAGTAAAAGTCTGTATTCAAGTGCCGACAGATACAAATCCTTGCCATCCTTGAGTGCTATTCCTTTCACAGTATCAACTGTGATACCGCTGTATGTTATTGTCTGAGTACGGTTCCTGCGCCTTTGCGCATTCTTTATACGCGATACCAGTTCACGCGGTCTGAACGGTTTGGCCACATAGTCATCCGCACCGGCATCAAAGCCGGCAACGACGCTGTATTCATCGCCGGATGCCGTCAGGAATATGACCGGTATATCGCTTTCTGATTTTATTCTGTGACATATTACAAAACCATTTCCGTCGGCTAATGATACATCCAGCAGGACAAGATCGTATGTCCCGTGATCAAGCATTTCAAATGCTTTCTTCTGACCGTCGGCACAGTCGACTTCGAATCCCTCTTTAGCAAGGAATGTCTGTAAATTGGCTGTTATATCGGCATCGTCTTCAACAAGAAGAATTTTATTCATTGATATTATTCCTTTTACGTCTTATAACAAAAACTGTCGCTGCAATAACACCGGCAAGAAGTATTGCGACCGCAGTGATCAGGAGACCTTTCGGGAATGTTTTGCTTTTTATTGCATCATCCGTCCGGGCGGCTGATTCCGTCTCTGTTTCGGTTTCTGCCTCTGTCACGGTCTCTGCTTCGGTTTCCGTCTCTGTTTCCGGCTCAGTCTCTGCGGCTGTGGTCGCTTCTTCTGTCTGTTCAACAGTCGTCTCTTCTACCGGTTCCGGAACAGGCGCAGGTGCTTCGGTCTGTACCGGAGTTGTATTCGTCTGTGATGTCTGTCCGTTATCATTGGTAATGGTTATCCCTGTATTAATTCCGTTATAAACTGCCGGATATACCAATATGTCTTTGTTGGTTCCGATCACTTTATAATTATTGAGTGAATAGCTTCCGGCTGCTCCTGTTCCGTATATTCTCAGATTACATGACAATCCGTTATACGATACCGGAATATCATATGCCCCATTCCCACTGTCGTTAATTCCTCCGAATGTGTATCCTGAAGAAAGCTGGGTTGCGGTTCCGTCGGAATATATGGCTTTAACCATGACTGTGCTCTGATTATATGAAGCGACAGCCGAAGCATTGCAGAATGTCGGATTAATTCCCGCTGCTATTGCCTTAAGTCCCGTTGCCGGCACTTTGATTGTAACGCTTCCGGCACTTCCGGTTATGACTGCTTCTCCGGCTCCTACTGCCGTGATAACGCCATCGCTGCTTACATATGCCACGGATGTGTCAGATGACGAATAACTGCCCGCAGTACATCCTGTCATATTGGCACTGTAAGTACGTTCAAGAGTGATGCTGCTTCCGGCCGTCACGCCTCTTTTGGTAAGTCCGTAATATCCTGCGATTGCCGTTGCATCCGCTGCTCCGCATCTTCTCTGGTTATCTTCGCTGTGTATAAAATTGGCATCTGACGGATTGCTTAAGTAACAGTGTTCTATAATTATTCCCGGAATATTGCACTTAACCGCTTCATCAAGCATGGTATAGTAATCACGTGATGAATCCTTGGTCGATGTCCTTGTCTGGTATCCTCCGTTGGCAAGTCCCAACGCACTCACATGCGAAGCAACACTTGTACACAGATTTTTGATCGAGTCTTTGTATGCGGAATTGACCGTTCCGTATACCTGTACGCCATTGGCAGATGCATTGCTTCCGCTGTTATTATGAACAGACACGAACAGATCGGCGCCGAGTTGCTGTCCCATACGTCCTCTTGCAGCGTTGGAATTCCATTCAGCCGAGCCTCTGGTAAGGTATACCCTGACCCCGTTATATGTCTGAAGTTCTGCCTTTAAAGCCGTTGCTATATTCCAGTTCAGTGTCGCCTCATTATCATACGACGACGCGGATCCGCCGTCATTACCGCCGTGTCCGGGGTCAACTATGATAACTATATTCCCGGCTCCGTCCTTTGCCTGTGCTCCGGTCACTGATGCAGCCAGTGCCGCAGCGGATATTGCCGCTCCAATGAATATTTTGTTCCAAAGTTTCAATTTAGTATCTCCTTCTTCTGCCTCTGTGTCTGCGTCTTCTGCGGTTACGTCTGTTGTTTTCTATAATGAAAAACACTATACCGATCACTACCACAACAAGAAGCACTGCGATGTATTTGATAATTTTTTTATAATCCGTGCTTTTTGACGAGGTATCAGATTTAACATTCGTCTCCGCCTGTGTATCTGATGAGGCTTTTGTCTCAAAAACTGTCGTTGCTTCCTCGGTTGGCGCCGGTGTCGTCACTTCCGGGGTATATCCCTCACTCATGCATATTCTTAACGAACCTGTCATATCCTGATATTTGACTTCAACATCCTGTATTCCGACAACCGTACTGTCAACTTTTCCAACACTGTCCGGCTTAACCTTAACTGAACTTCCGTCGCTGTATGAAACAAATGCAATTACATCCGATGATTTAAATCCTGAGAGTTCCTGCGGTGTCGAATAAAATGTAGGATTTATTCCTCCGGTAAGGGCAACCGGTTCTTCAGCCGGAACAACTACAGTACAATATCCGCTTGTTCCGTCAGAAAGTTTGTATACAAGGTTGGTGGTTCCTGATCCGGTCATTACAGCAACACCGTTTTCATCAACGGATGCCACATTTTTATCAATTGAGTACCATGAAATTCCATTGGTATCTCCTGAAGGAACAGAAAGGGTAAGGCCATATCCTTTCTGAAGCGTAACGGATGTATTGCTGTCTGCTTCAGCGGTTCTTGGTTTTAAATTGTAATATGTTACCACCGCCTTAGCATCGGCCTGTCCCATTTTAGCTGCCATTTCTTCATTAACTGAACCGTCGGTATTACAAAGCATAGCTTCGTCTGTCGGGTTGCTCAAAAAACAGTGTTCAACTATTATCGATGGAATACCTGCACGGACGCCTTCCGCAATAAGTGTATAATAGTCCTCATAATCAAAACCTGTTGATGTACGCGTCTGCACGCCTCCGTTCTTAAGCCCGAGTGATGAGAGATTCTCTGTTATAAGGCTGCACATATCATTGGTAGCTTCACTGTAATAAGAATTAAGCGAACGATATGCAATGCATCCCGAATTCGTTGCCGAACCACTGTTATTGTGAATACTGATAAGGAAATCAGCCTTCAATGCGGATGCGATCATAGCTCTTCCGGTATTGGTCATCCATTCATCCGATGTACGCGTAAGATATACTTTCACTCCGTCGTATTTACATAACTCTTCACGCATCGCCTTCGCAATCGCAAGGTTACAGTCCTTCTCATAGGTTCTCGTAGTAGTTGCAATCGAACCCGGATCGTCCTGTCCATGACCCGGATCAATTACTATAACCACATCTCCGTCAGCATCCTTAGCGGATGCTTTGTTTACCATTAATGGCAATGTTAATGCCGCGCTGATGCATATAACGGCAGCCATTATTATTTTCTTCATCTTAATGTTCCTCCATATTTATAAATGCCTGTATAAGAACCGTTTAATAAATCCCATATTGCCTTTCATGCGCTTTCTTATTGATGCTATCACATGTACGGCCTGATTTCTGTCATCCGCCGTTATATTCTCATTTGAGAATGTGACTTTATCATACAATTCCGCCATCCGTTCTGCCTCGGATGCTGCCACAAAAGGACATTCCTTAGCAACAATGCGGGCAAATTCCGTCTGCGGCATTGTGTCGGCACATTTAAGTCCAAAGTGTTTTAAGATATTGGTATATTCTCTGTAAATCGTCATAACACTCTGAGGGTAAAGCGATTCATCAGTGCCATTATACATTCTATCTCTGATTATTACCACCTTTTTATTATGTATTACACTGATAAATATTACCAATGCCGATATGACCGCTGCTAATGCAGCAAGAATTATCACTCTTTCGGCTGTTTTGGAAAGTTTGAACTTCTTACCACCCATGCTGCTGTCATTATTATAAGTTCTGTTTTCTTCAGACGGTTTTGTATTTCTTTCAGCAGGCGCGGTAGTCTCTCCTGCCGTGGTCTGTGTCTCTTTCTGATCTGCGGTAGTTTCGGCCGGTGTCGTATTTTCAGGTTTGGTTTCCCCAGACACGTTTGCCGGCACATTATAATTTCCCGGTGTCACATCAAGATCCAACCATCCTATCCCGTCAACATAATACTGCACCCACGCATGCGCAGCTGAATCAGCCACGGATATCCTGACATTGTCTTTATCTGCAAAGAACTGTTCTCCGTTATTTACTTTATATTCCGTATATGATGTACTTCCGTCCGCATTATGTCCGGCAGATGTGTCAAATGAATATCCTTCAACATATCTTGCGGGAACTCCGGCACTTCTCAACATCATAACCGCCGCCGTTGCAAAATACGTACAATATCCCTGGTGCGTCTTATCTATGAAATATTCCACAAAATCTTCGCCATCAGGCAATGCTCCCGGGCTGATGGTGTATGTGCAGTTATCTGCCAGATATTTTCTTACCGCGCATGCAAGAGTATATCTGCCGGCGGAACTTTCAATGTTGTACCCGCCCCAGTCTTTGCGGAATTTATCTTTCATTGCCTGCGTGGTATTAACGTCAAGATACCTGTCATAAACCATGTCACGATAGCTTTCTTCGAATTCTTTTATCGGTTCATAATCGGAATCCGCCTGCACATCCGACGAACTGATTCCGGCGTCAAGTCCGGCATATGTCTCTTCATCTATATGGATAAAGGTCGTACTAAAGGGATACTCTGCAATGCCGTATCCCTCTGTTGCCGTCATTGAAAACCCCATACCCTGTGCCGGGTGCGACGGAATAAATACATACCTGGTCTCTCCTGCTGTATATTCAATATTCATTCCTGTTTCATATGCTTTAATTTGTCCGTTTCGCGCAAGCAGGTTCAATGTCCGGTATGAAAGGTCCGACACTATACCCGGTGCCTCACTCTTTTCCTCAGCCCAGTCAGGCTCAGCCCACCTGTCTTTCTTATAATCGGCACCTATATATCCTCTGATATATATTTTTCCCTGTACAACAGGCATATTTACTTCAAGCACTTCTTTACCCGAAAACTCCAGTTTATCAACATGTCCAAGTTCTCCGGCGCCAATCTCGCTGCTGCCTCCGGATGCTATTCCGACTCCCGGTCCCGGGATTTCTCCGTCCCACGGAAGAAGTTCTCCCACAAAATCTATGATTTTATTAATTGTAAGCTCGCCGTTCTGAAACTGATTATACATTTCTTCTCCGCGTGAATACACATCATTAAAATATTGCGGTTTCTCGTAAATCTCCTTTGGTTTGACAGCCGATATTATCATTGTTACGGCAATTATTGCCGCTGTGCATACAATACATGCTGTCTGTACCCAGAAATACCGGATTTTATCCTTTGACTTACCCCATGATGCCAATATCATAATGAGTAATGATACACTGTATGCAATACCGATGACAATTCCCGCAACGCTTGCCTTGTCCATTATGGCCGCAAGCACGGTAAAGGCAAGTGATATCACCATAGGTATGACTGCCATCCGTTTATGTGTGAAACAGAATGCATACAATGCTCCGATAAGGCATAGTGACATGTTAATCGCAAGATCCGGATTGGCTTCTTTCATTAACCTTAATGACATATCTATAAAATACATCTCTGTTTCAAAAAAGCCCGCCATATCATTTATAACAGCATTTATAAACTCTGCCGTTCCGCCCATAACAGCTTCCCTGGCTATCCAGAATACAATGCCGCCGGCAGCGATTATTCCGATCCATGCAATCCACTGACGTTTAATAAATACGAACAATGCAGACATCACAAGCGAGATTACAGCAGTGAATATAACTCCGGATGCCATCTCTATGGACACATAACGGTCAAACTGCAGAAAAAGTACCATAAGAAGGTTCAAAAGTCCTATGAACGTCAGTATTGATGTAGAGATAAAAAATTTGATTTTATTATCTGTCTGATTCATAAACACCCTCCCTCTGCATAACAAATTTTACGGGGATACGTTCTGCATCCTTGTCGCGTGGAATCATATAGTACACTATACTATTTTCACTCAGCAGTGCCATATTTTTTACCGCTTCCGCACTGTATACCGGCGACACATAGAATATACGCCTTCTGTCATTAGTATTGTGTGCATAATAATTAACGGCACATGAATTTTCATTATCATATGGTCTGATCGTATAAATCTGCGCAAACATTCCGTTAATGTCATTATCCGTCTCTATTCTGGTACTGTTAAATCCATCCTTCATATAACAGGCATTAAAGCCAAATCCTCTGGCTGTAAGTACATTTACAAGGCTGTAAAGCATATCGTACATCTCGTCCATCACGCGCCTGTTTTTACGCTTTGGCAGGCCTGTCTTAAATATGTCAATTATAACGGTATCATTATCAGTCAGTGCAAGGCCATATTCCTTCACCATAAGTTCCGATTTCTTGGAACTTAATTTCCAATGGATATTGCGTATCCTGTCGCCTCCCGCGTATTCACGGATTGCGAATATTTCCGTAGGGTCATTGCCCGCTTTTACGGTTGAATACAATGCATCCTCGCCCTCTCCCACTGACGCCGATACTTTGTCAAGCATATGGCTTTCCGGAATTTTCGGAAGCACCACAACAGTTAAATTCTGTTTTAATTTCCTTCTGACACGAAAAATACGCAGGAAATCATAGACATAAACTCCGGCCATGCTGACACCGAGAATCTCACAGTGTGGACATTTGATTTCAAACTGCCTCACTACAGATTGTCTCGGCGGGCACATGGCTGTAATTCTGTGTTTTACTGATTTACTGCGTTTCTTTCCTTTATTTATGCCTGTAACTGTCAGTTTAACCTTACATGAGGTAAGCACCAACGGAGAGTTATTGGTTATTTTTATTCCTATTGCGCACTTTTCACCACGGTATGCCACCGCATTGTCCTGTGTGAATACAGCATTTATTCCGCACCGGAGTACAATAACTGTAATAAGTGATACAACGGATGTGACAATAAACACTGCGTCAATTATAAAAGCAATATATGTATCAATAAATACATTTCCGGCATATACCGCCGCTGATAATATCAGATAAATCAAAATATGCAGAAACATGTATTACTACCTCATGGCTCTCGGAACCGGTACCGTACGGAAAATATTGTCAATTACTTCATCGATCGTCACCGAGGAGATTTTAGCTCTCGGATTCAGTATTATCCTGTGTCCGGCTACGTCCTTAAATATGCTCTGCACATCCTCCGGCGTAACGTATGTCCTTCCCGATATATAAGCCTTGGCTTTGGACATTCCGGCAAGGGCTATCGATCCTCTCGGGCTCACACCAAGCTCTATAAGCGGATTCTGCCTTGTCGCAAAACTCAGCATGGTTATATACTCTATGATCGCATCATCCATATGCAGATTATCGGTTTCCGCCTGCATCATGACTATGTCTTTGCCATCCACCACCTGCTTTACATCATTAAGCGGGTTGGCTCCCTGTCTGTCCTTAAGAATCGCAATTTCACTTGCCGGATCCGGATATCCCATTGACAGTTTGATCATAAAACGGTCAAGCTGGGATTCAGGCAGCATCTGTGTTCCGGCCGAACCGACCGGGTTCTGTGTTGCTATTACAGTAAACGGTTTCGGGAGTATCCTCGTAACACCGTCAACAGTAACCTGACCCTCTTCCATTGCCTCAAGGAGTGCGGACTGTGTCTTTGATGACGTTCTGTTAATCTCATCCGCGAGAAACAGATTACACATTACAGCCCCTTCCTTAAATTCAAATTCCTGGGTTTTGGCGTTATACATTGAAAATCCTATTACATCGGATGGAAGTACATCTGTCGTAAACTGCATTCTGTTCTGTTTAAGTGCCATGGACTTAGAGAATGCAAGCGCAAGCGTTGTCTTTCCCACACCCGGTATATCTTCCATAAGTATATGTCCCTTCGCAAGAACAGCCATCATAACCTTCTCTATGATCTCATCCTTGCCTTTTACCGCTTTTCTGACCTCCTGCATTACTGCAAGTGCTTTTTCGTAACTCATATTAACCCTCCTGATATTATGTCATTAATCTTCTACGTTAGATTTAATGTCCGCTATAAGCCATTTACCGTCAATATTAACAAAATAATACGTCTGGTCATTATGTTCCGTCCTTGTATCTCCGGTAGCCGTAAGATACATTGACTTGTCAAAAATAATCCTGCATGAAAAACATACATCACTGTAAGGTGTATAATCTTCTACCGATACATTGTTAAATTCAGGTGTATTATGCCTGCTGTACATCCACATATCACCCTGTCTGTACTGTTCCGCAAGATCAATGTAATATGATCCCTGTGGAAAATATATCTGAAGACATGCAGTACTTTCTCCGCATCCTGCAAGGTCGCGCGAGAAGAAATTAGAGTATGCCTTTGCTGCCGTAACCGCATAATCCGATAATTCGGCAGGAATCTGTGTCGTAACATATCCTACATTAATATTCGAATAATCCGTGTACGAGGAAACATCAATGTTATTTCCCGATGCATCTGCAACCCGGATATCCGGATTGCTGACAAGTCCCTTAACCTCATAAGTGACTGTCTTTGGAACTTCAACATATTCCGCTACATATTTCATACCTTCCATGTCAACAGGCTCACCCACCTGCTCATCACTTCCGAGTTCGATTCCGTTTACCGTTACTTTGTAAATTGACGGTACTGTTATTTTTACATTAACAGCACCCGAGGCAGCTTCTGCGCTCACCGATGCCACTTTCCAGTCGGAAATGGAAAGTATGCCCATTATTTTACGCTCATTGTCAGCCGTTATAACTGCTTCACATACTTCATTCTTATCATCCATGATTTCGTATACCATCTTATATGTTGAAGACGATTTAACTTTATAAGTAAGTTCCTTGCCTTTAACCTCATCGGCAAATGTATCCGGAAGACCTGCTTCCGGCTCAAATTTGCTGCCTCCATCCGTCTTTACGGATGATACATCACCTGATTCAAGGTTCTTGATAAGGTCTTCAACCACATATGCCGGCTGCGCCTTCTCATATTTCTTCATTGTGTTCCACACATATATTATGAGCACCATGACCAATACAAGAAGAACTCCCATATATATGCCGTATCCAAGCCAGAATTTGCTTTTTTTCCTGATTTTGACTTTCTTGTCTGTCATATGCCCTCCTATTTAACAACAAAAGCTGTCGGCAGTTTCCATGAAGATGTTGAATAATATAATGTAACGCTCGTCATCTCATACTGTCCGTTATAATACATTGATGAAGAACTTCCGCCATCAAGGTTAGCTGCATTAACCGCACCGTATTCCTGCATAACACTTATGAGGTCGGCTGCCGTCGCTCCTATGTGGCCTTCATGCCCTCTTCCGTCTGTTACAAAAAGGATTACCGCACCGTCTTTACGCTGGCCTATTACGGTTCTCGGATTGGCACCGCTTCCGTTTCCGTTAATCGGTGTCGCTTCTCCGTTAATAATAAGTTTGGTAAAGTGGTTCGTGTCTCCGTCATCTATATCCTTGAAACTTACCGCATCGCGTATGTTATTTTCTTTGACAAGGCTCTCAACCTGCTCCGAAGACATATTTCCGATATCTTTTATTACAAGGATGTTATCCTTGTTGAAACCTACCATAACATCTCCCGGCTGTGGGATATTATACTGAATCTCGCCGTTGCATACGACAAGTCCCTTTGGTTTGCCACCCCAGTTTCCATCCGAAAAATATTCACCGCCGTTGATTCCGGCAATTGCTCCGGCATTGTTCACCAATGTGTCAAGTGTGTCACCGGACTTGCTCTTATTATCGTCAGACCAAGGATAAATTGTAGCCACACTCAGTTTGGAAGGATCCTTAATAATCATGACTTTGCCCATGTATGAACGTCCCGTTATATTCTCAATCCTGATACCGTTCTCATCGAACTCCTCAGTTTCACTGTTATTATCATCCGGCTTATCATCATTTTTCTTATCATTTATATTAATAAGCGACGTATCGACATCATTATCAAGATGTCCCATTGAATTATTACCGGTTATCTGAAGTATTTCATCCTTGCTGAAATACCATCCCGCAAGAAATTTCATGGCACCCGTTTCAAGAACTGTTCCCACAAAAAGATCTCTCGCCGCCGTTGAAGGGCCGTGGCAGAATACCCACATTGCGGAATAAAGTGCCGCAAATATCATTACAATTGTCGATATAAAAACCGTAAATACACGGCCGATTATCCTGGTTACTTTTTTTGATTTTTTGACTTCAGCCATTAGTTCTCCTCCCTGGTGTTCTTCTTTGTTCCCTTGAACACCCATCGTCTCTGTATCTGGAAGCTGAGCAGAAACAATATTATGTCAACTGCTATTTTAATCAGTGATGTCAATACATCCCTGGTCTTTAGTACATATGAAATCAGATTGACAAGTCCGTATGAAACTCCCGCCTGGCATATGCACAGTGCATAGTACTTAGGCATGGACCTGCTTACCGGCTCATCTGATTCAAACACTGCTTTTCTGTTAAACATATAATTGAACAGGGAGGACACAATTCTCGCGCCGGCTGTTGCTATAAGGATTTTGAGCCAGTGTTCAAGCCGGTCGCCTATTATCAGTTCCAATGCAAGAAACAGCACATAATCTATCACAAATGACATTATCGAACTGAATACAAACTTCAGGATAACCATATATATTTTAAATGAGTCCCTTATCGGATGAAAATGCGTCGTTGCATTATCTTCGATATATACAGTTTCTATGGTTACCTCGCTAAAAGGCACTCCGCTCTTATTCATCTCAAGCAGCACCTGCGTTTCATATTCAAAGCGCTCACCTTTAATATCCGCCATAAACCGAAGATATTGTGCCGGAATTGCCCTTAGTCCCGTCTGCGTGTCACTTATTCTGATCCCGCATGCAAATCTGAAAACAAAACGTGTTATATTATTACCTATTTTACTCTTGGGCGGAACATTGCTTCCCGAAAAATCACGGCATCCGAGTATTACTTCACCACGCTCTGCCATAGCCTCACAGCACGCTTTAATGTCCTGCGGACGGTGCTGGTTATCACCGTCCACGGTAACTACGCCGTCTATGTCTTTTCTGTTGGCAATACAATATTCAAAAGCCGTCTTCAGGGCACGGCCCTTGCCACGATTCACATCATGGCGGAGTACGGTAACCTGCGCAAGCGCCTCAGCTTCTTTGAATGGTTCAAGATGGGCGTCATCGCTTCCGTCATTGACAATTATGATATCATCGAAGCCTTCTTTTACAAGTCCGTTAACGACAAGCATCAGCTTCTCATCCGGATTGAGTGAAGGTAATATAACACTAATCTGCACTTTGTCTCTCCTGTGATCATTTCGCAAGATGAGCAAGTCTTTCTTTAACCTGCTGCATCATAAGCGTATATTTCTCAAGTTTGTCTTTCTCTTCCTGAATCTTGGCTGCCGGAGCCTTCGATACGAATTTCTCATTGCCAAGCATTCCGTTTACACGCTTAAGCTCACCTTCAAGGCGCTTTTCTTCTGACTTAAGTCTCTCGATTTCCTTCTCAATATCAACAAGTTCGGCAAAAGGAATGTATAATGATGCCTTAGGTATAAGCACAGCAACCGCATCATCATCAATACCGCTCTTATCAGACTGTATCGTCACATCTGATGCATATGCAAGTGTGGTAAAGAACACCTTACCCTTGATGAATATATCAGCAACCGCATCATCCTGTGTTACTACATAAACTTTAGCTTTACGGCTCGGAGGTACATTCATTCCGGTACGGGTATTACGGATTCCTCTTACTGCTTCTTTAATCGTCTCTACCGCTTTCTCTTCATCCTTAAAGTTCCATTCTTCCTTGAATACCGGCCACGAAGATATCATTATTGATTCCTCATCCGAAAGGTTACAGAAAATCTCTTCGGTAATAAACGGCATATAAGGGTGAAGAAGTTTAAGCGAATTTATGAGTACTGTCTTAAGCGTCCACAATGCTGCTGCCTTGGTATCGTCCTCATCATTGTAAAGACGCGGCTTAACCATCTCTATATACCAGTCGCAGAACTCTTCCCAGATGAAATCATATATCTTGGATACCGCAACACCGAGGTCATAATTCTCCATGTTATCGGTTACTTCGGCTGCAAGTGTATTAACCTTGGAAAGTATCCACTTATCGGCATCCGTAAGCTTATCAAGTGATATATCTTTAACTTCTGCTTTATCAAGGTTCATCATGATGAATCTCGATGCATTCCATACTTTATTGGCGAAATTACGGCTGGATTCAACTCTTTCCCAGTAGAATCTCATATCGTTGCCCGGTGCGTTTCCGGTTACAAGTGTAAGTCTTAATGCATCCGCGCCGTACTTGTCTATTACCTCAAGCGGATCGATTCCGTTACCGAGTGATTTACTCATCTTACGTCCCTGTGAATCCCTTACAAGTCCGTGAATAAGCACTGTGTTAAACGGAGCTTTGCCGGTATGCTCTATTCCCGAGAACATCATTCTTATTACCCAGAAAAGAATGATATCATATCCGGTAACAAGTGTGCTTGTCGGATAGAAATACTCAAAATCTTCTGTCTTATCAGGCCATCCGAGTGTGGAGAAAGGCCAGAGTGCAGATGAGAACCATGTATCAAGTGTATCCGGATCCTGACGCATAGGCTTGCCGCACTTCGGACATACCGGGGCAGCATCCTTGGTTACAACGGTTTCATTGCAGTCATCGCAATAAAATGCCGGGATTCTATGTCCCCACCAGAGCTGTCTTGATATACACCAGTCTTTGATGTTCTCAAGCCAGTGATAATATGTCTTGTCAAAATGTTCCGGCACAAACTTCGTCTCTTTGGACTTAACAGCTTCGATTGCAGGCTTTGCAAGATCTTCCATCTTAACGAACCACTGAAGTGACACTCTCGGCTCAACAGTTGTATGGCATCTGTAACATGTGCCTACATTATGGCTGTAATCTTCTATCTCCACGAGTGCGCCTTCAGCCTTAAGATCTTCCACTATGGCCTTTCTCGCCTCGTATCTGTCCATTCCGGCATACTTAGGATAATCGTCAACAATCTTCGCATCATCCGTAAGTACATTGATCACCGCAAGATTATGTCTTAATCCTACCTCAAAATCGTTAGGGTCATGTGCAGGTGTGATTTTAACAACACCCGTACCAAATTCCATATCAACATAACTGTCGGCAATTATCGGTATCTCTCTGTGAACTATAGGAAGAATTACCGTCTTGCCTACGTAATCCTTATATCTGTCATCATCAGGGTTAACTGCCACAGCAGTATCTCCGAGCATTGTCTCCGGTCTTGTGGTAGCCATCTCTATATATCCGCTGCCATCGGAAAGCGGATAACGCAGATGCCAGAAATGTCCTGCCTGCTCCTCATACTCAACCTCAGCATCCGAGAGAGATGTATGACAGCAAGGACACCAGTTGATAATTCTCTTGCCTCTGTATATAAGTCCCTTGTTATAGAGATTTACGAATACTTCTTTAACTGCTTTGGAACATCCCTCGTCCATTGTGAAACGCTCTCTGTCCCAATCTGCGGATGAACCCATTTTCTTAAGCTGGCTTACTATTCTTCCGCCGTATTCCTTCTTCCAGTCCCAGACTCTTTCAAGGAATTTCTCCCTGCCAAGCGATTCCTTCGTCAGGCCTTCTTTGGCAATGGCTTCAACAACCTTAACCTCAGTCGCTATTGATGCATGGTCGGTTCCCGGAACCCACAAAGCCTCATATCCCTGCATTCTCTTAAATCTGATGAGGATATCCTGGAGTGTATTGTCGAGTGCATGTCCCATATGGAGCTGGCCCGTAATGTTTGGCGGCGGCATAACGATTGTGAACGGTTTCTTCGATCTGTCAGGCTCTGCATGGAAATATTTATGCTCAAGCCATTTCTCATAAATGCGTCCTTCTATCTCGGAAGGGTTGTAATTTTTGTCAAGTTCCTTACTCATAAAACTTTCTGTTCCTTTCTGTCTGTATAAAATATTAATCATAGGAATCAACTATATCCATTATTTTGTCCGCACTTTCGGGATGCTTTCTAACCATATCCATCACTGATGACTTGGCACTCTCGATGCGGCCCATATTGTAATCTATCCTGTCACGCAGTTTCTGCCTGTCGGAATTAATTTTATTGCGCACAGCCTTCATCTCATCCGGATTGATCAATGCGTCTAACTGTGTGCTCCATATTCCCGCATCATACAGGTTAAGTTCAGCCAGAAGAGCGGCCATCCTGTGCGATGCTTCATCAAGTTCCTTCTCCGAATCACGGTATTTTTCTTCTTTGTGCCGCTCCTCAAGATAGGCTTCATAATTGCGGCCCAGCTCGTAGGAGTTCCTGACTCGGAATTTATCATAGCGGTACTCGATGCTGTTAATCGAATTGACGTATTTTATCTTGGTCTTGTTAAGAAGCGTAATGGCTCTTGACAGCTTCTTCTCGGCCAGTTTTTCTCTGTATGCGCACCGCCTGAACATAAAAAACACCAGCAGCACATACACCGTCACAAGGGCAAGAACTATCATATACAGCACTGTGCCGTTCTCGCCTTTAAGCTGGCCCGATGCAAAAAATACTATAAATACACCGATAATCCCAAGCAATGATACTATTGAAATATTGCGGATATTGGCCCGGCGCATCCCGGCATTCTCTATCTCTTCCTTGAGGCTCATCTTCTCAGCCTCCAGCACCCGCATGTCATGCTTGACGGCGTTACAGTATTTCTCGTCATTCTGCAGATTACTCAATGCCTGCGGAAATTCACTGTTATATCTCTCAAAAATCTCATAACTGTTTCTGGAAATTTTCGGCGGTTCCTTGCGGTATCTGCTTCTCGAACTTCTTAGCCGTACTATCTTAAGAGCCGTGTCCTTAAGTTCTCCAAGGAACTTATCATCCTGCGATTCTATAACCTGTATGTCCATCAAATGGGCACCGGCATCCTGATATTCTTCCTTGAGGTCATTAATATAATTGGATGATTCGGTCATAAGTTCGCACTGTGTCCTGACATACTGGAGCCTTGAAATCTCGTCAAAATCCCTGTCATTACGCTCACTGTCCCTACGGCGGTCAAATTCGGCCTCAATGTCCAGTTCCGGATCGAGATATATGTATTCTTCTTTCTTTTTGCGTTTTTTAATAAAATTAAACATAAAGCTTTACCCTTTGCTTAATATCATATCTGCTACCTCGCCGCAGATATATAATTACGGTACTCAAATTTCCAATTATCTATTATATCATTGACAGCGGCATTATATTCATCCGCCTGTCCGTTATCCCTTAATTCAAATGCTTTCTTAACCGCCTCATACCCGGCTTCTTCAGGAGCGTGGTCCATAATTGTCTCAATCTCCCTGTATGCAGCATAACTCTGTTCGTCTTCTGAATCTGCCGGCCGCTTGCTGCCGGAAAGATACTCTGCGGCAAACGATGACTTTAATGATTCATCATTGCTGTTAAGCGCATATGCTCTTTTGAAACATTGCACCGCATCGCCGAATTCAAACATTCCCGCATACGCCACTCCCATATTATGCCATACATTTCCGTAAAAATCATCAGAAAGATTAATATCTTTCTGTCCGTATACAATTATTTCATAATTATGCACCGCATTACTGTATCTTTTGTTGGAAAGAAAATTATCCGCACGGAGTTTCAGCCTCTCCGATGCATTCTGCGTATCAAGGCTTTCTATTGTTCCCGCAAGTGCGTCAATCTCTTCTTCCGAATAATAGTCAACATACCTTAACACAGTCATGACAAGCTCCGACAATCCTGCATTCTCCGTTATGAGAAACTCAAGCTGCTCTGCCAGTTCCTTTTCCCCAAGTTCGCCGGATATATAATCCGTCAGTCCCTCGTCAAAGAGGTCAGTTCCGATGAGATATATGTTATTGTATATGTAATAGCACAATTCTTCAAGAGAATATATGTTGACACCCATATTGCTTATATAATACGGTCTTTCTGCATATCTGGTCCTGCATAAAATAAGTCCTGCCATCTTATCATCTCCGGTTACAATAATAATTCTTCGTTGATAACTCTTCCGCTGCTTTTATAGAATTCGCCGAATCCCTTGTCCTTAACCATCATATGACATCTTGAATCACTTGTAAATGAGAATGAAATCGTAATTCTTGTTGCCTTATCCGGTCTTACAGGCAATTCCGCGAATGAAATCCTGATAAGCTGTTTTTCCCTCGCATCTATCGGTGAGAGAAATAATTCGGCCTCCTCTGCGCCGTCAAGTATGAAATCATATGAGCAGTCCGCACCGAACCAGTTTATTCCGGGTCTTACCAGCCTGAAAATCTTATCACGCCCGCGGTCCGAAATCCTGATTTCGATTCCGGTTGTTATGCGTTCCTTACATGCAACGATAATATCCCGGTCAGGCGGATAATCTGCCGCGACAGCCTGATAGCATGCGCCCTTGCAATACAGGTTATCACCTGCAAACACACGCCTTCTGTCACATATATATCCAATGAAAGACGGAGTATTAAATTCGCCGGCGAATGCCTCACCGGTGAGATAAACCGTTGATATATTATGATGTTCAAAAAGCTTTACCGCCGTTTCCTTAAGTCTGGAATCAAGATACTCCTCCGAGGCTTTATTACGCCTCATCGCATCCGTCACCTCGTCCGACATATCATCGGTATGGACCATTATTATCCTGCTGCCACGTTCATTTACCGTGTACATGTGCTTTACAATGAGTCCTTTATTACTGTAATCAAAGAGAAAAACATCATTTTTCCATAATTCATTTTTCTGGCTTATAGCATAATATATGAAACTTTCATCGTGGCCCGCAAATTCGATTGCATCATCCGGATACCCTATGCTGTTAAGTGCTTTCAAAAGCACATTAAGCACTGATATATTGTAATTCTCGAGTGTTATGCACACCCTGTCCGCCGTATCGCTTCCACCTGCCAGCTTTGCCGCCTGTATAAGATAATCGAGATATCCTGCAATCAGTCTGACCGGCATCACCGATACCTTATCCACTGTTACCGGATTCTTATCTGCAGCCTTCTTAAGAAGTCCGTCAACCGCAATAACTTCTCCGAGACTGGCCCCATGAATTGCCTCATCGCCGGCAAACCATTCATCCCTGCCTATAGTCTTTCCGACAACCGTAGGAACCCTGCACTCGGTACTGTCCGTTCCGAAATCGACCGACACCGGCTCTGCGTCTATGCAATTGTAATAACTTACCTGCGAATATTCCTCACCAAGGTCTATCCCGACGTAAAATTTCTTCTCTCTGGTATCCATCTGTCCTCCCGGCTCCTAGAGCGGTTTAAATAATTGCGGTATGATACATTCATTCACCGCATATGTGTGAATGAGTTTCTTTAGTGTCTCATTATCATGTTCCTTACGGCTTGCTATTATATCATTAATAGCTTCATACCTGCCTTTGGAACTGTACGGATTAATTCCGTTGTTGACAATACGTGCTGTTTCGGTATTGCTTTCTCCGTCTTCTTTCTCTTCGGATATGTAATAATTTATGCTTTCTCCGTTAAAGAGGACAAAACTCTTAACAAAAATTCCTTCGTACACATCATTCATCTCTTCGGAAACATAACTCTTATGTTTCTTGTCATCCTCATATACATAATGGATGACAACCTTATGAGAAGGATCGGTACGGTACTCAACCATTGTTTTATCTATGATGTCGCACGGAAGTTTCACAATTGTGGATAACTGCTTGTAAAACGGGAATACATACGATCTGCGCACAAGTTCCGTGAGCAGTTCCTCCGTGAGTTCCTTCTGAAACTCGTTCAGATTCTGTATCTCCGAATAATGTTTCAGCAATGCAAGGCTGCATACTGTAGCAAGCACCTGTCCATTCTCCATTGCGGTTTCAACGGTGTCGAATACTTTTTCCGAAACATCCTCCTGTTTAACAAAATACATATATGAGAAATATGAAAGGTATGCTTCCACAATTCTTCTGTCAGGTCCTTTGGCGTAATAATCCTCAAAAATATCATGGATAAGTTCATTATTGCTGTGTGTGAACATTATCTGTGCAATAATTCTCTCTTCAAGTTCATACGCATCAACGCCCATCTCTATCGCACTTTTCCACAGAGCCACCATCTTATCTGACGTGCCGTTGTAATATCTGACAAGATATGCCGTCAACACTTCATCATAACTGCCTGCGGCATAGCAGAGGCTGCTTATATATGCCAGATCATCCTCATAAACATAATTGGCATCTTCTATAAGCCTTGAACACATTCTCATAAGCCTCTTCGGTGCAATATGCATTGCCGAATGTTTCCTTACCAGTTCAAAAGCATCCTTATCATGCCCCTGGACGATATAAATCTCGGCGACTTTGACGATATCGTCCTCCGAAAGTCCGTCCATATCAACATCTGCAATAAATTTATTAAATCCGTCTTCATCGTATCCGTCATAAAAATATTCGATAACCGATGAAATTATCCCTGCCCTGAACAATCTGTTTACTTCAGGCAGTTTCGACAATTCTATAAGGCTCTCCACCTCCGCAAGATTTTTCTTTTCACGGCGCAGATATTTTTCGCAGGATGACAGCCTTATGTGAACCAGTCCCGGATCCATTTCAAGGCACTTCCTGATTATCGCATCATCATCAAAAAGTCTGGTCACCGTATGGCTTATTTCGCTTCCGTATCTGTTATAATCGGCTGCTGCAAAAAGAAGCGATGCCTGTTCAGTATACATTCTTACATATGCTTCGCCCTGTATAAGCGGATATTCTTTCTCGCTGTTGCTTTCTTTGTGCCGCACTATAACACCACGCATTTTCGGATTCATGCATTTTACCCTGTATGTATAATACACTTCCGAAACAGCCTGTGCATTCTCTTCATTAACCATATCCGGTGTAAAAATATTACGGTATATATATGCCAGATGTGTGTTCACATGTCCCATCGCAATCTGCTTACGGGCAAACAGCTGCATCTGCGGCAGATAGCTGCGGTACACCTGTATATTGTCCGACTTGTTATGTATGATATTGGCAAAAAGATATGCTTTATATCTGTAGTCAAGGTTATTGTTATACCCGAAATACATAAGCAGAAGTTTCGGCATAACACTCATATCATCCTGTCTTCTGGACATAATGTAATATTCAAAAAGCTGTGTTATCTTAAGTTCATTATCAATCGCCTTGCGGTAATAATGCAGATATTTTTCTCCTACAGCTGCCATACGCACAAGTATTTTACACAATGCTTCCAGGACGACTTCATCATCTTCGTTATCTTTGTACAAAGTCTCAAGAAGCGCTATGTTACCGGAACTTGTGCTTTTGACATCGAGAAGCATCTCGGATATTACATCCTTAAGCCTATCCGATATGATTCCGTTTTTCGCGCCAAAAAGAAGTACATTGGTCTCAAATGAATTAAGCACGCGGAGAAGTTCCGGGTGTTCGTTCAATATATTGCATGCTTCGATATACATCGCAGGGCTCGTACATCCTTTATTGAACTGCTCCTTGATCCTGAGAAGCTTAAGACTCTTGTTCTGTTCAAGTTCCTCGTCCATAAAAAGAAGAACCCACAATATCCTCCAGTCTTCATTGGCCTTGTAACATTCTCTTACTATCGCGGCCGCTTTTCTTGAATATGCCCTGTCCCTGTTATACAGTGTATTAATATATATAAAATAACAGTAGAGCGGATACCCCGCCTCTGTTCTTGTGTCTATCTCATCCTTTACATTCTCAATCAGTTCCTTGGCAGCATCATCACGATGTCCGGATATGTATATCTGCGCAAGTGCCAGTCTGTAAAAAGGATCGGAATCGTCTTTCTCCCTTATTGTCTCAAGTATGATCTGGGATTCCCTCATCCAGTCCGATATGTTGATCTTATGGGTCCTGAATCTTATATACAATGTCATCAGCTCAATATCAAGCCTTCCGATACTGCGTCCGGTTTCTTTGGCTTGTCCCGATGTGTTCCTTATGACTTTGACATTAAATACAACTCTTCTGTTAATCGTCTCGAATACTATTTCACCGTAATTAATTCCGGCATGCAGCCTGTCAGTATCTATAATGTATGCCAGTTCATACTTTCCTCCGGCAAAAAGCTCCGACTCTATGACCGTTCTGTCAAGTCTGATAAAAGGACTTGATGTATACACACTCACATCCATATGTCCCCAAGTGTCGCGCTCCACCGTAATAACGTCTTTGTAATTTGCGGTAAGATCCTTAAATTCCGCAGAATTTCCGGAGAGTGTTATATTTATTGAACTTTTCTTGTAGATGGAGATAAGAAATTCTTCCAATGCAACACTCGTATCCGCGCTCTTTATAAGGCTCTCGTATATGCATCTGAGTGCCAGGTCATTTCCAATATATACATCTTCAAAATCCGCATTTTCAAAAAGCTTAAGTGCTTCAAGCGGATTAGATTCCGCAAGGTCCGCAAACTGTGAAAGATTCCTTACAACACCGACTGAGCTGTCATGTGAGCCTGCCTCCACCATGAATGTATACGGTATGCTGCATTCACCGCCGTTACTGACAATATTAAAAACACCTTCTATGGAATCACCGTTAACCGCATCATCGCAATTAACCATATATTGAACAGATATATGGTTTCCGTAGAAAGTATTTTCTTTGAGTTTAACTTTATCATTATCAGTATATATGATACCTTTGATGTCGCGGCCGGACACAGATCCGAATTCAATCGTCCCGGTATGTTCCCTGTTACGATCTACGATAACATTTATTGAGCTGTCCTTAACACTGATTATCTCAGGTTCATACTCAAACACGCCTCTGGCGTATCTGTTAATCTGGTCCTTCATTGGCTCTCCATTCAACTTAAATTAATACGAATATATTATACACAAATCGCCGCCCGACCGCAACAATTTATTGCGCTCCGGACGGTGCCGTCTATGGTTCATTCAGCTTCTTTTCTGATTCTTGCCATATGCTCGTCTATTTTCCGTTCATATCCGTTGCCACATGAATGGTAAAATGTTGTTTTGCATACTTCATCGGGCAGGTATTGCTGTTTCACATAATTATTCGGATAGTCATGTGCATATTTATAATCAATTCCACGGCCAAGCTTTGCTGCCGCCTGATAATGCGCATCCTTAAGATACGGCGGTACATTATCGGTTCCGTGTACTTTAATATAATTAAGTGCCTCATCTATACCCACAACCGCCGCATTGCTCTTAGGCGCTGTCGCCACATATGTACACGCATTGGCAAGAATTATCTGTGACTCCGGCATTCCGATCCTCTCGACTGCCAGAAAAGCCGATACCGCAACCTGCAAAGCCTGCGGGTCGGCGTTCCCTACATCTTCGCTGGCACAGATCACAATTCTGCGTGCTATAAACTTCGGGTCCTCCCCGGCGTATATCATTCTCGCCAGATAATATAATGCCGCATCAGGGTCAGAACCACGCATGCTTTTAATAAATGCGGATATCGTGTCGTAATGGTTGTCGCCTTTCTTGTCATATTTGATAACTTTCTTCTGTATGCATTCGGACGCAACATCAAGTGTGATATGAATATGCCCGTCATCGCCTACCGGGGTGGACATCACACCCAGCTCAACGGCATTAAGCGCCTGCCTGGCATCGCCGTTAGCCATGTCTGCCAGAAATTCAACCGCATCATCATCGATTACGGCATTATAGCTTCCCATGCCCTTCTCGTTATCATAAACCGCCTTGCGGATAAGACTCTCTATATCGCTTTGTTCAAGCGGTTTCAGTTCAAATACGATTGAACGTGAAATCAAAGCGCTGTTCACTTCAAAATAAGGATTCTCGGTAGTGGCCCCGATCAGAATAATCGTTCCGTCTTCCACAAAAGGCAGGAGATAATCCTGCTGTCCCTTATTGAAGCGGTGTATCTCGTCCACAAAAAGAATGGTCTTACGTCCCATTCCTTCCATGCGGTCCTTCGCTTTTGCGACTACATCTTCCATGTCTTTCTTCCCGGCAACAGTAGCATTAATCTGGCAGAACTGCGCACTGGTCGTATTCGCAATAACCTTTGCAAGCGTAGTCTTGCCGGTTCCGGGAGGTCCGTAGAAAATAACCGAGCTTAATTTATCGGCTTTAATCGCTCTGTATAATAATTTATCCTTAGCAATAATATGCTTCTGTCCCACAACCTCATCAAGTGTCTCCGGCCGCATTCTTGATGCCAGCGGCGACTCTTTCTGCATATTATTTTCTCTCATATAATCAAATAAATCCATATGTACTGTTCGCCTCCATATGGATTTATATTATCATATTCTGTTCTTTTTGTCATTCAATTAATAAATCGTCAAGCGTCACGAATCTGTATCCTTGCGTCTGCAATCTGTCTATAACCTCAAGGGCTGCCGTAACCGAAGTATCATATATATCATGAAAAAGAATAATATCCCCGTCCCTCGTCTGCTCCATAACCCTTGAAACAGATACTGAGACGTTGTCAGTGCACCAGTCCTTGGGATCCACACTCCAGAATACCGGCGTCATATCTATCTTATAATACAATTCTTCATCCCATGAACCACACGGAGGTCTTATATACTTAACCTTTTCACCTGTAATTTTCTCTATCGCCGCATTCGTCTTCGATACTTCCGTGAGTGCCGCATTTTCCGATAGTTTATCCAGTTCCACATGCGTAAATGTGTGGTTTCCTATAATGTGCCCCTCATCATGCATCCTTCGTATGATATCCTCATTGCCATCTATGTTCTCCCCCACCACAAAAAAAGCCGCCGGTACATTTTTTTCCTTAAGTCCGTCAAGCAGTTCCGGTGTCGTATTTCTTCCCGGTCCGTCATCAAATGTTATGGCCACTGTTTTTTCATAGGTGTTATTCCCCGACACAAATTCCACCCCATCATCTTCGCCTCTCTCTGCCGCAGCTACAACCGCCATGCACATAAGTCCGGCAGTTATTACCGCCGCAAGCCTTTTAGCCCACATACAAAAATACCCGCATACATATCAATTGCGTTCAATTAATATATATGCGGGCATATTTTACTTATGACGATATACGATTTCCTTGATTTCTTCTTCGTCTTCTTCGCTCAATGTATCTACTTCGATATCATCTTCGGTTATCTCCGGTGTCTCGTTTTCTTCGGTCTCAGGCGCTTCCTGCTTCGTCAGCTTATTGAATTTTGAATTCAAAATCAAATGTGATATGTAGCATATCACTCCGAATCCGCAGAACAGATAATGAAGAACTTCGCCGGTCTTGCTTATGTTGATGATACATACATAAAATCCCATATAAGCTGCCGCATCCAGTATCGATGATATCATGTAAAGTCTGAATGCTTTATCCGATACTTCCGATATTCTTCCACTCAACACCGGTCCTATGTAATCCGCAACAGCCACCGCCGCCACTATCCATATTCCGAGTACTATCTTAAAATGCAGTGCGTCATTATTGCCAAGTATGCATTGTACGATTACATACACTACCGCAGCAATCATCATGCCATATACAATCATATCCACCGGATTTGAACCGGTCTTCTTATCATTACCAGCCATACTATTCCTTTCTGCTCCCAGGTCATCAGATACCTATTTTACAACAGGCGGGAAGATTTTTCAATATGGGGCCGGATTTTCCCGCGCGCTATATTGCAGAAATCCCTATCATTACCGCGAGAAATACCAGATTCGATATTGTGAAGATTGCGAGATATTTTCCACAGCTTCTGCCGGTTCCCGCCACATATCTGAAACTTATGAGGCTTGCCATGGAAGCAATCAGTGTGCCGAGGCCTCCGATGTTGGTTCCCACTATCAATCCCTGTATATTGTCCGTAAATCCGGACAGGAGAATTGCCGCCGGAACATTGCTCATAATCTGGCTTGCTGCTGCGGATACCATTATTTCACGGCCGGTCACGATATTCTGCATCCATTCATTGAAAGCACCGATGCGTCCGATATTGCCGATAAATATAAAAAGTGCCGCGAAAGTTCCGAGGAGTGAATAATCTATTCCGGTGAAATTTTTCCTGTCAAATATTGCCATGCAGATGACAACAAGCGCAAACGGCAGAGCATAATGAATCACACGCATGACTGCAAGAAGACTTACGATAAAAAGAGCGGTATACATAATGACTGCCCGCGGTTTTACAGGTGGTCTGTCTCCCGGCATTGCATCGGATAATGCTTTATAACGGCGATTGCGGAATGCAATTATTGCAATCCATATCGCAAGCATTATAAATGCTGCAGCGGAATAGGGAAACATTAATTTAACGATATTCCATGTACCCATTCCGGATATACCGGAGAGGTAAAGGTTCTGGGGATTTCCTATCGGAGTTAACATACTTCCGAGATTCGCCGCAATTGTCTGCATCACCACTATTGTCAGTGTTACGGACTCTTTTATGCGGTCTTTCATACTATCTGCGATTATCAGTGTAAAAGGCACGAAGGTTATCAATGCCACATCATTGGTTATGAACATCGAGCTGATGAAACATATTCCGACCAGAACGACTGCTATTCCTCCGATACCATGGACTTTTGACAGGAGTGTCCGTGCTACCCGGTCAAATATTCCCATTGAGCGGAATCCGGACACAACAGCCATAAGGCAGAACAGGATTGCCAGGGTTCTGAAATCAATATAACCCGCATACCCGCTGTCCGGTCTGACTATAAACATCGAAATCACGGCTGCAAGTATTGAAATACACAGAACGGATTCCTTCTTTACAAAAGATACAATCTTACACATCATTATACCTCTTTGACAATATGCCTGCCTTCAATGCATACCGTATCGCCTTCATTGATGTCATTATCGTACAGATAATCGTCAGGCACCCACATGATTTGCTCCCCGGTATCAGCAGAAAAAAGCGTTACCATGTCCTTGCGGACAGCACCTTCCGGCAGTCCTTCACATCCATAGTCCGGCTCATCTATTTTTATGACTTTGTATCTGTCCATCAATATGCCTCCCGTATTCTGTTGCCGATATCACGCATACGCTTAGTAACACTCTCAGGGCCGATAATCTTTGCACCATTTCCAAGCCCTATGACCCAGCCCAGGAACTGGTCGCTCACAGCCACACTGACACTGACAATAAAATGTTCATCATCCGAAGCTCTCATATGTACATCTTTGCCGAAACGGTCAATCATAACGCCCGCAAGCGGATTGATGCACTCTATCTGCACAATTTCTTCTTCTCCGTCAAACATGGCAAAATGCTTTCTCGCATATTCCGCCATATCAATTCCGTTATATTGTTCTTTTCCTTCCCTGCGCTCATCTATTTTGCTTATGTTACGGATTTTGTCGACACGGAAGTGTTTGATTCTACCGGCTGCGGAGTCATATCCTATGAGATAATAATTTTCATCATCCCATGAAAGCCCCCACGGAGATACCTTGTAATATGCCCCGTTGTGCTTTAGTTCCTGCTCTTTTTTAACATTCCATTGAAAATATTGGAATCTGACCTGATTATTGCCGGCAATCGCCTCATGGATTGCGTCAACCGCATAATAAATGCTCTCGTTCATGGTTTTAATGCGGCCGTGAACATATACCTGTCTGCGGAGCTTGACCGCCTCATACATGCTTGTGAGTTTCTCCAGTTTACCGATAAGTTCCTCCGACTTCTTCTGCGTTATGAATTTGGAAGACTGGACAGCGTCAACAAGAAGTTTAAGCTCCGGCACCTCAAACTCGCGGCTTCCAATGGAATAATACACATTACGGTCGTGCTGTGTTTTGTTTATATCTATTCCGTATACCCCGAGTGTCTCGAAATCGTCATACAGGCTCTTGCGCTCGGCCGTGACACCGTATGCAGCAAGTGCGTTTATTATCTCCTGCATCGTGATTCCGTGATCGTCATCTGTTTTCTCCTGAAAAATTCTGATAAGATACAGAAGCTTTAACTTCTGATTTGCTCCTTTTGCCATAGTCCGCCTCCCGGATAGATTATATTCAATATATTACCATATTGATTACAAAAAAACTATCCGGAAGATTTATGATGCAACTCTTTCTGAACGTGAAGGCGCACCTGACAGCGTGGCGTTATGCGACACCGGAAGTGCAATATTTCAGTATATAATACGATATTTTCTCACTTTTTTGGTCGAAATCAGCAATTTGGTGTCAATTACTTGCTATATGAGATACCTAAATGTGGTAATATATGAAATTGTATATATTAGATGATACATTAAATTCAATATATTATAACTCAAAGTATGCCAAATTGACACCAAATGCACCGAAAAATGCAAAAAAGTGTGAATTAATGAATTTTTATCTGTTGTCAACCTTTTCCGGGTTCAGATCATGCATGGAAAGCCTCTCCCATGCTACCTTCTCCCACCGGGTTCCGGCCTTGCCGTAGTTGCAGTACGGGTCGATGGATATCCCGCCGCGCGGCAGAAATTTTCCGTGTACTTCTATATACTTCGGATCCATCTTGTAAATTAAATCCTTCATTATCACATTGACTACATCTTCATGAAAATCCCCGTGGTTTCTGAAGGAAAAAAGATATAATTTCAGTGATTTGCTTTCCACAAGCCTTTCGTCAGGCACATACGAGATTGTTATCGTGGCAAAATCCGGCTGTCCCGTTATCGGACAGAGGCTTGTAAATTCCGGACAGTTGAATTTGACAAAATAATCATTGTCCGGATGTTTGTTTCCGAATGTTTCAAGCAGCTCGCGGTCATACTCCGTCTTGTACTCCGTTCCCTGACTTCCGAGCTTGGTCAAATTTTCTTTTTCTCTCATAAATATCATCCTTTAATAACATTGTATCTGACATCATAGTCATATGTATCTATGCCCTCTTTGCGCTTTAAGAAACGCACGATGGCATATGTGAGCGGCGTGCAGATTATCTCATAACATACCTTGAAAAGATACTGGAAAAGTATCATCTGCAATACAACTTTGGTATCCATGGTTCCAAGAAATGATATCGTGACAAAAATCACAGAATCAAAACCTTCTCCCACAAGTGTCGAGAGGATTGTGCGCACCCACAATTTCCGGCCACCCGTTCTGACCTTAAGTTTGGAGAGGATCATTGAATTGGAAAATTCTCCGAACAGATATCCCGCAAAAGAAGCAAGCGCTACTCTCGGTGTCGTACCAAGCACTGTTGCAAACGCCTCCTGGTTCTGCCAGTATTCCGGATGCGGAAGTGCTATTGTCAGCATGTATACCGCTACCGCGAAGAAGCTGCATCCGAATCCCAGCCAGATAATTATTCTGGCGCGTCTGAATCCGTAAACTTCTGTAAAAATATCCCCGAAAATATATGTCACAGGGAATAATACCACTGCGGCCGGAAGTGTAATATTCGATGACACTGCCCACATCTTACCTGCTACCAGATTGGAAAGCAGAAGGCATGTAACATAGATGATACCTATGCACATAAAAGTTTTTGTAACATTTTTGTTGTCCATAAATTCCTCCTTGAAAATAAAAAAAGCTTTGCAAAACACAAAGCTATCATTCAACATATTCAATTCTTCCGGGGATCTGGTTAGAATTATGTTAAAAAATAGTCCTGGTTTTACTTAACGACAGGATGGTACAATCGAACTGTCGGCATCAATAATGCGTCCTTAATTATAACATCAGCCGCACAAATGTCAATGATTTTCATTATTTCATCAACCCTCTCTACCTTATAAACCACTCTTATCCCCAATTCCCGGAATTTAATTTTCATAAGGTTTGTAAGATGCACGCCTCTTTTATTTCCTAATGGTTTGCCATAACCTCCCTCTTCGGCCGGCAACGGATTCCTGCTTACTTTCTGGATTCCTTTTAATCAAATGAAACCGTTTTGGTTATCCCATTCTCTTCAATCCGTTTACTTGCTTCCAGTAAAAGATAGTAATCCTCCTCTATTTCCGTTAATCTTGTATACTCCTCAGGTGACAGAATCACTGCAGACGGTTGATTATTCTTTAATACAATCAATTCTTTTTCCGACTGAAGTCTGTCAAATATCTTAGCTGCCTGCCCTTTATTAAATTGTGAAATAGGTACAAGACTTTGTAACAAATCTGCTGCAATTGCCATGTCACACACCTCCTACACTTTATTCTACCTACAGTAGACGCAAGCCGGCAGAAAAATTCAATAAATATATTGGAATATTTGTTGTCATTTTTTCATATATTTATTCCAGTTACTTTTTTCTCCCGCCCACTCAATATATGCAAAAAATCCATTATTGCACGGATAATGTTCTCCGTCATTTCTTAAGATTACATTGTCATTCATTTTCTGTATCAACGCATCCTTCTCCTCATCGCTCAATGCCGCACAGACTGCACCTGTGGCAAGCATAACCTCGTCAAACTCCATCGCCTTGGATGCATAATATCCATCATCTTTAAGCGGAACATCGGTATGCATATAATGTTCGTACAATACCCGCGGGTAATCAGCCGTAGTAGAAATTATTCAAGGTTACCCAACAGACCTTTAAGGTCTTATTTTTTTACAATCTACAATAGTAGAAATTATTCAAGGTTACCCAACTGGATTGGCGCATATTACAATAAGGCTTATCTACAATAGTAGAAATTATTCAAGGTTACCCAACCATAAGATTAAAGAATTATAGACATAATCTACAATAGTAGAAATTATTCAAGGTTACCCAACGTATTCAAATCTGTGTTAGTTGTGTTATCTACAATAGTAGAAATTATTCAAGGTTACCCAACTCGTTGGTATAAACTAGCGTATAATCAGATCTACAATAGTAGAAATTATTCAAGGTTACCCAACTCGGTTCGGGTGATGTATTATATGTTTATCTACAATAGTAGAAATTATTCAAGGTTACCCAACACTTTCACAATTATTTCAAGAAGCAAAATCTACAATAGTAGAAATTATTCAAGGTTACCCAACCCCAAATTCTCCTTTTTTACCAAATTTGAGATTAAATGATGGCATTTTTTCTTTATTTTTTGTCTATTATATCCAATCATTCTGAGTAACCTTTTATGAATTTAATATTAAGACCAAGGTTTGCATTAATTAATCAACAGAAAAGTCTTCTCGTCATTTTTAGCATATCCGAATCTTAACACTTCGCAACTTGATGATAATTTAAAAATAATGACACTATCAGACTGAGTAAATCTCTTTTCAAATTTATTTTTCAAGTCACTAACTATATTATCTATTATGCGTTGGCTATTGTCAATCTCAAATACAGAATATTGGAGCCTATGACCAAACTTAGATAAATATTTTGAAAACCTTGTTCTTAACTTATCATCTGAAATATCATAGCTTACTACAATCATACTATCTCCTTATTGAAAACACTGGCACATCTTCTATGCTTTTCATTTTCATAAAATATCGGTAATATTTTTGAATATAAATAAAAATATCATCTTTATATTCTAATATGGCTGACATTAAAAACTGAACGTAAGTAGAGCTCCTTGTATACTTCAAATGCCACTGGTTATTATACTCTTCAAAATCATCATTTTTACACTGTCCAAGATTAATTGCCCTGCGTATAGCATAATCCACAATCGGCCTCATCGGTTCCATAATATCACACACAAGTGATTTTCTCATATAAAAGCATCTATGAAACACTCCGTAATATGTATCGAATCCATATACCTGTAATATTGCATCAACAATATTAAACAGCATTGTGTACCCAATATCAAGTGTCACATTTATATAGTCATTTTTTATACGCGGTTTTCTTCCCGTCCACTTGACGTTTTCGTACATTCTCGGGAAATATATTTTCGCAGCATTTCCTTCTATACCCATTATCGTCAGGTAATCTGTCTCTGTTTTAAGTGCTTCCATAAGCTTATCCAGCATTTCTATACCATCCTTCAGATATTCGCTCTTATTTCTGATTTGTTTTAAGGTTGCTGACTGGTTAGCAATTTTGTTCTGCTCAATTTTTCTTCCTATAGAAGTCCCTACATATGCATATTGATGTTGTCTCAGCAATGTATTTCCCTCCATTCTTGCGCCCAATACCTCATACACCTTGAATGTGGTACTCATAAGACATATAGAAAAACCAAATTTCTTGCTACGTTGAATAAGTCCACTAGTTATTGAAATGTTACCAATTACGCAAATCATAAATAAACGATAACATGTAGACTGATGTTTTATTGTCCCATTTTTATCTTTCACCACTACGTTATCATTAGAAAATGATAGTTTATCTCCCTGACTTGTAATTAAAAAAATAATTTGTTTTTTTGGAAATCGCTGATACTTAGCATCCTAGTCTCCTATGTTTAATGTTCTATCACACGCATCCTCATAAATACAATTTCTGCATTTCTCAGCACATGTCTGCTGAAATTCTTGCAAATCAAATATCCTGATTTCTGAAATCAGCTGTTCAAACCTGCGTTTCATCAAGATATTGTTTTCAGGCAAAGGTATTTCATAATTTTTATTATCATCAACACTATGGATTCTCATCTTATCTACCTTATATCCCATCTCAGTCATGGCATAATATTGTCCATACAATTGGAATATATATCCGTCGTAGACAACCTTTACATGTTTTTTTCTTTCAACTAACATGTTTTTCGATTTATCATAAACGTCTATTTTACCTACAAGACCATATTGTTCTGAATACACTTCCAAAGAAGTTATAATATTCTTACTCGTTGAATATTTATTACTATCAATAGCTTCATGCGCCTTTGTCCCATTGAGCTGACATTCCGTTTGGAACATCAGCTTCTCTTCGTTTCCATATAATTTATGAAAATATATGGAAGTAGGACAGAATATGAAATCATTTAGATTTGAAATAATAATTAAATCTTCCATTATTCATACCTTTTATTTTGAACAAAATCAAACCAGTTTGCATTATTTAATTTCAGCACAGACTTAGGGAATGTCTCACCCTCCTTCCAATTCTCTTTTATCTGATTTACTTCATATAATCCTTTCAATGCAATACAATATGCACCATTTGCATCTGCATCAATCGGTAAAGGAGAATTGGGTTCTGTGTACATATCCGAATCATAGAAAGTATTATTTTCATTTATTACCGGTGAAATTATCCGGTCATACTCTATATCACTTCCATCCGGCATGCTGTTTCTAAGTTGGACTGTAAGCTTGAATATATCCAAGAGTTCCACTATGAATTTATCCTTATCGGCACCCTCATACGCCAAGATTTCCGGGAGCAAATTACCTCCATCCGAAAAATCTATTTTTCTACTGTCAAATATCTCTTTCATCAAAGCCGTAATATCATCTATTTTTTTAGTACCATTCCATCCACTTTTAGAAATAATGTTTTTTATTCTGCCTCCATTAGTAAATACTTTCCATTGTGTTCTGGCAATAGTCGTGTTATGAGTTATGAAATCATTGTAGTCAAAATCGAACTCAAACATATTCATGCTACCATTATATTTAATGCACTTAAACCTATTCAAAAAGTCCCTGCGGCTTTCAGCACTTGTAAGTAAATTAAACCTAAATGCATTAAAAAATCCCGTAGTAGGATCTATTTTAGAGGTATAAGCTGCCGGCACATAAAATATAATTCCACATTGTCTGCCAAGCTCAGACATCCTGTCCGGAATATACGTTAACTGATATCCATTCAGAAGTCCTCCCGGCTCATCAACTGCTTTATGCTTATCAACCAAATAATTCAATTTATTAATAAGCATATTTTCAAATTTCTGGTATACTTGTCTTTCAACCTTAAATCTTCCTCTTTTAAATCCAAAATTAAGGTCTTCCATCATAACAATTGCATTATACTCTATAATCAGTTGTGTAATCTCATGTATTACCATTGAAAGGTACCCTTCTTTGAGTTCTTTGATTTTCCCTATTTCCTTCCAGTTCTTCCTTGCAGCGTCTCTGCCCTGTTCACACTCTTTCAGCTTTGTTTTATAATCATATTCATTAACCACGTTGTAGGATTTTTGCATTACAATATGTCCATGCATATCAATAACCGATACATAAATAAGGTTTCTCTCTCCTCTGTCTATGCCTATTATATGAATATCGTCACTCTTGGCAATATATTCCAACACCATATCATTTACATTTTTATTTTCTGTAGCCTTAAAGTTTATGGTTATCGGAAGATGTATAAACAGTTTATCTACACTGTATCTATAATCTTTTACTATATCCATCGTTGCTTCATAACGTTGTGAAATATTGTAGTATTTTCGAGCACTTTCCGATAACTCTGTATCTCTTTTCCCGTTACAATAATTATAAATTTCCATGTATTCTTTTTCCGGAATTGGCTTACGCTTGCCATCATCCGCATCTACATAACATCTATTTACGAGAATTGAGCCCTTCTTATGTATTACAGGCGTTTTGATGCTTGATCTCCGGAAAAACAGTTCTGCTTCGCCATTCAGTTTAAGAACAACATTATCAAGATTTTCTTTACTGAAAAGATTTTTTAAATACAATGTATGCAAATTAGGTGTTCCTTTGCTACCTACTGCAAAATCTTTATTAAATATCTGGAATAAATAAATTTGTCCAGCCTCATCTAATTTGTTAATATCCTCTTCAGTTATATACGTCCATTCTATTTTATATCCCTGTTTTTCTACTTCTTTGTAAAATTCACTGATATCATTATATTTAGATGTTTCCGTAAAATTAAAGCCAAAATTTTTCCACTCTGGATGTCTAGATATGCTATTCTTAAAATAGTCTATCAAATCCCTGCAATATTTAATATCAAATGTTTCTGATGATTTTATGTGTTTTTTCTTAATATACCCCTCCAAAATGTAGTCCGAAGGTTTAAAATTATCTATTCCTTTTTTAGAGAGAAACACCTTAGGAAGCATTTTACTGGCTCCGGGAAGAAGATTATATACCATTTTTGCATAATCAGTCTCATTTTTGGGCTTGGAGTGTCCTTCTAATATTTCCTTATCCGGCTTATTTCTAACATTAAAGACACCAAGGTAATACTTTCCATCCCTGCTGAGTATTATTGCATTATTATCGCGTTCTTTAGACTTAGACCAGCCATTTGCAAGAGTCGGGCTATCAAAATTAAGCTTAAATTTTTCCTGATTATATGGCTTCTGTGTCACATAGTTACGCACCTTATTATATAAGGGAACAGCATCCAGAATTTTATCATATATATCATCCAGTTCATAATAAAACTCTGGTTCTTTTTCCACACTTTCAGATATTTCAAATGTTTTAATCCAATGAACAACATCAATATAAATATCTAATATCTTTTTGATTTCCGATATTTTATCACCGTTTTCTATAAGATGTATACTCTCGTCAAAATAAAGTTCTTCAGGCTCGTAGTCTCCTATAATCTGAACTATATGTGATAAATATGACTCCGCCTTTTGCAAATCTGTTCCGGATGCATTATATGTTTCCGTAAGATAATCCACTCTGGCTATGCTCTGATATTTATCCGCTTTCACTACTGCTTTGATCTTATTCTCTTTTGCCTTGCCGCTGCCTTTTATATTATCGTCATACCAGCTGGTAAGACAGTTTCTAATAGTCTCCCATGTACCTCCTATCGCAATAGATACCGTCTCATAAGACTGGCTACTGATATAAATTTTATTCAAGTCATATTGTTCAGTTTCTGTTCCCAGTTTCAATAATCTTTCTATAATATTATTGTTTTTTATATTCTTTATGAAACCATTAACTGACGTATAAACATCTTTGTCATTATCATATTTATACGATATCTCAAAGGACGACTTTTCCGTGCATAAGATTTGCTTGTGCAGACGCTTCATCTTAAACCGTGCACTGTTCTTCTTGGATTTCTGACAATAAAGATTTAAAACCAGATTAAGTTCACCACATATATCATTATAAAATTCTATTCCAGACTGTGTCATTGTCATTCCAAAAAAATCCTCTGAATAAATCTGGCTTATTTTCCACTCACCTAGCATAGTTTCGAGTCCCTTGCTAACCAATTCACTTTCACTTTTGAAGTTCTCCATTATTCTTTTATATGAATCCATGTTATTCAAAAATATCAGCGCATTATCATTAACTATCCTATGACATAATGATGTTGATATATTTTCTTTTGAAAATACATTTTTCCGGTTTTCAAAAAATTCAGTAAAAGAACTCATAAACTTATTAAACAGTTTAACCACTTCGGCTTTTTCAGTTCTGTCCTCATCATTATACATTGCATATGACGCAACAAATCCCGGCAAAATATCTGAGACAAGCTTAGCACTGAATATTTTTCCAAACTCCTCCTGTTCTGCAAACAATCTATGTATTTCTTCTCTTTTGGACTTTTGCTCATTTTCCAGTTTTTTAGCAGTATCCTTTTCATCCCCATGCATTTTACTTTTCATTAATTCAAATAAAATATGCCAGTTAATACTATGATTTTCTGCCAAAGTCCTTTCAATCAGATCACGGTAATAATCATCCATGATTTTCTTAAGTTCCTGTCTCTTCTCCGCTCTTAATTCATCTGCAGATATTATTCCGTTTCTTTCCAGATTAACCATTGTAAATTCTGTAGGAATAAGCGCATTCCTAAGTGTTTTGCTTACTGGCTTTACTCCAGTGAATTTGTTAAATTTAATATTCATATTTACCTCTCTTTTCTTTTAGTGCTATTTAGGTATCTGCAAAACGCCATAAGCCGCTTAAATACGGCATTTTTTACTACTAAAAAGCAAATAGTTTCTCACTGGATATGGTATAATAGAGTTGATTAAAACTAAAATCCACCACCCATGAAAGGAGTTATTCTAATATATATGATACCACATAAACAGCTTTCTTGGGCAGATATTTTTTAGATTGCCACGTAAAATTTTAAAATGACAAACCTGCGTTTTTTCCCTCTTAGGAACTCATATCAACGTTGATGAAATTATTCCGATTTCCTTTAGAAATCATTTTTATGCATCAACAGGCTGGGCATCATCCGTCATATTTTCTTTTATAATAAAGACTTTATGGTGTCTCATCCAGATTGCAAGCGAACTTGGCAAGTTTCGCAATCGCCTACTTATTTTACGTACAGCAGAATGCGCGCAGACAAAAAAATCAATAAATATACTTGGAATATTTAATATTATTTTTTCACATATTTATTCCAGTTACTTTTTTCTCCCGCCCACTCAATATATTCCAAAAATCCATTCTTGCACGGATAATGTTCTCCGTCATTTCTTAAGATTGCATTATCATTCATTTTCTGTATCAAAGCATCCTTCTCCTCATCGCTCAATGCCACGCAGACTGCATCTGTGGCAAGCATAACCTCGTCAAACTCCATCGCCTTGGATGCATAATATCCATCATCTTTAAGCGGAACATCGGTATGCATATAATGTTCGTACAATACCAGCGGGTAATCAGCCGTTTCCGACAGCTCCTTTGCTTCGGGAATTGTCTGTGTAATCGTATCAAGCATCGCATCGCCGGTATCATACAGCATAATGGTGTACGGCGACACCATATATTTAAACTGCGCATTCCTGTACAATGTAACAGTATCATCAGATACATCATATTTCATGCTCATAAATGTCTCAAACTGTTCACACCTTTGAATGACATTATCGGCAATTTCCTTCGCCTCTCCCATGTATTCTGAGTTTTTAAGCAGTTCATACCATTTACTTTGTGTGCCATGGCAGGCAATACTGTTATAGAACTGACTCAGATAATACATTCCCCACTTCTCATTTTTTCTCTTGACCGACTTATATACTATCGTGTCCAGAATCTCCCTTCTCTCACTGTCCGATAATCCGTCATATGCTGCATCCTGTGAGAGAAGCATCTCATCAAAGTCCATTCTTCTTAACATACGTTCCGCGGCGTCCGAAACTTCATCCGTATATCCCACCGTTACGCCGGACTGCGTGTTACCGAATGTGTCCATATAATGCCTGTACACCGCTTCGCCATAATCACCCCTCGCAAGAAGCTCTGCTATTTCGGCGCATCCGCCGCTCCATCTTTCAAGCACCTCATCAGGCAGCTCATTCCATTCGATTCTCTGTCCGTCCTCCGCTGCATACTCTAGCCCCGCATTGTACAAGTCGCCCAGTGACTTTGGGTTGCTCTCCGTGCTCTGCGAGGAGGCAACGCAGCCCGTTACCAGCAATGTTATCAGCAATAAAACAGCCAATACGTTAAATTTTCTCATAAGTCCCTCCTTGTATATCTGATTATATTAAATCATACCGCACCTCCCGCGTCAACAACTGGCTGAAAACTTAACATTTTCGTAACAATTTCCCGCCGTCATCCGACTTGACTAAAAACATTCCGCTATCTATAATACTTTTTAACAGACATTTATTTACAAGAAGGTTTTCCTATATGTATCGTGACTTAACCAAAGGGAAAATATCATCAACACTTATTCTGTTTGCCCTGCCAATGATTGGCGACAACCTTTTACAGCAATTCTACAATATCGCCGACACGCTCATCGTCGGACGGGTAATCGGGCGCAACGCGCTCGCAGCGGTCGGCTCGGCATACACGCTCATGACATTTCTGACATCGGTTTTTCTGGGTCTTTCGATGGGCTCCGGCGCACTTTTTTCCATATATTACGGCCAGAATAGAAAAGACCGGCTCCGCCTTGCCATACTTCACTCGCTCGTGCTTATCATGGCTGTGACACTGTTGGTCAACATTCTGGTATTTGTATTTTTAGACCCGATACTCACATTTATGCGTGTTCCGGACAAGGTAAGACCGAATATGAAAATATATCTTGAAATAATTTTTGCGGGACTTATCGCCACATCCTTATACAACTACTGCTCATGTATGTTACGCGCACTCGGCAACTCGGTGGCACCTCTTGTATTCCTCGGAATATCGTCAGTGGTCAATATCGGACTTGACCTGCTTTTTATCGCCGTATTCAGGATGGGTGTCGGAGGTGCTGCGGCCGCAACGGTAATCGCACAGTACATATCAGCTATTGGTATATTATTATACACTATTATAAAATGCCGGGAGTTCCTTCCGGGACGGGACGACAGGCATTATAATCCGGGAATCCTCAAAGAAATAACGAAAATGTCATCACTTACCTGCGTCCAGCAGTCGGTCATGAATTTCGGCATACTCATGGTGCAGGGACTTGTAAACAGCTTCGGGCCGGTAACGATGGCAGCTTTTGCCGCCGCAGTCAAGATTGACACGTTTGCGTACCTGCCGGTACAGGATTTCGGCAACGCATTTTCGACTTTTGTGGCACAGAATTACGGCGCCGGACAGCATGAAAGGATCAAACGCGGAACCAAGGAAGCCTTCGGCCTTTCGATGGTATTCTGTATCGTTATTTCCGCGGTTGTATTTATTTTTGCAAGACAGCTTATGGGAATATTTGTGAAAGCGGACGAGATTGACGTAATCGCATCCGGCGTAAGGTATCTGAGAATAGAAGGAGCCTTCTATATAGGTATCGGCTGGCTTTTCCTGTTGTACGGATATTTCAGGGCTATCAAAAAAGCCGGCATGTCAGTCGTACTCACAGTCATATCGCTCGGCATGCGCGTCCTTCTCGCCTATGTTTTGGCATATTTTATAGGCGAGACAGGCATCTGGATGTCGATTCCGATTGGCTGGGTACTTGCTGACATTACCGGCATTATATGCATCGGCGCCATCCGCCCTGACGGTAACGAAAATAAGATATCATAAATCCTATCGTCCAGCCAACTCCGCTGGCCCACATGATGACGTAGCCCTTCGTGATATCCGCCAGAATGTATACAAGTGCAACCCTGAAAACAAGATTGATAAGACTTTGCGCAAGAAACCATTTTTTGTCCCCGGCGCCCCTTAAGATTGCCGCCGTGACATTCATCATTCCCATCATAAAATACTGTAACGAGATAATGGACAGATATTCTTTTCCGACATGAATCGCAGCAGCTCCGTCATCCGCATCCATAAAAAGTCCTATAACGCTCTCGGAGCCGAAATGCAGCCATATTCCGAGTGCGACACCGATTACTGCCGCCATTATAAGTCCGGTCCTGTATCCCTTCTTAACACGGTCGAACTTACCCGCTCCGATATTCTGGGCGGTGAATGTGGACACCGCATTACCGACATTTACCATCGGCACGATTACAAGATTATCGATTTTTATTGCCGCCGTATATCCGGCTAAGAAATCCGAACCGAAACGGTTGACAACCGACTGTATGAGCAGAAGGCCGATTGATACGATGGACTGCTGTATGACCGTAGGAATCGCCATGCTTACCATTTTCTTCAAAAGTCCCGGACTGAATCTGTCATAACGTTCACATTGCATTCCGCGAATCTTATGTATCAATACAATAAATGATATTATTGCCGAAACAGCCTGCGCTATAAACGTCGCCCATGCCGCACCGGCTACGCCCCATTCGAATTTCCACACGAACAGAATATCAAGCCCGATGTTAAGCACCGAAGAGAAAATAAGGAACACAAGCGGTTTCGCCGAATCACCGAGCGCATTGAACACCGCGTTGAATGCGTTGTACATGAAAAGGAAAGCGAAACCAAGAAAATATATTTTAAGATATTTATCTGCTTCTTCGTATACATCCGACGGTGTGTGCATCCACTTAAGAATATTGCCGGAAAGCATGAATCCTATCGTGCTCAGTATAAGACTGAACGCGAATATGGCAATGAGTGCCGTGGAAATAGAACTCTTGACATCTTTCATACGGCCGGCGCCGAACAACTGCGATATGATAACCGAGCATCCTATACCGGTTCCTATCGCAACCATTACAAAAAGAGTGGTGATTGAGTTGGAAGCACCTACGGCCGCGAGCGCATCCGGGCCTAAGAATTTACCTACAATCACCGAGTCGGCAATATTATAAAACTGCTGGAACAGATTGCCGAGAATCATCGGAATGGCAAAAATTATCAGTTCTTTGGCGGGATTACCGCTTATCATGCTCCCCTTTACGGATTTGTTATTCATGAGGCTGCCTCCTTTTTGTCTTTTTCTTTAATATACCACCACTTGAATATGGCACTTCCTATTATTATGATATAACCTATTACACTGAATATGTCAGGCATCTGACCTAAGAATATGAATCCCAACAATGCCGCAAAAATAACCTGCGTATAGTCGAATACAGAAATCTCCTTCGCCGGTGCTTTGGTATATGCCTTGGTAATTGAAAGCTGTCCGCCGGCTGCCGATGCCCCTGCAAGCAGCAGGAATATGAGCTGTATGGCACTCATCGGCTCATACTCTATTATCATAAAAGGCAATGTCACAATACATGAAAATACCGAGAAAAACATGACTATAACCGGGCCTCTCTCACCGCTCTGGCCTAATTTTCTGACAAAAGTATACGCAACACCCGCGCCGAATCCGCCGCATACCCCGATGAGGGCATATACAAACTGCATATTCATGGACGGCTTAACAACAAAAACCGCTCCGGCAAATGCCGCCGCAACGCATATCCACTCGATTATGTTTGCTTTTTCTTTGAGTATAAAATAAGACATTATAATTGCAAAGAAAGGTGACAGCTTGTTAAGTATATTGGCATCCGCTATGTTGAGCCTGTCGACCGCATAGAAATTACATATGAGTCCGACGGTTCCAAAGAAGCTTCTTAAGAAAAGTCCCGGAATACTCTGCTTATGAATCCTGAGCTTCTCTTCGCTTCTAAGAAGCATGACCACTGATATAACCGCTGCCACCGCATTTCTGAAAAAAGCTTTCTGCATTGTCGGCAGGTCGCCGGCAAGCCTTACGAAAAACGACATTAAGGCGAAAAAGAATCCCGCCAGTATGATAAATAAAATTCCCTGATGTTTCTTTACTGACATAAAACTAATCTCCGTTCTGACTTCAATTAGCTATTATACCACAAAAGAATCAAAACTCAATCTACAATTCCGCCACCGTTTCACTAAGCGGTTTTCTGTCCGAATGCTGTGGTATCGGTTCGTTAATATATAATTCTGTTTGTCAACATAAAAAAAGCACAGTCAATGAATTTATCATTCACTGACTGTGCCATATAAATCGCAGATATAAATTTATGCTTCCTGCTTCTTAGCGGTAAACAGTTTTCTAAGGCATCCGACTGCCACGCATATTCCGAGTACCATAAGCAGAGACGCGATAATCAGCTGGAGACCTTCTGAAAGGAATGTCGCGCTGTGCGCTACAATTGCCCGAACGAGTGCGATTGTTTTCTGGACAAGTGCCGTAAATGTTACGGCGAGCATCGCAAACATCGGAACGTAAAGTGTCCATCCTGTTCTGCCGGTCGTCTTAAGGAATACGGAAAGCGTTATAAGTACAAGCGCCGCAAGGAGCTGGTTAGCCGAACCGAATAACGGCCAGACCTTGCTGTATCCGCCCATTGCAAGCAGATAACCTATTCCGAGAGTAATCACCGTTGCAAAATATTTATTCGTAAGGACTTTGACCAGAGGATTCTTTGAATCTCCGGCAAAAATCTCCTGAAATGACATTCTTCCGATTCGCGCCACGGAATCAAGTGATGTAAGGGCAAGTGCCGATACACACATCGTCATGAATACAGTGGCGATAGTATTGCTTACGCCGAGCTTCTCAAGGAATCCGGCAACACCCGATGAGAAAATTGCAAAAGGTGTTCCGTCAGGCTTCGTGCCGTTTACGGCAACCGAACCTACAACAACGAGTGCCACGATACCGAGCAATGACTCAAAAAGCATCGCACCGAAGCCGATAAACGGCATATCCTTCTCGTTGCTTACGGTCTTTGAAGATGTTCCTGATGACACAAGGCTGTGGAAGCCCGAAACGGCACCGCACGCTATTGTTACAAACAGTGTCGGGAACAGATATGAATCATTAACCTTAAAACCGTTAAACGCATTAAGATTCATTGACGGATGAGCCACTAACACACCGATTACCGCGCCACCTATCATGCCGAGCAGCATGAAAGTAGTCAGATAATCCCTTGGCTGCATCATCAGCCACATAGGCAATATTGATGCAAAGAAAAGGTATGCCATTACGATAAATACCCATGTCTGTTTTGTCGCATATATCGGCAGATTCATGCCAAGCGCAAACATACCTATAAGAAGTGCGATGGCAATTATCGCTTTCATCCATTCTTTTAACTTGTCTCCGGTAAATTTAATTATAACACCGAGGATAATCGCAACTCCGATAAACATCATTGATATTGAGCCCGCTGATGCATTGGCAAATAACTGTTCGTCGGCAACGCCGTCGCCGAGGCCTTTTGCATTAAAAGTTCCGGCAACCATGTCGGTAAATGCCGCTATAACAAGAAGTGTGAACAGCCAGCAGAAAATCATAAAAAGTTTCCGGCCTATCTTGCCTATGTATTTCTCAACGATCATTCCTATTGATTTGCCTTCGTTCTTGACGGAAGCATAGAGCGAACCGAAATCCTGTACCGCTCCAAAGAAAATACCTCCGACTAACAGCCAGAGAAGCACCGGAACCCAGCCAAACACGCTCGCGAGTATCGGTCCCGTAACAGGTCCTGCTCCCGCTATCGACGAGAACTGGTGCGAAAAAACAGTAAATTTGGATGACGGGACATAATCCACTCCGTCCTCCTTGGTATAAGCCGGTGTCTTTGCCTTAGGATCTATTCCCCATTTGCGCGCAAGCCATCTTCCGTAGAAAATATATGCGGCTGCAAGAACCACTATACCGATCAAAATAATAACCAAGCCATTCATTGTATCTCTTTCCTTTCCCATATCAGCTATTACACAAAAGGAACCTACATCTCCGCTGCCACTTCTTCACGTTACGAAAACATACGTTCCTGTTACCAGTGCTGATATTTAACTGCTGATATACTAGCACTTATATCATATTTTGTAAAGTATGTTTCAGCAAATCTATGCTTACAGGCTTTACGAGATAACCATTCATTCCGGATTCAACCGCCTTCTCCATATCCTCTTCTGAAGAGCTTGCAGAGAGTGGAATAATCGGTATCGTGCGCGCATCTTCCCTGTCCAGATTACGGATACGTTCCGATGCCTCAAAACCGTCCATCACCGGCATCATGAGGTCCATAATTATGCAGTCAAAATCGCCTCTTTCTGACTTTCGGAATGTATCAAGCGCTTCCTTTCCGTCACATGTGGTTACCGCTTTGGCACCAAGTTCCTCAACCATAAACTGTGTTATCTCACGATTCATATTATTATCATCCACAATGAGAATCTTATATCCTGCAAAATTACCGTTTTCTGCATTCTCATCAGCTACGGTATCTTCCTCATATATATCCAACGGAAATTTAACCGTAAATTCACTGCCTTCGCCCGGATTGGTCTTAACTTCTATTGTGCCCTGCATATAGTCCATAATACGTTTGCATATGGCCATACCAAGACCCGTTCCCTTATAACTGGTGCGTGCATCTTCATAGCCCTGGGTAAAAGGTTCAAAAATATGTTCTACATATTCCCGGCTCATTCCTATGCCCGTATCGGCAACAGTTACGAAACACTCTGCCTTTTCTTCATCTGTCTTCTCATTATGCACAGAAATCGATATACTTCCGTTCTGTTTATTATATTTGATAGCATTTTCGATAATATTATACAATACCTGTCTTATATGTTTCAGACTTCCAGCAAGCTTATATGTATCGTTTCCGTAATCGGTAACAACCTGAATGTTCCTGTCATTAATCTGTTTGTCCGTCAATTCAAGTATGTTTCCGATGATATTCGCGATATCAACCGGTTCATGCGTAAGCTTCATCCTACTGCCTTCCATTTCGCTGTATTCGATAACGTCATTCATGAAATTGAGAAGGCGCTCCGCCGATTCCCGCACATTGTTGCGCATTCTTTTCTGGAGTTCTGCATCTTCTGGATTTTTAGATGCGATATCAACCATACCGATAATTCCGTTGATCGGTGTTCTGATATCATGTGACATATGTGATATAAATTCGCTTTTTGATCTGTCCGCCCTTTTGGCCACAACAAGGGCATCCATAAGTTCTTTATCCTGTTTCTGCTTAATCGTCATAATCTCGGTTACATCCTGATGATATCCCTTGATGCGTATTCTGTTATGTACACTGTCATATGACTTGCATCCGCCACATCTGATATACATAGTTCCCTTATCCGGATGATTATAAGGATAGCTGACTTCGCTTCTGCCTTTCTCAAGAATCTCTTCCATGTTTGAATCAATCTGTGACACAAAATTCTTATCAACATGGTCATACCACCATGCATAACAGTCTTCCGGTAATATTTTGTCATCAACTCCAAGCAGTTCGCGCATCATTGAATCGGTATACATTTTGGGCTTGACACCCTCCTCGATTACGATCATCCACATCCCTATGCCCGACCCTTTAAGAGTTTCCTCGTGGACACTCGCCGTATTCCGGCGCATTTCTTCTTCTGTGCGCACGACTGCATCCACGTTACGGATTGCCATTATAACATGCTTCTCGCCAGGATTATGGCTTACATCCGCGTATTGGATATCAAAATAGCAAAAATCCTGTTTCAGGCCTTTTGCACGATATCTTATAACATAATCCCTCTTCTCCAGAAGATGCTTCATAATGGTTTCCTCAGATGTAGCATTACAGAAATAATCCATATCCTCCTGAATCACGTATTCTGAAGCGTACCAACGCACAAGTGCTTTATAATCATTAAGACTTCTTGTCTTTTCGGCGATTTCCTTGTTATGCAGGTTTCCGGTCTGATATATTTCATACTTGCCTGTATTAAAATCAATCTTATATATAGATATATAATCCGCGCACAATGCTTTTAATATATCATATTGATTTTCCAGTGCTTTATTCAGCTGTCCAACCTGTTCTGCTATGTTTTCTATATTACTTGACATTTAACCATCCTTTTATCGTACATACTTATACCGGTGACTTGACCAATTCCTCGAACCGGTCTCTTACATTTCTGAATACTTCCATTAGTCTGGGAGAAAAAACTCCACATTCTCCATTAACGATCATTCGGAATGCCTCGTCAGTCGAATATGCGTCTTTATAACATCTCTCGTTGACAAGTGCATCATATACGTCAGCCACCGATACTAACTGGGCAGGCAACGGTATCTCATCTCCTTTAAGTCCATCCGGATATCCACATCCGTCATATTTCTCATGATGATGGCGTATGATATCGTAGCTTATCTGTCTGGATTCAGGCTCCCATTCTATTTTCATGCTGTCAAGAATCTCACATCCCCTTATTGTGTGTGATTTCATATATTCAAACTCATCCTTGGTAAGTCTTCCCGGTTTCATAAGAATACTGTCAGGAATTGATATCTTGCCGAGGTCATGCAAAGAGCTGGCGGATACTATCATATCGATATGCTTCTGGTCCAGACCGCATTCCGGATATAATTCGGCATATTTTTCAGCAAGTATTCTTGTGTAATTCTTAACACGCTGGATATGTTCCCCGCTTTCGAGGCTTCTGTACTCAACAATCGTACCGAGCATATCTATAATATCTTCGTTACGTTTTTCAAGTTTCTGCGCCTGATATTTGAGTGTCCTGTATGCTTTATTCAGAACCTCTGTCTGCTCGGCTACCTTATCTTCAAGTCTGTTCTTATATACAAAATGACTGACCACATTCTGTACTCTTTTCTTTACAAGAATTGAATTGAACGGTCTGGCAATGAAATCGGATACCCCGGCATCAAAACATGCTTTTTCATTCTGGACTGTATTCTCACCGCTTATTACAAGCACGGGAATCGTGGATATAAGATTCTCCCTGTTCATCCACTCCAGGAAACGGAATCCGTCCATGACAGGCATGACCAGATCAAGAAGAATGGCTGAAATTTCGTCTTTCTCGCGGTTGATCAGGTCTGTGGCGCTAAGTCCGTTCTCTGCCTCAAGCACTTCATATTCATCGCTTAGTATGTCGCTTAAAAGTTCCCTGTTTATTTCCGAATCATCTACAATCAATATTTTATTCATGGATTTCAACCTCAATTTCTATACACGGATATACTGTCTCCGTTTTTTCTTATGTTAATGTTACGAGCCGTACCGGCATCCCATCTGACTCCTTTTATGTAAACGCTGGTTCCACTGTATATGGTTCCATTTACAACTACTTTCCCATGCTCATACAATTCTTCTGTACTGATTATCTGTTCCCTGACCTTCTTAAGTTCTGACATTTCCTTATTCTTGGTATATATGGCGTCTTCAACCTTAAGATACACCGGATTGACATTTCTTTCTTCCGGCTTCATCTTCTCCACAAATTCATCATATATGTTATTAAGCATGTGAAGTTCCCGGTCCACTGCTTTCATCCGGTCTTCGACATTTTTCAATCTCGTGGCAAAATTATTCGGTTTGCCTATACTTAATAAGGTAGCCGTACCATCCGCATCGCCTATATTATATGATTCTATTTTCCTGCCGGCATATGCATTTCCACCGGTTATCATACCGTATCTTCCCGATATGATGATATTCCTGCCCGCAACAATATTGCTGTTAATACAGTAATTGGCTTTTACGCTTCCGACGGCCTCAATCGTTGCATTCTCGAAAAATTTGCCCATCACATTACCGCCTGCCTTTAAAAGCCCGCGACCTCCCGCATTGGTGCCTTCCTTCAGGATTATATCGCCGCCCGCCTCAAGCTGTGCGGACTCTATGAATCCGTCAGCCATTATGTCACCTGCTGCCTTGACAACAGTGCCTTCGCCGATGCTGTTTCGTATATATACCGAGCCGTTAAAATTAATATTTCCGGCAGTCCTTGTATCTTCCTCCAGTACAAGCACGCTTGTGACTTCAAGCATCCCATCCTTATACACAACTCTGCCATCAATATCTGCTACATATGTCACTCCATCAGGTGCTATGGAAAATCCATGTCCCTTGACCGGCGGTATTTCCTTTCCCGCCTTGCCGTCATATTTCTCTCCTGTCACACGGCAGCCAGGCGTACCCGGTTCTGCCTTATGATATATGGCTATTTTCTGACCCTTTCTGACTATCTCGAACCACTTCACATTCTTATAATTCACAGAACCGTCTTCATTAAGCTTTGGATGTTTCCCGGCTTCACTGTCAAAAAGAAATTCATACCATCCGTCTTTACCGGCTTCCTGCTGTCTGCCTCTCGCTATGGTTATCATAGTGTCCTGCGCTCCGTTACCTGCTATATCATCAATAGCAGCTTCATCTATTCCATATGTTATACCGCAGTCTTCAAGTGCCGACATTATCTCTTCCTTCGGTATCTTCATACCTGCAGCGGATACCTGAATAAATGCTTCCATCTGCTTTCCGTCCATCAGAAGCGTAAAATCATCATACTGTTTTCCCGTTTCTTCGTTCTTATCATTGGCTTTATTGACTTCCTGCATGAGTTTCAGCCGGTGCTTATTCATTTCCTTTGCCGTGTACATTAAACTCTTGTATTCTTCAACCGGCAGATGTTCTTCAAGTCCGAGCCTTATCTCACGCATCTGCTGCCATGAATACATCCAGTTATTGTATACCGATATATCAATTCTATGTTCAAGTCCCTTCCTCAGTTCCCTCATCTGCTGCCAGTTCATCTGTTCGTCGGCATATGTCTTCACATCCAGATTCTTGCCGATTCCCAGCGCGATTTCCCTTATGGACGCCCCGCGCTGCGCAGGATTTATGTATGGGTCTATATCAAGAGCTTCCTCAAGTGCTGTTCTTATCTGTTTAAGCTGTTCTTCATCATAACCTGCTTTGATATATTTTCCGATATTTATGCCCTCACAGGCTGCCATCCTAAATTCCCTTAATTTGCCTGCCGGAAGATTCCCTGCAGCGGACAAATCTATTCCCTGCTCAAGACCTTCCCTTATCTGGCGCATGGTATCAAACGATACTGAAGTGTCTGCATATTTATTAATGTCTATTTTATGTTCAAGCCCCAGTCTGATTTCCTCCATCTGAAACCAGTCGTATTTGTCGGACGCATAAATCCCGACCGGCAATCCTGCCATAAGTCCGAGTCTTATCTGGCGCATCTGTATGGCATAAAATTCAGGTTTAGCATATACGGATACATCCAGTCCCGCCTGAAGTCCCTCTTTAATCTCCTGCTGCTGGTCAATGCCAAAATGTGACATCTCTATATCTTTTCCCAATTGTCAATCCTCCGCTGCAAGTTTATTGATACAGTCCGTCAGCTTTATGTATTCTGCCCGTACTTTTTCAAGCATTTCCGCGCTTCCTTCTGTTTCTCTCCCTCTTAACTTCTCTGTTATCTCACATGCAGCCTCATATAGCGGTGTAAAGCCGAGATTGAGGCATATGCCCTTCATATTATGTGCTGCGCGGAATGCCTTCTCTCCATCGCCTTCATCTATCCCGTCTTCCAAATCCTTAAAACTTCTGTCACTGAGAAATTTAATTGCAAATTTCTTAATTATGGCTTCATTTCCAATTCTGTCCTTAACGTCATTATAATCGAGTCCTGCCTGCTCATAACATTCCTGAACTGTCATTGATATGTCTCCTTCCGATGTCGCTCCTCATATACTGATTGTCCGACGGACGATACAATTTGTCAACTCATTACTTTTAGCTAATTCTCGATTATGTTAGTCCAAACTAACCGTGACTGTCAACTGTATTTTTTCTCAAAAAAATCCCCGCCCGGACATAAAATAATTTATGGGGGCGGGGGGATAACAAACAACAACCGTATGATCGAATGTTGTTCATCAGTTCTCAATCTATTCTGCTTTATCTAATGTTTTTCAAACATGATACTAACAAATTTTCCATTGTTTACTGTAACCATTATATGATCTGTACGCATCACGCCATCAATGTATGCCTTAACCCCCACTATTGTAGTACCATTTTTTTCGCCAGCCTTTAAGAAAAGTCCACATTCCCAGAATGCAATATTTTCATTCTGACTAAAATATATCTCCTTCACTTCGGTCTTTTCTTCAATACATGATTGCACATACTGCATGTCAAATATCACATGTGATTCCCCAACATAATTATTACCATTATGAGGTATTAAGGTTATTGGGTTACGATCTAACATCTCATCAGCTTCTGCCTGTGTTCTATGCGCAACAAACGAAGCCTCTGTGTCAATGTAAGGCGTAGTTTGTTCTTCATATATTGTGGTAGGCTCAGGTATTATCTCTTCCGGAATTGTTGGTTCTACATACAGTGTGGTAGGTTCTATGTATGGCAGCGTTGGCTCTGCATAAGGTGTGGTAGGTTCTATGTATGGCGTTGTTTCCTCTGGAGTTGTCGTTTCTACTTCGATAATTTCCTTTGGCTCAGTTGTCTCTGGTTCTTCATATGGCTTTGCATAATCCGACAACGCAAGTGTAGGAAAAACATTATATTCAAGTGCTGTATGATGTGTTGAATTATCAATTTTATTTAATGTTTCGCTTCCAATTAAGAAATAATTGTATCTGACAGGTTCTGCATCATCCCAGGTTAAATCCATCAAATAAGCATAATCACCTTCTATGTAGTAATTGAATAAGTGTTCAGGTGTTACAACGCTTTCCACATCAATATCGCACAAATTTGCAATATAATTCATAGCTCTTCCATAGCCAGCACAGACCGTTTTGCCTCCCACAATTGCAGAATATGTAGTTTGATTAAACGTTAAGTTATTATCAAAATCATAATCATAGATATTATTCTCACAGACTAGTCTCTGAATTTCATGAAGCCTATCATAATTTGTATCATACTGCAATGCGGCTTCTTTAACGCTTTCAACCTTATTTAGAAAAGTCTCAACATCGCAGTCATAAGATACAAAATAAACCCCGGTAATATCTCCATGCGAATTGTAAGAATAATTGCAAGCTGATGTAATCCAATATATATCAGGATTGGAATAGAACCAACTCCATATGGTATCAAATAATTCCTGTTCGCTCATTCGTGAAAAATTTACACCATATATATTTGCAGCGTTTGTAGGGTATGTTTTAATTCCTGCATCGATTTGGTCATACAAATGTTTCTGCTCAGCATTTAACGCAGTGTAATATCTGCTAAACTTGCCATCTGCTAATTTGGCATTTGAACTGTTTGTTTCGAAAACAGCATCCTTAGGAAGTTCTTTTACCGCAGTAATATTTTGATACAGATCACTGCAGTTTACCTCGTCGGCAAACTCATTTGACAAAACATTTGTCTCTTTATTACACTTAATAATTGCAATGACAACAAATGCACACATAGCTACTACCATTAGTTTAAATATCTTCTTCATCATTCTCACACTCCAATCCGTTTTTTAATTTATTTTTTCATAGTGTTTAAATACCAATCCCTAAATTTCGCAAATGCGCTATTGTCATTATCTCTTGTAATTCTAACGCGCTCCTCATGGGTAAGTTCAGCTAATGTTCTTCCTGTTGTGTTCCATTCCCCTTCGGGAATGAAGATAAGACTCAATTCCGACCAGTCGTCTTTACTAATAACACCCCGCTCTTCATATGTAATATGCCCTTGATGCTTTCCATAAAATATTCTAGGTTCATCTTCTCCGTCATAATACGCAAGGCACTGAACAAAGGAACACTCACGTTTCTCTTTATCTTCCATAAGTTTAAGAATTCCCTTAATTCCAATTGTACCAAGTGCAAAATTAACATAATTACCTGGGAAGCCATTAAGTTCATTAATTACAAACCCCGCATCCATTGCTATGGTTGGAGCACTTGTTTTCTCATATGCAGCTTTTACTTTCGCAACAGCTATTTCATTCAATGAACCTCTTATTTCGGGTATTTCATAGTCATATGTATCAAATACAACCTTACCATCAAAGTACTTATTGGCTGATTCAACTTTTCCTTGGTTAGATGTTACAAAAATAATTTTTCTTGTATGTATCATTTCCAATTTTGTTACCTCCTTTATATTGTCGAGTACACATTAACTGTACAATTGCTAAACATAACTTATATTAAGTATCCTCCACATTATCCTCCTGTGATATTTTTCTTTTGTCCTTGTCTCCTTTGCCCTTTTTCTCGTTTTTCTTATGATGCTCTTTATCCAACCGCTCAAATTCGGCAATTCTTAACATAATTAACAACAATTGAATCTGCTACAATTCCTGAGTGCGTAACAACTGTTCTACCATATCTGGTTGTTGTTTCATAATACACCGGCAAACTCTTCAAGAAATGCAGAAGCTGAGTTTTGCTTTCTAATGGCATGCCTATAATGTCCTTAATTGTAGCTCTGCCACCAAATGCAGCATATTTTTCGACTGATAAACCGCCTTCTATGAATTCCGCGCAGAAAAACTCATGGTTACCTGCCAGTAGAATCATTTGACCGCTATCGACAAAATCTTTAATGTAGTAAAGAAGCTCTATTGAGTCACTTCCACGGTCAATAACATCACCTGCTACAATCATTGTATCCGAGTCCGGATTGTATTCTATTTTCTCTAGCATCTGCTTAAACTCATTAAATGCGCCATGAATATCTGATATTATATAATTCACAATTACATCCTCCTGAATAGGCACTTAAGGAGCATCCTTTTCCACCCCTCCACCAGGAATAATCTTATATGTCCGCTTTTCGTTAGTAACCATTTTGGTTCTAATAGCCAACTCAAGATCTATTCCCATTAGTTCCGCAATTCCCATCAGATAGATTGCAATATCAGCAAGCTCCATATCCAAATCTGCCTTATTCTTCCACCATGCTTCAAATGCTTCAGCCACCTCTCCATACAACAGACAGAATTCCAATCTTATATCCTTTGTATTGAATCCCTTTGATTCCTTATTTGAAACCACACGTTTCTGTAAGTCTTTAAAACTCAACCCATATATATCTTTCCCGTCAACCTCCAATATTTTACAGGCATTTTGTATATCCAAAGGATTGATCCGACATAACTTTGAATATGCTATCAACTTCTCTACCTGTTTATCCGAATCAATCATGCCCACTATAACTTTTGCCTCTGCGTCAGAAACAAGATCAATCCCATCTTCTTCCATTTTCTTCTTAAATTCTTCTAAATTCATATTCGTCACCTTCCTAATCATTATAATTTTAGATGTTCCACTTGAAAATAAGCGTATCATCATGCTCATTAATATTTTGAAACTGTTGCCTTGAAGGCAAAACATTATTATGTCCCAAATGTAAATCTGATGTAAATAACATTGCCATTTTACACACCTTCTTTCTCTTTACTATCATCCATCAGTCATCCAAACTATAAATAGTAACAAACTGATTAATCATACTGTGGCAAACCTGCAGAACATCTGCCTGTTCTACAACAATCGCATTCATGTAAATATTAATTTTCTCATCCACATTGTATGAAAATTCCAAATACTCTGCCTTCGGAATATAAAAATAATCCGCTCGAAGCATAAGTGCTTTTAAACGATATAAGTGATAATCAAACATATCAGATTCGTTATACTCGAACGAATATGTACACTGAACAAAAGTACAGTCTTTAGTAGCTTTGAGTTCAACCTGTTCCGGATTTACCTTCACAAAATTGAACTTCATCATCATATTACGTTGGTATGCATAATCACAGTTATAAAATCCGTTAGAAAACTGTCCCTGTTTTCCGTTTCCCACAGGAAGTTCGATTTTACTTCCGTGAAGCTTCTCCATAATCATTTTATACTTTTTATCAAATGATACGTATGGTTCCTTCATTAAGCTATTCTGTTTATTAATCATACAAATTACCGGCATATCAATCCTCCTACTACAATATATTTATGGTTAATATCCCTTACAGCTAGTAAGTAATTATCCTTCTTATTGCTTAAGCTGTTAGAATATTAAGAGCAATCGGTATAGCGGAATCCTCCTACTACTTGCTTATATTCCTAGTACTTCAAATAATCATAATACTGGAATTCTCTTCAAAGTTCCCCTAAGAATTCATACATCTTCTTATTCAGTTTTTCTTCTGAATAATATATGCCATTCCAATAAAGCACTTGGTATTTATTAATCCTCTTTCCACGAATATAATTGTGGAAAACCGCATATATAATATTTAACATTTCTCTGTCCTTCAAAGAAATAATACATTCAATTCCATTAGAATAATTAAAAGTTCCAAGCACCTCTATATGTGTGTTAAGTATCTCCTTCGGAGAACTTCCTATGATATTATAGCCTTCAATTCTATCCAAATTTACAACAATCTAATTCAAATTAGCCTTAAATAAAATCTCATAAATGTCTGTAGTACACAAAACAACTTACCGATTCGGTATTTCTATAAGCTTCTATTTCCATATTCATAAATTCATATTCTGACAGTAAAGGAAAGTCGTTAGTTTCAACATTCTCTGATTTGTAAAAGAGTTTTTCAAACATATACATTGATAACACAACATCACTTCCTTTTCTCATTCGTTATTCTGATTCCTTTGTAATATAATCAACATACTCTTGCAAACAAGAAAACTCATCCATGTTTACACCTATCTCTATTCCTAAATACTCATTGATAGCTTCAATATATTCCAGCGACCCTTTTTCTCCAGCTTCACGTGCATGGATTTCTGCCAGTTGAGTATAGTAAGCATAGAAGTTTTCATCTCCATCTTTATAATCTGCAAATTCTTCCATATACACAGATGCATCATAGAACAATAACAAATTTCTGTCCTCTTCATCTAATTTTTGATAAATTTCTACTTGATGATGCTGAAATGCATGATGCACCTCGTGTAATAAAGTAGACAAGACATCGTAGCTGTACGAATTTTCTAAATGTTCTAAATCTATAACAATCTGATGGATAGACTCCCTATAATACGCTAGTGTTCCAACAGCCAAATCATCTGTTCCTACCAAAATTTCATGTGAAAGACCATAATATCTCGCTTCACAGTTTACAATTTTTTGTGCAACGAGCAACTTATCTTCTATGCTCAGAGTTTCCCATCTACTAGGTTCGATATCCGAAATCACTTCGATGTTTGCTTTTAAACTGTGTTCATCCCCATACACTTTAACGACTTCCACTTTATTTGAATTTAAAACCGTACCATATAACAAGGACGAAATCGCCACCGGGACCATAATAATCAACGAACCAATTGCAGCATTTCTTTTCCATAACACTGCCACATTTTCTATTCGTCTCATCATTATTTTTTTTTGTTTATCTTTTCTTTTTATTTGTCTAAACAATATTATTATTGATAGAACCAATGACACCACAACGAATGCAAATAACATATATGTAAATCTTTTTTTGTATAGCTCCATATATGTGATACAAACAAACACCCCCCAGGATAATAAAATATTTTCTATTACATTCGTGTAATTTCGATTTTTCTTCCATGAAATAACAATCCCAACAGCCATAACACATACTGATATAATCAAAAATCCAACTAAAGATTCTGTATATGTATAATTAGGTATGCATCTAAACAGCAGACTTCTAAACCATAAAAATACCAACAAGCTCCATATTACGTGTTCCTTAATATACTCTCTATAATCCAAAGTATTCTTCATAATGCATACCTCCTTTGTATTTTCTTAGCTACATATCAAATAACTCTTTCGTATTGTTATTAGCAACATTTTCCTATCTTTATGTGAAATACTTCCACCAACAAATTCTCTTCTTATGTTTCATATATATATTTACGTTATATAACTCAAAACCTCCACTTTTATTTAGTGAAGGTTTTAAATTAGTCCTATTCTTGATATTTTTATTGTAAAAACATTCATATCATAATTGGGGTATATATATATATTATATTTTCCATATCCTAATAGTCCATCAGAAACTGTTTTAAAAAGATATTTCTGTAGCTGCTCTTCAGGACAGTTCATCCGTGGTATCTGAACACTTATAACATCGCGTGTTCTACTACGCATCATTTTTATTAAATCATTTTGACATTTTGCATATCTCTGATTTTTATTATAAAACCCATAATATTTTCTACATGGATGCACTCCATAGAAAGATGACCTATCAATCAATTCACAATCTGTAACATTAAAATAATCATATCTTACATCGTCTGAATACTTTGTCAGATTAGAATCAAAAGTAACGTCTACATTATACCATTCATTATCTATGCATACTTGATTCCACGCATGTGCAGTAGTTTCGCCCTTTGTATTTCCCACCACTATTCCGGAGCTAATCCCTACATTATCACAAAGATACTTAAAAGCTTTAGCAATACCTTCACATACACCTATTCCATAAAGAAATACGCCTGGCATTTCATGGCTATATGGTGCATCTATGTCCTTGTAAGTTGCTTTTTCAACAAGATAGTCATGAATTATCTTCTCTGTATCAACTACACTTTTTCCTCCACATTGATACAGAAGACTTTCCACTTCTCGATTTATCTCAGCATTCATACACTCTATCTCATCTTTTGAGAATCTATACTGCGGAATAATATGATATCCGCCATGAAGGCACCATGACTGAATACGAATAGATTTTACATAGAATATTTCTGGATGATCATCAGCAAGCTTTTCAAAGATTTCACCAATCTTTCCATATTCACATTTCGGAATTGAAAATATAGCCTCACTGTTTATAAGCCCATCATACATAGCTCGATAAACAATGCGTTCTGTATCCGGCATCATTTCATAATAAAACTCATAGCAATCATTATTCATTATACCAACACCCCCTTCATGATTTCAGAAGTATTGTTATTCAAAATATAAAATTCCTTATCGCCTAATGTAGTGATATCTTCAGGTTTAACAACCATTTCACGTTTAGTAGATGTCTGAACCGTATTAGTCGCTCCAAAATGTAATCCAAAATTACCAAAATCAGTTCCCCCACCATGCGTATTAGTTACCTCAACATAATCATAATCACCTAGTTCCTTTGAAAGAGCTTCAGATGTTCCCAGACTATTTGCAAACATAATGGTCTTGTGAGTCAAAGCAACCCAAGATGTAAGATTTTTTCCTGCATTAACTAATGTATTAATATCAGGTGTTGACAATGTCCACCAAAAAGTTGCATGCGTCTTTCCTAAAAGTTCTAGCATCATAGGGCTATTAGCCAGTGTCATTGCATCTATCATAACTCTCACAGGTTTACCATCCTTAACACATTTCTCAAGCTCCGCACGTATGAAGCTTAACTGAGTCTTTTTTGAGCAAGTACCTACATCAATCAAAAGAACTCCTCTATTTCTAATACATTCAGAGATCGATGTTGAACGTGCCAACTGTCCTTTTCCGGCCACAATATCGCACTGATTAATTAGTTCAGAAAAAAACTTGTCAATTCTTGAACGTTCACATGCACCAGTGGTAATGTCATTACGTAGGGTCGCAGCATCTAAAGAGTTGATAACTCCTTTGGATTCTAATCCCGCTATGACCGTCTGAACCTGCGAATAAGGAAATGTAGAAAGCATTCTTGTATATGGATTTATTCCTTTTCTTCGTGCAATACTGGAAATAGACTTTAAGTACAATGCTCCATCTGCTCCAATTTCATCACCTTCTTTTGATGCCTCCAATAAAAGATTAGATATCTCCTGATCACTGAGTCTCATTAACGGCTCGTAGAAAGGCTCTGCTTTACTAACCGATCTACAATAACATCTTCCTTGAAATGTTTGCTTAACATCGTAATCAAGATGATAATTACCCTCATGAATGATGATAACTGGAATACCATTCGATACAGACTGCTTACAATTCTGCAAAAGAAGATTATTTCTAGCTTCTTCAGTCCCACCGGTAATACATACATTTGCAATCATCTCCTGATCAGAAAGAATGTTATCCGCATAAACACGTCCAAGATCAACAATTCTTTTATTGGCATCATTCATCTTTTTTATCTTATTTACAGTCTTTTTTCTATTATGATTACTAATCAAAGATGCTGTTGTCGTCACTAAAAAATTAGTACCTCTGTTCATATCATCACCTGTACCTTTCAAACTTGAATTTAATCGGCTTTTCAAACGGTAATCCTACAATAGCTTCACCCAAACCAAGATTTGCAATATCCCAATCTTCTACTGCATATCCATCTCGCACACTTTCCTGAAGATTATTGGACGCCCCGGTATGCTGAAGAGCTGAATAATTAGAACCATGAACTCCCTTAATATAGTCTCTTGTAGCCTGATTATTAGTGTGAAAGCAAATGGTCGTCTGAAATCCTGATGCAATATTCTTACCACCAGTTTCGCCATATACCTCATATAATTGTTCCATGCTTTGTATTCCTGCAATAATGCTTACGCCTATCGAACGACCAAAATTTAATGCATCTTCTAGATGTAATAAATGCGGAAGAAGTTTCAATTCATCACAAATAACATATACCTTTCCTTTATTGGTATTACATAAACTCTGCTTTAAGAACATATCGAAAATAACTTTGTACATCGGTATAAAGGTACTTCCACAAGAAAGGTCATATTCAACAAATAATGTCCTTCCTGCTTTTTCCTTTACAAATTTTCTGACAGAAAATCTACCATCAAGACCAAATGCCTTACGAAACAGTTTTCCAGTTGCTTCCTCCATTTCAGCCAAAACTCCCAATGCTTGCTCTGAGGAACCATCTCCGATATACTTCAACACTCCACTAAGTTCTGGAAACTTGCCTAAGAACTCACAAAGCATTTTCGCATTTACTTTTGAAAGATATTTTTTCAAGGCATCATTATTCATATATTTAACTCGATGTTCTCTGTCTTCTATACCAATGAACGTCATTCCCTTTAGGATTGCTGCAAATATGTCTTTCGCAGCTTTAGGGAAAAATGGAGACTGACTATTTTCTATACTTTCTGCAAATATCAAATTAGCCACTTCGTCCGCATTTATTTCTATCGATTCCTTATCCCAACCATCTGCAACTAATTCCGTGAAAATATTCCATGCAATTCCTGATTTCAGTCTTTCCTCCAGCACATTTGTGATAACAATATCATTTTCACTATGTAACTTCACAAAATCTCTTTTTGTGTCAAATACAATCATTGCATCATCTGAAGTAAGTTGATGCTTAATCTGTCTTGTCATCTCAACAATAACATTTGTCTTACCTGTACCAGTTCCACCGGTATTCAAAATATGCGTTGACAAATCTCCACTAGAAAAATTAATTCTAGCCCTATTATTGTTCGCAATACCAACAAGTTGAACAACCGGATCTCTTCTCACTGGAATCAAACCTTTTTCCAATGAGTTTCCTAGCACGACATCTTTTGCAATCAGCATAATTACCACCTACATTCTTTGACTCACGCATTCACTATTTCCATTGCTCTGATAATCAGCAGCCACTATATTATTGGACTCCATCTGTTCAGAAAATATATTTGATGCCTCTTTTATATCTACGATATTGTCCTGAGAATTCTCCAAAAACTCTTTTTCGTCAAGCAGTGCGGCATAACGCTTTTCTGCAAATTCTCTAGCATCACGCTCAACAGGCTGATTGTAGTACGCTTTCGGATTTCGTTTATATGATATATAATTTCCTTCTTTTAAATTATTTTTCCACTCATGTGCAATTTCTTGGTCTGGATACTCTACCTTTCCCTCTGCCACCTGATGTTGTAATGCATGACGTCCTTCATGCAAACAAGTCTGTGTTAATCTGCTTGGTTCTTTTCCGTAAAGTGAATATTCATCAAACTGGGAAACATTAATATCAATTTCTCTTGTTTCAGGATTATAAGCACCTAATACTACACCTTCCTCTCCAGTATATAGAAACTTACCTTTTACCTTACAACTTTCCCTGTTACTCTCCATAGCCATATAATTTTCAAGACTCTGAAAATAATCCAGTTTTTCTTCCTCGCTAAGTCTATTCCATATATCTGAGTTCAACGTTTCAAGGATTTCCTTATAAGTCATTAGTATCGCCCTCCTATCTCATCCACTGAAGGGCGTTTTCAGCCTCTTTGGGAGAATGTCGATACCAATCAATAAATACAAGTGCAGCAGGGTATTCAAAAGAATGGCTCCTCATCAATCCACTTGTCGTATATTTACCTTCTCCAACTTCAACATATTCTCCAGTACGAACTAAGTGACGTACTGCATCCCTTAAGTCCTCATCCGAGAAACTGCAAATATCTTTTGCAGTCTCTCGAGCTTCAACTTCTGTATACTTAAACATTTCAATCAATAAGCTTTTTACTTTCTCTTCCATAATTCACCTGTCTCTCTTTAGCCAGAACATAAACCGGCAATAATCGCTATCAATATCGCAATTGCAAGGATAGCAGCCAAAATATACATAACAACGATTACAATTAATGCAACCACTGCCAAAGCCATCCCAAATCCAATAGCAAATCCAATTCCAGTAAGTTGCGACAAAATATAGTCATACCACTTATAATCGTAAGGATAACTATTAGCGCCAGACCATTTAAGTCCATAAAGTACAACTCCAACAATCGCAGAAATCACACTGCCCACTGCACCAATCCACATAACCCACTCTTCCCCAACTAAGGAAAGATAAATAGGCGCATACGCATACATTCCTAAAAGAATATGCATAATGACAGCAATCGTAACCGTAATTCCCCAAAACCACCCCGAGTTAATAGGCTTTGTTTTAGAAGAATATGAATTCAGTGCATTGCCAAACATATTATTGGATGAAGATCTACCGACAGGTTGAGCCGTTGGGACATGATTGCAATTTACATTGTTATTCCCGCGATTTACGTTCATCTGCGGAGTAATGGTTCCGCCCATAGTCTTAACGAGGTTCTTCTTACCTCTATCAGACGCCAAACAATAAGGGCATGCCTTCAACTGGTTCCAATAATAGTGTTTTGATTCAACATGACATCTTGTTGTTTCCTTCTGGTATTTGATTAATGTCTGCTTCCATTCAGTTGCAGAAGGTCTTGCAGAAGGATTAGTATGACCATCAACAAAAGCTCTTTCGAACATCTTTCTTAAATACATTGGAAGGCATGTAATGTCAGGTGCCCAATCTGGAGTAGTAAAATTTGCTACTGTAGTAAAGAACGGTGTTTCACCTTGTTCTACTCTTTTATCAATAGACGGTGCTGGTGTGGATCCGACATTCTTAGTATGCTTTTTACAAGTGAATGGATGACATCCATTCATAAGCATTCGAAAACAATGAATTGCCAATGAAAAATTATCCGTTTCCTTAGTAAAGGTAACTCCACCCTTAGCGAAATACTCCGAATAGGTTGTACCCTTACACTTTTTCATCAATTCCGGCGCAACATAACCAGGTGCGCACACAACACACGGATATACTGACTTTCCTGCACTGAAATGATAAGAATCGCCATCCACAAATTTGACATTACAATTGCTGTCAATCTTGATGTTATTAGGGTTAAAATCACCGAATATCTGGCCGCACGAATGCAATTTTTCCACAACTGTACACAAGCTAATCAATGTCTTGATTTTCTCATCAGTATTCATTCCAGCATTCGTCGTCTGACTAAGAGAATAAATATCATCAAGCTCGTATTTTGCTGTTACTCTTGACATTCCAAATCCAATAAATTCTTTAGCTTTGTTAAACAATGGTGCAAGTGGCCATGCAATATCATCTAAAATACGTGTATTTCTAAACTCCAACGTTTCGCTTATGCTTGACATCTCTTGGATCTTACTCTCACGCTCTTTTGCGTCAGCTTTCGATAAATATATTTTGGCAACGACATTGTTGTAACCAATAATGTTGTATACCGCTCCTTCACCGCCGGATTTTATCGCGGGTTCCTGAAGAGTAATCATTTTTCCTGAACGAGTATACGCATCCATTTATCTCTCCTGGTATATTGTAATTGGCTCATTTAACAGTCATTTACAGATATACCTTCTCCTTTCTATCAACCTTTTCACCCGTGGTTGATTACGGTGTTATATATTTGTATCATATAAATATGTGATGTGGATTTGTTTTTTTCCTTGTGGCTTTGACTACTTGTAGGAGGTTCTCACCACACCTTATTTCTAAATAATGATTAGTTAGATGAGTCTTGAATTCGTATCTTGTACCAGGTTTTACGAAGTAAGACAAAGCCCTTTTTTCTTATACTTTTATGTCTATGTGTATTGCCCTGGGTGATATTTTTTTTACTTCTTCAACCTTTGGTTTAGATTGCTGGACAAACAGTTCATCCATCTTGCCTACCAATGTATGAATTACTTTCCCTGCAGTAGAGAGGTCTACAGGAATGTGTAAGTCTGCCTTTTCTTTAGTCTCAATGCAACTTGATGAATCATCACAGTCGCTTTCATTTGACTCCTGACTAGCCTTATTCATCCTCTTAGTTCTTTCCTCAGCTAACTCATCCCAATTAGGAGGTGCATAGTAGGAATCTTCTCTTCTTAATGGCTTTGCTTCTGAGTTGATGATAACAACAATTGTCTTGTCATCATCCAGACGCTTTTGAGAGAAATTTCTCATATATCGATTCGCTTCTTTCTCAAGATTTCTCACTTCTGAATCATCAAGGCCGAAGTGATTCAAAAACATCTCAACAAAACCAATATTAATCTGCTGCTGTTCGTTTTTAAGAATTGGCGGGCACGCCTGCTCCCATACACCGTCTGTCATGAGCATAACCGAAACAACATTTCCCTTTACCTTGCCAAATTCCCAATACTCTGGTCCAAAACAAAGCGGATACACATTATTATCTTCATCACGCTGCTGCTCTGTAATCTTGTAATATCCACCATCATTGCCACCTACAATAATTCCACTATCACCAGACTGGCCATAATAAAGTGTCTTGCCATCATAAATGGCCGTACATAATGTGCAAGCATACTGTTCTACATCATTTCCTTCTTTAATAGCTGTCTTCTCAACCAAAGCATATGCTTTGGTATATGCTCTTCTCAGAAGAGAAATCACCTCGTGTTCAGTCATATCTGACTTATAATGCTGTTTGCAAAAAGAAACAACAAAACTTGATGCAATCTTTGCCCCTTTATCAGAATGTGTTTCACTGCCTAATCCATCCGCGACTGCAGCGATCATTACTCCATCAGGTGTTTTTCTTATGCAATATGCATCCTGGCACGGAATCCCATTTTTAATATGATAGGGACCAGGCATAATTACCTTATAATCTGAAAACTTCATCGCTTATAACACCTCCAAAGATGGGAGAGGCTATTCTTGAACCTCGCCCTAAACTGATTAAGAAAGCCAATCGTCAATATTTACGACTTTAACACCACACTCCTCCTGCTTAAGAGGATTCTCCTCATCCTTAATTACAGGCTTTGCACCAGGGGCCGAAGTAGATACAGCTTTAATGCTTACAGCCATAAGCTTGAAGAAGTCAGTAAAGTCATACTCATCAGCATCTGTAAGCTCAAATACTCTATCTCCTCCAGTGATTTTGCCAGCTGTAATCTTGTCATAATCCTTAACTCCAAGAAACCAAGGGCGCATTTTATTGTCACGTATTCTATTTCTGATTACCTCTGAAATCTGATCAATGTCATCACCCATGCCATCTGTAAGAATTATCAAATACGGCATTCTTACCTCGATACCATTGTCTTCATACACATGACCACGCTCTCTTAACTTGTCGACTGACACACTAAGTGCTTCTGAAAGATTTGTACCTCCACCAGCTGTTAATTCAACAGTTTTTGCCTGCGCAACCGGAACCCAATCCTGCTCAATAGTTACTTTTTCATTAAAGCTAAGTAAGCAAAAATCAATTCTTTCTGAAACCTTTGAATCCTGATTAAGATCTCTAATAAACTTATTAATTGCTTTCTCAACATTGCTAATCTTTGGTACACCCGGCATATCTCCCATTGAGCCTGACTTATCTATAGCTACCAGAATAGGCTGATGAGGCTCACACACATTGCTAGGTGGCAAGGGTCCATCGTTAAAATTAAAATTCATTCCCATTTTCGTATCCTCCTTAGAATTGATTGTTTATGTGATTTGTTTTTCATGCAGAGTCTGCACGGATTGAGAACGCATAAACAGACTCTGCAATTGCTTTATTAATGATCCGGATGAATCTCGTGTCCGTAGCCCTCCTGCTCATTCCACCACTCATGGTGATGGTATCCAGGCTGATCTGCTACCGTTGAGATGATATCCAAACGAGTCATATGTCCGTCATCTCCGTATTCAGCCTTACCACGGTGTTCGTAACAATCTCCACCGTATACTGCATATCTGTCCATACCATCACGCTGCTTGTAATAATCTTTGCTCATGATTAAGCCCTCCTTTTGTTTTCTACTTATATGACGCATGTCCGATAATAATCTCCATTGATATTTGCTAAAATTTAATAAATCTTTTGCGGCACTTCTGGCCCTCTGCAAAAGTGCCACATCCTGTATTCCCTAATCAAGATCAGGGAATACGGATTTAATCACCTGCGATACACGCGTCACAGGAACTACTTCGCAATCAAATTCCTTGAGTTTTTCCTTATCAAGATGCTCATAATTCTGCATAGGAATAAATACCTTGCTACAACCAGAATCATAAGCTGCCTGGATTTTCTCCATAGTTCCGCCAATAGCAAATACACCACCTGTAAGACTGATTTCACCTGTATATGCAATGTCGTATGGCTTCTCATTCATGATTGGCTTATTAATAGCCGCTGATAAAATGCTCATAAGAAGTGCTACTCCTGCACTAGGACCATCCTTCGGAACACTTCCCTCTCCAAAATGAACGTGAATGTGCTTTCCCTTAAGGAGATCTGGATACATTTTTTTAATGCAAGTCACTGCAATTTTCACCGAATCCGTTGCTGTTTCTTTTGGTAAACCTGTCATTTCAAGAGATTCATCACCATCAATAAGAACAGTCTCAATTGCAAAACTACTTCCTATATTTCCATTACTTACTGCAAGTGCTTTGGAAATACCCGGAATGGTTCCATCCTCAGGGAAATTTCCTCTTGGGATAGGAACCTCACCAAGATACTTACATACATCATCCTTATTAATTCTCACATTTACTGCATCAGTAGCTCCCACCTGATCTACTAATTTTGATGAGCAAATTCTCTGCATTGCCTTTTCTGCATCACGAACGCCAAAGGATGTCGCATATGTCCTAAGGAGAAAATCTTCCGCCTCATCGTCAATGGCAATTGATACCCCACTTGCTGCATAACACTTTTCTAACTTTGGAATAATGTAGTCACTTACAATCTGACTCTTCTCACTTCTCGAATAGCCATCTACATCAATAACAATAAAACGATCTCGCACAACCGGAGCCACCTTCGACCAATCGTTTGCGGTTGCAACAAAGATAGACTGCCTAAGATCTACCAGAACATCCACAAAATTATCTGTAAATTCTCTATCCAGCAGGTCAAGAAGAACATCAGAAAACTCAGGCTTAAGCTTATCAATTTCATCTAACTGGACTACGGCTCTAAGCGAACCAGCTTCCTTATAACCCTTCATGATTCTACCAGGTTCGCTTCCAATGTATGTGCTTGAAAAACCACGAAGTTCCTTAATATCTGAAATACCATTAAGGGAAATCTTCACGTAACGATAGTCCATTGCCTTCGCAATATTCTCTACAATAGAAGTCTTACCTATACCATAACCTCCGCATAACGCCAGATTGCTATTAAGACTATTTCCCTGCAGATATGCCGTAAAATAGATATTAGTTACTTCCTTAATCACTTTATTCATACCAAAGAGATTCTTATGAAGTTCACTCTCTAAATACTTTGGGTCAAACTTATCCAAAAACGTCTTATCTTCTGTTCTGCAAGCCAAAAGATAATCCAATTTCTGACGTTTCTTCTCTGTGTCAAAACGATCCGTGTCCGAATTTGAAGATTTCTTGGTTGCGCGGATACACTTCTTAATTTCTTTAGCAACAGGGGCAGAATAGTGCACCCTATTTCTTCCAAAGTAAAGCGCCGGAGTTTCTTCTATCAATTCAGCTAATACACCGTCCACATACTCTGGTGTGATTTCATTTTTCACATCAGCGTTACCCTCTCCAATGATATGACTTACGATTCTCTCAATATTATGCTTCAGATTTCTTGCACCATCGTCTTCACAATAACGTGTAATAATGCAGTGAATAGCTTCATCTGTGAAATCTACATTAGTTGCCTCAATATTGTAATTTCTTAATACATCTGGAATAAGAAATCGCTTTGCAATTTCACACTTGTCATCACATGAATAATCATCCAAATAAATCACAGCATTAAATCGATTCATAATTGCTTCTGGGATATTCTCGACACTATTAGCAGTTGCGATAAAAATGGTGTTGTCTGTTTTCACGGTACACTGAAGGAACTTATCATAATGATCCCCTAAGAAAACTCTCAAGAATACATTCATAGGGTCTCCTTCTTTAGATGATCTGTTCATCTTGTCGAACTCGTCCAAACACAGCACCATCTGAGATGTGCCATGCGCTGCAAATGCCTTTACAATGGCACCTGCATCTGCACTGTCATATCCAGGATCAAGCCCTTCAATTTCAAGTGGACAAGAAAGACCATTCATTGGAATACACTCAAACGGAAGATTCATAGCTTCAGCAATTGCCATCATAAGTGAGGTCTTGCCTACACCAGGTTCTCCAACAAACAGAACATTACAACCTTTTTTTTCCGCTCTTTCAATTGAGCAAAACAGGTCTTTAATCTGTTTTTTCGCTTTATCCATCTTATAGAACTTCTCATTTAATTTCTTTTCAAAAGGTTCGGCTTTGACTGGAATCCTCTTCTCGCAACTAGATGCAATTCTGAAAAGATACTGAAGTCTCTGATCGACTTTATGTTTTGATGTTTCCTTGTCCTTAAACATACCCTCAATAGCTCTCTGTGTATCAGGGGTGTATGTTTCTTTTGTAAGTGCATATTTGAGTACCAACTCCTGTCGAGTCTGAAAAACAATATCTTCATCAGATTCAAATCTGTTATAGTGGTTTGTACCAAGCTGACTGAGAATTGCTTCCTGCTTTGCTGATTCCAATTTGTAAAAGGTTTTAATAGCATTAGCTCTTCCAAAAAGGCTCTTTACCATCATAAAATTCTGTTTTTCTTCGTCACGAATAATTACAACTGGTACATAAACAGGATGATTCTCGGCTCTAACCGCAATTACATACAACATTTCACCTCGAGGAATCTTAGCTCCCACAATGCTTCTGCTATAAACAGTCTCTTTGATAGGAATAAGGCTAACCGTTTCCTCCTCCAACTCAATAGAAATTGTTTTTGTCTCACTATCCATTCCACAATACTTTCCACTAAATTCGACAAGATTGTTTTTTACATCCTTACTAGCCTTAGCTTCATAAATATTGCCAGAACCACCTCTCATCATGCCCATTGCCTGTGACGAGGTATCAAATTTTAAAGAAACCATTGCCTTTGCAGCCTCAATAGCCTGTTCTCTGCTCTTTGTCATAATAATTCTCCTCCTATTCTTCTGTTCCTGTTGCATTAAAATCATCTTCATCGACAAATGGAAGAAAGATATCTTCAACAACCGACTTCGAATTCATTTCCTCATCGTCCTTCTCTTCTGCCTTCTCCTTCATTCTCATCAACTCCTCAAAAGAGGGAATTCCATGAGGTCTAGGAATATCTCTATCTAAAAAGCCGAATGAAAATTCATCATCATCTTTTTCATCGTCATCAACGCTTGATAATGATTTACGGTCATGAATAAGCCTCTTAAGGAATTCCTCCCTCGCGTCTTTACCTTTTTGCAAATCTTCACAACCATAAATAACAGTATCTTCCTCTTCATCTTCTCCATTAATCACGGCAAGAGACTGCTCAAGAAGAGTTTTGTATAAACTTTTAAGGTTCTTAGATACCTTACCTACTGCAAGATGGTTTAATCTGGTATATGCCTCCTGAGCAGGATGTACTAATGACATCAGATAAATCCAGAAATGTTCTTTGTTAAACTCCTCCGCTTTTCCAAGAAGATATGAATATTCCATTGTTGCCTCGCCATCATCAAGATCAAGATTCATAAGAGAAAATGCCTTATTTTCATTGAACTGAGCCATATACAAGCTAACAAGGGCCAATGTATTACACTGTACTCTAAACGGGAAAGCAAGTCTGAAAATAACCTTCTCATTCTGAAGGATAATCATCAGCCTGAACACCTTGTTTTCTGCGCCAAATCGTACTTCAATCATTTTGGCTCTGTCTAGATCATACGAATACTTGAGTCCATGTTCGTCTAATGTAGCTTTGATGCACTCAATGATTTTCTCTTCTTCCGCTCCAAGGTTCTTCTCTTTCTCTTCAAGTTCCTTAATCTTTGCATCGATTCTTGCAATGAGAGAATCCACATCAAATCCCTCTTCAGACTTCATTACATCATCTTCAGTTACAATTAAATCACCTTCTACACGCTTGTCCTGCTTCATGTCCATTACCTCCGCTTTCTTTGTGCTCATTTCCATTGTTTCATTTAACGCTTCATTATTACTCTTCATAGGGTTCTCCTCCTTAATCTATCTTGCTAAAATGATTCCGGCTGATATTCTACCATATTCCTCACCAATCACTGGCTGATACTGGTATGACGACTCAGGCTCAAATCTCTCCACAATTATTTTGTTCTCAGGAACAATTATTTTTTTCTTTGCAATTACTAAAAGAGAGTTATCAAGTTTCTGGATGTCTACAGTGCCCCAAATGTTCATATTAGTATTTTCCATATCTAATTCCTCCATTTATTAATTGGTTGATTTTAGAAGCACCTACCTTCTACTGAGCAATATAGAGTAAGGATTCTTGGGGATAAATTAGGGAAAACTATTATTATTTGGGGGTTTCAAAAAAAATCGCAGCAACACATATGTGCTGCTGCGAATATCAGAGAATTATACTTTATTCAATTTTTGAAGCATTATTTTCTAAACGCTAGTCATTTTCAGATATGTGAAGCATCTCAAAAAACACGCTATCTTCAATAACATGACTATTATTTCTATAAGCTCTACTAAGCGAGTTTAGCACTTTAGCATCTAGACTTTGCAAGCTTAAATTTCCAATTCTATATAGCCAATACAGAACTATCATTCCTTCAACATCGTCTATATCAAGAAGTACATGCGTCCACCAAGCTAGTACTCCTTGCCACTCTATATGGAATAAATCCTTATCCTTTATTTGATTGATAAGGAAATCCAAACCATCTCGAACACTATCTTTATTTAATGCAACATCGTAATTGGCCATAGTTAATGCATAGTTTACCAAAGAAAATGGTTCATTCTCTTGAACGCCTTCTCTTAGCAGTTCTTTTGGATTCACCTCAGACGAATCCGTTTCTTCGATCTTAATTACATTTTTAATATCACCTCTTCTATATAAATATGCCAAATTGTTCTTAGTAGAAATTGATTCAAAGTGATAACCACTATCTACAAAACCTATACCATCTATAGAAATGTTTTTCCTTGCAAATCTCGCAATATATAATGATTTTGCAAAATTAAATTCTAAAACTTCTAAACCTTCCTTTAATGCTACACTCTTAATTTCTTCTGCGATTGGATTAACTAAATTAGAAAAAAGTGATTCATTCCTTAAAAGTGGAGGTAAAACCGGTTCAAGTTTCATACGCTCTTTTATATCAATATCATTTATTTGTTTATAACGTGCCTTTCCAATATCGCCTTCATCTTTTCCTTCATAACATGATTGAATTTCCTTCCATATTGACGATTTATAGTTTCTTATGTCCTTATCAAAAATAGTACAAATGGAATATGTATAAATGATATCATCTAATTGCTTCTCCGTTATTTCCTTTTTCAAGCGCTCTCTATATTTATCTTTAATCTCAGAACTTATATCAATGTCATACTCTTTTATTTCACCACGTACTGTTCCTAAAGAAAGCAGAGTTTCCGCATACCCCTCTCCTTCATTCAATTTTTGAAGCAACAACCTATATAATTCATCATCTACAATTTTCTCAAAAGAAACAAAGCCTGCTAAAACACAATCCTTTATACTTCTTGCAATATCATCTACATGAAAAGCTTCCCTAATATAATGTTTCGTTTTTAGAATAACATCCTCTGAAATAGCAAAATTATTTATTCCTGTACAAAAAACATTTTTAATATTTGCATACTTACACCACGCTACTACAAGCAATATTTCATATCCCAATATCACTTCTTCTTCGACATCACTAAGTATTATTTTCTCTGCTTCATATAACAGATAAGGTTTGGATATATCCATGATGCTAGAAACTCTATTAGGTATAGCTTCCATCTCCTCTAACAATGTAGATGCTTTTATTACCGCCATAGCATATCCATACTCACTACTATTATTTGACACACTCTCAGAAAACTTTGCAGAAATATATTCAAAGAAATCCTTTGAGACATCATTTTCAAGCATCATAAGAATATGAATATTTTTTATTTGTTTATCCGTAATATGCTTTTCAAACAACAAATCATATATCTGATGTCTGACTTCGACATTAATAGGGACTGAATTCAAAATGAAATCAAACAATAGATTTGTATATACATAATTATCGTCTTCTTTTTCCTTTGCTATTTTCACCAAATCATTAACAACACCTTGCCTCAATCTTCCGTCATTCATAAGAACTGCATACACAATTACTTCTCTCCACCTCTTCATTAAATATTTATCTCGAAATATATCGAGAGGTAGCATGTCATTATATTCTGCATCCGCATTCTGCGTAACAATGGCATATGCAGTCAGATATTCCTGAATTGTTCTATGTGCAGCAAATCCATATGAGTCTCCGAATCCTTTACCAAATATTGCTGTATGTTCTAGTTCAGCTATAAGTTTTAGGATTTCATTATCACTCATATCATCGGAAAAGATTCCCGACAAATCTTCAATACACGCCCTAATGATATCTTTTAATTCATCAATACTACACAAAAATTTATTGTTTTTTGTCAAATAAGCAGCAATATATGCAAGAAGAGTCCTCATCTTGTTGTGTGAAATATTATTTGCATTTTTTTTGGTTGCCCATCCAACATACAATTCTAGTAAATCATCATATAATTCAGATTTATTTTCAGGCAACCTACCATCATATCTTGACAACGTCAACAACTGCGATAATGTTAACGGTACTTGTGCCATTATATAAATTTGTCTATTCACCTTTGACATTTTTATAATATTATCTGCAACTGAAGCATATGACCTTCTTCTCTCATCATTATCTCTATAGATAACATCATAGTATTTTCGACAATACTCAATAATCTCGTTTGAATCAAACTTCTTTATGTCCCATACATCATTATTGTCTTCCCCACCAAACATATCTGGTATTGTATATTGATTTCTTATGGTAAAGATAATGGATACATTATCCCTGTTACTTATAAATTGTCTTATTGCATCTAATAATAGTTTTTGTAGTTCTAAATCAAATATTTCATCCCATCCGTCTACTACTAAATACAGTTTTTGATTTTCATCTGCAATCAAATTGACAAATTCATCACAACTACATTCCTTAGAAAACTTTTCGCCCAATACATTTTTAGCAAAGCAGTATAAAATATTCTCAAAAGGAGCATCCTCTAAAAGCAACTCCTTAATCCCAGCAATATTTCTGAACATCATAAGAATTGGCATTATTTTTTCATCATATACCAATGATGTTCTAGACAATGTATCTTCAAAGAAGCCTTTGTCTTTATCAATTACTGATAGAATTATTTTTTTGCAAAAAGTCGTTTTCCCTGATCCAGGATCAGCTCTTATTATCAAAATAGACTTGCGAAGATCTTCCTCTTCATTTCCACTACTAGTATTTTCTACTATTTTAACCCACGAATCTTCTTCATCGGTTTCCTTATTGCTGTCACTTGCCTCTTCAGTATTAGTTCCTTGCTCTTGTTCTCTTTCTTTTCGTTCCTCTTCCTCTAATTCCGCAATTTTGGCATCAATCTTAGCAATAAGTGCATCAATATCCAGATCGTTATTTTGCGGATTTGATGGAACGAAACGTTCTTGCATACCACCATAATTAACATTAAATTTAAAAGGATCATCATCCGGTTTCACTAAATGTACTGGCATATACAAATCTTGCATTGTGATAATTTTGTATAACAAATCACTTGCCTGAATCTGTGGAAAATAGTCTAATTTAACTGTTTCACAAAACTTATGCATGTGACTGTTGTAATTATCTATATTGAACATAAAAACCTCCCTTACGACTTTTATATAGAAATGCTAAATAATCTATCTATTAAAGCTGTTACTTTCATCAATTCATTTTTATTCTTATAGAGGATATTATCTCCATATAAATTTTCATTATATTCGACGAAAAATGTTTTTATATTTAAAAGATCCTCCTCTTCAACAGCTGTAAAGCCTCTTAATAACATATAGTATATTAACGCTATTCCATATGATTTTCTTTCCGTTATTTGAATTATCAAATTAACTATTTGACAAAATCTTTTTGAACAAATATTGTCGTCTATTCTAAAGTTATCCCAAAATCTACTTATTTCATAAACATTATGAGTTATTGCAGAATCTCTGTTCTCAATATTAAAATAAAATTCTGCCGGAATATCGCCCTCAAACATACTAGACAAATTATTAATATATTCTGCAGCTAGATAACACATTACTAACTCATCTTGAAATTCAAATTTTATTCGGCCATTTTCATTTATCAGTGTAATGATTCCAGATTGACAAGAAATTGTATTAGTAAATGTATCTATTTGCTCATCGCTTATATTTATCGAATAACCTGAAACACTTATGAGACCATTTTCCCTTGCTTGCTTAATAATATTACTAATATGTATTTTTTCTAACGCTATAATCTCGCCTTCCTCACAGAAAGAGATATAAAACGCCAAATACGATAATACTGCTTTGATTTCGTGTTCATTCATTGCAAGCACTTTTTGGTTCATTCTTCTCGTAACAATAGCATCTGTAATTTTATCAAGGAAGTTTTTCACTGCAAAAGTGGATTTTGTATCAAGCATTGCTGTCAACATAAACGGATTCTGTGCAAGCTCATATGCATATACATTTTTATCAATATAACTTTTCAGTTCTTCACTTCGTTCTAAAAATACGCATTTTTCAAGATATGAGTGAATGGCCTCTGTATCAAATCCGCCCAATCTCAGATATTGCATTTCATTAATATGGATATTACGTCCAGAAAATCTACTTGTTATTATGAATTGATTTTTTTCACACATTTGTCCAACCAGATTATATAAACACTGATTAAAATAACTTACTTTTCTTTCTTCAATCTCATCAAGCGAATCAATTAAAAACAAGAATTCATCTGATATCGTATTAAAGGCAGTTCTCAACTCGCAATAATTTTCACTGAGCGAAAATAAATCTTCTCCTGAAAAAATTTTATTATCGTTGTCTCCATATTCGTTAAACTTTGCTGCTTCTATATATACCGGAATTCTATTTTTTTTCACCGCACCAAAATAAAATTCCTCTATTGCAGAAAACTTATTATCTTCATATGCTTTGATTTCGTCTTCACGCATCAAGTCCATGTGATTATTATATATATATCCTACTATGCAAACCACGATTATACTTCTCAGCATACAGCTTTTGCCCATTCCTGAATTTGCACGAACATACTGTACTCTAGCATTTCTACCAAATGGTTTATCGAGGTTCTTTTCTCCTACATCTTCTCTAATATCTGGTAACACCATTACATTTATTAGAGGAACTTTTGAACCATCACCGTCTCTTGTGATAGATTCCATGTGAAATTTTTTCCATAATCTCACATAATATTCATCTAAATTATCTTTGTTCACTCCAACATTTTGATAATTTTTTAATCTTTCCAGATCATCCTTCATTTTTTTCAATTTTTCCAATGTTGCCCTTTTTACACCGTTTTTATCCCCAGCTTGTTCTTTTTTGTTATATTGTAGTCCTATTAGACATTCAACAATCGAAGAATTTATCACTTCACCAAAAGCTAATTTATCGCCTATATTCCAATCATTATCCTTATTTAATCCATTAATATAAGAAATAAACGCTTTTCTATATAGCTCGTATTTATAATCAAAGATTTCCCGATGATTAATTAATACATATCTTTTTTCTTCTTCAAATAGATCTTTACGAGACGGTGCTATTCTTTGCAAATCTTCACATATTATTCCCATAATAATACTGTTGGTAATGATATCCTCTAGGTATCTAATTTCTAGTTTCATGTCATCTATGAGCATTATTCTAAAAATCTCTTCTACACAATTGGATGCAGAAGCACCATTTCTATTAGCAACTACACCTTGCGTTAATATTTTGTTTGCATCATCATCACTACCTTTGATTTTGCCTTCTACAACGTTTGCGTAAAATAATCTTCCAAGCCTGATTTTTCCTGACTTTTCGTCGTTAGGCTCCACCACTTCAAATGAATTAGTATCCCCTCTTACTATTACGATTCTACCCAACTTATCCATCAAAAACTGATACACGTTATCTAAAACCATTTTTTGTCTCCTTTGTATTTATAAATCATATCGAACGGATTGCAATATTCTAAAAATCCCCAAGAAGTTCCTCATTTCCCTAATTTTTCCCCAAAAGACCCTACTGTAAGTTTTTATTTATCAAAAGAACACACAGGAGGGATTATCATGAAAAATACTTCTTACAAAAAAAGCACATCACAGATTGCTCTTGAAAACATTCTTCATTTTATCAATCATTCTGGAATGTATATTAGTCAGTTAAAATCAGACAAAAAATACACTGCGTTGAATCACGACTTATATGTGGCTCTCACCGGTGTTATCGATGTTCTTGTTCACGAAGATCGCATTCACAACTTAATTGTAAGTATTGCACAATCTTATGGTGCCCAGTATTATGAGGATCTTCATGAGTACGACACACTCTTTGAGGTGATGAGTGAAACCCTCATAGGTCTTAACAGCGTTATCACCAAAGCTTCTGGTGAAGTAAACAACATCGGCAGAGTTCGAATTGATACCTATCAGGACAAGGAACCCGAACAGTTTGTCTGTATTCTTCGCAACTATATTAGAAATAATATTTGCAAAGATCTTGCACGTAAACTAAGCAAAAGAGCAAAACACATCGAACCAGATACTACTCTTTCTAATGATGATGAAGATGATGAAATCTATAAGGCTGATTCCATACTTTACAATAAACGAGGCTTAGAAAACACAATCAATTTTGCAGATGACATCTGTAAGCATGATACATATGAGCTGGATATGAAATCTTCATTGTTTGATGCTGTCATATCTAGGTTCGGTACCAGAAAGCCTGTTGCAGCATATATCTATTTGCTGATTATGGACAGCCATTATGATACGATGACTGTTGTACGTGATTTAAAGGAAACCACTGATTTCAATCAGTTATTTCATCAACTTCTTCATAAAATCGAACTCGACTACGATGTAGATCTTAGTTCATACAACAATATTTGCTTCAACGTCGACAAATATCTTAGTTCATTTAGAAGCATTGACGACGAAAGCGCAAGAGCTCGTATAGACAGATTAAAATCAACTACCTGCAAGGATGTTATGGAATTAAAAACCTTTAAGGTTGTAAAATCCAAACATGTTGAAATCGTTGGAAACAATCTGTTTATTTAGTTTTCATTGCCCTGTTATCTATTTTAGATAACGGGGCTTTACTACTGCGCGACACCATATTCCTTGATGTCATCTATTTTGCAATTAAGTACAAGACATATCTTTATCAATATTTGTACACGAACGTCTTCATTTTTCCCGAGTTTAGCCATTGCATTCGTACTTATCTTTGCCATATGAACAAGTTCAGTTCTACTTAATCCTTTTTCCTGCAATATACTCCATAATCTATCGTAACTAATACTCATAATTATTTCTCTTATAATTCGACACATTTTTTTTATAATAACATATATGCTTGTATATTGCAATTCTCAAGCACAACAAACATAAAAATCCAAACATAAAAACATAAAAACCAAAGGATCTTTTCAACTTCCAAAGTTCCATGTACTTTTTCACTTAAGCAACATATCCATATCTATATTTCCTCCGATATATGTGCTATAATCTTTTTAGACACACTTCGGAGGTAACATTATATGACTGCTCAAATTCAAGATTGTTGCAAATTTAATGATGAAGACTACACCATCATTGCAATGTCTGATACTGTTGAATTTAATCCAAAGAACTATGATTTATATCCAACGATGCTATGCACTGCATGTCAGACCGGCTATTGGTGTGGTTACGAAGTAAAAAGAAATTTTCTGCTTTTATCCGATTTGTATATCAACGATAAATCCGGGCGATATCCCGACATTAACGGAGTCCATGTTTCTCCGCAAGAGTATACCCTAAACAGGGTATACAAAATTGGCATTGGTTGGTTTAACGAAAATGTGCCTAATTATATGGGGCATCATAAATACTGCAATCTGAATTTGTCTTTGCATTACTCCGGGTACATTTTAATTGGAAAAGACCATATTTCAGACTGCAATTGTATTTATGACAGCAATTTTAAGACTTCTTACAAAACATTACTCAAATTAGAATTTGATAATGATAAACTCACTAACATTACTGACTATAATAATCTATCTGGTGAGTAAGGTGTAACCCTCCTGTTATTCCCCCTCCCTTTCCGTCATCGCTGCAACCATGCGCAGCACTGCATTTGCATACTTCAGTGCAAATTTATCTGCGTCCTCCTCGCATTCGAGATTCCTGTATTCAGTGTACCCGCCCGGTTCATCCATGTTAGGATAATTTTCAAATTCATCTCTGTAGGTTCTGATTTTGGTAAATATATAGAGTTTAAGCTGGTCGTCCGTAAGTTTGTCTTCTATGTCTTTGTAATGATCGGCGTAGGACCACTCTATCGAGTGATACAGCTCATGCATCAAGGTTATTATGCATTGTGTCTGGTCGTTTGCTATGCTGGTTGATAATTTGATAATGTTTTCGTTATGCGAATAACTGCCATCTATTTTTTCGTCCATTTCGATGAACACAACCTGATAGATTTCTTTTGTGCCGTACATCCCGGTAATGATGTCAGCCAGCTGCTTATATGTACTCTGTTTCTCGCTTGTGCTTAGTTCGGCATATGTATCCGGCGTCAGTTTTGAAGCGATTTCTATAATGTTTTCCGCATCAGATACTCCGTCAGTTGTTGAGTTTTTATTTTCGGATGCCTGAACATACCGGTCGTATTCCCGTTGCGCCCGGACTACGTTATGTATCTGGATTCCAGCAAAAATAAAGCCAACCGTTGCGACCACAGGCATTACCAGAGTGTAATATTTTAAAAGAGCTTTTCTGGCAGGAATAATGTGTCCTTCTTTTTTTAGCTTATGAAGGTGGCGTGCAATAATAAATACAATAAAAGCTGCTGTTACAAACATTACCGCTCTGATTATGGTTATTGCTCTGTTGCCAAAAGGCATTCCGATAAGCGATACAAATCCGATTGCGCTTGCTGAAATTCCACAATGCTTTATCAGATTCTTAACCGTTCTCTCGATTCTCAGATAATCGTGGATTATGTACAATGTAATCATTACCATGACCTCAAATGCGATCAGCGCCATTCCGCTGATGTACCCTCCTGTTTTCCCGGTGCTGTATATATATACACGGCCGTGGCATATCCAATAAATAATCGCCAGGAAAATACTATTAGTTATTAATAACAGCCCGTTATATGTAAATTTCTCCATCTGTTTCATTTGCATTTTCTCCTTATATTTAATAAATTTTGAGAAATGGCGGAATCTCAATCTGAAACCCATCTGCAGACTTAGTATGCTTCTGATTCAGTTTATGATCAATCATAGGTGCATCTTTACCCGGCATACCGGTCGCTATAACAGTTACGACTATGCTGTCATCATCCGAAGAATCTTTTACCGTTCCCCAAATCAACTTAACATTCGCTCCGGCAATTTCCTTGATATATGTAACCGCTTCGTTTAATTCATTCAGGTTGATCCGTCCGGATGAATTAATCATTATATTGGAAGCGCCTGTAATATCTGCGTCCAGAAGTGGCGATTTTATGGCAGCATTAACCGCATCTATAACGGAGCCGCCTGCTTCTACACGCCCGATACCCAGATGTCCGATACCTTTATTAAGCATCGTGGTCCTGATGTCATTGAAATCCAGATTTATCATTCCGGTGTTAAAAATTATACCTGTTATTCCATTGATGGTATCTCTAAGCACCTGATCGGCCATCTGAAATGCATCTTCCAGATAAAAAGGCTTATCGGTTATGTCCAGAAGCTTATCATTTGGTATTATAAGCAATGTATCCACATTTTTCTTAAGACTCTCCATCCCATTTTCGGCTACCAGGGTATGGGACTCTCCCTCAAAACTAAATGGCATTGTCACAACCGCCACTGTCAAAATGCCATTATTCCGGCATATTTCCGCGATTACAGGCAGCGCACCTGTTCCGGTTCCTCCTCCCATTCCCGCAGTCAGGATTACCATATCGCAACCGGTTACGGTGTCGGTGATTTCATCTTCTGATTCTCTTGCCGCAGCTTCCCCTGTCTCAGGATCGGCGCCGGCACCATATCCACCTGTTAATTTGGTTCCTATCTGCACTATTTCCTGCGCTTTTGAGTCAGTCAGCACCTGCTCATCTGTATTTACCGCAACGTATTGGACATTCTCATGTGGTTTGCCATTCTCAAGAATACGGTTTATCGCATTATTTCCTCCGCCTCCAACACCTATAACTTTGATAGCCGGTCCCTTTCCCTGTTTATTCGTATTTAATTCTATCATTATCTCACAACCTTCCTTGCATTTTTGCGATTTCTTTTTGTATTTTAGCATTTTTGCAATATGATTTCAATATTATTTTGCGTTTTTGCTTTTTTTCTTGCATTTCTGCAATAAAATGTTATAATGAAATAATTAAAAACAAGGAGTTTAACATGAATTTAGGAGAACGAATTAAACAGATTCGTAAAGCGCGTGGATTATCCGCTGAATCAATTGCCAAAGAGCTCGGAGTTTCTGTGTCCACTGTTTACAGATATGAGGATTCATCCATAGAGAAAATCCCTGTAGGCATCTTCAACAAATTGTGCACTATTTTAGATGTATCGCCTTCTGAATTAATGAACGGTAATCTTTCTAACAATGATTGTGAGCCATCACTTCCAAATGATTTTGACAACCCTCAGGACGCAATGGCCTTTATATTAAAGCTCCCAACCCTTGCTGCATATGGCGGTTATAATATAGACTCAATGGATGATGAAACAATTATTAATTTTGCAAACGATTTATTGGACCAATTAAAAATGGTCAGTTACAAATATAAATAGCAGGATAAATTATGAGAACCAATGATATTATACGATTTGCACACGAATTAAAAGCAGAATTTAATACTGACAATCCATTTACACTTGCACAGTACTATGGTTTCAGGGTTTGTCTTACTTCCGGAAATCCTGATGTTTTTAAGGCCCATACCGTTAAATTAGACGGATATCCAACCATCATTTCCATAAATCAGGCCTTTTCCCACACCGGCAAGGTTTTTCTGTGTGCACACGAATTAGGCCATGCCCTTTTACATAATAACAGCATCAATCACTTTGATCCTTCAGGCAGAGGGATTACCACATCCGACTATGAGTACGAGGCTAATTTATTTGCTGTCGCATTACTTGTTGATGAGCAGAAATTAAATATGCCACTCAGGCATATGAGTAATGCTGTCCTCAAACGTATAATCGATTACAATCTGCAATAGTGTTGTATCACCAATACAACTTTTTTATTCCTATCAGAAATCCAAAAACTCCCGCATACCGGCCGGCATATGGGAGTTTTGGTATTTATTATATTATTAGGAGCGATTTTATCCCCAGACTTTCTCGGCGATTTCCTTGACAAGTCTTAATTTCGCCCACTGCTCTTCTTCGGTAAGTTTGTTGCCGATTTCGCATGAGGCGAAGCCGCACTGCGGGCTGAGGCAGAGTCGGTCAAGCGGGATGTACTTAGCTGCTTCACGGATTCTCTTAATGACCGCGTCTTTATCCTCGAGTTGTGGAGACTTCGTCGTAATCAGGCCGAGTACCACAATCTTATCATCTGACACCTTCGCAAGAGGAGCAAAACCGCCGGAACGTGCATCATCATATTCAAGAAGGAGGGCGTCAACGTTCTCCCCGGCAAAAACATAATCCGCAACGGAATCATATGGACCGCTGGTGAAAAATGTTGAATGGTAATTGCCCCTGCAGATATGCGATGTTATTACCATGTCATCCGGTTTACCCTCAAGAGCAAGATTATTTATTTTGAGAAGATCTGCTTTGACATCCTCTATATCTATGCCAAGTGATTTATACCTGTGCTTCGCCGCATCACCGACTACCGCACCCCATGTGCAGTCATCAAGCTGGAGATTGCGGCATCCTGCATCATAGAACTGCCTGATTATATCGCGGTAGGCTGCTGCGATGTCCTGAATCAGGGCTTCATTATCCGGATAAAATTTTCTGGTTCCTTCAATATTGTTGGGAACGATAAACTGCTGAAAAGTCTGTGCCGGCGCCGGTATTGTGTACTTAGCCACTGTATTTTCATCCTCGAACTGCTTAAGGAACTTAAAATACTCAACAAAAGGATGCGCTTTTGCCCTAACCGGTCCAACAAGATATGTGTCATCTAATATAGCAAGTTCAGCATCAAACTGAACGCCGTTGCCGGTATTTTGGTGCTCCACGCCATCTAATCCCCACATAAAATCAAGATGCCAGAATGTCCTTCTGAACTCGCCGTCGGTGATTGCATGGAATCCGAGTTCTTTCTGCTTCGCAACCAGCTTCGTTATCTCATCATTCACGACCTTGTCATAATCTGCCTTGGAAATTTCTCCGCCGGCAAACTTTGCCTTTGCATCCTTCAATTCCTGTGGTCTTAAAAAGCTTCCGACGAAATCATATTTAAACGGTGTCTTTAATGTACTCATAAAAAATCCTCCTGTGTTTCTTATGAGTGCAGTTTATCACATAGGAATGATTAATTAAAATACATTAATTTAGGCATTTATAATAGTTTTAAACTATTGATAGCGTTAGTTTCTAGTCCTCGCTCCGGTATTCTTCCATCCGTTTCTCGGCTTCTTCACGTGTCAGGCTGCATTCTTCCATCAGACGCTGTATCGATTCTTCACGGCTGCATCCAAATTTACGGCAAAGTGAAAGCACTGCCTGT